>Ga0315901_10002400_pt1 | contig 25741 bp, 32 predicted proteins | sample LakEriMetagenome_10_FD_203761 | JGI IMG/M metagenome (GOLD analysis project Ga0315901, IMG submission 203761) | Freshwater fungal communities from buoy surface, Lake Erie, Ohio, United States - Buoy 2 MA116 | ecosystem: Environmental > Aquatic > Freshwater > Lake | place: USA: Lake Erie, Ohio...
CTTTAGGGTACTAATCCCCAGAGAGGTGAAAAATGGCCAATACCTACGCATTTCAAGTTACTGCTAGCGAAGTGAAAAATGAGCAATTGAGCTTCCTACAGGAATTCAATACCTCATTTATGGATGATGCGATTGACAGGGCTGCAAGCCAGCTAAATGTCATTCTGCGTAGCCTACGGATAACCCCCAGCAACATTACCGCTGCTAACGCAGTGGATGATTTTAATTGGTGCCGGTCGGTTATTATTACTGGGGCAGCTGGTTATTACCTTTGGCTTGCTACAGGTAATTGGCAGGCTGGAGCGGACAGAATAGCCTCTATGCAGGAAGCAATTAAAATGCTTCGCGAGGCTCCCCAAATGCTGGAAAGCTATAACGAAAACGCATCCAGTACGGCTACCGCTAGAAGCAGAACCAGTTACGACCCTGGACCGTCTAACGATAATGAAACCCAGAACGCTAGGGCTAGGTTTCTGCAACCCTCTATTGTTTCACGCTGGAGACAATAATGGCTAATCCTTTATCGGTAGATATTCTGGGTATTGACGGTATCCGTAGAACGCTAGGCGTAATGGCTAGTGCGTTCGATGCTGCTTCAATGACCAGAATTAACGAATCAATTATCCGTCCTACCTCTGCCCCCGGCACGTCACAGCCTATTATGCGCGCTGCATTTACGCTGGAAATGCAGGCTAAGGTTGCATTTGAGAATGAGGGTAGAACGGTCCTAAATGGTGGCTGGCAGGGTTATTCCAGAGAGCCTAAATATTTAGCGATGAAAAAGGCTCGTGGCGCTGGTTCTAAAATCGGTATCTGGGCAGGTTCTACCCGTCCCCTATTCGCTACCCTAGAAAAGGGACACCGGCAGAATATCAGTAAAGTAGATGCTAAGGGATTTGTCTGGGGTAGTAAGCGTGCCTATGCGGGTAGATTCCACGAAGGTGGTTATCAGAAATGGGATGATATTATCCACCCTGGTAGGCCTATCGTGGTAATTAATCGAGAATTCGGCAGAGAGGTAGCAAGGGCATACCAGCGCTGGCTTAGCTTTAAGATGAAAGCGGCAGGCGGTGGTATTGATAACCTGAGGGTAAACCTATGACCTTGCAGATACCCGTCTGGCTAGGGCCAGAGCATATTACCTTAGCAGCGGTTAGGGCTTGTGGTGATAACCTACAGGCAGTGGCTACAGCTAACTGGACCAGTGACCCATTTTTGCCTGTTACGCTTCCTGCAACCCCGACTAGCTACTCCCCTAAAGGGGTACCTAATGACGGGGGTTATTACATGCGAGAAAACGTCCCTACAGACTCCCCCAGACCGATTCCCTTTATTGAATTCTGGATTGATGGCCAGCCTAGCATATCGCAGTTTACAGACGGTATGTGCTCTATCTATCAGGTTCGTTTAGGGATTAGGGCTAGGGTATCTTCGGCAGCATTAAAGACAACGGTAGGACCACCCTCTACTGTAACCAGTACGGCTGCTCAGGTAGCTACCTTGCATAACTGGGCAATTAGCCTTTGCCGATTAGCCCAGATTACGACCTCAGAATATCTGGCAAGCGCTGCCTTAGCATTAGAGCCTACCAGTAAATTTGGGATATGCTGGAACGATATTTTATCGCCACCCAGCGTAGATTTGGCTAGTCCGGTAGCACCGGACGGAAATGGTACTATTTCGGCAGACGCGGTTTCTTTTCTGGACGTATATCAACGGCTATTTGTACCCGCTGGAATCGGTGGTAATCCTGCCCTTCCTTAACCCTCAGGTGATTAATTATGTGCGGACTGAATCCTAGAAGCAGGCTTGTATTGGCAAAGCTGGAGACCACCCCTGGTAATGATGCTGGGCCTGCCGTTGGAACGGATGATTTATTCGTTTCGATGGACTCGGCAGGAATTAAGCTGGGGGTTACTCAGGTGGGTAATGAGCCTGCCAGCCCTACTGGTTACGAATTGCCAGCGGCAGTGGCTACGATTAAGCCTAGCGCTACCTATATCATTCCCCTTTATGGAAAGGGTAAGGCGCTTGGCGCTCCGGTATTGCCGAAATGGCTTTCTGTAATTCTGGCTAGCTGCGGCCACGTTGACCAGAGCGTTACCGGTGGTACCGAAGTTAAATGGGAGCCTGATTCGATTTACCCCAGAAATACTGATACTGTAGGAAGTACCACTGCGGAAAAATGCACCTTTACCATTTATGACTATTTGGCCAGAGATGGTAGCGTTGCAGCGGGTACGAAAATCCTACAGAAAATGGTGGGTTGCCGGGTTTCTCAGGTTCGTCTGGTTTTGACGGTAGGACAGTGGGCAGCGCTGGAAGTGGATATTTTAGGCGAATCACTGGAACCCGCTCCGGTTACTACTGATTTGTCTGGCGCTACTCTGGACGATGTTAGAACGGATTTCGTTAGGGCAAATGCAGCGCAATCCAGTCTGAATATCGGAGGGGCAATTGCCCTGAATAGCCAGAGCACCACCTGGACAATTGATTTTGGGGCTAATCAGGAGGAAGGTGATTCTGGGGTTACAGGCGTTTCCACCGTAGGCACTCGGCAGTGTCTGGTTACTGGTTCGATGAACCCCATTCTGGCTACTGCCAATATTGCAGCCTATAATAATGCCCAGTTTGAACAGACGGACCATGCTTACAGTATGGCAGGCAATATGACACCTGAAGGGCAGTCGGCTAATAATGGTTACACGATTAAGGTCGCAGCACCGGCTGTTCAAATCATTTACGATTATGATACGTCCGGCAGCGTGGTTAGATTGCCTACCACGATGAAAGCGGTTAGCGATGATAGCACTACACCGCCTATTTCCCTTACACTGAGTTAATTATGCGATTTCCACCACTGCGTTACACGTTGCCCAGCTTTCCAGGCGTATCTATCCTTTATTCGGTATCGATGAACGATAGGCCGGAATTGCTCCGATTTGCAGAATCCCTTTCTAAAGGTAGTGAGGGAGTAGAAAACGTACTTACGCAGGAAGTGGAATTAGTTAAGCTGGTAGCTAATGCGCTGCGTTCGGTAGATTTTGAGGGTGAGGTTGAGACGCTTTCAGAACTACCGGACCAGCGCATTTCATGGGTTATGGCTAATTTTCCACCGAAAGCGGTACAGGAATGTTTTACTGCTATCCTTACGGGTAGGGTAAATGAGGCATACGAAAAAAAATAGTAGCGGCAGCGCGTCTAGAGGTTTCTGGTATATTAAGCCACCCTCGGTACGACTGCCCTACATGCATCCAGCATAGCCTCTACGGTGCGAGAAATTGCACAGGTGGGGGTTTAATTTACCATGACGCAGGCGTGAGTATTGACCATGCAAACCCGCCCAGACCGATATACCCCGTACAAAAACCGGCTTATCGTGATGGATGGGCAGACGTGGCAAAAGAGGCAGAGGAATTGGAAATTACCGGTTTTGCAGAGGCATTTACCGGACCAGACTACTTCCAGCCTCTACCCTATTGTCTCAGGCTGCATATCGCAGATACTGGGGTTATTGAATGGTTGCGCCTGTACGCGTCAATACAGGCCCATTTGCGCGCTGCTCCACTGGATGCGCCTACGTGGTACGACCGCATCATGCTAAGCATCCACAGGGCAGTTTTGAGCCACAGAGAGAGTGTAGCCAATGGCAGACGCAGTTAGCACTTTTACAGTCAGGGGTACCGCTAACGTAGATGATGCGGTAAGGGGTTTGCAGCGGGTAGGTGATGCGGCAGATAATGCCGGTGATGCTTCCCAGTCTTTTGAGTCTCAAATTAGGGGAATGTCCACTGGGCTAATTAATGCCGAAGATGCCGCTACCCTTTTAACGACTGCCACAAATAGTATGGCGAATGCTATTTCTGGGGCAGACTCAGATTTAAGGGGAATGGGAGCAGCGGCCGATACAGCTGCTACCGGAGTAAATAGCCTAAATGATAACGTCCAGCTGCTAGCCAATTTACAGGTAGCCGAAACCGTAAAGAGTATTGGCGGTACCTTTATGGAATTGTCTGGGCATTTGCGCGCGGTAGAGGATGGATTTAGGGCAACGGCCGAGACTATCCAGGACCCTTTTATCGGCCGCTTGGCAGAGGGTGGCGCTGCTATTGCCTCATTTGGTTCCATTGCATTTGAGGTAGCAGGAACGGGTTTAGAATTAGGTGCCGCCGTTGCTCAGGTGGTTAGTATTCTGCCCCAGTTAGGTAATATTACCGCATCCATTACCGCTGGCTTTACAGCGGCTAAAGCAGCCCTTGTGGGATTCGTTTCTACGATGTCAGTAGCAACGGCTGGTATCGGGGCGGCAGTGGTAGCCATAGGCTATGGTATCGAAAGGTATATAGCCTACAGGGAGCAGGTAGCCTTAACTAATGAGGCAGTAGCAGAGGCTGCAAGGCAGAACGAACGTAATGCTCAGTCCCTTAGGGATTACTTCGATACCTTTGCCCAGCAAACCGACCAGGCAGAAATAATGGCTGGTATTCAGGAGCAATCGGCTCAGGCGCAAAATGATGCGAATACCTATATTGCCAGAACGATTGCCCTTAGGGCAGAGGAATTAGGTGCATACGAGGATGAAATCGATAACCTGGAACGTATCGAATTATTGAACGAAGCTAAAATGGCTTACATGGAAACCGCTAGAGCGCAGGCTCAAATGGAATCCATGCTATTAGGTGGGATTGCAGAACAGGAAGTAGCCAGAGTGCTAAACCTGCAATTTCAGGCAGAGGCAGCTAGCTTAACCACCGACCAATTACGTATCTGGCTAGAAACCCTTCCCCAGATTAATCAGGAATTGCAATATACAGAGGAACAAACCCGCCGTACATTCCAGCTATATGTCGATTTCCTGAGTAATTTTCTGGAGGGGGATGAAATGGAACCCCTAACGGAAAGCACTAGAACCTATACATCTGCATTAGAGGAACAGGCTAAGGTACTGGCAGAAATCGTTGCCTTACAGGCTACGGAAGCAGAAATAGCGATAAAGAGAGAGGAATTTACAGCAAGGCAAATTGAGCAGCAAATGCAGCTTAATGAGCAGCTAAAGGAAGCGAATCGCATCCAGCAATTGAAGGCAGAAAATGAGGCAATTCTAGCCGAAAAGGCGCTTATTGCTCAGGAAGTACGTGATGCCGAATTGATGGAATTAGAGGCGTATAACCAGCGCCGTATGGATTTGCTTTTCGGTGGTGGCGATTTTTCCAGTCTATCGAAGGATTATCAGACGCAGCTTTCTGAAATGTCAGAAAATGGTGCATCCTCATTAGGGGTATTAAATACCGCTATGCAGGATATGGCAGTGGGTTTTGCCAATAGTATGACCTCTGCCATTACCTCTGGGGAGCGTGTAGATAAGGCGCTTAAAAAGGCCCTTTCTGGCATGCTCAAATCACTGGGTAGCACGTATATTGCTCAGGGTACCGCCCTTATGATACCGCCACCATATAACCCTATGGGAAACCCAGCGGCAGGTAAGGTGATGCTAGGCGTAGGCGCTGGTATGCTAGCGTTGGGTATGGCATTTGGGGCAGGCGGTGGAGGTGAAAAGAAACCAGGCGGTGGTGGTGGTGGTGGGGATAGGTCGGTAGGTGAATCGTCTGGTATTATGCCAGCCGAAAATCAGCGTCGGCAGGGTCCGTTGAATTTGATAGATTATACCGGTGTTACTATCGTAACCAATGATACGGATTCGATGCGTACCCTGATTAATCAAACCTCACGTACCGAGCAATTCGGCGGTAATTCCAGAGTATAGTGATATGGCGTCGAAACCATTTTTTAGTGCCGAATTCGGGTTATCGAATCAGGTAGCCACGTTTAACGTTAGTCGTAATGGTACATTTCCGGGCGTTACGATAATGTTTACTATTCCGGCAGACCGGTATTATTTAGGCGCTTCCACAAATGCCCTGAATATCGTTACCCCTCTATTGGTAGCCTTAAATGCAGCGCCCGGTATAGGTACGTTTCAGTACAACGTCCTAAACCCCAGTAATAATCTGGGGCTGGCTTGCTCCCTTTCGTATAATGATGCCAGTGAGCCTACAGCGCTAACCAGCCTCAGTTTTATTGCTATGAATCCCGTTGCACAGGATTTGTTCTGGGCTATCGGTTTTCGTAATGTAAGCTCTATTACGTTTACCGTATTGGCAGATATGGGTACGGCGCTTACTACGGGTATTCCTAAATACACGTGGTTTCCTAAGGCATTTGCCATTAATCAGGATGATTATTCGACCGTAACCCAGCAAGCTAATTCGTCCAGATTAGCTGGTTCTGGTTCCCTTGTATCTTCGGTAAGGCAGGATAATGGGGTAATGCGTTGGTGGCGTTCATGGAAAATGACGCAGGTAGCGGCCGCTAGGTGTAGTTATCCGAAAGCAATTAGTACCTATTCCCCAGAATGGGCAACGATTGCAGGGCTAACCAGTAACCCAGGTGATGCGGCTCTGGATAAAGAAAACGGATGGTGGCAACGCACTTGCGCTGGGCAATATCGATTTGCAGCAATCGAAGATGAATCAGACGCTACAACCCCAAATTGGGATATTTACCGCATTATTGATGATGATGATCAGCCTATCGGCATGAACGGCTGGAAGGGTTTACGTGACCCTAACGTTTCTGTTTATTCCACCGCTGGCGCTACCAGAACGGTACAATTTTGCGCTCTGGCTAGTCGGGTAGGTGTATTATGACTAGGGGTTCATGGATTTGGCTTATTGAAATAGAGGGGTTAGGCAGGGATAACCGTCTGGTTAATGACCAGTTTTCCATAACCCCTATGGCGCTTACTACACAAAGCTGGCCGACTAATACAGCTTATGCAGGCGGGTTAGCTAATTCCAGAATATGCGATGAATGGCAGCCGGTAATACAGCCGGAATCCGTTACGCTTTCTGCTATGTCATATTCCCCATTTGCCCAGAAACCAGGCGCTCAAACCCTTAGCTTTGATATTGCCCTGCCTAATGACAGACCGGAAATTGAGCGGTATTTCCTGAGCAATCCTTTACCGGTCGCCAATATAACTGCCCAGATTGACCCTACCGATAGCACGATATTAATGGATAATACCTCTGCCCTTACGGCAGGGGATATTATTTATATCGGGGCAGAGTGCTTTAGAATAGGCGTTGTAAATAGCAGTACGCTTGTAACGATTAATCAATCAATTATCGGCGGCAGTAGTACTAATGGACCTGATATTACATGGCCATATGGAATCAGGCTAAATGTAGGCACTAGGGCCAGTGATGGGGCGGTCGGTATTATCGGGGCTTTTGGTTCCAGAGTAGCAATTCACGAAGTACCACAGCCTAATGAATTACCGCCATTTCCAGATACGCGTGTTTATCTGGCTAACCCCAGAGTAAAGGGTCGCAGGGTTTATTTACGGCGGGTTTCATGGGGTTTAGACGAAAATGGGGATGAGGGTTATCGTGAGCAATTATTCGGCCAATACCTAATCAGGGACGTTACCATTAATGCCAATGGTACTACTATTTCTGTAACCGCTGGCTCACTGGTAGCCAGTTATGAAAAGGCAGAATTGGGAGCCAGAGGCGTTAGCGATAGGTTGCAGTTATATACCGGTCCTGCCGGTGGTACCGCTGCATTAATCGATTTGGATAATACCCCTGGTAATCAGGATAGAAGGCTCTGGAAATCTAATACCGTCTGTTACAGTAATGGCAGTGAAGCGGGAATGTTTGTGGGTACGGAATTGGTAGGTACTGCCATTCTAAATGGTGAAACCATTTTCCGGTCCCTACGTACTACCAGAACGCTAGGCTTGAATTTGTTTACGCCTATCCAGCTGGAATTAGACAGTATAAATCAGGAAATGGTCAGGTTTATTAGTAAAGAGGCTGGGCAGAAAGTTAAGGAAGTGCTCATTTCAGACCCTCTAGAAATCATACTGGATACGTCTGGGAACGAAGCGCTTTACCCATTTAATCCAGCCGACCACCCTTATTACAGCACCGATAAACCAGGCGGTGCGGGTATTCTGCAACATCCCTTGCATTTGATGCTAGCGCATTTAGGGCAGTTATCCAGTAACCTGCCTTATCACTGGCAATTAAGGCTGGATACTCAGGCAATCGCTACGTCTGCAATTCTGCAATATGCAGAGCAGCTGGTTATAAATGAGTGGCCAGGCGTATGCGTAACAGGCCCTGTAAAGGCTATGGAATGGTTAGCTAAGACCTTCCTACAGCCTCTGGCTTGTGGCTTTGTAACGGACGAATTCGGCCGCTTATCCGTTTCCCCTATTACCATGCTCAGAGGGTCGCCCTGGGGCGTGCCTAAGGTATTTGACGGTACCACGGCTAGTAATTCCATCGATGATTCTGTTCTGGCAATAGGTAGGCAGGTTCAACGAATTGTAGAGGTAGAAGCAGGCGTAACCCAGTCCATTACGGGGCAGGGTTTAGGTAAGGAACCCAGAATAACGATTCAATCGGCAGACGCTTATAAGGTGGCAGACGGGGACCCAGAAAATACCACCTTTGTTATCGATGCTATGGGAGCATTTTCCCCAGATAATGAAACCCAGACGGCCGTATTAATCGATATTGTGCCGGTTATGTTTATGCGTTCGATAACCAGTACCATTGGTACCTATTTGCGTGCTGGGGCAATTCAATACACCTTCCGTATCCCCTCAGGGTTTCCAGATGAGGAACAGAAATACCAGCCTTTCGGAAATACGTTAGCGCCTGCTATGCCTTCCAGATACGCTATGCCTGGTACCTTTGTAACGATTTCCGCTAACGTTTCTGGATTGCGTAAATTGCCCGGTCCTAGACTGGCAGCGGTATTGGAACACAAATGGGAGGATAATTGTGCTACTCAGGTAATTAGGGTTCTGGATTTAGGCAATCTGATAAGGATAGCCCCAGCTGGTAGAGTGGTAAGCGCTACCGATAATCTGGACGGTACTATGGATATTGTTCTGGAACCCGATTTTGAGGTTATACCGGTACCCTATAACACTATCCCATTTGGCAATATTACAGAGGATGGTGAAACCTTATCGGCATTTGTAACCGCTGGGGCAGAAACAGAATACGTCCGGTTTTACGATGAAACGCTAGCAGAGAGGAATCCAGGCGGTGGCCAATATGAGGAGGTATTTTCATACAATATCGCTACCGATACCCTCACTACAGGCTACCTAAATGGGTATTTACCCGTTGCAGGTGATTTCGTATTGCTGGCCGATTTGGGAGAGCATAACGTGCAGGATTTCTACGCCTTTATGGGTAGGGATAGCTTTAACCTTTAAGGGTAATTATGACCACCCCAGTATTTCTGGAAACCGATGATACCGCCTTTAATGATGATAAACCATTAACGGCCGAGCATGGTCGTAGAATTATCCGTAATGCGCTGGCTATCTGGAATGAGCGTTGCGGGCATGTAGGTTATTCAGAGCGCTTGGTTAGCCACTCTGGAGCCTCAGTAAGCACTAGAGTAATCATTACCGCTAACTGGGCTTATCATGGTCCGATTCATTATTACTGCCCACCACCTGTAGGACAGAAAAATATAGCAAGGCAGAACCCATTTGTAAGGCTATTGCTTACAGGTAGAGCAACGGGTTTTGCTACCAGTTATGTTTACGCAATAAACGAATCAGTAAGGGTACCGGCAGAACCCGAAATGGATACTGAGGTTCTGAGTGCTGGAACGCAGTGGGCAACGATAAATACAACCGATTGGTCGGTTACGTTAGAAGTGCCCATAGTGGCAGGATGGAATAAAATCTGGCTAGGCTGGAAATGCGGGTTATACGGTACGCAATTCGATTTATCCGAAGTAATCGGGGACGTGACGTATCAGCCTTTTCTGGGAGAGTTAACCAGTCAGGCAACCCCATTTGCGACTAGTCACCCTGCCGTTTTAGCAGCCGGTGTAGCTAATCAATCGGTCGCACCATTTGCTCTGATTTTATCAGTAAATGCAGGTGGCAGAACCAGTGGATATACCGCAACCTATACCTGCCCATTTGTTTTAGAAAACCCGCTAAAAAACCCTACCATTCTGGATGGTATGTATTTTATCTGGGAGCCATTCAGAAACGAATTAGAGCAGATAGGGCCGATATTTCAGACAAATGTCGAATTTGCGTATGCGTCCCTATACGCTAACGCATTACCCATTACTGCCTATAGGCGTGCTCTGGACGTAATCAATCTGGATTCCGTTATGGTGGATGGTTCCCAGGTATGGCAGTTAGAGGATAACGACGGGGCAGGGTTACGGTGGTGGCAATTCCCTAGCGCTCTACAATATCGGCAGGCTGCAAATTTGGCCGAATCTGCACGTAGGGCAGTCTGCCCTATGGTGAGCATAGGGGGAGAGGTTACACGCCCTGCAATCCCCATTCCTTACCCGCTGGCAGGAAGCCCTAAGGCTTATGGATGGGCGCTATCTGAAAACTATCAGGGTACCACTCAATACGCTTTACTGAGTCTGGATAGCTTGCCCCCATTCCAGATTCCAGACGATAAGGTTACGCTAGAATACTGCTTTTCTATCTGCGTTATTGCAGCAACGGCGGTGCAAAGCATTAGGTGTATTATCACTGCCGATATCACTAATTTCGCTACCGGTGTATCGGCAATACAGAATACCTTTACGGTGGATATTATCCCTGTTCCTTTGGATTCTGGTTCTGTTTCTGGTTATTCGATATTGCCCAGAACGATTAGCTGGGCATTGGCATATAACAGAACACCTAATGCTTATTGTGACTATGGGCAGGAAGGGTTAACCCTCAGAGGGGATTTCGGAAGGTGGCAGGAAATCAGAGGCAGGATTAGCATCGATAGAGCGTTACTTACAGCCGACCCATTTGTGATTTCCGTTGTACCTACTTTATCCGTACCGCCTGCAAGGCAGAATAGTTATTATATCGCACAATCGCAGTTAGCAGTACGCATAGCAGGACAGTAAAATGGCCATTAATTTAGGTAATACAACGTGGTCCCCTAGCGAATTCCAGAAAGATATACCTCTGAATTCCTACCAACCCGGTAATTCTGCCCTGCAAAGGGTGGTGGACGCAGAAAACCGTTCATGGCTAGACTGCAATAATTACCTATTTGCCTTCCCCAGACGTGAGTTTTTTAGCACGCCTGATTACGTAGTACTAAACCCGAATCTTACCAGAACGATATTCCGATTTAGAGCGCATAACCCCGTAGGGTTAATTAGCCAGCGGTTTATCGTTAGGGGTAGTTATGCAGGCGGTACAGGGGCAACGGTAAGGCTCAGAGAGGATGGTACCGCTATCGGCAATATTGCCCTAGCTGGAGCAATAACAACCCAGACGACAAATGCAGGTATTGTCAGTTTAGGCGACGTAGTTTACGAAATTGAAATCACTACAGCCGTAGGCTCTACCGCAACCATTAGAGAAATATGGGTAAGCTGGGGAACCTTTACCTGATTCAATTGACGTGCTACGGAATATCAACCCGCTTCCCAGAGGTGTTAAATGAGCGCTAAGGTACCTGGTTTCAGTAATTATCAGACAACCCCCTTTACGCTAGCCGTTACGACTAGCCCTGCCTCATTTGGTAGCAGTGTAGGTGGATGGTCCCCAGATATGGGAAGTACGGCTATTTTGTGTATTCAAATGCCAGCCGATACCCAGCAAATCGCAATCTGTAAAAATGGGTTTTCCGGTACTACTGCCAATATTCCAGACGCGGTATTTCTAAAGGCAAAGCAGGATACCGCTAACAGTATTGCCTTTAGTTGTGTATCGCTCCCTATCCGATATACAGATATTGTAAGCGGTAATGTACGCCTAGTGGGTAGCGGTACTATTACAGCCGTTTGCCAATTTCTGCCTATTACTGAGCCGGGGGATTGATATGCTAACCAAATGGGGAAGCGCATTAGGCTTAGCCTCTGCCGGTAGAATTGTATCCCTTGCAGGTGGTGGTCCCTTAGGGGTTGCCACTATCTGGGGACCGGTAGGTATCTGGGCAGATTTATCTACCATTCCAGCCGGTGATATTCGTAATGGGGATGAGGTTCCAGTTAATGGTTTAGGTACCTCTCATTCCAGCGGTATTGCCCAGCGTCATGGTAGCGAATGGCGACTAATTGAAGGCAAATGGGATAACGTAGCCGATATGCTGGCATGGAATACCACCCCAGGAAACGTGGTTCATTCCGGCGCATTTGCTCAGGTAAAATCAAGTGGTGGCCATAACGATGATTCCGTTACCTATATTTACCAGAGCGGTAATTGGGTACGGTTTGCAGGGCTTACAGCTGGTTATGCATGGGCACTTTCCAGCATGCAGGATTTTAGTGCTATTGGTTTGCAGGATGGTGATTTCGGTATTTTTACCCCATCGGGTGGTTCCCCTATTACACTTCGATATAAGGCAGCTTGCCCACTTGCTACGGTCGGTGGTGGTACAGTCCCTATTTGGCTACCGCCTGTAGTATATGCAGGAAATCCAGAAATTAAATCGTATCTGATAGGCACCGAAGATAATATCGCACTAGGGACTAAAGGCTGGACGGTTTCAACCGTACCGCCTGGAACAGTTAGTACAGTAGGTGGTTATATTCGTCTGGACGGTCCTACAGGCTCGGCAACGCAGGGCGCTATTACCGCTGCTACAATTACAGGTTCTGCCAAGTTTTATATGGTAGGTGAATTTAGGGGTTCTGCCGGTGGTTCTAATCCATTTGTCGGAATATTTTCCACGATTGCAAACCCCGTGCAATATGCTCTGGCGCGTGGTTCTAGCTCTGGGGTATTGCGTCAATTCATTTTCTCAGGCGGTGCATGGACAATAGCCGATACCTTAAGCCAAGTGAGCAGAGGCGGGTTAAATTTTCCAGCGGTTACGCCTTATTTAGTGCAGGCTCTGAGTAGCGATAATATTGCAGAATTGGTTGAATCCAGAATTGACGGCGAATTATATTCAAGTTTACGACGCAATTTTAATGGGGCAAATGATGCCTCATCCTACGCTATGCAAATTCTGGCATCTGGGGGTACCAGTGGTACTGTTAGCAGGCTGGAAATACGAAACCTCTACTACATGACCTACTGAGTAAGATGCATATTGAATTTATTTATCAATATATATGGACCACCGAACAAAGGGCATATTACGTCACATATGATGACGGGGTAACGGTGGTTAGGGTTTTCGCTAATGGTGAAATCGGGGCAGTAGTGAACCCTGTACCGCCTACCCGTATGGCAGAAATCCAGGCGCATATTGATGAGGTGATAGCCAGCGCATCCAGCTTCCCCTCTCAGGATGCACCATAGCACGCTCCCAGACGCTCAAAACCGCCCCTAGAACGCTGGGCAAGGTGAAACCATGGTACAGATACCCATACCCCGTTACGGTGAGCCTACAGGGCAAGGCATGCGTTCTGATAGAGCAGACTACCTACAGCCTATGTCAGACCGCTGGGCAGGCGGTGATTTGCTTAGCCTAGTGGACTGGCTAGCAGTGGATACTATGCTACGCTGGCAACCCAGAACCCGTCCAGACGGTACAAAGGCTACGTATTGTGATCATTATGCAGCCGATTTTATCGAACAGGCATGCGGCCAGCCTTTAATTAGTGCCTGGGTATGGTGGACGCAGGACGCTCTAAATGCCCTGAGAAAAGGCATTAACGTTAAGCCTATTTATGGCCAGACGATTGTAGAGCACGGGGCAAAGGGCTTACACAAGTGGTCCCTGGAATGGGCAACGTTTTACGGCTGGAGACCGGTACAGACGGATTTGGAATTACGCAGAGAATTAACCGACCGATATACAATCGGGTTAATTATGACGCCTTCCCACGTAGCTATTGCCTTGCCTGATACGTTGCAGCCTGGAATCGGAGCGCCTTTACAGTCTCAGGCAGGTAGCAGGAATGTACGCTTGTGGCGGCAGAATGACTGGTACAGAAACCGTAAGGATGTTCTGAGGTATTATCTGGACCCTCTACTGCTTAAAAATGTACGCCGACCGGGGGTTTTATGACTACGGAAACGAAAACCGAAAAAAAGGAACGTAGAACCCGTAGGCGTGAAAAGGTGCTAGAGGCTTGCAGGGATATTATCCGATTTATACCCGTGGTTATTTCTGCCATGCGTTACGTTAATCAAATCAGGAAGGCCGATGAACACCGAAATTGAAACCCGTTACTGTAGTCGCAGAAATACGAATACCATGCATTTGGTAATTGTAACCCCCAGACGCAGGTATAAAGTACCCTCTGCTACGGTAATTGTCCCCATCGTTGTAGCAGTAACCACCTTTATCCTTATGCTGCTTTACTGAGGTTAATGATGGAAATGGAAATGCTAAATCTGGCAGGACCGCTAGGTGGTGGCGGTGTAGCAGGCGTAATAGCCTTTACGGCGATAAAGATATTTGAAATTAGGGCTGGTTTACCAGCTATTCAGGCCGAATTAGATTCTATCCGTAGAGCGCATTTAGCGTGCGAAGAACGGATTACGAAATCAGATGAGGCATGCGCCCTGAAAATTAAATCACTGGAAGCCAGAATCGATGAATTATTGAATCGGCTTACCGAGCAGGGTTAAACCATAACCCATTCCTCTGGGGGATTAATTGATTTAACGGTCCATACTCTGGACCCTTGAATCATGGTTTTTTCGCAGGTGATTACGTTATGCCTGGTAAGGCTGGATAAGGCTAAACCCACTCTGCGTAGTGATTCCTGAGGGGTAGCGAAATCAATAGCCAGATAGGACCGTGGAAATAGCTTTTCGTCTGCCTTAAGCATTTCCAGAACGTGCCTTTTCGCACTATCGGCGGTAGGGTCGTACCCAATAACGAAATGGGTATCAGACGGAATTACGAATAATTCACGCCTGCTAATATTGTAGTGGATTTCAACCAGCCTGATAAACGCTGGTATCTGGCTTAGTGTTACAGGCAGAGGTGTTTGATATACTGGTTTCATAGCAACCCCATTTGCTCTGAGTTAGGCTCACAAATACGGATATTAGCAGCTAATTCCTTTCGCCATTCTGCTACCGGAATACCGATATGCTTATCGGATTTATCGATTGCGTCTGAGGCGCTCCGGTAAATATAGCTATCTGGGTATGCAGTCAGGTATTCTGCCTTCCAGAATTCCCCAGAGGGGTTAATGGACCAGACAAGGGACCATGCTTTACCTTCCAGCCTATAATAGACCCAGCGTGTTTCCCCTGGGTTATGACGTACCGAATAAACGGTAAACCCTAATTCCAGTAATCTGGAGTGAATATCGGGGTATTGCTTATTTGTGTTCATAGCTTTCTCCCTTGCAGCCTCTGTTACCTGCCGAGTTACTATTACCGCAACCAAAGCCATTTAGGGAAAGGCTACCGGTAGCGAACGAATTACCCTCACCATAACCGACTAAGTACCTATCGCCATGCCCATCGGTTAATCCGTAACCGTAGCCGTCTAGTGATATAAACCCGTGAGCAGAAATACCGCTAATTGTCTGCCCGTCGTATTTATTTATCTGGTTCAAATTCTGGTGATTCACCGGTAAAATCCGAATTAATATTCGTCACCGTCCATATAATGGTGTGAGCATACATGGATTTAGTTACCGAGATAATCCCGGCACTACTCAGTCTGGACAACGAATTACCTACAGCGATGGAATTAATTGTTTGGCTTGCCAATTCTGAAGCATAGTAACACCTTGGCAGACGTTCATAATCCAGCTTGAGCCTGTTTAGTACGTAATTATCCACTTCCTCAGAACGATTTTTTTTACTCATTAAATCACCGTATTTACGGATTCACCGGTAAAATACTCATTTCCAGATCCGTTACTTTCACCGTCGCCATAACCAGTATAGCGATCATTCCCCTCACAATATCCGTAAATAATGCCGCAACCATCGCCATTACAGTATAACCATTCCATAATTAGCCCATTACCATAACCAGAGTTATTCAGATTACCCTCGGCAGTATGCGTACCAAATCCTGCCCCCGTTAGGTTATCCCAACCAGCCCCGGATAGCTTACCAGAACCAGAACCAGTAAGCAGGCGCTGGCTATCCCCTTGCCCTTTAGCGCTACCAAAACCCTCAGGCATTATCCGGTCCCCATACTGGGCACGTCATAACGCTAAGCGCTCCCTGAGGCGTGCATAATACCACCTCTACCACGTCTGTAGAGGCTACTAGGGGTACGGTAGGCGCTACCTTGCTACCCTTATGGCAAAGGCCCTTGCTAGCGATTCCATGGCAGCTTGCAGCGCCTTCCCAGTACCATACCTTCCTAGCCTCTGCCAGAATAGCCACTTTGTTAACCAGGTCGCACTCTCTCAGAATACCTACATGAACCCCAGCGCGATTATCCCTAACCAGAACCATTTTACCAATAAAATCCTGCATAGCTAAATACTCCCAAAATGCCCGTAATTAGGCAGGCCCAGTAGGGGAATTGCACCCCTATTCTACTACTCAGGGGTTTTGCAGCGTAACCTTCCAGCCCAGATATTCCAGACTGGTTCTAACCTTAATCGAAACCTTATGGGCTGGATGCCAGCCTTCCCAGATACCAGCAATATCCACTTCCTTTGTATCGCATATAAACAGTACCGATATGGAATCGAAATTACCGGTAAATGGGTTATGGTGATTTATCGATATAGCGTGAGTAACACCGTATGGTGGTTCAAAGCTATCTGAGGTAAATACCAGTCTGGCTAACGGGTTCTGGTTAATCGGTGTTTCGTACCCGTGGTAAATATCCCTGATTAGGGACAGGGTAAGGATTTCCGCCTGCTTAGCGCTGCATTTCTGGATTGTCTCAGGTGTCATTTCGTCCGTCCTGGTACTATGGGTTAGTGTAAAAGATTTTACCTTATCGGTTTTCCGTTGCTCTATGCTGGCTCAAGATATCGTAAACCCGCATAATTTGATGGACCAAATAATCTACGGATACGTCGAAAGGGTCGGAATTCTGCATGGTGGTTTCTAGAATATCCAGAGCCTCTACAATTAGAGGGTCGCGGTTATTTACCGCTGCAAGGCACTTTTCTACGAATTCGTTGTTTTCCATTTTCTGCTCCCTTTAGTGCTAATTCTGGTTATTGGCCTGTTCTGCGTTAATGCCCATAATATCGGCTACGGTTTTATCCGTTCCCCAGTATTCGGATTTAAGCAGGTTTTCGATTGCCTCATTTTCGGTTTTACCAGTGGCATTAGCCATTATTTTACCACGGCTTCCATGCAATTTCATTTTAACCATCCAGTGGTTTTTCTCTCTCCAGTCGTCGCAATTGTGACAAACAGGGCGTAATTCAAAGTAGTGATTATTGGCCCTTGCAGACCCACAATAATCTAATACCATTATCCATTCCGGCTTATTATTCATAAATGCTACCATTTATCGTTTAGCGATATTCTGTCAATTTACGTTCCATACTCATTACTGCGTTCCTATATCGGCTACACCGTTCCCCTGTAGCACCTGCATAGCGACAAAGGGAGCGGGTAGAACCATGCCTACGGGTAAGGTAGTGCAGGTGCCTAGCTGCTACCCTACCTGCAAGGGTAGCGTCCATTAGTGCCTCACACTCTACGCCTAACCCACCTGGCTGGCGGCAGAGTAGCTGGCCAGCGTCTGAGTAACAGTCGTCTCCCCACATACCGGACCACATAGGATGTTGCTGCCAAGCGCCGCAGTGGCCACCTGAGTTATGGGCGCGAAAGTTTAGCCTACTCTCTACGTAGGCTACAGAGCAAAGGCGCTCTGCACTTACCAGAGGGGTAGCGTTATCGGTACAGACCTGAGCAAAAAGGAAGGCGTCTGGACTGCCAGTGACCATAGCCAGCCTGATAGCTAGCAGAATGGTAGAGAGCATGTAGCACCTGGAGCAAGGGTAGAGTGCGCTAGCTGCATCCAGCTAACGGAACCACCCTATGCACGTCCTAACGCAAGTGTCAAGTTATGACGTGCGCTTTTCTGTTCCTGACGTGACACAAGCCTTACACGCGTGCACGCGTATAGCTTACAAGGTGTACCCACTTCGCTATCACCTCGCTAAAGTAGTGATATTGCTAGCGAATCAAAAAAAGTGCATGCCCTGTAAGAAAAGTGCAACCTGAAGCTTGACACCTGTAACGTCTGGGGTTACTATCCTCTCACAAGGTTGGGAAACGGTCCTAGCCTAGCACCTGAGAGTCGGAACCATGAACGCTACTGATACCCAGCTTAAGCATATCTTCGCTACCGTAGCTGCAACCCTTACCCCTGAGCAGGCCGATACCTTGATTGCAGGGCTGCAATCTGCCGACCGTAAGGTTGCAGAGGAATGGGCACTTAAGCTGGTTATGCTCTACCAGGTAGCCACGAACGCTAAGGTAAAGGCTGCAATCGTAGATATGTTTTACTGAGTCCTACCCTACCCCAGAACCCTAACCCCTAACGAACGGACGAAACCATGAAAGCACACAATCACCGAATCGCAGAATTGGCTAACGTTGCCCTTACCGATGACCAGACTATCGGAGCATCGATTAACTGGTACCTTACCCACAAGCCTGTCCCAGTGGCTACCTTGCAGGATGCCTTTACTGCCTCAGGGCTGGATGCTGCTACCCTGCCAGAGGCTACCACTGGCCTTAGCCGATTCCGTACCCTACTTATGTACGTCAACGAACGCATTTATCGACGCTGGGCAGGTGGTAAGCGCGAATTTGTAGCTGCTCAGGTAAAGCACACTGGAGCAGATAAAGAGTTATCCAGCTACAGCTACTCTGCAAATCTGGCAGATAGCACCGAAAAAACCAGACTGGTTCAAATCGGTACCCTTACTTACAATACGGGTAACGATACATTCCATTGGCGATACGCTCAGGACCGTATGCAGGCAGGGGAAACGCTGGAAGCCTATAGGGACCGTTGCCTGGCTATGCAGTCTGAATTTACCACCGAAGATTACGATTTCTTTTCTGCCTTTGCAGAGGGTATTCTGGATGAGGTAAATACCTACGTTTCTGCTCCCCATTATGACGTTGTACGCCTGAGAGAAATCCTTAAGGCGCAATTCGTAAATGCAGGCTGCTACTCCCTATCTGCCAGAGGTGGATTCTGGTTTGCCCCCCGTACCGGTACCGATAAATGCCCGTGGGGTTACGTCCAGCTGGTTATGCAGGCATTTGAGACAATCGAACATAACCACTTCCTGCTACTTACCATGCCTAAGGATGAGCGCACGCTGGAAACGGCTGCAACGGTGGTAGAGGATGGATTGATGAGCAGGGTTAGTGATATTGCCGAAACCTTGCAGAAAATCACCGAAATGAGCAGGGCAGGCCAGCACAATAACCGATTGGCAGAATTGGCTAATATTGTAGAGCAAGCCCAGCTTTATCGCGAAATGTTGGGGTTAACTACAGACGAATTGGAAAATCGTATTTTCGAGGTCCGTTCCATCATTGATTCTCAGATTGCAGCCTACGAAATCGAAAATAATACCGCTAACCAGCCTGTTAAAAAGCGCGGTGGCTTGAATGAAAGCCGGGTTAATAAAATGCTTAATGCGCTTGAAATTGGGGACCGTATGGAAATTGACGGCGCCTGGGCAGAACGTCTGGACGTAAGGCACTACCGAGGCTGTATCGGTGGCCACGATTTCGATGGACGTAAGGCAGACGGTATTAAGGCTTGGCAGAAATACGAAATTGTCGGCCCTTATGAAAAACCGCGTCCCTCACTGGTACCGATTGCCCTGCTTAGCGAAAAGATGCTCAGGGAAGCCTGCAAGGCTACCGCTCAGGGACCGGCAGAAATCGTGGTAGATGGCTTGTCTCTCACAATCGAATCGGACCCTTCACTGGGGTACCTGTACCAGGTAGCAGAGGCAGAGGGTAGCCAGCGGCAGCTTGCTACCGGAGCAGCCTCTACGGTTAAGGCGCTGGTTGACGCTATGCGTCAAATTGCAGGCTAACCTGAGCCTCACAAAAAAGTGATGCGCTAGCAGAAAAAGTGCATCATGCTACTTGACAAGTGTAAAGGCAGGGTGTACTAGTAGCTTCACAAGGTTGGGAAACGGTCCCGACCTGAAGCCAGACGGACGAATCATGAAAGTAGCCCTTAAGCCAGAGTATCAAATTGTGGAATCATGCAGCCTGGTTTACGTTCTGCCGGTCGGTGCAAACCCTAAGCAGTTTGATTGCGGCTGGCGCGCTATCTATGCCCCTGCCTTAGGGGAAGGCACGAACAGGCCGGTAGGCATGGTTGGTATCAAAAACCCCAGAAAAATTGGTTCTACCAATGGCAAAGCCTGCAACGCAGAAAACTGGCAGGTGGTAGCACACAAGCAATTCTCTGCTAGGGGATGGCCTTCTCCCTGGCAGGTAGTGCGCTAACCCTACCCACCACCCCTAATGGTTACGCTGGTTCGATTCCAGCAAGGGGCCTGCCCAGATAGGGCTTTAGGACGGACGATTAACCCTCAGGTGATACGATGAAACTTCCAGCTACCATTACCCGCATCCAGCAAATTTCTATCGACCTTAACGCACGATTCCGGCAGCGCTGGGAAGTTATTGAGTGCATGCTAGCCTCTATGCTGGCAGGTGAATTGGTCCTATTGTTAGGACCGCGCGGTGAGGCAAAAACCGCTATCGTAGAGGCTCTGGCAGAGTACATTAACGGTGGCCAGCATTTTAGCGTTGGCTTGGCTAAATCCTCTACCCCAGACGATATTTTAGGTGGGGTTGACGTGGTAGCCCTGCAAGCTGGAACCTATCGCAGAAACGTTAACGGGTTCCTGCCTACTGCTACCACCTTCCTACTGGATGAGGGGTTCAAATCGAATAACCCGACCTTGCAGGCCCTGCTTAGGGTACTCTCAGAGCGCGAATTTCAGGGTGTTAAAATCCCTGCCCTTTTCGGTGCTATTGCCAGCAACGAATTACCGCCTGAATTGCGCGGGCAGAAAAACGGTAAATCCACCGATTTAGGACCATTTGAGGATTCATTACTGGCATTTTTCGACCGGTTTTTCCACAAGCTGGAAGTGTTACCTTTAGAGGCAGGTTCTGCCGACTGGGATAATGTTATCTTCGGTGCTGTATCTGAAACCCGCAACCCTAAGCTTTTCGTAACCCCTGCCGAAATTAGGGATTTGCAGGAAGCAGTAAAAAAGGTGGTAATCCCGGAATCGGTACAGGGTTCAATTCGGCAGCTGGCTATTTCTCTGGCAGATGCGAAAACCAACGTGCATGTATCTACCCGTACCTGGAGAAAGGCTATCAGGGTTCTGCAAGCGCACGCTATGCTGGCAGGTAGAATGGAAGTTAAGCGCTCTGATTTGCGCTGGTTAGAGTATGCGCTCTGGACTACACCGGACCAGAAAGCGGTAATCCGTTCTGCAATTAGCAGTATCGGTAGCCCTGAGTTAAAGGAAGCGCTGGCTACAGAGAATAAGGTAGCCGAGTTATTTTCTGCCTATAAGCGTCAATACCTGCAAAATAACCAGAATGGGCTGGTTATTATGGATTCCCCAGTGAGTAACCTTTCTCACGTTGCAGCGCAGGAACCCTTTATTTTAGCACTAAAAACACTGGGTACAGAATTGCTGCAAATGGACACCCCAGACGAGGATAAGGCAGAAGTAAATCGTATTATGCAGTTTATCGAAACCTGCCGAAAAGCAGTAATGGCAGATATGTTGCAACGCCTTAAGGCGCTTAGCTAATACCACTAAACCACCTGCAACGGTAAAAACCCCGAATTTCCGTCGCTCGACGTTTTTCTTTTCTGAGTAGTAAAAAGGTACATTAGCTTAGTCTAGTCTAGTTTAGTACCCTTAGTAGTGCCTTTAGTAGTACCCCTGGTTAACCTTAGTCACCTGAGTTACCTGATTCACTTAAGCGCTTAAGTGGAGCAGGGTGTATAGTATATATATATCTAATACACACACACGAAAGGAACCCTAAGTACCTAACCAGTAGCTACCCAAAAACAGAAAAACGTCCAGCGTCGAAAATTTGGGGTTTCTGGCCAGCTGGCCAAAATAGTGATGCGCTGGCAGGTCAGAAAAAAGTGAAGCCTAACGCAGTCTATGGCTTGACACCTGTAACGATAGTGGCTAGGTTGACCCTGTAGGACGGACGAACCACCTACTTCCACCCTCACTGGAACGCAGAACCATGACTACCGACCTCGATAACCGTAACGTCAGGCTTAGCCTGGACGATCTTACCCGCGCAAAGTACGACCGCGCTAGGCGCTACTATGGCGCGCTGGAAGGCTCAGAAAGTGCCCTAGAATCGAGAGCAGGGCAAAACGGTTGCTACCTATCACGTGACGTGTTCGGAAGCCTCTACAGCCCTAATTTGAGCGTTGCCCCTGAAACCGATGGAACCCCCCTCAGGCGTATCCTGGACTGGACTACTGCCGAAGTGGCTAAGCTTCCTGAGTGGCAGGATTTAGCTAGGCAGGCGTCTGGTAACATCGTTGCTAGCACGCTGGCTACCGAAGCGCTTACTGCTCACCTGGCTAGCCTTAACTGGCCAGCTACTACCGATTCGGATACCCTCACTAGGGATAGAGCGGGTAGGCAGGAATCCATTAAAATTGAACGCAGTGGACGGTCGGTAACAGTGACTAGGACCGTCAACGGTAAGGCTAAGGTATCCCAGTTTGTGCATCATACCGAACAGCTGGCAGAGGATAACGTTAAGCGTACTCTGGATAATGCGCTTGCCTCTGGCTACGTAGCAGGCTCCCCAGAGGAACACGCTACCCAGCTTGCCCAGCTGGCAGACAATCTGGAAGGGGATACGCTGGCAGGTCCTATGTTTAGGGGGCAGGCCGTTAAGGCTATCCGTACCGCTCTGGAACAGACGCAGGAAGCAGAGCAGGCGCTAGCTATGTGCTATGGGCTGGAAGGTACCGAAGCAGCCTCAGACGTACCGGACGTAGAGGTAGCCAAGCTGGTAGAAGCCCAGCGCAAGAATAAGGCCCTTGCCGATTTTCTGCGTCATATTGGCAGGTTCCTGGATGCCCTGAAATCGTCCCCAGTAAGGCAACGGGTACGTGGTAACATCATGCCTTATGACGTAGCTACGACACGTGATTTTAGGCGTCTGGTACCGTCTGAATTGGCTATGTTAGCGCATCCAGCTACCCGCGCTATGCAGACGGTTAGGGTAGTCTCAGGGCAGGCGCTAGGCTGGCAAATGGCAGAAATGGGTAGCAAGGGCAGAGGTCCTATGCATATCGCTCTGGATATGTCAGGCAGCATGCAAGGGCACGAAACCGTAGCTAAAGCATTTGCAGTAGCAGCTGCATTTTCGGCGGCAGATAATAACCGCCCTGTTTCCTTTTCGGTATTTACTACCACCGACCGGAAAATTGCAGATTCACTGGATACCCCAGAAAAGCGGGTAAAACTGGTAAATGCGGTAATGGGTATTTCTGCCAATGGTGGTACTGATTTCCGGCCGCTTATTCGTAATATCGGAAATCTGGAAGCCTCGGCAGACGTATTACTTATTTCAGACGGTAACGGGGCAATCGATGAATCTGCTACCAGAGAGGTATTTACGAATCGTGCTCTGCATTATCTGGTTCTGGGTAATGAATCGGCCGTTAACGGTACGCTCAGGACCCTGGCAGAGGGTAGAACCCTTACAGCATCCAGTCTGTTAGAGGGTAGCGTTACAGATTTCGCATCCAGCGCTACCGCTGCAAGGTAACGCTTGACAGGTGCAATAATAGGGGTTACAAATGACACAAGGCAATCAAGCCTAATTGCAGGGAGTGTGCTATGCGTTTATTTGACGGGGCAGAAATGAAAAGGCCTAGTCGGTGGATACAGGGGGAATTTGAAATTCCTACTGATATTTATGAACAGGTACTGGAATTAGAGGCAATCGTTGACGGATGGGTTGCAGTATCAGGGCAAATGCTGGCGCTGGTTTATTCGTATCAGCAAATTGCCCTGAAATTGCAGGAATCGAATTTCGATACCACTCAGATTAAAGCGGTCCTACTGGACAGAGAAACCCTTAATTTATCACTAAGCCCAGAGTTTATGAATGGGCTGGTATTCATTATTGCCCTTACCATGTATCACAAGGTTGGTGGGGAGCATGAACACCCTGGAGACCGGGAGCAGTGGGTAGGCGATAACCAATTTGAAATGGACCCTAAAGTAGTACTTAGCAGAGGCGCAAAGGCATGAACCACGTAACCAATAATATCAATATTCGTAAGGCCCAGCTGGGAATTACTGTTACCCAGATGGAACAGGCTTGTGAAATTAGCAGGCAGCAATTGCATAACGTTATCGGTAATCCAGAACGTGCTATGTTTCGCAGTTTGCAGAAAATAGCGCTATTGCTTTATTGCCCGGTGGAATTGCTACTACAGACGGACCCGTCGAAAGTGGTAAATTACCCTATGCCGCCTGAGGGGCATTTAATGCATATTTCGGCTAATTTGCAGAAATACGGTTTTCATGGTGGCGGTACAGTAATTTCAGTGGAGGAATTGCACGATTATATGGTGCAGGCTAATCGACCGCTTTTCGCATAAATATCACCATAGGACGGACGAGGTTTATATGGCTAATAAAAAGGCAAAGTACGTTATTACCAATTCGGAGCGTGCTACCGCTGCTTGCCCCCAGAAATGGCTACTGCGTTATGGGCTAGGGTTGCGGCCGGTAGGACGCATTAGGGTTTTCGATTTAGGCTCCCTGGTTCATGCAGGGCTGGAACACTACTTCGGTACCCCTAACCTGCAACGCTCAGAAACGGACCTAGAGCGCGCCCTGAGTGCGATTGACGCCTACCGTCTAGCTATGACTAAGCAGGCGCTGGAATCGGCAAATTTGAGCGAATCAGGGGCAGGTAGCTATATCGACCCTGCCCTGATCGATGGACTGGCAGAGGATGCGGCCACTGCCAAGCGCCTAGTGGCCAGCTACCATGAATTCTGGAACCCTATGCATACTGAGGGTGAGGAATGGGAAGTGGTAGCGGTAGAAGGTACCTATTCTGCCCAGATTAGTAATACAGACGGTAAGCGCCTTAACGGTATCGATTTCGCCGGTAAGGTGGATATGGTGGTAAAATACCATGATAGGATTTTCATCGTAGAGCATAAAACCACCGCTGGTAGTGCTACTGAATGGATAGAGAAAAACCGTAGAAATCCCCAGACCCGTTCATATGCCTGGTTACTCAGGCAGAACGGAATTGATGTAGATGGGGTTATTTACGATATTATCCAGAGCAAGCCACCGAAATTAGCCAGTGAATTACCCAGACTAAAGGATGGTACCAGACTGGCTAAGACTACTGGGCTTCCATGGACCAATGCCGATGAATTTTATAAAGCTATCCATATGAACGGTGGCAATATGGATTCGGCAGAGTGGTATTATGACACGTGGCTTGAATTAAACAAACGTGATGCTCTGGGGTTCTGGTTTAATCGATATACCGAATTGTTCGATGAATCGGAAATTACCCGTGTTCAATCGGAAATCTACCAGAGCGCATTACAAATGCGGAAATGGAAGCAGGTTTCCGATAAATGGCACCTTTACCGAAATGGCCATATTGCAGGTGAAAACGTGCAAATCTGGGCAGAGCGTACTTTAGCACTACCAGAGGCAGATACCTTTGTAAGGCAATCGGCTATGTGCTGGCAGTATAACCGTTTATGCGAATATGCTG
>Ga0315901_10002404_pt1 | contig 25722 bp, 37 predicted proteins | sample LakEriMetagenome_10_FD_203761 | JGI IMG/M metagenome (GOLD analysis project Ga0315901, IMG submission 203761) | Freshwater fungal communities from buoy surface, Lake Erie, Ohio, United States - Buoy 2 MA116 | ecosystem: Environmental > Aquatic > Freshwater > Lake | place: USA: Lake Erie, Ohio...
GCGTTTTGTAATTTTTCCGATGCTGTAACTTTCAACGGTTTTTCTGGTGATTCTCTTCCGCCGCGCTGAAGATGAATTCGATACAAATATTCTCCCGTCCAATTTTTCCATTTGCTTTCGTCAGGCGCATTTGGCATGGCGCGTATAGCGGCTTTTACAAACTCTGATTGCTCACTTAACGGTTTTTCCCAATCGAGCATATGGTCTACCATTTCGTCGGGTAGGTCGACGGTATAAAGCGCGCCCGTTTGTGGTGCAGCGCCCTTTTTCATTTGTTGCAGATAATTTAGCGCGTCTTGCGTCTCTTGGAACGCGCCTTGCCGTAAATACGGCGAATCCTTGTGGGCGCTCATTGTTGCAACTTCTTTTTTTATTGCAGCAATAGCCTTATTTACATTTCCGTCAGTTGCTTGCAATGCCATCGTTGCTTTTCGCGCTGGTGGGCTTTGCGCTGATTGATATGTTTTCGCGACATCAGGACTTTCGGCAAAGTAAATTCCGTGCCCGTAAGCCTGTTCGCCCTCACCCGTACCTATTTTGCTTGCGTCAAACTCGCCTAACGGGTTGGCCTCCGTTTCGGGGAACCGATGCGGGGTGCCGTGGTACACATCTAGTTCAGCGATGGGGGCGGTTTTGCGTAGCGCGGCGGCTATCCGCATGGGGTCAACCATCGACCCTGCGTATTCACCGGCAGCGCGGGGGCTGGTCATCGCCTGCTGTGCGCGTTCAACCTCGCCCTGCACAAGAGCCTTGCCCGTCTGAACCGGCTGCGTAACGATTGCCTTGCCGATGGTACCGAGGTCTTGGGCGGCTTGGTCTAGGCGAGGGGTTGGGCGGTCGGCGGCTTGGGCGTACTCTGCCGTCGTCATACGCCCCATGTTGGGGTCGCTCGTCAGAGCCTCGTATGCAAGTCCTCCGACGCTCCTAGCACGGTCTGCGAGGTTCTCCACCACACCGCCACCAAACTCGGCGGCTTGGCTCTTCAGCCGCTCCAAGTAGTCGAGCGCGGCGGCAACCCGTGATGGCGCAGGCTTTGCCATGTGTTAACTCAAGTTTTCGAGTTTGTACTTAAGGCTCGTCACGGCATCCACAACCGCGTCAAACAGGTTAACGAGGTCGCTGTCCTTTGGGAGCGTCGGTTTAATTTCATCACAAAAGGTCAGCAGCCCCTTCACATACGCCTTGGGGTCGCGCTGCTTGTGGAACTCGACATCGTAGCCGCTGATGATGCCGTAACGCCCTTGGTACGCCTCGGCGTAAGCGTCAACAAGGTCGGGGATTGCATCGTAGTACGCGCCAAGCGCCTGATGTTGGGCGTAGGATTTCGTGGCGAGGTGTTGCAAATGCGTGATGGTTGCGCTGTGGAACATCGTTCCGACAAACAACGCGGCGTTTTTTTCGTGCGAAGCCATTTTTCCCCCCACTTTGGGTTACGATGATGCTATGCCCTCCCACAGAGAGTTGCAAGCATGAACACCATTTCCGACGAGTACCGCGCCCAGCAGGTCGAACTGCACACCAACCCCAACTACGGCGTGGCCTCCATCGCCTTTGCCCCCATCGTCGCCAAATTGGCGGTGGACAATGAGGTTAAATCAATCAGCGACTACGGGGCAGGCAAGAAACACCTCCAAACCGCCCTACAGGGCGCTGGTCTTGAGTTTGATTACCGCCCCTATGACCCAGCCTTCCCGGAGTATGGGCCTCCCGTAGAGGCTGATATGGTCTGCTGCATTGATGTCCTTGAACACATCGAACCCGACCGGCTCGACGCTGTGCTGGATGACCTTGCCAGCATCATGCCGCGCATCGGCTTCTTCAGCATCCATACGGGGGCGGCGGTCAAGGTGCTGTCGGACGGGCGCAATGCCCACCTCATCCAAGAACCCGCACGCTGGTGGCTCCCCCGCCTCTGTGAGCGGTTCCATATACACCACCTCCAACACCACCAGATGATGGGTCAGGGTTTCTGGGTCGTCGTTAGCCGCATCTGAAGCCACGCTACCGTCTCAACAGGGTCACGGGCTAGGTACCACATCCCGAGCGGCTCAAACGCCTCCTTGAAGCGTTCCTGACCCTTTCGCAGTTTGCCGGTCGGGGTCTTGATTTCAAGGAACGCGGCAAAGCCGGGAGCCGTAACCAGTTTGTCGGGTACGCCTTGACCCGCCAGCCCGAGGTCGTAAACCGTAAACCCTGCGGCTCTGACGGCTTCGGTGATGGCGGCATCATTCGCATCCCGTCGTGCGGCGTAGCGCATCAGAACAGCCCGTCGGCGTACTCGTACCACATCCTGTAAATCTTAATAAACTCGTCCACGCCTTCGCCTAACAGTTTTGCTTTACCGAAGGGCGGCACCGAATAGAACTTGCCGATGCGAAGCCCGTCGTCCGTGTCGCCGCGCACTATCCACACTTGAAAGCCCGGCGTCCCTGCAAGTGCCTGTAGGGTTCGGCGTAGCCCTTCCGATGTATTTTCGCCTTCGCGCTTCCATTCGAGTACGAGGAACTTGCCCTTCCTCTCGATGATGCCGTCGATGTTGCACGGACAGGCTTTCGGGTTGTTCGGAAGTAGGCCGAGGAACGCGCCGTAGTCAATGTGCGGCGCATCTCGGTTCTTCATCAGCCGTTCAAACTCCACGGCGTTTGGCGTCAAACATGGCGCGTTGTGGCGATACCCAACCTGCGCGGGTCTTGACCCAGCCGCGAGATTTTAGCAGTTCCTCGCCACCGCACGCGCCGCTGCGATGCTGGAGGATGCTCGATGCGCCGAAAAACTTCTGACCGCATTGCTTGCAGGTGCGGGTCATCGCGACACCTCTGAAAAAAGTCCGCGTTCTGCTGCAATCCGATTTTGCGCCATTTGTGCATATTCTGGATTTAATTCGCACAAAATAAATTTGCGACTCCATGTTTGCGCCACAAGTCCGGTCGTACCGCTGCCGCCAAATGGGTCGAGGACGGTGCCGCCTTCTGGACACCCCGCCTTAACGCATGGCTCGATAAGGTTAGGCGGGAAGGTGGCAAAATGCGCCCCCTTAAAAGGCTTGGTCGTCACCGTCCAGACGGAACGGCGATTGCGGGTGTCTTTAACGGTCACTCCTTCCGGTTTCATAAAGCCGCCACGAGTAACACCAAAATCACTTATTTGGCCATTTTTCCCGTTGTTGTTCGTAACGACTTTTCCTGCATTTATCGCAGGCTCGGCAATGGCCTCCGCATCGAAGTAATACCGCTGCGACTTCGACAACAGGAAAATGTACTCATGCGCCTTCGTGCAGCGGTCGGTCACGCTCTCCGGCATCGGGTTCGGTTTGTGCCAAATGATGTCCTGCCGCAGATACCAGCCGTCCGATTGCAGGGCAAAGGCTACGCGCCACGGGATGCCCATAAGGTCTTTCGGTTTAATCTTCCCGCCGTTGCCGTCTGGAATAAACCACGAAAAATTGTGACCACCTCCCGCCTCCCATATAAGTTTTCTACCGGGGGCTTTCATTTCCTGCTTTGCGCCAACACCCGGCGACTCTTTACGGTCAGTTCTGCCAGAACTTGCATAACTGTCGCCCAAATTCAGCCACAGCGTACCGTCATCCCGCAACACGCGCCGCACTTCGCGGAACACCTCGACCAGTTTGGTAACAAACTCGTCCGGCGTAGGCTCAAGGCCAATTTGCCCGTCGTGTCCGTAGTCACGCAGCCCAAAATACGGAGGCGAAGTCACGCAGGTATGCACCGATTGGTCGGGCAGACCGCGCATGGATTTGATGCAGTCGCCAACAAGAATCACGGCTGCACCTCCTGTCCCCGCGCATGGATAGCGTCCACAGTTCGTTGAGCAACATTGTCAGACTCGCATTGACCGTGAACGATTTTGCAGCAAGCCTCGCGTTCTGCTGCGGCAACTAGGGCGGCAAAGCGTTCAATCGTTTCAATTTGTAGGAGTCTAAAATCAAACGGGTTTGCGTTTGGAAATTCAATAACCGCCTCTTGCACCATCGCAATGATGTTCTCGCGGTTCACGGCTGCACCTCCTGACGCTCTTTGAGCCGTGAGATGCCACGGGGGCCAAACAAGCAAAACACCATCGTCTTGAGATTCGGGTTGTCCAACACATCCTTTGCAGGCGCATCGCGCAGGTGCATCGCAACGACACCACGGAGCCATTCCATGCGCTCGGCTGTGTCTGCGCCCTCCTCGACGGTGTACCGCGCCCAGAGCGCATCGCACAACTTGAGTCGGTTTAGCGGGGTAGGTTCCTGCTTGTCCCAGCCTCGACTGGCACGGTCTTGCGCGGCGATGAACATCGCATCGTCCTGCGCCTTCTGCTCCGGGCTTTTGGTTGGGCGGTCGGGTTTCTTCTTGTCCTTGAGTTCGAACAAGCCCTGCCATTGGTTACTAATGCTCTGGTTAACCACAGCATCTTGGTCAGCGCCATACCGCGAAAGTTTCAACTTCATCGCGTGTTCGCTGGCGGTCTTGATGGGCTTGCGAATGGCGACCCTGTAGGCGACCCATCGTTCCCATGCGGCTTCGTCAAGTTCGTTCATCGCAGTCTCCTGTTTGTGGAGGCTCAACGGTACTCGTTAACGGAGGTGAACGCAACCGATTTTAGTTTAGCGTTTAAGAAAAAAAACAAACCTTCCTAAATCTTAAATTTAGGAATGGTTTAAATCTTTCTTAACCCCTGTCTTAAACCCTAATGCTCGGAGCCGGGAGAAGGCCCCCCTAACCCCCACGGTGTTCGTGGAAGTTAAAGAGGCCCACGGTATGCCCGTATGCCGTCTTTCTGACCCGCCCCGGCAATTTAACCAGCCCGAGGTCGTGGCTTTCGCCAACCGGAATTGCACCGGCCCCGCTGGCGACAGATTTAGCCCGTGTCGAGGGGCTGCGTGGTGGGGTGTTTGACACGGCTAGAACAGCGGTGTAAATTAACCATCACGCAAGAACAGCATCTCTAGCGTAAGGGCATCCCCCCGCCCGCGTCAAGCCCTCCTTCACGGAGGGTTTGTCGTTTCTGGGTAGTCGTCCAAGGAAGTCCTGTAGCGTCCAATCGCACAGGCAGCCGCACCAGAACGATTCTGGCGGCTTTGCGGCAGGGCTAGGGGTTAGGCAGGGGTAGTTGTGGAATCGGCTGTAATCGGCGGGGTCGAGGCTTCCAGAGCCTTCCATTGCCAGACTCTCATCTCGGGCAATTTTCCTGCTTTTACCCACCTTGAGACGGCAGGCTTGGACACCCCCAACTTACGGGCGAGTTCGGCCTTGCGGCCTCCAACGGCGTCAAGTGCGGTCTGAATGTCCATGCCGCGCAGGTTAACGGGCGTGAAAATAAATGCAAGGGGGGTGTTGACATACCCGTAACCTGTGTTAACCTATGGGTGTTGAGTCAATCCACAGATAGGAGCAACAGACATGACTGACATGACACGCGAGTACGAACTGGTCGAGGGGTTGCATTGCGAACTCGACTTCGAGTTCTGCAATGACGGCACGATGGATTCAGCCGCCATCACCTCCATCAAACTGCCGGACGGCACTTGGCTGACCCTCCCGGCCCCCATCTTTGTTCACACCCACGAACTCTCGGAGTTTGCCGAGCGCGAGAAAGCCGAGCGCGACGCTGACTGGGCCGCTGAAGACCGACTCGACCGCCGCCGCTCGTGGGAGGACAACCTGTGAACATCTGGGACGAACTTGCTCACCTTGAATGCCGCATCACCGACAAGACCCTTCGTGCCGCATGGGCGCGAATGGTTCATACCCGCAGCCCTGCCGACTGTGCGTTGGTGCAGGACATCGCAGACGAAACGGATGACGCATATATGTTCTGGCGGCTGGCGTTGTGCGCGGAGGAGTACGCCACAGTTGAACAATCGCTGGCACACCTGCTCATCAAGGTGACGGAATGAAAACCATCGGCCTGTATCTCTTTTTGTTTGCCATCTTTGCCGCCCTCGCGTGGCTTGGCTTGAGGGCGTTTTGATGGACGATTGGCAACAGCAACGCGAGTGCGAGGAACGCCGGTACTACACCGAGCCGGTCATCCTTACTTGGACGCAAGCCGACATCGACCGCCACAACGAATTGCGGCGCGAACTCAAACAAATGATTGAGGAGAGCACGAAATGTCAGAACTTTTGAAAATCAATGTCAACGGGCATCTTGAGAAAAAGGGCAACCTGTCTTACCTGTCGTGGGCATGGGCGTGGGCCGAGGTGCTAAAGATTGACCCCGGCGCAAGGTGGACGGCGCACGAATGGGACAACAGCCCCGTTATGGTTCTGCGTAACGGCACGGCGATGGTCAAGGTGAGCGTCGAGATAAAGGGCGACATCAAGACCTGCATCCTGCCTGTCATGGACAACCGCAATAAAGCCATCGTTGACCCGGATGCGTTTGCCGTAAACACCGCCATCATGCGCTGCCTTGCAAAAGCCATCGCCATGCACGGCCTTGGCCTCTACATCTACGCAGGTGAGGATTTGCCGGAAGCAGAAAAGGCAGAGCCTAACCCCGAGGTGTTGGCGCAAATTGCAGCCGCCGCTGACCAGCCTACGCTGCTTGCGCTTTTCAAATCGCTTGATGCTGCCACCCGCGCAACGCACATAAATGCTTTCAGCGCACGCAAGAAGGAGTTGACATGAATTCTCTATTTGACCGAGCAATTATTATTTTGCAAGCCCTGCCTGCCGTTAAATTCGTAATTGTATTGCCTGACGGCACAAAATATGTGCAGGGTGATTTGCAATTGGAAACAACAAAACGCAAACGCCGAAACTTGAAATATCCGATGGGAAGCGTAGCCCTGCATTACAAGCCATACATTGCAAGTTTACAGCCTAAAGGATTGATTGAAATTCCTTTTGATATGTTTGACGGTGAATCTCTGCGGAGCGGCATTGCTTCGCATTGTGTCGCAATTTGGGGTAAAGGCTCTGTTTTGACTTCAATAAACCGCAGCAAGCGATGCATTGAAGTATTGAGGCTTGCTTGATGGAACAGCGTACAGACGAATGGTTTGCCGCACGCATCGGCAAGGTCACGGCATCGCGTGTTGCTGATGTCATCGCCAAGACCAAAAGCGGCTATGGCGCAGGTCGCGCTAACTACCTTGCCGACCTTGTGGTGGAACGCCTCACGGGGCAGAAGGCACAAGGGTTCAGTAACGCCGCGATGGAATGGGGTACCCAGACCGAGCCGCAAGCCAGAGCCGCGTACAGCGCCAAGACGGGCATCTTGGTTGAGGAGGTAGGGTTTATCGACCACCCGACCGTGGCAATGTCTGGAGCCAGCCCTGACGGTTTTGCCGAGGAGGGTTTGATTGAGGTGAAATGTGCCAACACAGCCACCCATCTTGAGTATGTTTTGGCAGAACTGCCGCCGCTTAAATACTTCACGCAGATGCAATGGCAGATGGCCTGCACCGGCAGACCGTGGTGCGATTTCGTGTCATTTGACCCGCGCCTCCCCGAGCGTCTGCAACTGCTAATAGTTCGTGTCCCGCGTGACGATGTTTACATCGCCATGCTGGAAGCCGAAGTAAAGAAATTCCTTGCGGAACTTGACGACAATCTCAACAAACTGGAGAAGGTAAGCCTGTGAAATACGACAACAACATGACCGGCGTTTTGTTCAAAAACGATAAAAAAAACAACGACAAGCGACCGGACTATCGCGGCTCTGCCGTCATCGACAATGTAGACCTCAACATCAGCGCATGGATTAAGCGCAGCCAGAAGACCGGCGATGCGTTCATGTCCCTGCGGTTCGAGGCCAAGGTTGCCGCACCGAAACGCGCCCCGGTGATGGACGAAACCCCGTTCGACGATGACAAGGATTTGCCGTTTTGAAACTTAAAATCTTCATTGGCTACGACAGCCGCGAGGATATCGCGTATGAGGTCGCACGCGCCTCCATCCTTGAGCATATGGATGCCGAGGTGTTGGCGCTGCGACTAGACGACCTGCGTGAGATGGGGCTGTACTGGCGTGCGCCTGACCCCATGTCAGCGACGGAGTTCAGTTTCTCGCGGTTCCTCGTTCCTGCGCTCTGCAACTTTAGGGGTCGAGCGTTGTTCATGGATTGCGACTTTCTGGTTCGCAAAAGCCTCCAGTCGCTTTTCGAATATTCCAACCCAGACATTGCGACATGGGTTGTTAAACACGACTACCGTCCTACTGCGTTGACCAAGATGGACGGTCAAGCACAGCGGGTCTATCCCCGCAAAAACTGGTCGTCGTTTATGTGGTTCAACTGCGAACACCCGATGACGCAAGGGTTAACGCCTGACATCGTAAACACAGAAACGGGAATGTATCTGCACCGATTCATGTGGGCCGCTGACAGGGTTATCGGTGAACTGCCGACAACCTTCAACTACCTTGAGGGCTGGCACACACGGGCGCAGGTTCCTGACCCGACCTGCGTGCATTTCACCGAGGGTGGCCCGTGGTTCGACACCTACCAGAATGTCGAGTACGCGCACGAATGGAAACAGACCGCTGCGCGTGTGAGAGCATCTGAACGATGAAGCGTATCTTCCCGCGAGGCACCAGACCCGACGCAATGGCATCTGTCGTGGCGCGTATGGTGTCTAACCTTGACCCGCTCAAGACATGGGCGGTTGAGGTTACGGAATGGCGCAGGCCGCGCACCAACCAACAGAACAAGTTTCTGTGGGGCGTGGTGTATCCGTCCATCATAGAAGGTGGCGGAGAGGCGTTGCGCGGATGGAATCGTGACGATTTGCACGACTACTTTCTGGGCGAGTGTTTTGGATGGGAGACGCTGGAGGGGTTTGGGCGTAAGCGTATGCGACCGCTCAAGCGTTCCTCTGCGCTCAACAAACAAGAGTTCAGCGATTACCTGTTGTTCCTCGAAACAAAGTGCATGGACATGGGTATCGTGATACCGGAGCCGTCGTATGAACCTGCGTAAAGAGGCGAGGGGCCGAGGCTGCATGGTGCGGATACCCGAGGTTTGCAACCACAACAGCGAAACAACCGTGCTGGCTCACTACAGGCTTGCCGGGGTGTCTGGCATGGGCATGAAAGCACCATCAGATTTAATCGGGGCGTGGGCGTGTTCCTCCTGCCACGACGCCATCGACCGCCGAGCGCATACCGACCTTGACCGCGACTATGTGCGCCTGCTGCATTTAGAAGGCATGGTCAGGACAATCGCCCAACTAAACAGGGAGGGACTACTGTGACCTTCGTAGTAGATACCCCCTACACCCCGGCGTACATCCGCAACGAATTCCTATATGACCACCAGACGGGCAGCGGGGAGTTTACCCCCTGTACCATCTTTGGATTCCGGGCTGAACCTGCCCGAGTACCCATGTTTAGCGTTATGGCGGCCTGTGGGGCGCAATGGGCGAGGGTGCCTATCCATGCCCTTGTTAGCAAGCCATGCCCTCCAATGGCTTTAGAACTCGTCTGCTGGTGGGACTCCTTCAGTCGCCATGCCGAGGTCAGGGAAATGGAGTTCCTGCGGGGTCACCGCGTCCAAGCAAGGGGCCGTGACGGGGTATGGCGACCGGGGGTCTACCTGTTCAGCGTGTTCTGGCATCAGGGTGGATGGTCGGAAGTGTCCGACCAGAGCAAAGACCACCACATCATCCGGCTGGAGTCGGGGCCGCTTATCGCGTACCCGAACAACAAACTGCATTGGGTTGACCCGAGCCATCTCTCGGGCAACCCGCCAAAGGACTGGCAATCTCCCTCACAGTCTTACTCGGTGGAGGCGTTATGGTCAGATGGCTTGTCGAATGGTTCAGCAAAGTAAGCACGCGACGGCAGTACAAATGGAGCCGCGTACCGCCCCCTAACTGGCGATGCAGTCGGGGCTACCGCGATACTTGGTAAACGGCTGGAGAGTCGTCTAGCGGTAGGACAACGGACTTTGACTCCGTTAACGGTGGTTCGATTCCACCCTCTCCATCACACCCTGCGCTCGAAGTGCGGGACATCCTTGAACGACTTCCAGAACCCGCCCCATTGGTTCTTCGGTGAAAGGCTTTGCCAGTATTCACCAACCGGCGTGAGCGCCGGGATGTCGTAGCAGAGTTTGCCGTCGCGGAAGAAATTGAGGTCGATGGCGCACCGCTTGAGGTGGATGCTGTTCATCGTCTTGGAGCGCCCAGACTTCACATAGATAGCCTGCTGCTCCGGGGTGCGTGCAAGTTCGCCGCCCGTGACGACAAAGCCCAACTCGGTTGCCTTGTTGATGAGTTTGGCGACATCCAACAGGAACGCCGCCTGTTCTGCTACGAGACTCACTTGATGGCCTCCTTTAGCGCGTCGGACTTGTCCTTGCTGCCCTGCGAGGAGCCAAAGTAGTACGACACTATCTGCGACGCGATGGAACTCAGCACTCCGAGTACAAAGATGAGGATGTCCTTGCGGCTTGCCTCCACAGGGCTACCATCAAACATGACCACGCCAAACAGTACGAAGGTCAGCAACAGGATAGACAGCGCGAGAACGGGGGTAACAATCTTGTTGATGAGCGGTGCCTTGTCGGAGTTTGCAATCTGCACCTCACGCTCCCGAGCATCGTTTGTATCCTTCAGCCGCGCTTGCAGTTCTGCGAGGTCGAGTTTGTCTTCCTCTAAACGCAACTTCAGCAGTTCTTCCTCATGCTCCATCTGTGCAATCTGAATCTTCGCCAAGTCCTCCGGGGACATATCCGGCTTCAGTTCCACGCCCAACTTTTCCTCGACCACCTTCTTGCCCTTCGCCATAACGGCGTTGGCAACGAGGTTAAGCCCGTTGGAGAGCAACGGCTGGATTATGGGCAACAAGGCTGCGGGAATCATCAATTATTCTCCTTTTGCTCAAGCAATTTGACCCGCATCTGCAGGTCATAAATCTTGTCGAGCAGTTCTTCCTTCTGACGCTGACGACGCTCTGCCGAAACTGGGCTGTCGGTCGGCACCCCTTCCGGCGTGATGAGCGCAGGCATCTGGCCTTCGATACGGGTCAGGCGGGTGCTGAAGGAAGTGACCTGCCCCAAGAGCCATGCAATGCAGGCAATCAGGACAGGCACCAGCATCTTCATGATTTCGCCAAAGTTCATTTGGCTCACTTGACCGTCTCCAAGAACATCATTGTCACCGTGCCAAACGCCGTCAGCAGGATGAGGATGATGGTTCCACCGACCTTGACCAACAGGTTCTCCATACGCTTCAGACGCGCATGGATGGCCTCGTACCTGACCGCGCACACTTCCTCGTGCGTAGTCAATCTAGCATCGGTGGCATCAATGGTGGTCATCACACAGCCCACGGCAACGGCGGCGCGACAATCGGCGGGTTCTTCTGGGCCTCAATCTGACCCTCTACCGCAGCCTCTGTAGCCGCCTTGTCCACGCCGTTGGCCCAGACCCAGCCAAGCACTTGGTCGAGCGTGAGCGAGGCATACGGGGTGAAGGACTTGTCTTGCACTACCGGGAACCCGCTGGTGGCATAGACCGTGCCGCTGTAGTCCCCGTCCACGCCGTTGCAGCGCCAGTACGCCGTCACAACATAGTCAGCGCCTTCGGCGGTCTGCGGCACACAGTCGAGTCGTTCGATAACCCAAGTAATCGTAGTCATTGCTTTGCTTCCTTTTCGTTGGGCAGGTGCGGTTCGACCTGCGATTTAAGTTTCTGGAACAGGGGATACGCACCCTGCGCCGTTGGGAGTGAGCCGACGAGGTTCGTCAATGCGACGGCTTCTTCGAGGGTGAGGGTGAGGGTGATGTCGGACATTACTTGGACTCCAGAGCGGTGACCTTGGCTTCAAGGGTTTCGATACGCGCCATTGCTTCTTGCAGCGCCTTGATGGCGGCAAATGTGATGTCCTTCGTATAGACCGTCTTGAGCGGAACACCGTCTTCCGGGGTGTCACCAAACCCGTCAGCGTCAACCCACACCGGCTCAACGCTTTCTACTTGCTGCGCGATAACGCCAAGGTTTACATCGTCATGCGTCTGGTCGTTGTACTTGTAGGCAACAATCTCAAGCGCAGCCACTTTGCCCCACATGGACGCAGCAGGAGCAATGTCTTTCTTCGTACGAGCGTCGGACAGGTCAACATTGTTTGCTTGGTAGTTAGCCAAACCACCGTTAGCACGAATAGATGCGCGAAGTGCGCCGCTGTCGTAGCAATAAACAAAATTGCTAGAAGTGTTGTTTGGAGCGGCTGCGGAATAATTAATTGCCAAACCAAACGGGGTGCTGCTTGTAGTGTTTCGAACAACAGTAGCCCACTTGTTGTTAGCATCTGCCGATAATCCATGAAATCCAGAAACCCCGGCAACGGATATAGCAGATGTTGCACCAGCCAAAAATTCGCCCGTGCTTAATATGCGTGCGCGTTCGGTGTTGCTCGTGCTGAAAATCAGCGGCAAAACTTGCGTCTGGTTAACGATGCCGTTGCCAGCCGTGTCCACGCCGAACAGGGTGCCGTTTAGTCCGGTGTTGCTGTTGCCAGCAGCCATAGCCGACTGCGTGGAGCCAGAACGGTAGGCAGTCAAGACATTGGTCAGCGCGTTGGTGGTCGTGCCGATGCCGACATTGCCGCCGGACGGATTCAGCAGCAACGGGAACTGAACGCTGTTTGCCGCATTGGCGGCTTGCAAAGCAAAGCCATACGGAGAACTCAAAGTTTGCTGTAGCAACAAACCAGCGCCCAAGGATGCATAGTCACCAAAAGCACCAACAGCGTTGGTTCTTGAAACGGTGTCGTTTGATGTTTTGAATACATCTAACCGCGCAACAGGACTCGCCGTGCCGATGCCGAGGCCCGTCGAGGTGAGCCGCATGGATTCGCTGCCGCCGACAGACCACACGGCAACACCAGTCGCGTCAATTTGATATCTGTTCGCAAGATTGGTGTAAAAAGTTATCCCGCTTGCGCTTCCAGTCGAAATGCCTAACGCGCCAGTTGCCTGATAAATCGTATTCGTTACATCAGTACCAGCCAGTCGCAGCCCGTTGGCAGTAAAATAAGTCCCATCAAAGGTCAGCGCCGACCCACTCGTCGCCACCTTGCTGCCGTTCAGGTACAACACGCCGTTCGCCGTGTTGCCGGAGAGGACAGGGTTGTTCGTAAAAGTCGCTACGCCGCCAACATTGAGCGCCGAGGTGATGGAGACATTGGCAAAGGTTGCGTTACCCGCGCTGTTCAATTGCGAGACGACTTGGAAGCGCGTGCCGTCATAGACGACTACCACCACCTCGCCGGATTTGATATCCGCAGCAGCAAGGGCGGTAGACCCGTCACGGGTCACAGCCTTTGCGCCGAGCGCGTCGATGTTCAGCGTGACAGAGGTGGTGTTATCACCCGCTGCGACGAAGTAGAACATCTGTCCAGCGGCGTAGGCAGCAAGGGTAGGCGAGGCAGTCGCCGTGATGGTGTCGGCCCCAGAGACGCTGTTAAGCAGTTTGGTAACCGTAGACTGCACCTGCGACAAATTCGCAGAGTCCGTGGCGGCAGAACCCACCCCAAGCCCCGTGAACTTGTAGGTGGACATCGGGATGTTAGCCGTAACCGTCGTCTGACCATCCTTCGTGATGGCAGTCGAGAGGCCGGTGGCAAGGTCAGCCGTCAGCGCATTGAACGCCGTGGATGAGATGACCGTGCCAGATACGACGGGTTGACCCGCCGTGTTGATTAAGAATGTCCCCGAACCATTGAAGGCCATGTTAATTACTCCTGATTACTTGAAGAAGAACCGAAGCCGCCTGCACCTGTTGCGCTTCCTGTTCCGCTTGCTGCTCTAGACCGACGACGCGCCAAAGCATCGCGATATGCCTGCGTGGCGGCAATTTCTTGTTGCGCCGCAGAACCGCGAAGCAACAGCATCCTTGCAAGTGCGTTGCGGGACGCTTCTGGCATTTGCAGCCGCTGCGCTCCATAACGAACTATGCCGGGAACATTGCCCGTTTGAACATTTTGCGCCACATCAACTGTTTCCATAAAGTTGTTGAGGTCGCGCTGCGCTTCCTGCCGCGCAAAAGTTTGCGAACCTTGTCCTGCTCTTTCAACCGATTTAACGCGCTCCTGTCCAAGCAACACACGGCGAAAATTGTTGAAATTGTCGCCAAAAATAAGCCGCAAACGACCTTGTAAAGCAGGTTCCTTCCATGCATTGAGCAATTGCGTCTGACCAGACTGCGTTCCAATTTTGTCACGCAACGCTTGTGCTGCGCCAAGCCTAAAAGCGTCCATCTCGCCACGACTCATGCCGTTGACCAATTCGCTCAAATCCTCAACGCCAAGCCGCAGGGATTCAGACCCGCGCCGCATGGCGGTTTCAATTTCAGCGCCGCCAGCAAAAGTGTCACGCGCCGTTCGGTATATAGAATTACCGGAATCGTCTTTTGGCGACAAATCATCAAGTTTTCTGATTAATTCATTACGCAATCCGCTGTAGGCTCTTGACCGTTCTGTTGCCTTGCCAAACTCGCCACGCGCTCCTTCCTCAATGTCAAAGAGCGCCCGTTTAATTCGGTCAAGTGCCTCAAACGGAATAGGGTCGCCCGGATTGATTTTTGACAAATCAGGCATATCTGCGCCAGACACTTGCGCCAACTCACGCGCTGGCCCCTGCGCTCCGGCAGCGCGTTTAAGCAACGAAACAAGCCCTCTGTCAGCAACAAACGATGTGCCACGCAACTGGTCGTAAAATGGCTGTGCAGCATCTTGCTTGGCTTGCGCGAACCCAGACAGCGTAGCGCGGAAAGGCATACCTTGCGCGTCAAGCAACCTCTCGGCGGCAGTTTCAATGACCGGCCCACGCTCTGACGCAATGCGCCGTCGAGTCATATCCAACTGTTTTGCGGCGGTTCCCGGCATAGAAGCAAGCAGGTCAATCTGTCCAACAGTCTGCGGCCCTATAGCGGCAAGCGGTGCGCCCTCTCCAAGTCGTTCAAGTTTGCGTTGTGCAAACGACTGAAACGGCTCATTTTGCATTTGCATTTTTTCGGGCATTTCACGCAACAACACTTGCGCCAATCGTTCTCGCGCCAAATCCTCTGCTGACCGTTGTCTAAACGGTGCCGCGCCACGGCGAACACCAGCCGATATACCCATGCCCACGCCTTGCGCCCCGGTGCCAAAAACAGCAGAAGTTCCTGCGGATTTAAGCGCATCTAATCCAACATCACCGAGCGTTTCTGCTTCGCTTTCCCCAGCACCCGCAACGCCGCCTGTTCCCGCGCTAGTTGCTAACGCTTGCCCAAGCCTTTGTGGAACGGTCATTGCCGCAGTTCTAACAGGGCCAAACCCGCCCAACAAAGCGCCACCAAACATCTTCAAGGCGGTTGAGCCAACGGGATACTGTTCAGCAAAACTTTGCGTAGCGCCGCGCACCAAATCTCTAGGTGCTGTGTAATCCGCACGGGTTGGCGGGGTATCGGTGCCACCCATTGCGTACGATTGCCCAAGTTGCCCAAGCGCAACAGCGCCTGCCAATTCGTCAGCAAATTCAAGCGTTGGGCCTTGAGCAAAAGTTATTGCGCCCCGAGCAATTGCAGGCAATGAAGCGCCAGTTTCTCTTGAACGGTTAAGCAAACTTTTCCATTCGCCGCCTTGGAAAACAAACTTTTCGCCAGTTTGCTTGTTTGTTGCGGTTTGACCTTCGCGATATTCCATAACTTCCTCGTTTACCAAGGCGACTAATCAAGTGTCGCGCCGGTAGGCAATCTGCTTCTATACGGGGCTGGCGCAACAACATCAGGAAACATATTTGGCAACCCTTTAAATTGAGGCAATTCCCTTGCGCGACCACGAACACGGTTGCTTACAGCAATTGCTGCTCTACCGGCTTTTTCATTCAACTCTGCAAGATATTGCAAATTGCCGCGAGTCAACTCCAATTTACCAGAGGATGCTTTTTCCAAGAAATCGCGGTCTTTATCCGTAAATCCTTGACCAGAACCAAGGCCACTTGAACGAATTGTTGACAAAGTGGTTTTAGCAAGTTCCGCAGAAAGGTTTTCAGTAATTGTTGCTCTATCACCTTTTGAAAACCCAGCCGCTGAAAGTGCTTTTTCAAATCCAAGCCGCGCCTCTGCTCCAGTTCCGGTAATTGGGTTTTGGGCAAGCAAATCGCGAACCCTGTAAGACGACTCAATTTGTGCAATTGCATTTTCACCAGCAGCAATTGCTTCTGCGTCTTGTTTTGCAACCAATCCGGCCAACTCTTCTGAATATTTGTTAGCGGTTTTTTCTCCCGGCATAACATTAGTAATGCGAACGCCGCCATCTCTATCTTGTGGTGCTTTCACATTTGTTTGAACAAGTCTTCCTAATTTGCTGACTACATAGTAATTACCGTCTGCGCCCTTTACGGGAGTTGTGCCATATTCTTCAGCATCAGGCTTTTCCATTGTTCGCGCAAGCATGGCCGCAAGAGCGGGATTGCCCTGCAATGCAGCGGCTCCGGTTTTTGTCATGCCCACCCGCAATGCATCCTTTGGGTCATAAACATATTGAGATTGGCGCGTAACCTCTTGAATGTCTCCCGCTCTACGCTGGGCTAGTTCTTCAGCATTGCGGCGCTGCATATCTTGTGCAAACGCGGGTGCTGCTGACTGAAACTCTTGCAACCCAAACTTATCAACTGGAGCAATGCTGCGAATAGGTGAACCACCCATTAAGCGGCCTGCAATTTGAGCGCCAGTTGCATCAATCTGTCGTTCTGTATCTGCTTCAAATTGCGCTTTTGTTTTTGCAGCAGTTTCTTCAGCCTCATCGGCCTTGCGTCCTGCACGGGCTGCTAGGTAAGCCTGTAGACCCTGCACCAGAGGCGCTGCGGCGGGAATAGGGGCGTTCTGGATGTCCCCCGGCTGGTATGCCTGCTGTGCAAGCATCTCTGCCATACGGCGACGACGGCGTGCCTCGGAGGCTTGCCGCTGGTATTCGTCTGGAAGCGCAAACATTGAGACTGTTTTGTAGCGTTCGTCAGCCATTTTCAAATCCTCCCCGGTCGGGGCCACCCTGCGGGTTGGTCATCCCCGGCGACTTTGGCATCTTCGGGTACTGCCGCAGGAACTGACGCGGCGCACGGTTGATGTCCGCAGCGTTCTGCGGGGGCGAATACTGCATATCACTCTGCGCCCCTGCGTTGTTGCTCACCTGCTGGCTTTGGCCCTGCATCTGGAGCATACGCGCCATGCGCTGACCGCGACCGCCGTTCATCATGGGGGGAGCGTTAAAGGTTTGGTAAGGGGTTCTCATCGGTTAACCTCCAAACATTCTCTTGCCGAGCGCCGCGCCAAAATCACCGCCAAGTGCGCTTCCAGCCATGCCAGCAAGGCTACCGTACAGCCCCATCTGCGCGTTTTGGCGTGCAATCTGATTCTGGTAGTTTTGCTGCGCGAAATTACCAGCCGCTTGTTGCGCTCCGAAGATGGGAGCCGCACCAACTTCCGCGCCTTGGTAGGACTGGAATTGCGGCATCTGCACCTGTGCGCCGCCCATGATGGCTGCGACCTCGTTAAGCGGGAGCGCCCGAAGCGCCAACTGCTCTTGCAACGCCGCCTGACGCTGGGCGTTCTGGAAGTTTGCTGCCGCCTGCGCTTGGTTGAAGCCCTGTGCTTGGAGCGCCGCTTGAGCCTGCGCCTGTTGCAACGCTGCCTGTTGGTTCTGGGCAAGCGAGGCGTTATACAGCCCAGCAATGTCCATCTCCTGCCCAAACTGCTGACCGGCAGCAGCGTTGTACGCACCCGCCGCGCCCAAGCCCTGTTGGAAGTTCTGCGCGATGGCACGGTTAACGGCTTCCTGTGCCGCCTGTCCCGTCTGGAAGGATGCCATCTGCGCGTCTCGACCAAACTCACCCGCCGCAAGCCGCTGCGCGAACTGCTGCGCCTGTGCTTGGTTGGCAAACTGACCCGATTGGAGCGCCAGTTGAGCGTTTTGGGCGATTGCAGCGTTTTGTGCGCCCGTGGCCTGCTGACCCGCGCCAAACCCCGCCAGAGCCGCTTGGTTGGCAAAGCCGCCTAGAGCCTGTGCCTCGCCTAGCCCCTGCTGACGAGCCGCCATATCAAGGCTAATGCCCTGTAGCGCAGCCTGCGTTCGGAGGTCGTTTTCCTGTTGTTGCTGCTCGGCAATGGCGGCGTTAAACGCCTCGCCACCACGCACCAAACCTTGATTCGCCAACTGCGTCTCAAGTTGCGCCCGTTGACGCTGCAATTGCGGGTCGAGGCGCGACATGATGGCCTGCTGCGCCGTCATACCAGCGCCAACCGGCATTGCGGCAAGTTGCGAGGTGTCCAACTGCCCTTGAAGGGTCGGGGCAGCGGGGCCACCCTGCGCCGTGCCAAACTGGCCTGCGCCGGTCTGCACGCCGCTAATGCCGCTTGTGTCCAAGCCCTGCAAGTTCAGCCCTTGTGGGCCACCCGCAGCCATTCCGTACTGACCGGCGGTAGGGCCGAAGTTGACCGGGAGCGCCGACACATCAGAGCGTGCGCGGCCCTGCAACTCGGGGGCCGTCGGCAGGTTGCCATAACCGCCAAATTGGAACTGCTGTGCCGGAAGCCCCTGCGGGGTGAAATCCGTGCCGTAAACATTTTGCACGCGCCCGATGGCCTGTTCACCAAGGCCGGACAACGCACGCTCAACCCGCTGCTGCGCCTCTAGGGTCGCCTGTGCCTCGGGGGTCAAGTACTGCTCAATCGTCGGGGTGTCCAAGTCCACCATGTCGGTGAACATCTCGCGGGTCGGCATCACATCGCCGGTATACCCGTACTGCGAGAATGAGGGGTCATAGCCCTGCGCTGCCCGTTGCATCTGTCCCGGCCCCATGCCGGATGAGTCGAGGCGACCGCCGCCGATAAGCATTGAGGTCGGAACCTGCGCCCCGGTCGGCAAGGTGGTGAACCCTTGGGTGTAATCCCTGTCTTCGATGCCAAGAGCCTGCCGTCGTGCAGCAGGCATCCCGTCAAACTTCATCGCGGTAGGTTCGGGCGACACGCCCATGTCAACGCCGCCCGAGCCGCCTAGTTCTATCCGTTGGCCTCCGGTCGTCGGGCCGTACATCCCGCCGCCCATTGAAGTTGTCGGGGGAACTTGTCCAGTTGTAACGCCGTATGTTGCTGGTGCAGGCGTGGACGGCTCGGTGCGAGACATTATCGGCGGCGCACCAGTCGGCGGGGTGCCAGTCGGCGGGGTGCCGGTAGCCGGAGCCTGCGGGTTACGCGCACGCCAATCAGCCATCGCCGCGTTGTAGGCGTTCATGTTGAACTGTGGGCGACCGTAGGTAACACGCTGACCACCAAGGGGCGTGATGACATTCGGGTTAGAGAGCCGCGCAGTAAGGCGTGCCGCCTCTAGGTTGGCGATGCCCTGTTGCTGTGCCGCACCCGCGTAGTCAGGCGCTGGCGGTGGAGCCGGTGATTTTTTGCCCATAACGGTGTCCTAAAAAACGGCACGCATCGCGTGTCATGGTCAGGAAAACAATATCACCGTCGGTGTCGGCGTTTTTGATTCGCGCTTCCTCGGTGAAACCCATTTTACGCACAAGCCTGATGGCTTTCGCGTTTTTGCTACCTACGGGGGCGATGATTTTGTCAACCCCACAGATGTTGAAAGGATAGTCAAACATGGCGGCAAGGTAAGCCGGGGTTAAGCGTGCCAGAGCGATATGGCAGACGATGCTGCGCCCGTTCCAGTTCTCATAGACCACGCCGCCCACAATCTCATCGCCCTTACGCAGCCCGATGGCGTTCGACCGTTCGGCGTGATACCCGCCGCCCGTCTGATTGCACACCCATTCGCCCACTTCGGGGCCGCTTGTTATATGCCAGCCCATCCGAGTTGATACACCACATCAGTTGAGGCCCATTGAATCGCCAACTTGTTGCTGCTGCTCTGGAACTGCACAGCGCCGCAATACCCAACACCCGTAACGCCCTGCCAGTTGTTCTGAATCTCTAGGTCAGAACCCCAGATGCCCGCGTCCCAATACGCCGAGTCCCAAAACGCGGTGGCAGGCGGGGTAAAGGAGATGGGAGCCACATTGTCGGAGATGTTGAAATCAACATTGATGCCGACCGTTACAGCAGGGGTGCCGTTGCTGAAGATACCGGGACGGGCGCGTGTAAAAATCTTCTTTACGCCGCGAGTCTCAAAGTAGTTAAAGGCTTGCAGTATCCTGCCGTTGATGTTGTTTGTGTCGTCGATGTAGCCCGTGCTATCAACCGTCCAAGCCTTTGCAACGAAGGTAGCCGCGCCGAAGTAGGGCGTGTCGTCGAGCAACCCAAAGTGAAAGGCGTTCCAACCGGTGAACTTGCACCACGCCTTTGTGATGTTGTTCATCACAAACTGTTCCTGACCGCCCTCGCGCACCGTGACATTGACAATTAGGGCGTTGTTCTTCGGGTTGTACAACATACACCAACCGAAGTTGTCCCTGTACGCCGCAGCAGATGCTGCAAACGCGCCCTGTATCTTGTCCGACAACGCGATGTTGGGGTCGAGCCGCGACGATTGGAGCGCCGAGGCCATCGGGATAAGCCCGTCAAGCGTCAACACCAACAGGTCGCCGCCGTACTTCATCAGGCAGCGATTGCCGATAGGAGAACCAACAATCCACACGCCGATGAGCGCCCAAGTCGAGGCCGAGGACGGGTCTGTACCGCGATAGACGATGACCTCGCCTTTATCGGTGACAAACACAAGGTTGTCATCCACGCCGTAACCCGCGTCAATCGTCCACGATGCCATTGACACCAGCACGCCACCGAGTCGCGCAATGGATGACAGGTCAAGAACATTTGCTGCGCCGCCAACGCTCGAGGTCGGCAGGTACCACGCCTTGAGGGTGTTCTTTTCGATGAACCACACTCGGTTCTTAAAGAGCGTAGGCGAGTTGAGCGTTGTCGTTGTTACGCCCGTAATGGCAGGCGTGGATATGCTCGTAATGCTTGTCCAAGTCGTACCGTTGTAAAGGTACGGCGTGTTGGTTCCGTTAGCGGCGTACAGATAGTTACCGCCTGCGGTAGTAACATTCGTATATTCCCATTTGCTGTTTGACAGACCGCTGACCGCAGCAGCACCGATAGTACCCGCACTCGTAGCGTTGTAAAACTTGCCGTCCGACACCGCCCACAGTTGGTCAGAGGTGCCGCCGCTGTAGGTCATCAGGGTTTCTACATCGTCAGGAAACCCCGTGGCGTGCTTTACATAGCCACCACGCAGCACGACATTTGACACGCCCGGAAAGTAGTTCTCCAACTGCACGGCATCCGTAGGAGCCATGTTGGCGAGAGAGTCCCGTGCGTTCCACCCGCCCACGGGCGAGGGAAGACTTGCGACATTTGCCGCAGCGCGTTGAACAAGGCGACGGGATACAGGCATTAGTTCTCGTACCCGTAGCCGCTGTCAGGAATGTTGTCGTAGCCGATGAGAACCGTACCCGGACGCGGGGCAAACGAGAGATTGGCAGCGCCCGTGTCCTGCGCGATAGCCGTCTCAAGTTCGGCGATGTAGTCGCGGAAGATGGCGGTTGTATCAAAGCCCTTCGACTCAAAATACTTGAGTTTGGTGGACAGCACCATTACGCGGTCGGGATAAACGCAGGTGTCGTTGTCGGCAGTCAGCGAGGTCTTTGCGGTACCTGTTGCGCTCTCGGCCCATGCGTTGCTGCGGTACTCAAAGCCGAGCAACTCCCCGGCGTTCATTCCGGGCCAAATCTGGAAATACTTGCCGAGCAAGCGATAACGGATACGGGGGCCGGTCGAGATGTAGCCCGACAGCAGCCACTCCCATTGCTGTGCGCTCTCGGGGCCGAGCATCTCCCAACGCTTCGACTTGTCCCAATGCGTGCGGTTGACGCTGCTGTAGTAGTCAGCGGGAAGCCCGTACTTGACCTTCTGGAAGGTTAGGCCACCGTCTACCTGCGCCTCGGTCGGCTCGTAGTTGATGCTGACCGTGGTTGCAGACGGTACACCCGTGACATAGGTGGCGTTAGGGATGCCAACGCCCTGCACCTGATAGGTCGTGTCGAGCGCGGCAGTCGAGGGGATGCCGGTGATGGTGTACGACGAGGTAGACCATGTGCCGGTAGTAGAAATCGCCTCGGTGTAGAAGGTGTGCTGTTTGGTGAGTTCGCGCCAATCAGCGCGGCGCATCAACTCATACCCCGAGGCGTTCATCAACGCGAGGATTTGCACTACATCTTGGTTGGGATTACCCGCCACCGTTGAGGGGATGGGCAAGCCAAGTTCAGCCGTCACCTGCTGAACCAGCGCCAACATAGTTGTAGTACCCATGCGTTAACTCTCCACGATGGCTTCCTTCTTCGGGCGACCAGCAGGCTTACGCGCCAAGAGCGAAGCCATCTGTGCCTGAAGTTCAGCCAATTGCTTTTTGGTTTCGTCCAACTGGTTCTCTGTCTCGGAGCGATTGCGCCGATTGAGGAACGCCTTTGCCTTTTCACGCAGACCGGGGCCGCCCATGCCGATGCGCTGCAACTGCGCGTCAGATGCGGCTGCAATCTGCTCTACGGTCTGGAACTTGAGGATGCGAAGTTCCTCGATATGTCCACGGGTAATGTCGCCGTTGCCTTCAGCAAACCAGATGTCAAGCGAGGTTCCAACTGCGGGTGCGTCTTGCTCGTTCTGCTTCATCTGGAAGTACAGATACTGACGCGGAAACCGCTTCTTGTGGTCTTCCGTCATCGGCTGCTCGATGATGGTCGTCTTGTCGCCGGGGATGTTGATGCGAACGAACGGCTTACCGTCCCACTTCGGGTCTACTTCTTTTGCAAGGTAGAACTCAACCTGAAGTTGCTCATCGGCGTTGTAGATGTCGCTGTCTAAAGGCATCGTCGTTTACTCCTGTGGGGAGGGTGGGAAAATCACAAGTTGTTTACTTGCGTTAAGGTAGCAATAACTGACGGAATCGCAGGCCAGACACTTGTGGCGCTGGCTGCAAGGATTCTAACGCTGGTATCGTCTGTTGCCCACATCAATTCTACATATTGGGTGGGTTCTAACTGGATGATGAAGTTCCACGCCGCAACCGTTCTGGCAGCGGTTCCTTGAATGGCTATCGTGGTGGCTGTGTTCGGGACATTGGTTCCGTTTTTACGGAGCCAGATGTAGATGTTCCCAGCGCCGCCAGAGGTCTTGTCCAATTGCGCCGAGAATTGCACATTGTAGACACCTTGGAAGTCTGCAACGAGGCGCGAGGTAGGCGAACCGATGGACACGCCGTTGCTGCTGTCGGTGGTGTTGAACACCATGCCGTAGGCGGTATTAATCGACGCCGCTGTTTGCGTGGTGGTGTCTGAAAAAGCCCCAAAGTGCAGGATGGGGACAGCGCGACCGAAGCCTTGCAGTTCTTCCCACAGCGAGTTGCTTACGGCAAAGAACATCCCAGAGCAATCGGGGCTAATCGTGCCGAAGCCTGCATTGTTGATGCTGCTGTTTGCGTCATACGGGTAAACCGTGATGGGGTTAGCCGTGCTGTTCTTGACGATGACGGTTGCACCCGCCTCGGTCTGCGGCAGCCTTACGCCCGTGCCAACCGCTGCGCTGTTCACATTGGTGTAAACATAGGTTATCTGCGTAGCGTTACCCGCAGATGTTCCGGCTGCGGTCGCGGTAGAAACACCATCGCCGCAGATGGACACGGTAGCCAGCGAGTTAACACCGGCTCCTAGCACCCTGCTCGGGATAGCCATCAGGCCACCATGTCGAGCGCGTGGCGCTCCTTGATGATGGCGGCAATGAGGCCGGGGCCAACCGCCTCCACGGTGATGTCAGGCATCACGCTGTAAATCATCTGGAATTCGTTAGCCTGCTGCGCCATCGCAGCATTGCAGGTGAACTTGCGTTTCTCAACGCCTACATACACATCCATCGTCGGGCCGGTCATTTCGCCCGTAAACCGCTTGATGCCATCGGCACGGTTGCAACTGTCGTATCCGTACAACACAAACTTGCGGAACCCGAAAAGGTATCCGATGTTGATGGCACGCATACCCGAGGTCGTGCCGCCGCCAACTGCAAGTTTGCCTGCGCCAAGCGCCTTGAACTCCGGGCCTTCCGTCCATGAGTGCCACAGCACAACCTTGCGCTCTTTCAGCGTGTCAAAGGTGGCGGGAGGGCAGCGGGAGGCAACGAGATAGGTCGTGTGCGCGTTATGGCGCTGTATACCGCTTGTACGGTCACGCGGGTCGAGGTTAACCCACAGGTCAGGCTCGATGCCGTTCTCGCACAGGAAGTCGTGTGCGGCCTTTACAGCGACGATGGGGCGACCAGCCTTCCGGTGCGCCCTGATTTCTTCTACATAGTCGGGCATTGACCACCCACTCGCTACACACACGAATGTTCCATCGTGGGTGAAGAGAGCGGGGGCCAATTCTGGCAACCCACGGGCAAGCGACGAGCGAATGTTGGAACAGAGTTCCTCCGGTTCGCCAGCCGCCTGCACCGTGAGTTCCAGTTTTCGCATGATTACGGAGTGGCGTTAGCCGGAACCGGAATAACCATGCTGTACGCCGCCACAGCCGTCATGGCCGAGGTAGCCGAGGCAGTCACTTCCGTGACCACGCCAGCGACCAGAGCGCCCGACACGGTGGCATCGTCCAACCGCCCTTCGGTGCTGGTGGTGTAGAGGGCAACTGCCGGGAGGCAGGAAGCCGACACATTCACCCGCACCTTGCCGCCGAGATGCACCCAGCCGTAGTAGCCGGAGGCAATTGACACCTGCGCGAAGCCGACACGCTTGGTGTCAGCAACACGGGCGGTGGTGGCGTTCAGAGCGATGTTGGTGTTGGGGATAGCGACGGCGTTGTACTGCGCGATGGCCGAAGCCGCCTGCACATACACAGCCATGCCACCGTCGTCGAGCGTCACAACCGTGCCGGGATTGATGGCAGCAGTTGAGTCGGTCGAGCCGAGGGCGGGATACGCAAAACCATTTACGATAACAGCCATTTTTGTATCCCCTATCAGTTAATCAACACGCCGCAGAACTGCGGGCCGGAGGAGGTAAGGTTACCCGCCCAGCCAATCAGTTTCACAATCATTCTGTTACTTCGCCTTTCGGCTACTGACCACCCTTTCGGATGGCGGGGCAACCTCTTCGGGTCACCCTCTGCGGCTTCTTTGGTTATACCGCAGTTCAGACTATCGCATGACAAGCCTTTTTCGCTTGTCCCCTCTCACTTAGTCGTTCAGCCTGCTTTCGCTTGGCCCCTGTTACCCGCTTCCGGGCTTCCAAGTCAATCAGAGAGGGTTTATAGACGCCATTAGTGAATCGTAGGTTTAGCGTCTTGGTTGACAGCCTGACGGTCGCCGCCAATCGGGACAAAGTTTCTGTCCTTGTGGGGGCGGAACATCAGGTACTTGGTGTTGAGGAACCACATGTGGTTCGCGTTACCGACACCGCCGTTATACGACGACGAGCCGATACCACCGTCAAGCACCACATCCGAAGCCATGCCAGCGCCGAAATACTTCAGCGAAGCAAAGCCAGCACCAGCCATGCCCGAACCGGAGTCCGTGATGCGCTGGATAGCCTGCAACGACTGCAAGTAGAACTTGTAGTAGTTGTTGTCGGCAACGATGAGGTCAGGCTTGTCGGTACCGCGAATCAACTGAACCGCAACCGCATCCATGTAACCTTGGATGTTGCTGCTGGTCACAGCGCCCGTGCCGTCGCCAGTCGCCGAGAAGGCAACCGAACGCCAGAACTGCCACACCTGACGGTTGATGCCGCCGTAGGTGC
>Ga0315901_10002405_pt1 | contig 25716 bp, 45 predicted proteins | sample LakEriMetagenome_10_FD_203761 | JGI IMG/M metagenome (GOLD analysis project Ga0315901, IMG submission 203761) | Freshwater fungal communities from buoy surface, Lake Erie, Ohio, United States - Buoy 2 MA116 | ecosystem: Environmental > Aquatic > Freshwater > Lake | place: USA: Lake Erie, Ohio...
CTGGCGCGGAAATTGGATACATCCATTTTACTGCCAATGATGGATCTCCATTTGCAAGGATCGAGTGCAGTGCTGATGCAAACGCTGGAGTAAATGACTACCCAGGCCGCCTAGTGTTCTCCACTACCGCCGACGGAGCGAGCAGCCCGACGGAGCGGATGAGGATTGAATCAACTGGGCGTACTGGTACTTATGCTTCAGCAGCGGACGGTTTTCAAGTCAGCTCTAATGCTGCCGCTGGCACTACCTACGCCAACTTTGTTGGCAGATTTGATGGTGGGGCACCGTTTGGTGGAACTATTTCGGTTACAATCTGGAATAACGGCAACATCCAGAATACCAATAATTCTTACACAGCTATTTCCGACATTAAACTGAAGGAGAACATTGTCAATGCCAACTCTCAGTGGGATGACATCAAAGCTCTTCAGGTCCGCAACTACAATCTCAAAGAAGGCCAAACCCACCGGCAAATCGGCCTAATCGCCCAAGAGGTTGAGCCAATTAGCCCTGGATTGGTTTACGAATCCCCTGACCGCGACCCCGAAGGCAACGACCTTGGCACCGTCACCAAGAGCGTCAACTACTCCGTGCTCTACATGAAGGCTGTCAAGGCGCTGCAGGAAGCAATGGATCGCATCGAAGTTCTAGAGCAGCGTCTCACGGATGCTGGTATCGCCTAGAGCGTTTAGCCCTACTCACTAGACCATTTTGTTGATGTCACCAATATGGTCTGATCGCCCGCGTCAAGCGTATAGTGGTTGGGCAGCGAGTTTGCACCTCCTGCCCCTGGCCACGATCCCCTAGAGACCATGACCCTAAAAGATTACAAGCTTGAGCTGCTCGCAGCAATCGAAAGCAGCAAAGATAAAGACGCCCTCACTGTGACTCGTGAGTTCATGGCGCAAAAGGCATTGGATGATCTATACGAAAACAATGCCGAGGGCATGAAGCGCCTCGCTGACTCGTAACCATTACCACTAATCACCCATGACACAACAACAACAACATCCCATCACCCCGCCGCCGGAGCTAGTGCAAGAGTGGGGACACGACGCCAACTTGTCAGGTGTGCCTTACAAAGATGAAACTGGGTATTGGGCATACGAACTACACATTGCCACCCGCGCCGCCCAGTGGGGCGCAGACCAAGAGCTGGAGGCGTGCTATGCGCTGATGGAACTGTCGGACAGCAATGCACGCGATTTCCTGCAGTCCGCTCGCCGCCCCAAGCCGCCGAGCTTGAAGCAGCAGGCGCTGGAGGCATTACAAGCACTGCAACAGCGGACCACAGACCCCGGCATCGTCGAACCACTTCGCCGCGCCCTTGAACAACTCCCCGATCACGAGTAGTCGCTTCCACTTTTATGTCTGAACTTTCACCTACTGCACAAGCTGTGCTGGATGCCTTTACTGAGGACAATTCTTTGCATGACTGGAAACACAATCATTACAACATTGAAGCTTTAGCCGCCGCCCTGCGTGCCGCTGCGGATCAGTTAACTCCGTACACAGTTTCAGAAATGACAGGCGCTGCTTTTGCAAGGAACAAACTTCTTGACATTGCTTACGAGCTTGAAGCCCAGTAGTCACCTTCGTTAAGAGGCGTGGCTTTTGCTAACACAAACCACGCTTTTTGTTAATAAAGGCGGCTATTGTTAACACAACACCCCCTAAGCCTCTCAACGATGCTCAAACCTGGGGGTCACTATTTCCCATTAAAAAGCGGCAGGATGTCACCCCAGCCGCTTGCTGCTTTCTGGTCAGCCGCAGCACTCTAGCACATGGTATGGTGGGTGGGCAGGCGTGCGTCAACACCCTGCCCTGGCCACAGTTCCCTGGAGACCATGCCTCAACAAGATTACACGACACCTTCTGACGCAGAACTAAAGACATTCGCCTGTGAATGGTGGAAAAAGTTTGGCTTTGTAAAAGATAAAGCTACATGCACTTGGGCGATTGAAGAAATCGACCCAGAACACTTTGTTGATTTTTCTCGTGATCTTCTTGCCCGCTGGGGTAAGTAGTTATTATGAACGCCGAAAACAAACGCTTTATTAAGCAGTTCGTAATGGGTCGCCTCTGGAGCGACACCGACAAACTTCGTCTTGATCTCAGCAACTACGCCATTACCCGTGGCATCAACGAACTCGAAGCCATGGAAGAGTACGAGTATCAAGTGGAACGCATCCAAAAGATGCTTGCCTGTTACTAAGTAATCATTGCTAATCAACTTGCAGACACCTATAATTTACTAACACTGGCAACTATCGCCAATTAACTAATTATGACAAATTGGCTGTGGCGATCTATTGTGGGCACTGCTGCGGCCATTTTATTGGTTTCGGCGGTACAATGGGGAGCTTGCCGTTTTTATGTATTGCCAACTATATGGCCTTGGTATGCTAAATATTCCGGCACACCAGAAAGAGAAAAAATTGATCCTGCTCCAATGGGATGCGCAGATGTAGATGCACGTACTATTACTGTAATGATGGGCGTATTAACAACATTAATCAGTCTTTCCCGTAACGCAGAGTAGTTTTTTATGTACAATACACAGAGCTTTAAACACAGACATGAAAACAACTGATCCTGGTATAAACCTTATTAAAACATTCGAGGGTTTTAGTGTAAATAGCTATTTATGTCCAGCAAATGTTTGGACTATAGGTTATGGACACACCGGACCTGAAGTAAAAGAGGGAATGCGTATTACAGAAGCCGAAAGTCAAGCAGTATTAAAAAAAGATCTAGCACGCTTCGAAAAAATTGTAGAGGACAACGTCAAAGTTGAACTAAACCAGAACCAATTTGATGCTTTAGTTAGTTTTGTTTTTAACGTCGGTGGTGACGCTTTCAAAAAATCGACATTATTAAAGAGGCTTAATAGCAAAGAGGATCTAAATACTGTTGCAAAAGAAGAGCTGCCACGCTGGAATAAGGGAGACGGCCGTGTATTAGAAGGTTTAAAGCGTCGTCGCAACGCTGAAGTTGATCTATTTACGGCGCCAGCACCTGAATTGAAAACGGGCGCTGTTGACCTTACCTCAAAACAATTGACTTTTGTCAAGAAGTTGATAAAACCTTCGGCCGAACTTTTGGCTGACGAAAAAGCTAAGATCAATGCTAATCGACGTATCCCACAATGCCGGATTTTAGAGCGTAAAGATAAACATACGCTTGTAGAGCTTGGTTATGGAATGGGAACATGGTGGTTATTTGATGATCACTGGAGTGGCTTGAAAACAGATACAAGCGTAAAAGTATATGCTACTGATGGTGATTTACGGTATTTGAGGAACTTTCCTTATTTCTACCAACGTGATAATGGCCCTGAAGGCTGGCGCCAGTGCCAAACCAGTGCCATCGCCATGTGTTTAAAATACATCGATGTGCCTGGAATTAAAGATGATCTGGACTACTTGAAGATTGTCAGCAAACACGGCGATACGATCTACCAGCAGACTCATATCGATTCTCTCGAAGAGTTGGATGTTTACGCTAAATTTACAAAATCAGCAAATGCAGATGACATCAAACAGCAAATCGACAAAGGACTCCCTGTTGTTGCCGGCGTTCTTCATCATGGAGCTGTCTCTCGTCCTTCTGGCGGCGGCCACTACATCGTTATTACTGGATATAGCAAAGATTATTGGCTAGTTCAGGACCCATACGGAGAGATTGATCTTGTTAATGGCGGTTGGACACGTCAAGGACCGACCGCTGGTAAAAATCAAAAGTACAGTTTTAAAAACCTAAATCCGCGACTTTTTGTCAGTGGTGGCGCAGATGGATGGTGCTGGCTAAACTTTAGGATCAAAGCGAATTGATGCCTTATAATTTGTGTAAAAAGTTTAACCATGACACTGGAGTCTATTCTCGAACTCGAAACAGGCCTCAAAACACAGCTTGAGGCCCTTGCTAAGGACATCCGCTCCTCAGAGGCAGCTCTCATGTCTTTGAAAGAAGGTTATCTAAAAGTTCAAGGCGCCTTAGAGATAATTGCAATCATCAAGCAGAATTCTGCAACTGAAGACGGAGTGGACGCGGCAACTTTGGTTGCTTTGGAGTGACGTGCTAAGCGAACTTACGCCTAAACGCTACCGAGCTCTTGAGTTGATTGCGGATTTTATTCGCGAACCTTCTCGAGAGCTCCGCTTAAATGCTATTGTCTGCGATGTGAGCGACGAGGATCTACGCTGGGTAACTGATCGTCTTCACCACTACATTCTGAAACTTCTTGAGGACGTGGAATACGATCCAAGCGAGGACGATGCTCTCGGATTGACTGATTAATCGGAGCGGAAGGTACTGCCCCTTCTCCTCTGCTTCCCAAAAGCAGTGTGATACTTTTCTACTACGCTCCGATGCGCAGATCACGGTGCACTTTTCTGTGGCAGTTAGCGCACAGGCACTGACACTTGGCGATCTCGTTCAGTATAGCCTGCTTTCCGCAAGACTTGTACATATTAGAGACGTTGTGTTTTTTCTCGGTAGGATCTTTGTGATGCCAATCAAGAGTGATTGGATCATCCTCACCACAGTTCTCACAGCTCCTTCCGCTGAGCAGGTTAAGGCACCACTGGCGCCGAGACTCGCGTGCCTTTTTATTAGATTGTTTAGCAGCCTCGGAGTACACCCAACAAGAGAATAAGCTTGGGGCAATGTACTCCAACTGAATTTACAAAGCGGATGATCGGGGTCGAACCGACGACAGTCTGCTTGGAAGGCAGGAGCTCTACCACTGAGCTACATCCGCAATACCCGAGGGCGGATTCGAACCGCCGACTGCCTCATTTTAAGTGAGGTACCTCGTTCCGCTGGGTCACTCGGGCATTTCACCAGTATAGCGAGATTTGGTTTCCCGCCACGCCCCCATCCGTCCTACAGTAGCAGAAATACAGGTGTGTGCACCATACATTTTTGTCATGGGCACATGACCAACCATGTTCCACTGCGAAAACGACCTCCTTGTTAACCTTGTTGTACTCACTCCAAAACTTGCTCGACGTAAGTTTCGTGAACACATTTTTGAAGCCTGGGATTGGAAATGCGCTTACTGTGATAAACAGTTAACAGCACATACAGCAACGATTGATCACATCGTGCCTAAGCATAAGGGCGGTCAAAATGTAAGGTCGAATTTAGCGTGTGCGTGCGGTCCTTGTAATCGAAATAAAGCCAGTCAATCTTTAAGTGATTGGTTTATCCCGCAGCAAACATTTTTTTGCGAGGAGAGACTTGATAAACTAAGAAGGTGGTTAGAACAGAAACCACAATCAATAAAGTTACCATCTGCGGGCCACGCTGTACCGTATTTAGCAAATGATTTCTACATCGGATGGGTCGCGACCTAGTGCAGAAGAGTTTCTTCAGGGCAAACTGAGGCAGTATGACCTGACAGAGGACATGATTGCCCGTTTACAGCGGAATAGAATGCCTACTCTTTACCAAGAGGTTGCTGCTGGTCAGGTGCCCCAGGATGTCCGTTCTCAGAATATTGTGATCTAATGGCTGACAGAGCAAAAGCCAAGCGATTAGCAAAAGAACACATGAAGTGTAATAAGCCGCAGAGAGCACCTGCTGGTGATACACATAAATTTGTTGTAAAATCTTGTCACGAAGGCGAAGAAAAAATTGTAAGGTATGGTCATCGCGATTACCAAGACTATACACAGCACAAAGATCCTGAGCGGAGAAAAAATTTCCGCTCGCGAATGAACTGTGACGAAGCCATGGATAAAAACACACCCCGCTATTGGGCGTGTAGCCGACTTTGGTGAAATCAAAAGTCGAATACACTAAGATGATAAGAGTACCAAAATAGTGCCAATGGTGCTCCTGGTTTTAACATTTAGTACTGTATTTGGCTGCATTTACGGACTAAGTACAGCCTTTTTAGGTCACAATTTAAGCCATGCAACCACCGACAGCAAGCGAGTTCTTAAGAGATTTCCAAAAGGAACGCCCATACCTCCTAGTACCTGGAAATTTTGAAGATGTTCCAGATGAGCCGTCTTTCACCGTGGATCAACGGGCCATCCCACTGGTACAGCCTCCCTACACGAAAGCGTCGACAAACAATTCAGCGCTGTTAGGATAGGTGTAAGGTTTGGATCAACCATGGATGCAGTAGATCTTCCAATGGACGTGGAGTTCTCCATTCACGCCGCCGCCTTTGCCATTCAAGGTTTTGACCGCGACGAACTGGAAGAAGCATTCATTGAGGTGCTTCACCAAAAAGCCCAAGATCGCCAAATGTTCCTGGGAATCCTAAAAGACCACGGTATCGACGCCGATATCAATTTCAACTACTCAACGCTCGGACAGATCTCGTAACCGCCATGGCACTCCGCACAATTAAGGGCACCCTTGACACCTTTCAGGTTGACGCTGGCTCTGAAATTACTTATCTTGGTAACACCACAGCTAGCAATACTGGCGGCACCAATATTCGTGGTTTCCGCGTAAATCCAACCAGTACTGGTGACATTGTTGTAAAAATCGTTAGTAGCAGCGGGATTAGCACAGTCCAGATTTTTCAAGAAGACGACTACTCAGCGGGTTCCGCTCCTACCGGCTACAAAAAGTTCTCGAATATCGCTAAGGACGGCAAAAATAAGGGTGCTGTTGCCGTGACGGTTACCAATGCGGCTAAGAACTATGTTGTGCTGCTAGCCATTGACGGGTACTCTGAGGTCAGCTACACCGGTTCGGTTGACGTCCCGTAAAAAACAAGTTGAGGATTGGAGTGAATACCCACTCCTCACTCAAAAAGGCATTGATCTCATCAAGTGGTATTTTCCGCCTAGGGTGTGCCTCACTCCTGGGCGATACGGTTCGTATAAAGACTACGGTGAAAGCACTTGGCGCATCGGCTACGGAAGTAAAACGCTAGGTAAACACACCGTAAGTAGAACAGAAATAGCTACACAGGAGGAAATAGATCGACAGCTAATTGAAGATTTGAAAGTGTTTTCGAACGCATTGCGTGATTATATTCATGTGCCGTTAAATGACAGCAAAAAAGCTGCTTTGCTCAGTTTTGCGCACGATTTAGGATTGGCCTCATTTAAAAAGTGTCGACTATTGGAACTAATTAACCGATTAGCTTCAAAAACAGAAATCATTAGCGAATGGAGTCCTTATATCAATCAGATCTGGTTTTCAGGCGGAAATAGAACAGTCGATAGACGTAGAACTGAACTGAATATGTTCTATGCAGCAGATAAAGAGATCCCAACACAACTAAAACATAGCTGCAATGTTGAATTCTGTCTTCTTAACCTGCCGGAAACTTACAACGGTGCTTCAAACCAAATTAAAGCCATTGAATACCTGGAATCTAAGATTCTTGAGTGGGATCCAGATGGCCGCAGCCTGAGGCATTTTTATCGTCTCTGGAGTCAGAAGCCAGCTGGTCTAGGTTCGCCTCCGCGTCCTCTGAATGTCGACTAAGCGTATCAAGAGCGTCTAATAATTGCAGCTCTAATGAATAATTTTTCAGAAAATCTTCGTATTTCATTTTTGTTGAACATTACGGGACAGTGAAATTTTCAGTAGCACCAGGTAGCCAATTAAATCGTTGATTACATCTTCGTCATTTGCTAACAGGCCGGCGCCTTTTTGAATGCGATTTAGTTTGTCGTCAATCCGAACTAGAAGCTGCTCAGTAGCGTCTGCCTTACTAAAAATACGAGCCGGAGTAAGAGCAGAGTCACCATATTTGTGATTTTTTTCTAGCAAAAGCTCTTTGATTTGATCACAAATCACAGAGATATGTAGTTGTGTATCGAGATGCTGCGTCATTGTTAGGCTCTGTCACAATAGTAGTATGAACCCACAGCTTAGCCAAGACTACAAGGTCGATGCCAGATATAAAGGTGGCAGAGGCGCCATAGACAACACAGCGGCCGACCGGTTTTTACGTGGCTATTTGGATTTGATGCGCGTTGCCGGGTCTCCAAACCAAGATGCAGAATTGGCCTCTGAGGACCGCTTTATTGTGAGCGGGCCAGGAGACAGTAAGTATAGCTTTAGGAATGATTTCAAGGCTAAATAACTACTTTTCCTACGTGTGAAAAGATATCGTTGAAGCGATTAATCGCTTCATTTCCAAGTGAAGGAGGCGGCAAGTAAACAAAATAGCCCCAATAGATAGGGACTTGTAGCCGATAAAAGGTGCCTCCTTGGATTAGGTTAGCGCGGTCTTTGGGAATGCACATTGGTAAATCCCACACATCTTGACATGTGCGCAGCATTTCAGGGTACGTGGTGTAGAACAGAGCTTCAGGAATGTTCCTTAATTTCCACTCTTTATACAGGCGTTCAAACCAAGCCGTAGCAGGTGCTTTGGACTTAAGCCCAGCACGCATGCTCCAGCGCCAGCTTCCTCTGGCTTTGCTGTACGTACAACGTCCGTACGTCGGTGGGAATAGGTAGGTCGTGCCCTTCCACGACTCCTGTACATTTAAACCATCGTCTTCAAGAGTGTAGATTTTCTTTGCGCGAAGGTATTCCGCATTCGCTTTGTGGGTCGAACACGGATCTAACTCGATATCACCTAATAATGCATCGATGTACGGTAAATACTCAACGGGCGTAAGCCAGTCATCTCGTATATGGTAAATCCGTGAAAGTTTACTTTGCTTGATCCACCAGTTGCGTTGACTCCTATTCATATACGCATAAAAGCGTCGTTGTGATTGTCAAATTTGTAGTGAACTAAAGACATCTGATCTTTATCCTGAATGATGAATAAAGCAGCAGAATTTGGATCAATAGACTCTGCTAATGCGATTGCTTTTCGCATTACCTCAGCAGGACCTTCTTGTTCTTCAGCGTTAAAATCTTTAAGCGCATTCATTAATGCTTGACTCGGTAAATAGTACATCGAATCGTCAACATTTTTCGCATCAGGAATGTATACAACCGCCCCAGGGCCTTCCAGGTTGTAAAACTTCTGGAAAAAGTCACACATATCTACGCAGATGCGCTCCATGACAAGCTTCATCATTACCTGCTCCTCTTCGCTTGGAGCAGCGAAGATCATGTTGGAGAGCATCTTTTTGCGACGTTCAGACATTGGATAAAAGCGAATAGTTTAGTTTATCAATTAGCCTGTACTTGGTCTAGTACGGGCGTTGGCTGGGTTTTGATGAGATGCCCCAAGCCTGATCGCTTCAGAGTTTCTAGCAGCTTTGGTAAAGGCCTGTAAAGCACCACTGCTTTTTGCATGTTTCCAATTTTTTTAATGAGCTTACCGTTGTCGTCGCGCAGTTTCGTCAGTTCCCCTTGGCGAATCAAATACTCAGCAACACAGCGATAGCGTCTTTTTTCAGCTAATCCGATATCTGGATACCGATCACAGATCGTACTAGTCTTCATGTCACTGAACGCTAGTCGAATCTGATCGGCCAGGGACAACCCCATAATAATGTCGGTTGTGCTAGTTTCATAACTGCACACGAGTTCGAGATAACGTCTGAGATCGAGAGTCTCGAAACTGCCTATGGGAGGGATAAAGACCTCTACCTGCTGAGCAAGCGACTCTACCAGCTTATCTTTGTAGTTGCTTACGGTTACCTCGTTAATGTCTAAGTTAACAAAGCGATAGCTCTGGTAGGTGTTTAACTTGTCCTGTGTCGGTTCAAATTCAGTGATGTCGAGGACGTCTAGCCAGTCCTCAAATGTCTTGCTGCTCATCACTCTGTAGGTTTTGCTGCAGTTTAGCCAATTTTTGTCGGTTGTCCCACTGTTTCATGTGATCGAGTTTGAGGGCATACTCGCAGTATTCGCGTTCGTCCGTAAAATGCTCTTCAATACTCGTAAGTCGATGCCAGAAATCACCATAAATCTCTTTAAGGTGTGCTCTGCACTTCGAAAGCGACCCACCATAATTCTCTGCTTCCCATAAAGACTTAGCAAAAAGCCTCTGCTGATGGGTCATTAACTTAAATTTAAGGCTGTGGGTAGACACAGAAGCGAGAAACTCGCTAAACTCCTCAATAAACGGGTATTTTTGACCATGCGCAGACCCATTACCTACGCCGAGCTGATCCTGATCCTCATTCTGGTGCCCGCAACCTTTGTCGGGGTTCATAAGCTGCACGGGTTTATCGCAGATAGAATCAGTATAGAAGTTAAATGGAAGTAGTAAATTGGGCGCTTCAAAGCCACAGACTGTAGAGTACGCGCTGCCTTCCTCTAAGGAAATCGCAAAGGCTGGGCTGGCCCCGAAACAATTTCTACAGGTTACCCCAAAAGAATCTTTTCAACTAGGAGGTGAATACGGTAAATACTTAACCGATGAGGTAAACCGGTTAAGCCAATTAAATGCGCAAGCATTTGGTTCACCAAGCGAACTTGGCGCTTTGTCTCGTGAGCGGGACGCTATGCGGACGGCTGCTTACGCAGCTTCCATGCCTCGTGGAGATGCGTACATCTCAGGACCTTCTTATGGCAACTCTTATGACACCGAAGAGAGTAATCCATTTGAACAAATTCGAGATTTGACGCAGACTACATATGCCCGTGCTTTAGAGGATGCGGCAGAAAAACGCGCTTTTGCTGATTCTGGCGCTGAAGCTGCTTTATTACGTCAACCTTATAATCCTATATTTGAGAAATTTGCAAGCGGTGACTACGAAGGCCCGTATCCAGTTTCACAATCAAGAGTTGACACCTTAAAAGCTCAGCGACGTCGTCGGCGCCGCGAGCGAGAGCGTCGTAGTGCAATGGCTTAAAATGGCGTCACCTTATGATCCTGTTGAACGCTCCCAGGAGCGCACCAACTGGGAGCTAGCGGTACAAATGGCTAACAACTGGCGCCGAATGCTGGATGTGCCAGAAGTCAATTATCCTTATCCGGGGAGCCCTCGAGATCCGCTGCGCATGTTACCTCCTGTGGTCTCGGGTTAAGATCTCCAGGTTGAGCCTCGCCTACGTACTCAACTGGTAGTGGGAAGGGGTTCATAGCTGGTTCATCAACCCACTCTTGATACGTGTCCGCGAGCACGGAATATTCCTCATAAGGAATTAACATGAAATCTCCGTGCTCGGTCTGCAGCTTGTAAAACGCCTTGTTATCACTGATATCAGCCATGACGGCATCAAAATCGCTTTCTAGCTGTTGGAGCGTAATGACCTTCATGAATAAGAAGACGGTTCCACCAAGCTTAACAGCTTTTATATCAGCGGTTTGACACAGAGCCGAAATCTGAAAAGTCTAACGCAATATCCATAACACTTCCAAAATCAAGAGCCTGATCAACCGTCTCTGTTACAAACCTCCAATCGGTCGTACCTACAAGTATTGAAATAGAATACGTTGTTTCTAAGTATCGAATGTCGTTAGTTATCAGGAAGAGATATGTACCTGGCGCTAACTCAGTGTTCGGATAGTCCGAAGACGGTTCGTCAACGTTTTCATAATCAATGGCCCCTGACGTGTAAACATAACCCTGATTATTAATAGGAAGCTCTTCTCGCCGACTAACGTCTTCTAACCTATAAAAAGCCAGCAGAGTATTCTTGTTTGTGTTATTTTCGTAACTAAATTGACTAAAGTTTTGTGTGAATTGGATAGATTTTGGACTTAATAAACGAATTTTATAAAAGGTGGTCTGTCGTCTACTCAGGCCACCGTGTGTATTGTTTAGCGTGACCGTTCTAAATACAGTAGAGAAGTCGCCAAGATCAATAGGGTTATACAGGGAGTCGCCAGGAGAACTGGGAAGTGGGTCAGAACCATAATATGAAGTTGGTCCATAAGCTGTCGGCCCAGTTCCCCCGGTCGGATATGACTCAACAGAGCCTAAATTAAAAAACCCAAGATTATTCGGGATTGTCGTTAGAAATCTCGCCATCTTGCATATTTAAGCCCGTATACAACCCATTGGTTCTACCGGATTCTTGATACTTTTCTTCCATTATAATAGCTCGGTGCGGATAAAAACCTTCACCTTCCATGGTTTTAATAAGTTCATAGTTGATGCGCTTTTCAAGGCAGCGTAACTCTAAAGAAGCCTCCATGATGTCATCGTAATAGGAGGTGTAGTAGCACTTGTCTCCTACTTGGATGCAGCCGAAATACTGCTTCTCAGGAAGATGGTAATTGGTTGGAAGGACTTGACTCCGCTTGTGCGTGGGTTTCTCGGTAGTGCTGGAAGATGTTGCCATGGTTGAGCTTGATTTCTCCAATTCTAAGAGGTTCTAGATGATCCGTGAACTCACGGATGTGTAAATGGCGCGGATTGCAACAAAATTTTTCGCAAGTCGGATTGGCAAAGACGCGGTACTTACCTGTATAGCCACGGCTCAGCCAGAAGGCAACCCGTGAAGCTGACTGGGTTTTACCCGTGTGGAACGGCGATGGGAAGTAAGCGGTCGACTCAGTCTGGTTTTTACGCGTAGAACCTGTCCAGGGCCAGCACTCGTCCTCCCCACGGATCTCAACCTGCTCCCAGAAGCGTTTAACCTGCCAATACCAAGCTACGTCAAAATTCGTGACGTCGATGGAGCAGCGACCATTTTTAATCTCCTCCACACAGTCCAGGCATTCTCCCATGATGCCAAAGTTTCCCTTGTGCCCTGGGGAGTCGCGGCGGTGCCACGGACATTCAATTTGATTTGCCACGTGGACTGCTAGGTTGTACTCGCGTGCTTCTTCAGGATAGCGGGAAGAGAGGCGTTTGCAAACCTCAAGGACGGTAGCCCAGAAGAGGTCGGAATCGATCGTCTGCTTTGTCTCATCTATATCCTTGTAAGTCTCACCCGCACAGATCCGCCTTGCCGTGTGGTAGGGGACTTTGTATTTGCGGGATAGGTCCAGGACCCGCTGCCCCTCCTGCCGCCCCTCCTGGAGCGCTCTGATCACGTCTGGTGACAGACCGTGCCTTTTCTTCTTGCTTTCCCCCTCCAGCATGACCTCAGCTCTGGTCCCCCAGTAGTAGTGCTCGGGGTTTAGGCAGTAAGGAGAGGTACAGAGCGACTTACGGATCGCAACACAAGACTCATCTGGGCGGAACTGACCGGACATTCCCAGAAGGAGGGGCCTGACGTCTGCCCCCTTGTACCGGAGCGTCTGGGGCTGATTCGTGCTGAAACCACTGAAAGCACGGTGCTTTGACCGGTCCAGGCGCCAGCATTTTTCCTTCCCGTAGAGGCGTAAGCAGACCTCGATGCTCTTGGCGAACGAGATCTGGTCCTCCGCAGTGAGATCCGCGTCCCTGAACAAGGCGAAGAGCGTCATGAGGCGTTGAGATTCAGATCGAGCTTAGCCCTGGATCCCTGTGTTGTCAAGCGTCTTCATGTACAGCCAAATATAACAGCGCATCCCTCTCTTTAATTATTTCTTTGAGAGTTGTGGTTAGAAGATGGGTGTATATTTTATGTACACCCAAACTCTAACCTCATCGCACTAGCTCCGATACGCAAGGGGGTAAACGCGGTTAATAAAACGTGTCGACGAGATCCCTTGCAGCGCAGTTAGTTACAGGGCTATAGCACTGAATCTCTCATAACCCTCACTCAGACCCATGAGTCTCATTACGACTCCGGCCTGATGCGGTAGCAATCCTCGTACTGATCGGCGTACGTAATGGCGACGTGATACGGCTCGACATACCGGCACATCGAGCCCCCTGGGGTGCACACGCGGTGGACTTGATTACCGTGCAGATCTTCCCCAAATTCAATAGTCGTACCATTCTCCAAGGTTTGAATGACTTGCATTGATACATTTTATTTGCCAGTGTTACTATTGTAAAAGAGGATTGTTGTAATTAAATGGCCGGATTTAATCCGCACGGTGGAACAAAAGGGCCGAGCACTGGTGTACTCGGGCAGTTTCTCCAAAATCTTGCCAGGGGTGCAAAAGCAATGGTTACCCCATCCACCGGCTACGAAGGCTGGCTAAATGCCCCAGTCCTGCCACGCAAGCCCTCGGACATGGGTCCAAAACAAGATATCTACGAGCAGCCTGGTGTTGGATTTTTCAACCGAACAACAGGGGATTTCCTTGGAAGAGGTTCACGCCCAGCCGCACCTGGCGCCACCACCCCATTAGTTTCTGGTCTTGATCGCTCTGGAGCAGTAGATCGGACAAAATCTGATCTTTATAAGCAGTACGCACAAACTCCAGAAGGTCAGTTTGAGCGCTACTTCCAAACTCAAGAGATGGCGCCATACTTTGGCAGCAGTTTCCAAGGTAAGGGTGCACCTACTTCCACTCAAGCCATGCTTGATCTGGCAGCACAAGCAACCGCGCCGACCACAGCACCGCTCGCCTCTTTCTATGCGGCTCAGAGCGCTGCCGGTCGCGGTAGCATGGATGAGATCATCTCCGCGATGGGCTACAAAGGCACGCCGATGGAGCAGTGGGCAAAAGCCAATCCAATGCTGGCTTTCCGTGAATTCAATGCGAAGTTCCCGGCCGGACAACTTACTCAGGGGCCTACACCTGCCTTACCAGGTACTCCGATGGGCGAGGGTGATACCGCTGGGCAACGCGCTTTAGAGGCTGCACAGTACCAGCTTTCTGGTGATGAGCCTGCGTCGGTTCGTCAACGTGCAGACAACTTCGTTGCCGGTATCGGCAATCCTGTTACGCCAACCGAAGCCTTAAATCAAGGTGCAGCGATTGATGCCAACCGTGGTGCTGAGTATCTTCGCGAAGCACAGAAAATGAAAACACAAGGTTATCAGCAATTCCTTCCTACAAGTCAGTCTCTTTTCGGATCATGATGATTGACAACGCTTTTCCAGTGCAGATGGGTGGGAATGGTGACACTATTGGTTTTTTACGCGAGTATCTAGGAGGATTTCAAAATTATCAACAAGAAGGAACAGATATTCCCTCTCAGGCATTCAGTACTGAATATGGTCAAGAGCAAGGGGGGCCTTTAATTTCACGCACTATTCGCTATTCTCCGCCAAACGCAATACTTAAAACCCCGCATCTTGATTCTCCCTACATGGATCAATTGCTTGAACGAGGTTTTAAACCACTCAAGCCTCCGACTTCAGCTCCAGCACCCAAAGGCCCTCAACTACCTTATTTTCTTTGATCGTGCCAACACAGCTCATCAAAAAATACACTGAAGAGTTTGCCAAGTGGCTGCGCAATCAAGAGTCATACGATGACTTTCCATACGGAACTGAGCCAATCCCTGGCGACAAAACCTGGTGTAAGAAGTGTAAGGTCTGCAAGAAAACTAAAGACTAATATTGATTCTTCGATTCAGGAAGAATTGTCGGGTGTGCACTGTACTTCTTGTCAGATTCACGGATCGCTAAACCTTTGATAAAAGGTTTTCCACCTTGACTGAATGTACGAACTTCCTGCAGTTGTAACTGGTTTTTACAGCAGTCCAACAGAAGAGCGATAAACCGTTTCTGGCCAACCGGCTTCGAACCCGTGTCTTCACAGTGGGACGCGTAACTTGCGTAGAGGTGGTATTTGCTGTTGCAGTAACGTTCTCCAGCATCTTTAGCTGCGGGAATTTTTTTCCCGACAGGTGTCGTTGCTTTCTCGTCAATAACAATCTCTGACTGAAGCCACTCAACTAAGTTATTACTGTTCAGCAAGATCTCGTTACGAACACGGCGTAGTGCTGGCACCATCTCGTACGTATCGAGCAGATACTGTCGCATCTCCTCTTCACTCATCGCGAGCACCCAGTTCACCAAGCCAGGTAAATAATGCTTCCATAAGCCCTTTACGATGCCCTGATCGAGCTTGATCATCTCTTTAGCTTCAGAGCTCTTGTCGTATAGAGGACGATTGAACTCAACAGTGAGACGGCGGCGGCTAAGACCAGAGGTGTTGTCGGTGGTTTGAATCGGTTCGTTGGCCACCACCATTACCATGCCGGTATAGATGAAAGGCTCACCTACATTTTTATTTTTCTCCTCAAAACGGAGATTGTCACCACCTGTCAGAGCCTTAAAAATTTGAGCAGAACCGCCATAACGCTCCGAATCGTTGATCAGCGTCATGCGCTTACCTTTGATTGAAGCAACCTCAAACCGACTTTGCTCTAATTGGTTGAGGGTTGTGCTGGCGTAGTTTCCGCTGCCAACCATGGCGCAACAAAGGTTGGCGAAGGTGGATTTACCACGTCCCCCTGGGCCAATCACTTCAAGGAATCGCTGTAGCTCTTGGCCCTGTGCTGCCAAACATGCACGCAGCCAGGCACGCAACACCTGAACGCGATCTTCGTCACCATACTGAGTCCGCTTCAACCAATCAATAATTGGACCTGGATCAGCACTTGGATCGTACTCAAAATCCAAGCCCCAGGTCATATAGTTTTCGCGGTCGTGTTCGAAGAACTCACCGGTACTGACTTCTAAGACACCGTTTTTAAAAGCGAGACGATCGGGATCATCATCCCAATAATCGTGCAGCAGGTAGGCTTTCGTCAGATTGGCGACGTCAGCCAAAAGATGAGAGGTGAAACCACCTGGCACCTGAACTCCGCGCTCGGTCAAGAACAGATCTTGAATGGCGTACTTATATTCATTTTGATGCGATTCCCGACGCCATGTACCACGGTCACGCTGGTAGAACATAAACGTGTCAAAACACGGGTCATAAAGCCATCCGATTTGTTTCATCATCACGGTGACAGTTTCTGCCAACTCTGAAGCAGGTGGTGTCTTCGGCTTACCTTTTGTTTTTACGCGCTGATTAATTTCAAATTGATCTTCCTCACTCAGCTCTCCCATGATTTCACCGACCATTTGACTGAAGTCGATGCCTGCGATTGTCATCGCGTTCCCTTCGTCATTAGCAAAAAGCTCAGCCGCTTTACTGGCTAGAACTTCAGGCGATTCGACGACAAAACCGCCTAGGTCAATAAAGCCGTCTTCTTTTGCTTTAGCCCGTAAAGTCTGTAAACCCCTTGCGCCTTCAGGGCTTGGACCACCTGGTAGACGTTCAAAAGAACGCCATTTCTCTTCGCAAACTCCTTCCTGAAAATTATCAGCATGCGAAGACCATTCAACCCAGTCTGCAAGAAGTTCTTCGGAGACCTGATGAAGTGCCATACCAACAGCAAGCCACTCCTCGTAGTCAATCGTACGAGTGAAATGGAGGTGCTCTAGGTAGATACGAGCTTCGTTTTCTGCAGCTTCAATCTGAAACTTAGAACCTTCTTCGTATGTGAGGTTAACTTGCTGTGTTATTACACCACTTTTGACTGGCTTACGGTACTTATTTGTTGGGAATGCCTTAGCAATTGCACCATACAACCACTCTGGAACCTCAGGTGGATTCTTGGCGTACTCAAAACCACCGTGTGGTGTCGTAAAATATCCGGCTGTTTCCGGATGAGCACCCATGACCGCACCTTGCCTGGAGCGGAATAAGATCTCAAACGACGGAATACCGATTTTGATGGTTGCCTTATCAGGCAGCAACGCTATTTTTGGCCCCGGCACGGAATACAACATCCGTAGACGTCCTTCCTTGCCAGAAGAAATCGTCAGTGTCGGCGGGAAAATAACATCGAGTGGCCCACCTGCTAACTCTTCAAGAGCAGGGATCGCTTCAGGACCATCAATGTCGACCCAAATCAGGCCACCTTCATTAGACCATTCACCAGTCAGTAGGCCAACGCCAGTTGCCCGACCTTGATCTAATTCTTCTCGAATCTTTTCGACAGAATATGGAGTTTGAGTCCATCCAGGGACGTAGGCGCGTTTCCCGTTGAGCGGTGTCAGAGCCCAGTCTGCCGGGAGCAAGTCCAGATTGATCTGCCCTGGCTGGAGGTGCTTGCGGGGGCGTTGGGGTTCTGAGGTAGCGGTCGTCACAGTTGTTGTATGGCAAGCGTTTCAGGACGCCGGGACCAAGTTAGCGGGCATTTGCTGACCTGTACAGCCCTAATCCTGTAGTTTTCCTGTCTTTCCAACGTAGGGTGGATACATCTGCGCTAAACACGTCTCAGTCTGAGTCTTTTGAGTCAGCTTCCAGTCCCGGCAGGATCTCGCTGTAATACTTCTCGACTGCGTCCAACCACTTCTGCTTGTATTTCTCGATGGTGTTGCCCTGCACAGCAAAAACTTGCGAGCGCTCCCGAGTTGCAACAAAAATCATCAGGATTTCAGGCACGATGCCGACTGTATGCTCGAGCCCCATGGCGTAAGCACCCATCTGCATCATGCATTTTTGATATTTCATGAAACCAGCACGCCGCATTCCATACTCATTTTTCGGACAATCAGGACCGGGCCATTTGGCGTAATACGGACCATTCGATGTCTTTAAATCCCCGAGAACAATCTTATTCTTGTACTCGGCCACAATATCAGGTGCTCCAGCCCAGCCCCAGTTAGCGTCTTCTTTTACGCCTGGGTGCCAAACCCGACTAATACCGTCACTGCCCATAGTCCACGGGAAAGCATCACCCGCCGGGTTCTCTGCCCAGATCACACGACCGAGTTTATCTAGGTTCTCAGGCAAACCACTCCAAAACGATGCGATCTCCTCATCTTCAATTACCGGGTTCTTATTGATCCCAAGTAGATACTCCTCCATCAAGGAGTGAACCTTAGTGCCTCTTGCTGCTGCAGCCTCACGTCCACCTGGATTTTTCTTTGCCCAACGTTCGAGAGCTGCTTTATTTCCACCAGTTGCTGACAGAATTGTCGTCACAGAAGGGAGCGCACCATACGGCGTCTTGTAATGACGAGAACCGTTAATGGTAAGTCGCGTATCTCCATCTGAGCGATAATTCACAAACTGCATATACGAAGCAGTTCGAGAATACTCTGCATGAATTTTGCGCAGCAGTTCGTCTCTTACCGAAATTTCTACGCGTTTTTCATCCAGTACTAGGGACACTAGGGGGAGACCAGCTCCGAGCAAGTTACCAGATTTTCCAGTGACGAGCCAGCTTATGAGACGGTATAGCGGGTTTAAAATGGGTCCAAAACTTTGGATTACGACTAGTGTATGCAGCTCCAAGCGTTGTAGGGAAGCATTGGATTTATGATCTACAGGGCGGGAATCGCGACCTGCTCAACGATGAAGACTTTATAAAGGACGCGATGACCAAAGCTGCGGAAGCTGCTAATGCCACGCTGCTCAGCATCTCATCAAAAAAATTCGATCCGCAAGGCGTGACTGCAGTGGTCCTGCTGTCCGAATCTCACCTGTCCATCCACACCTGGCCTGAATACGGATACGCCGCTATCGATGCGTTTACTTGCGGAGACCGTACGGATCCGGAAAAAGCTTGCGATTTTTTACGGAAGGCATTTGATGCGACACACGGCTCCATTCAAATTCTGAAGCGCGTGTGCCCCAGTCCTAGTCTCCTTCAACTTCAGGGTGTGGTTCCGTGAAGCAGTTCTCAATATTTGCTGCGAACTGCATCGACTGATACTGCCCTACGTGCTTTTGGATCCTGGCGTGGATATCAAATGCAGAGCGGACGGCATCTTCAGGATTGATCATGACCTTGGAGTTAGCCAAAAGGCCAGCGGTTATGATCGTGATCGCGAGTTCCTGCGGGTTCGTCGTGAATGCCCTGAGAGATCTTCCATTGTCTGTGAAGGACGATAGGAGAAAGGAGAGTACTTCCAAGTTTCGGGCGGCGTTATCTTCAGTCATGGCTGATCTTCTTGTTCCACAACTCTATACATGGTGATCGTATTCTTCTTAATGACGGGCGTGATAAGGCCGGCTTCTTTTAGGGCAGAAATACGACGTTGAATTGTCCTGTGATTGCGCTCAAACTTCTTCACCACTTCGGTAATTGGGATTAGCACAAACTTCAGACCTTCGTATTCTGTGGCAATCTCCAGAAGGTAGTCGTGGATGTCCATTGCCAGGTCATCCATCAAGTCGGAGTGGGTAAAAGTTGGCCGTACCACGCTTACGCCTTAAATTAATACAACGTTGATTCTACGGGTACCTCACCCTGGTACAGAACTCAATTCAGAGAGGTGTTTTTTATACTTCGTGACACCATTTTTAGCGGTTTGTAGGTCCATCGTCCAACAGCCTTCCCACTCGTGAGCAGCACTGGGGAAGTAGTAGAGCGTATGGCCTGTATTGCCGTGCTTGAGGCTTTTGATCTCGTAATCGTCAAATAAAATGGGCTCCAAGATCTCAGACTTGGAACCCTTGTACTTAACCTGTTTACGGGTCTTCATTTTGAAGATGTAACTACTCGTCTAGCTTATCCGCCTCATCCTGAGACTTCAACCATTCTTGACGCTCAGCTTCTGTCTTCTGCAGTTCTTGTAGACGCTTTTGATACAGATTACCGATCCAACTCAACTCCTGCTCCTGCTGTTCTGCAGCTGCATGAATCAAGTTGTCCAGCTTCTCCTTATCCATCGACGACTTCCTCCGCGTCTACATCGATTTCTTGTTGGTCAGCCTTAATGAGGAGAAAAGAGCCATCGTCCTGCTCAATAAATTCAATGTTATCTCCTTCACCCCAATCGAGGGCCTCCCACAACTCATCCGGGAGGGTGAGAACACCCTCCTCATCAACATATAAAGTCCAGGACTGACCTTCATTTAGCTGATTCATCTCGTCCACCAAAGTAGTTTTGTACTTCCTCCCGGAGCAGTGTTCGCATCTCAGCGAATAGATCGTCTTTGTCATAGCTGTACGCTGATGTGGGAAATGTAATGTCCTGGATGCCTTTTTTGTTTTTGTAAGTGCGGTCGGCATAGTAAGTGAGTTCACTGACGATGTCGTGCAGCTCTTTGACGCTGGGGCAGCGGAACTCTGCAATCATTGGCTCACTTTGAAACCCCTCTAGTGTGATCCGCATCAACTCAGCCATGATCAACACTTCCTTAGAGAAGACTTCACTGTACTCTTTGAAGTCTTTATACGCAGCTTCGTGCATGATCAGCCCCTCCCCTGACCACGGTTTGGCTTCTCGCTGTGTGCCTTGAAGGAACCGCGCTTACGCAGGCCGTGACCGATCGAAGTCCGCTTCTTAACGGATTCTTTGTGCAGGGTGCCCGTTAGGGATTTTTTGGCAGCCATCGAAAAGTACTGGCGACGCCTAGAGCATAGCCGGATTTCACCACTTGTCAATCCCTTCAGGCTTAACCATCTCTTTGTATTCGGTGCTACCAATCCAAAACTTGTTCTCGTTAGACTGAAAATTATGCTCACCACTCATGTCCAAGTTTGAGCTGATTGAGTTTCAGTTTGATCCTGATGATTTTTCTCTGTCTTTAGAGGACGAGTTTCAAATCACACGACTTGCTGCAGAGATCGATAAGACTGAATGCATCAACAGTGTTAAGGACGGAGCTAAGAAGCTTTTACAATTGGCTGTACACCGTCAAGCCGTTATCCGAAACTTGATCCGTCGCCTAGCCGATCTTGAATCTGGGGCCATTCGGAAGATGTACACCGAATAAAAAACCGCCCCCGAAGGAGCGGTCATACAACTCAGACCACCAACTCAATCGAGGGTGATCTCGCCAGTTTCTGTGTCCCTGGCACCGAACAGAGCCTTAGTACCGCGACCACCGTCGACAGGGGGAAGAGTGAAGTCGAGACCAGGCTTGATGGCATGGAATCCGATCTCCTTTTCACACTGCTTAAAGAAGTTGGCGGCATAAACGGTGGGCGGGCATGTCTCCCACACGCTCTCGACAAAATCGATGTCCTCAGCGGCTTTAGGGAAGAAGTCTTCTACGGTGTCTGCGGTCGGCACCACCCACTTCTCCGGATACGCAATCCAGCTCTTAGCCTTCTCACCGCCGTACAGTTGGGCGCCAAATGTCGGGGTGAAGATCGCGGCGGCAGCCTGCTTGGGGTCGAATCCAGCAGCAGATTTGAGACCCATACGATCAGCAAAGGCCGACTCGAGCTGTTCCATGAAGGTTGCGTACGCATCGCAGAACAGGTTTGATGCGCCACCGTGGATCGAGAGGATCAACGGTTTCTTATGCACGGCCACACCATCTGCGTCCACGAGGAACATCAGCATCAGACGACGACGCTTGTAAGGTGAGGGCTTACCAGGGTTAGCAGCCTCAAAATCGTCATACAGGAACGAGTCCCTGGGATAGATCCCATCGATGCCACCCTTTTCAGAGTTTTCGATGAAGGTGACGTCCTTACGGAAACCGCAGTGGAGGATGACCATACGCGGGGTCTTGAAGAAGATGCCCTCGTTTTTGTCACCATTGTTATAGGTGTGGATGTACTCCTCCGCTTTGGGGAACATCTTTGGAGTACCTGACCAACCAATACGGGCCAGTGCGGTATCCTTCAAAAAGAGGCCGCATTGAGATTTGTCGTTCAGAATCTGGGCGTTCACCAGCTCCCGCATTTCGCCTTGATATTTTTCTGTGTTTAGGTAACGGTCTAAAACGGACATTTCAGTCATTGCAACGGGTTTGAGCGCTTTGGGGCGCATCTAAAAGGATAGCCCCCTTCCACCGAAATGAAAGGGGGCGCCTTTACTGATTAGAATTGCTTATCAGATCAGAAGGGGATTTCGTCGTGCTCTAGGGAACTAGGGGAAAGGTCCTGCTGTTGCAGAGGTAGCTTCGGCACAGCAGCGGCAGCCTTGACAACGCTGGTGTCCCCAGCTTCTGCCTCGGTTTTCGGTTGGTTTTTGCCGAAGACAGAGTATTGTGACGCCCGTACCCGAACCTGGTAGGTGCCGCGTTGGGAGCCGTCCTGAGAAGTCCACGTGTTGTAGCGAAGGCTGCCTGTCAATGCCATTTGGCGACCGACATACAACAAGGTTTCCAACCGCTTGGCATCTTCACCCCAGCTTTCGATGCGGAAACCCATCGAGTCTTGCCAGGTGTGTCCCAGGAGTTGCTGGCTCGGGGCTTTGCACATCATGCTAAAAGCAAACAGCTCTTCAATTTTTTTCTCCTGGATAAAACCGACACCGCCTGCAAGATTTACTTGATTCAGGTTAAGGTCTTTCGAGACCACCTGCAGCGGCTGTGTTGGCACGATATACATCTTGTAGTCATTACGGTTCGGATACAGCCGACCGCTAACCAGAAGCTGACATCCTGGCGTGAACGCATCGAAGCTATCCCCTGCAGCCTTGTTAGGAACGAGGTAAAGGGGGACAGGGGCATTGTTTTTGCCGCCCGCTGGGATGGTCAGCTGCATGAAGCGGAGACCACTGTCGGTAAAAATTTCACCGACGTAGCTGGCGGAGGCGCTGATCAGGTTCATTCTTGGGGGGTTGGTTCTAGGACTTGGTAGAGGACGCCAGCCTCTGCGAGCAGTCTACTGGCTAGGAGGAAATTGTCGAGCCAGCGCTCGGGGACTTTTTTACCACCGAGCACGTATACTTCTTTGATCCCTGCATTAATCAGGACAGAAGCACACCTACTGCAAGGGCTAAATGTTACGTAAGCAGTGCAACCTTCTGTGCTGAGGCCATGAAGAGCTGCAGTTGTAACACTATTTACTTCTGCGTGGACTGTGATTTCGTACTTTTGTTCACGATCCAGGAGTCGGTTTAGGTCGTCACTGATGCCACGTGGAAATCCGTTATAGCCAACACTGACGACGCGTTTATCACGCACTAAAACACAACCAACACGTGTACTTGGATCCTTACTCCAAGCCCCTACGGCAGATGCCAACTTTAAAAATCGTTGGTGCCACTTATTTTGATCTTGTGTCATTCGCTATTCGGAAATAGCGAATGAGGTCTCAAGACGATCTAGAATCGCATCTTCGACAGCAACCTGGCGCGTCACTAAGACTTGGATGAGATCACTGAGATTAGTTGACATTTCTTGTAGCTCCTCCATCGACATGGTGTCGAGGGATTGCTTGATGTCTCGAATGCGTTGCGGTTCCATTGGTCTGTAGGAATCAAGACCAGTGTAGTAAGTTTCGGTAGAATGTCAATATTAGATGAGATTAAATTTTGTCAACATTCATACCAAGAGCGTTGCCAAGTCGTGCACTTAGAAATCCTGTATATGAAGAGGCTAACACTCCGAGCGCAGCAGAAACGCGCATACAGGCAGCACTAAAACCAATAGAACCAATAGAACCAATAAGAGCAATACCAATAGATTTTCCAGATACTGCATTGATAGGTTCTGAACTTGGCGGGGAAACAAGTTTGCTTGAAGCTAGACAAGTACAAAAACCTTTATTTAATCCTGAGCCAAGAATTGAACCATCTGATTTTAACTTTGGCAAGGATACGGAGCAAGCAAAACGCTTTTTAGAGGAGAAACTTGGTAAATCTATCGTAGTAAAGAATGTCAACCCATCCTATCCGGCTGAGGTTGCTGGATTCTATCTTCCGGGTGCTTTTTCTGGCGGATCATCTGATCAAGTAAAACGAAACATTTATTTGAGACCTAACAGCTCGTATGCAACTTTATTTCACGAGGTTGGCCACGCAGCGGATCCATCTCTTCTGGACTTAAATGCTAGAGAAAGGAGTTTTAATCCCGCAGTTATACGGCGTTATACCCAGCCAGAAGAACGTTTAGGTTACTTATTTGAAAACCAGTCAAAACCTAGAATAAAAGCTGAGGCAGAGGCGCAATCATTTATGATGCGCAACTTGCCATCTTTTGGTAGAGCTAATCCGGGAATCGGCATCAATTACAGTGACACGGCTAATCGCCCTTGGTTCAAAGAATATCCTGCATCTTTTGGTCCAGCTGCCATAGATAATTTCTATAGAGCGGAGCTTGGCAGCAGGAAGCAAATGGTTACGGGGGAGGACTCAGACCAAGGAGTGGCGACACGAGTCTTTAGTCCCTCTGATTCTGCTGCATTAGATTTCGCATTAAACAAGGATTTACGTGCGAAAGAAGACGAAATTCTGAATTGGACTCGTAATTACGTGAATACACGTTTGGATCGGTTCCAAGACCAGCCTACTCCAAACGCTGCTGATTATTGGGCTCCACGCAATTATTAAGAGTCCAGCACAGTGTAGTTGGTTTCTGTAGAATGGCAAGTAGAAAAGAATATTAAGCACAGCAGTGGCAGACGAAACTACCTATTACGAGAATCCTGTACAATTTACACGTGATTGGGCTGATCGCCTGCGCAGAACAACTGCTCTTGATGACTTAAGTGATAACCCGATTATGGGAGCGGATGACCGGTATGTTAAAGATATCGGTGAGACGTTACAAGAAGCTCAAAAACAGTACTCAGATCCTGAATTTAATTACACTCCTAGCAGAGAAGTTAGCGATCGATTATCAAATGTTTTTACAGATCGACAAGATTATTTACGTCGTTTAGGCGGGGAGGAGGTACGCTCTTTTGGTGAGCGCTTGAGAGATTTTGAAGAGCGTACTGGTGCGTCCTTTGCAAATTTAAGTGGTAAAGATTTTGGCGGAATTCGCCATGAAACCCTTAGTCATTTACTACCGTACGACAAAGGATTTTCTGCTGATTATGCAGATAAACGAATTCTCGGGCAAACCATTGGCTCTAGCCCAATTAGCCCGTTAAACGAAAGATTGGCACGTTTCAATGATGTTCAATTAGATACTCCTGATCCGAGGTTTACATTCGCTCGTTTATTTGGTGATGATGATGCTCTAAATCTTCTCTATGATGAACAGGGTGCTTATGCGGCTGGCTTGGAAGATATTGGCCGTGGGTATACACGTCAAGAAAGGGCTGCTCTGTCGCCAGATAAATTAGAACGACTTGGCTTGTTTGAAGCTAAGTCACAACGTACAAACCCATTTTTATTTCCAGG
>Ga0315901_10002407_pt1 | contig 25708 bp, 22 predicted proteins | sample LakEriMetagenome_10_FD_203761 | JGI IMG/M metagenome (GOLD analysis project Ga0315901, IMG submission 203761) | Freshwater fungal communities from buoy surface, Lake Erie, Ohio, United States - Buoy 2 MA116 | ecosystem: Environmental > Aquatic > Freshwater > Lake | place: USA: Lake Erie, Ohio...
CGAGCTGTCACGGGCCGAGGAGGCCGCTGCCCGCAAGGCGTGACAGGCGCTGCTCGAGCGGCACGTTGGTGCAACGCGCCGCCCGCCCACGAAAAAGCCGGCCCGAGGGCCGGCTTTGCTGTCAGCGGGTTGCTGTTCAGCCCTGGCGGCGGCGAACCATCAGACCCATGGCGGCCAGGCCCGCCAGCATCATCGCGTAGGTGCCCGGCTCGGGAACCAGCGCCGCGTTGATGAAGTCGGCGTGGATGTAGGTCGGGACGTAACCGCTGAACTCACCGTAGCTGGACTGCAGACCGTTCAAGGAGTCGCCGAAGCTCGTGCCGAAGCTCAGGCCGTAGGAGTTGACCGTGGCGATCTGGCCGCCGATGAACGAGGGGCCGCCAGAGTCGCCACCGGCGACGCCCACTTCGCGTGCACCGACGCCGGTGTTGCAGAACACCGCGCCAGCTGCACCGCCCAGGGCGCCGTTGGAAGCCACAATGCAGCCTGCATCGTTGGCGGCCAAGCCGTTATCGAAGTCGGAAAGGTACGAGTACTGGATCTGGGCCAGCGGCTCGCCCAGAACGGTGGACCAGCCGGCACCGAAGATCGAGTCGCCCATGCGGAAGTCGAACTCGTTGTCGCCTTGGCGGAACCAGCCCAGGCGGTTCGGGTTGAGCGTGTTGACGCCCGCCGTGCCGCCGATCGACGAGGTCGAGCCAAAGCCCGTGATGTTGCCGATCTGGCCGGTGAGACCGGGGCCGGTGTAAATGCCGTAGGCGTCGGCGAAGGCCGGGGCGGGGGCCGCCAGGCGAACGACGGCAATGTCGTTCTGGTCAATGACGTCGCCGGTGTACAGCGGGTGAATCGTCACCAGCGAGGAGCCGACGGTGGTGTAGCCCGGGCCGCCGTAGTACAGCTGCACGTCAGGGCCGCTGCTCGGATCGCGGAAGAAGGCCGTCACGGCGTTGTTGGCGATGCCTTCGACGCAGTGAGCTGCCGTGAGGATCGATTGACGGTCGCTCAGCAAGGCGCCGGTGCACACGAAGCCGCCCATCGACAGGCCGACGACGCCCGAGTACGCGGGCATCGAACCCGTGTAGATGGTCGTGCCAGCGCCACCGTTGGTGGCAATGGTGCCGACCAACATGCTCTGGGCGGTCCACTCGATGCCGCCGTAGCTGCCGCTGGCGGTGCGCGTTTGGGCCTGGGCCGAGGTGGCCAAAAGAGCGGCCAAGGCGACGACGCCGAGCGCGGCGCGAAATGTCTTCTTCAAGAGCTACCCCTGGTATGCGTAAAGGAACGCAAAGGATGCCTCAAGCGCGGTGTTCATGACCCCTCTGCTTTGCGGGCCACCCCACATATCGGGGGTGGGGTCAGTACCCATCCCCTCGGGCTTTGCGCGCACTCACCGGCCAAACACGCGAAGCAACAGCGCGCTGCCAGCAGCCAGCGGATCGGCGCGCAGCTTGCGCTCTTCCTGGGCCAGCAGCAGGAACACGCCGTCCAGCGCCTTGTCGGTGACGTGCTCGTGCACCCTGCGCGGTGTGCCCTGGACCAGACCCAGGCGCGCCGCGCGGTCGACGAGCTCGTCGTGGCGCCGAGCCAACGCAAGCCGCTCGGTGACCGGCTGAACGACCGGCAAGAACGCCTGGCTCAGCGGCGCCCGCGTCTTGGCGGCGAAGAAGTCGCTGGCCGCGGTGTCGCCGCCACGCACCAGGCCGATGGCGTCTTCCACACTCATGCGGCGCACGGCGTCTTCAAGCAGGGGCCGCGCCAGGGGCACCGCCTGTTCGGCGGCGCGGTTCATGCCGGTGACGAAGTCGTCGACCCGCTTGCCCTGCCCCAGCTTGCGCAGCACCTCGCCAGCCCGCTCCAGCGCCGGTGGCAGCCCGATGCGGACCTGGGCGTTGCCGAGGAAGCCGTCGTTGCGGCCCAGGCTGGCCACCGCGCTGCCCGCGGCTCGGCGCAGGGCGTCCCGGATGCCGGCTGCGGCGTCGGACTCGGTCAGCGCCCAGGCGTCGCCTGCACCGGCCCACCAGGGGAGAAGAGCCACTGCCGTAAACTGCCGGCGCTGCATGAACCCGTTCCTTCCGATGCGTTCCTCGACCCATCTTCCGCCACGCCGGGCCCTGCTGGCAACGGCGGCGCTGCTGCTGGGCGGCGTGGCGGGTTGCAGCGGGCGCGACCCGGCGCCGAGTTTCGGCTACACGCTGCTCGACGGCGCCAAGGGCCACACCGACGGCCTGCGCGGCAAGGTGGTGCTCGTCAACTTCTGGGCCACCAGCTGCGTGAGCTGCGTGAAGGAGATGCCGCAGATCGTCGCCACGCACCAGCGCTTCAAGGCCCGCGGCTTCGAGACGCTGGCCGTGGCCATGAGCTACGACCCACCGGCCTACGTGGCCAACTTCGCGCAGACGCGGCAGCTGCCCTTCGGTGTGGTGATCGACAACACCGGCGCCATCGCGCGGGCCTTCAACGACACGCAGATCACCCCGACCACCTTCCTGATCGACAAGCGGGGCGCGATCGTCAAGCGCTACGTCGGCGAGCCCGACTTCGCCGAGCTGGGCGGGCTGGTCGAGAAGCTGCTGGCCGAAGCCTGAGCCGACCGCCTTGATCGGACGCCTCTCGGGCCGCCTCGCGGCCAAGTCGCCCCCGCAGGTGCTGCTCGACGTGAACGGCGTCGGCTACGAGCTCGACGTGCCGATGAGCACCTTCTACAACCTGCCGGCGCTGGGCGAGCCGGCACAGCTGCTCACCCACCTCGTGGTGCGCGAAGACGCGCAGCTGCTCTACGGCTTCCTCACCGAAGCCGAGCGCGCCACCTTCCGCGAGCTGGTCAAGATCAGCGGCGTCGGGCCGCGCACCGCACTGGCCATCCTGTCGGGCCTGAGCGTGGCCGAGTTGGCCGCCGCCGTGAGCCGGCAAGACGGCGCCCGGCTCGTGAAGGTGCCGGGCATCGGCAAGAAGACAGCCGAGCGGCTGCTGCTCGAGCTGAAGGGCAAGCTCGGCGCCGATCTGCCGCTGGCCGCCGGCGCCGTGGCCTTGTCGGACGCGCAGGCCGACATCACCCAGGCGCTGCAGGCCCTGGGCTACAACGAGCGCGAGGCGCAGGCCGCCATCAAGGCGCTGCCGCCCGACATCGGTGTCTCGGACGGCATCAAGCAGGCCCTGAAGGCGCTGAATCGCTGACACCGCGGCGGCCGGCCGCGGCCGATAATCACTGGATGGCCATCCAGACCGACGACTTCGCCAGCGCCGCCCCGGCCCGCCGCGTGCTGAGTGCCGCGCCGGACAGCCCCAAGGAGGAAGCGCTCGAACGCGCGCTGCGGCCCAAGGGCATGGCCGATTACGTCGGCCAGGCCAAGGCCCGCGAGCAGCTCGAGATCTTCATCGGCGCCGCGCGCCAGCGTGCCGAAGCGCTGGATCATGTGCTGCTGTTCGGCCCGCCGGGCCTGGGCAAGACGACGCTCAGCCACATCATCGCCAACGAGCTGGGCGTGAACCTGCGCCAGACCTCGGGGCCGGTGCTTGAAAAGCCCAAGGATCTGGCGGCCATCCTCACCAACCTCGAGAAGAACGACGTGCTCTTCATCGACGAGATCCACCGGCTGAGCCCGGTCGTCGAGGAGATCCTGTACCCCGCACTCGAGGACTACCAGATCGACATCATGATCGGCGAGGGCCCGGCCGCGCGCTCGATCAAGCTCGACCTGCAGCCGTTCACGCTGGTGGGCGCCACCACGCGCGCCGGCATGCTGACGAACCCGCTGCGCGACCGTTTCGGCATCGTCGCGCGGCTGGAGTTCTACACGGCCGAGGAGCTCACGCGCATCGTCACGCGCTCGGCGGCACTGCTGAACGTGGCCATCGACGAGGCCGGAGCAGGCGAGATCGCACGCCGCAGCCGCGGCACGCCGCGCATCGCCAACCGGCTGCTGCGCCGCGTGCGCGACTACGCGCAGGTCAAGGCCGACGGCCGCATCGTCGAGCGCGTGGCCGATCTGGCGCTGGCCATGCTCGATGTCGACCCGCTCGGCTTCGACGTCATGGACCGCAAGCTGCTCGAGGCCGTGGTGCACCGCTTCGGTGGCGGCCCGGTGGGCCTGGAGAACGTGGCCGCGGCCATCGGCGAGGAAGCCGGCACCATCGAGGACGTGATCGAGCCCTACCTCATCCAGCAGGGCTACCTGCAGCGCACGCCGCGCGGCCGCATGGCCACGGCTGCGGCCTGGCGCCACCTGGGGCTGGCGGTGCCGGCCGCGGGCCTGGGCTCAGGCGGCGATCTCTTCGGCGGCGCCTGAGTCGGCGTCGGCGCCGTCGAAGTGCCGGCGGTCGTCCCAGCCGACGACACGAAAGCCCTCGCCGGTGTAGAGCACGCGGTTCACCGCGGCATTGGCCAGCTGCCAGGTGCGCGGCGCCTGCAGGCCGATGCCGTTGGCCGCCCGGTACAGGCAATCGAGCACGCCGCCGTGCGCGGCGATGGCGATGGTCTGGCCCCGGTGGGCCTCGGCCAGCCGCGTGAAGATGGCGATGCAGCGCGCCGAAAAGTCGATCAGCGACTCGCCCCCGCCCGGCCCGAAACCGGGTTCGCGCTCGCGCCAGCGGCGGGCGTCTTCGGGATGGCGCTCCTCGATCTCGGCGTAGCTCAGGCCTTCGAGCACGCCGAAGTGGCGCTCGCGCAGCTCGACGTGGGTGCTCAGCGGCAGGCCGCAGGCCGCGGCCACCGCCGCGCCGGTGTCGCGGGCGCGCAGCAGGTCGCTGCTGTAGACGGCCACGATGCCGGCATCGGCCAGCGCTGCGCCCAGCCGGCGGGCCTGCCAGCGGCCGGTGTCGTCGAGGCCGACGTCGAGGTGGCCCTGCAGGCGCTGCGTCGCGTTGTAGGCGGTCTGGCCGTGTCGCAGCGCAAAGAGGTGCGTCGGCTCGATCAAGACGGCTCGGCCAGCAGGCGCGCGTTCAGCGTGTAGGTGCCCGAGAAGGTGGCCTCGCCCAGCACGCGGCCGGCCAGCTGCGCACGCACCTGGTGGCCGTCGAACACGCCTTCCAAAGGCAGCCGCGGCACGGCCACGGCGTACAGCGTGAAGACGTAGTGGTGCACGAGCGAATCGTTCCAGGGCGGGAACGGCCCGTCGTAGCCGAAATACTGGCCCGCCATCTCGGCATGACCGGCGAACCAGTTCGTGTAGTCGTTCAGGCCGTGGCGCGCGCCTTCGCCGCCGGCCAGGCCCTGCACCGCCGGCCCGGGCTTGCCGCATGGCGTGAAGCCACGGCTGAAGGCGCCCTCGGCGATCTCGGCCGGTGTCGGCGGCAGGTCGATCAGCACCCAGTGGAAGAAGTCGGCGCGCGCCAGGTCGGCCGGCACTTCGCGCCCGGGCTGGTTCACGTCGTCGGCTCGCGTGGGCACGTCGAAGTCGTGGCAGATCAGCACCAGGCTCTGGGTGCCGGGGGGCAGATCGCTCCAGGCCAGGTGCGGGTTGAGGTTGTCGCTGAAGGTGGCGGCGCCGGCGCCATCGGGCCGGCCGGCCGCATGGCGTTCAGGGATGCGGTCGCCGTTGGTCCAGCTGTCGCTCCAGAGCTTCATCGGATGTGATCTCGAAAGGAAAGGGCCGCGGCCGCGCGGGCTGCGGCTGTCAGACGCCCCAGACCACCGGCTCGCCACCGGCGTGGCTGCGGCGCAGCATCTCGATCATCGGCCACAAACGCTGGCGAAGGCCCACCGCGGCGGCAGGGCCGGTCTCGGGCTCGGCGACTTCGTCACGACCGGGCGCTGCGGCGGCCTCGGCCTGGGCGATGGCGGCCTCCAGCACCGCCACCAGCGCCGGCTGGTGCGCCGTCTCGAAGATGCCCTTGGGCGCGGGCTCGCGGCCGAGCAGACGCAGCAGCGCGTCACCGTGTGCCTGAAGCATGATCACGTCACCACTGGCCTTGCTGCGGAACTTGTACGGCATCGCTCGATTGTGCGGCGAATGCGAGCCGGCCGCCGAAAACCGGCAGGCGCTGGATGCCGCGCAGACTGCTAACTGACCAGCCGCATGCGCGGCGCGCGGCGTCGGGGCGGCACCGGGGTGGTGAGAGCCGGCAGGCGCTGCTCGAAGCTCAGCACGTCCAGTGCCGGGGCGAACAGGAAGCCCTGAAACTCGTCGCAGCCGATGTCGCTGAGGAACTGGCGCTGCGCCTCGGTTTCCACGCCTTCGGCAATGACGGTCTTGCCCAGCGCGCGGGCCATCTGGACGATCGCGCGCACGATCGCGGCGTTGCCGTCGTCGTCGGGCAGGCCCGAGACGAAGGCCCGGTCGATCTTCAGCTTGTGCACGGGGATGCGCTTCAGGTACGAGAGGCTGGAATAGCCGGTGCCGAAGTCGTCGATCGACATCTGCACGCCCAGCCGCGCCAGCGCTTCCAGGCGGTGCAGCATGTCGCCGGCTTCGTCGTGCAGCAGGATCGACTCGGTGAGCTCGAGCTCCAGCAGCGGCGCCGGCATGCCCGCCACGGCCAGGGCCTCGGCCACGCGCTCGACGAAGTGCGCCTGCTGGAACTGCAGCGCCGACACGTTGACGGCCACCGGCAGCGAGCGCCCCTGCGCATGCCAGCGCGCGGCCTGACCCACCGCGGTGCGCAGCACCCACTCGCCGAGCTGGACGATGAAGCCGCTGTCTTCGGCGACCTTGATGAAGCGGCCGGGCGAGATCTCGCCCATCTCGGGGTCGCGCCAGCGCAGCAGCGCCTCGGCACCGGTCACGATCCCGGTGGCCAGGCAGACCTGCGGCTGGTAGTTGAGCCGGAAGCGGTTGCTCACCAGCGCATGGCGCATGGCGTGGTCGATCTTCATATGGCTGCGCCAATCGACCTCGGTGCGTGCCTGGTGCAACCGCCAGTTCGCGCGCCCGGTGCCCTTGACGGCGCGCATGGCTTGCTCGGCGCGGCGCATCAGCTGGTCGGCATCCCGGCCGTGCGAAGGCGCCAGTGCGACGCCGATGCTGCAGGTGAGCGTGAACTGCGCGTCGCCCACGCTGCAGGGCTTCTTGATCTCGTTGAGCACGCGGCCGGCCAGCTTTTCGGCAAAGGCCGCGTCGGCCGGGCTCACGACGATGGCGAACTGGTCGCCGCCGACGCGCGCGAGCAGGTCGCCCTTGCGCAGGCAGCCCTGGATGCGCTGCGCCACGTCGAGCAGCACGTCGTTGCCGACGACGTGGCCGAGCGTGTCGTTGATGTGGCCGAAGCGGTCGAGGTCGACGACCAGCAGCGACAGCGTCGTCGGCCCGGCCGTGCCGCTGCCGTCGCCCTCGGGCAGCTCCAGCAAGGAGCGCACGTGCTCGGCCATGCGACCGCGGTTGGCCAGGCCGGTGAGCGGGTCGGTGTGGCTGAGTGTCTCGATGCGCTCCTCGGCGGCCAGCCGCTCGGTGAGGTCGCGGAACGACCAGACGCAGCCGCTGCCGCGGCCGTCGTGCATCAGCGGCCGCGACACACGCTCGAGCACGCGCCCGCGCGTCAGCGTGAAGCGCTCCGACACGGGTGCCTCGCCCTGCAGGGCCAGCAGCCGCCGCGCGTCGGCGGCCGGATCGGCCAGCCGCGAGACCAGGCCATCGCGCAGCGCGGCATCGTCGCGCTTGAGCAGGAGGTCGTCAGGCAGCTCGAACAGCTCGGCAAAGCGGCGGTTGAACACGCGCAGGCGGCCGGCCAGATCGGTGACGAGGATGCCGTCGGCCGTGGCCTCCAGCGTGCCTTGCAGCTCGGCCACGAGCTCTTCGCGCTGGGCCTGCAGCTGCACCTCGGCGCTGCGGTCGGCCAGGGTCACCAGCGCCAGCGACTGCGGTTCGCCGCCGGCTTGCAGCGGCAGCTCGACGACGCGGATGCTGCGGCTCACCGGCCGGGTGCGGCCGTCGCAGCTGCCCACCAGGGTGTCGCTGAACAGCGGCGAGCAGTCGCCGAGCTCCGCGCCCAGCCACCAGGCCAGGTCTTCAGGCGACGCCGCCACGGCATCGGCCGCGCGGCCGAGCAGCGCCGAGGCCGGGGCGTCGGCGCCGACGAACCAGCGCGCGGCCTGGCCATTGGCGGCCACGATGCAGCGCGTATCCAGCCGCGCCAGCCAGGCGGCGTGGGGCAGGCCTTCGAGAAAGGTCCCGAGCAGGCCTTCCGCCGCAGCGCCCACGGGCGGCTTCAGCAGGTGCAGGCCACCGCCCGGCAGGGCCGTCATCATCGCATCGCCATCGTTCACGCAGCCAGCTCCACCGGGGCCTCGCTGTCGGCGGCGGCGACGCGCGACAGCGGCTCGAAGTAGTAGCTCACGCGCGGCCTCGGATCGAGGTACTCGATCACTGCCGTCGGCAGCTTGGATGCCGGCAGGCTGCGGCGGATGCCGAGGTTGGCCTGCGTTTCCAGATCGAGCAGCAGGGCCTCGTGGCGCGGCACCTTCGTGTCGTGCACCAGCACGCGCGGCTTCAGCGGCCGGCTGGAGTTGACGCCCACCACCAGCGCGAAGCGGTCGTCAGTCAACTGCACCAGCGAACCCGCCGGGTACACGCCCATCATGCGGATGAAGACGTTCAGCACCGCCGGATCGAAGCGGTTGCGGCCCTGCGCGAACAGCACCGACACGGCCTCGTGCGGCGTGAGCTGCGGCGTGCGCGACTGCGGGTTGCAGAGGTTGTCGTAGCGGTTGATCAGCGAGACCACGCGCGAGGCCATCGTGATGCGCTCGCCGGCCAGCTTGAGCGGGAAGCCGCTGCCATCGGCATGTTCGTGGTGCTGCGCCAGCACGCGCAGCGCGCCAGCCGAGATGCCCATGCGCTGGCCCACGGCCACGCCCTTGGCGACGTGGTCGCGGTAGGCCGCCACCTCGTTGGCGTTGAAGCCGTCCTCGGCGTGGCGGAAACGGTCGGCGACCTCGAGCTTGCCCACGTCGTGCATCAGCGCGCCGACGCCGAGCTCGATCAGCTCGGGCTCGGTCAGGCCCAGCGTGCGGCCGATCAGCAGCGAGATCACGCCGACGTTGAGCGCGTGCGAGGCCGCGCGGTCGCCGCCGCCGGCCACCAGGCGGATGGCGATGTCGTCGTCGGTGAGCATGCGGTCGAGCAGCGCACGCGTCAGCGCCTCGGACTGCTGGGCCGCGTGCTGCGGGCGCGCCGTGACGAGGTCGATCGACTCGCGCCAGGCCTTGGCGGCTTCGGCATGCTGGCGCTCGCAGCGCTGGCTGGCCTCGAGCTGCTGCTGCAGGCTGCGCTTGCGCAACGCGGCAGCGGCCGCGGCCTCCTGGGCCTGGCGTTGCGCCGCGCTGGCGGTGTCGTTGGCCGTGCCTGAAGCCCCGGCGGCGTCGGCGCCGGCAGCAGCGGCAGCGGCGGCTTCATCGAGCAGCTCGCTCTTCTCGGGCGACCAACGCACCTGTTGCAGCCCCAGGCCACGCAGCGTGGCCAGCTGTTCCTGCGTCGTGATGCGAAAGCTCGAGAGCGGAAACGGGTGCGACAACCAGCCACCATCGAGCATGACGAACATGCCGACGCGAAGGTCTTCGACGGCGATGGTGGCGGACATGGTTTCCCTGCGTGCTCTCAATGTTCCCAAGACGAACCCAGGCCATTGACCCGGTGAGGCTGTTTTCGGGCTCCGCGAGCAGAGCTTGAGTGTTGATCTGCGCCGCGATTCGTGTCGTGACTTATGCCGCACCGCGTGCGCGGGTCCGGCGCGCCTCCACAATCGGGCGCGTGGCTGCTCCCAAGACTCTTTACACCTGCCGCGAGTGCGGCGGCACCAGCCCCAAGTGGCTGGGCCAGTGCCCGCACTGCAAGGCCTGGAACACGCTCGACGAATCGGTGGCCGAGCCCGCCGGCACGGGCGCCAAGAACCGCTTCCAGGCGCTGGCGGGCGCCGCCGGCCAGCGCCAGCTGGTGGCCACGCTGTCGGAGATCGAGGCCGCCGAGGTGGAGCGCACGCCCACCGGCCAGGACGAACTCGACCGCGTGCTCGGCGGCGGCATCGTCGAAGGCGCGGTCGTGCTCATCGGGGGTGATCCGGGTATCGGCAAGAGCACGCTGCTGCTGCAGGCCGTGGACGCGCTGTCCACCCGCATGCGCGTGCTCTACGTCACGGGCGAGGAAAGCGGCGCGCAGATCGCGCTGCGCAGCCGCCGGCTCGGGCTGCAGGGAAAGCAGGTGCGCGTGCTGGCGGAGATCCAGCTCGAGCGCATCGTGCAGGCCATCGAGGCCGAGAACCCGGCCTTCGTGGTGGTGGACTCGATCCAGACGGTCTACAGCGAACAGCTCACCAGCGCCCCGGGCAGCGTGGCGCAGGTGCGCGAGTGCGCGGCACAGCTCACGCGCGTGGCCAAGACGCGCGGCTGCACCATCGTGCTGGTGGGCCACGTCACCAAAGAAGGCGCGCTGGCCGGCCCGCGCGTGCTGGAGCACATCGTCGACACGGTGCTGTACTTCGAGGGCGACACGCACAGCAGCTTCCGCCTCGTGCGCGCCATCAAGAACCGCTTCGGCGCCGTCAACGAGATCGGCGTGTTTGCCATGACGGACCGCGGCCTGAAGGGCGTGAGCAACCCGAGCGCGATCTTCCTGTCCACCCACACCGAGCCGGTGCCGGGCAGCTGCGTGCTCGTCACGCTCGAGGGCACGCGGCCGTTGCTGGTGGAGATCCAGGCGCTGGTCGACGGCGGTGGCGGCAGCCCGCGCCGCCTGAGCGTGGGCCTGGACCGCGACCGCCTGGCCATGCTGCTGGCCGTGTTGCACCGCCACGCCGGCGTGAGCTGCCTCGACCAGGACGTGTTCGTCAACGCCGTCGGCGGCGTGCGCATCGCCGAGCCGGCGGCCGACCTGGCGGTGCTGCTGGCCATCCAGGGCAGCCTGCGCGGGCGCGCGCTGCCACGCGGGTTCGTGGCCTTCGGCGAGGTCGGCCTGGCTGGCGAGGTGCGGCCGGCGCCGCGTGGCCAGGAGCGGCTGAAGGAGGCCGCCAAGCTGGGCTTCAGCGTCGCCGTGGTGCCGCGCGCCAATGCGCCGAAGAAGCCGATCGAAGGCCTCACGGTGCACGCGGTCGATCGCATCGAGCAGGCCATCGAGGCGGTGCGCGGGTTGTAGTCTTCGAGAGCGACGCCATCTTCGATGGCTGTCAACCCTGAACGAGGAGCACACCCGATGGGCAAGCGACTGCTGCTGCTGTGGACGCTGGTGCGCGGCGACGCGATGCGCCTGTGGCGCGCGCTGCGCCACCCAGCATCGCCCACCTGGCTGAAGTGGGCGGTGGCGGGGCTGGCGCTGTACCTCGTGTCGCCGGTCGACCTGCTGCCCGACTTCATCCCGTTGCTGGGCATGGTCGATGACCTGGTGCTGATCCCGCTGGCCATCCGCGCCCTGCTGAACCGGCTGCCGCCGAACGTGCGGGCCGACATCGACGGCCGCACCGTCAACCTCTAGCGACTGTTGGCGCGATGCGCCTGGCGCTGGTCTCCGACATCCACGGCAACCTGCCGGCGCTGCAGGCCGTGGCGGCCGAGATCGAAGCCGCCGGCGCCGAGCTCGTGCTGAACCTGGGCGACATCGCCAGCGGCCCGCTGTGGCCGCGCCAGACGGTGGCCTGGCTGGCCGACCGCGGCTGGCCCACGATCGCCGGCAACCACGAGCGGCAAGCGCTGGCGGCCACCCCGGGTGATGGCGATGACGACGCCTTCACGGCCGCCGAGCTGGGCGCCGCCGAACGCGCCTGGCTGGGCGCGTTCCCAGCTGGGCTGAGCGCCGCCGAGGGCGAGCTGCTCGCCTTCCACGGCGTGCCGGGCAACGACCTTGTCGGCCTGCTCGAGACCGTGACGCCCGACTTCACGCCGGCCGGCGATCCCGGCGTGCGTGCCGCGACCGCCGCCGAGGTGCTGCAGCGCCTGGGCGCCCTGCGCGCACCGGTGCTGGCCTGCGGCCACACCCACACGGCACGCGCCCTGCGCCTGGCCGACGGCACGCTGATCGTCAACCCCGGCAGCGTCGGCCGCCCGGCCTATGCCCACGACCGGCCGCACCGCCACCTCGTCGAGGCCGGCAGCCCCCACGCACGCTGGGCCCTGCTCGAGCGCGGCCCCGGTGGCTGGCAAGCGCAGCTGCGGCAGACCGCCTACGACTGGGACTCAGCCGCCCGCCAGGCCGCCACGGTGCGCGCCGCCTGGGCGCAGGACTGGGCACACGAGCTGGCCACCGGCCGCACGCGGCCTGATGTCTTCGGCTGAGGTGTTCAGCGGGCGGCGCCGCCCAGCTTCTGGCGCAGCAGCTGCCCCAGGCCATAGGCCACGCGGCGCAGCTCGTTGCCCACCCGCCACAGGTGCGTGGGCAGCCGCTTCAGGCCCTTGAACTTGCGCGAGGGCATGTTCGCCGGCGCACCGATGGTCGAGGCCACCTGGTCGTCGTGCCCGCAGGGCGTGGGCACCACGAGGCGCTGCTTCAGGCCGTAGATCCAGGCGCGGTCGAAGGCGTGGTCGTAGGGCAGCTGCATCGGCAGCAGGCCGCCGGGGCTGCGCAGCCAGGCCTCGGCGGCACGGCGGTTCATCAGGTAGGCGCTGGAGCCGGTGCACTTGGACAGCATCACCGCCAATTCGTGCCCCTGGCCCAGATCGGCCACGACCACGGGCGTGCCGGAGTGCACCGCCGAGAGCTTGACCACGTCCCAGTGCGCAGGCTGCTGCATCAGGGCCGCCACCACCGCGGGCAGCGTGTCGTGCAGCCGCACGTCGTCTTCCAGCACCAGCGCCGCTTCAGCCTTGCTGGCCAGCAGGCAGCGCATGACCTCGATGTGCGAGAGATAACATCCCAGCTCACCGGGCAGCGGCGTCATGCCGTGGCGGCGGTGGAAGGTGGCTTCGTCGAGCAGGGCCCGCTGCGCCGGCGTGAACTGGCGGGCATCCACCGCCGGCAGCCGCGTGAAGGGCATCTGCAGCCGATCGAGCTGCTCGCGCACGCGGGCCAGCCGGTCCGGCGCGCGGTCGAGATTGATCACCCATGTCTGCACAGCATCCATCGTCGAGATTGTCAGCGAGGCCACGCCCATGAAGGGCGGTCTGGGCGGTGTCTGGGTCGGCTGGGGCCTGGCCGCGGCCGCCATCGCCGTCGGCTGGGCTTCGTACGGCTGGCCGGGCGTGGTGCTGGCGATCACCGTCATCGTGTTCTGGCTGCTGCTGCAGTTCAGCCGCGCGATGCGCGTGCTGCGCATCGCCGCCAGCAACCCGGTGGGCCACGTGGCCAACGCCGTGATGCTGAACGCCAAGCTCAAGCGCGGCATGAAGCTGCCCGAGGTGCTGGTGCTCACGCGCTCGCTCGGCCGCCGCGTGGCGGGCGACGCCCAGAGCCCGAGCGAGACCTGGGCCTGGACCGACACCGGCGGCGACACGGTGCAGCTCACGCTCGAGGACGGCCACCTCACGCAGTGGGAGCTGCAACGCGCCGCTGCCTAGGAGTCTGTGCGGCAGAGATCGGCACCCGCGTTGGGCCTGCATCGGGGCGAAGGCAAGGCGCGGCGCGCCGCCTGGGCGTGCGCCCAGGCCAGCGTCGCAACACTGCTTGCGCCCCGATGCAGGCCCAACCCGAAGGGCCGGGGCACCCAAGGCCGCTGGCGGGCGTTGCGCCGCTTGCCCGGGCGGCAAGCCCGGGCCGCGCGACGCGCCTACGCCAGCGGCCTTGGGTGCCCCGGCGCGGGTGCCGATCTCTGCCGCGCAGACTCCTAGAATCCCCGACTCACCTTTCGAAGCTGGAGAACCCCCATGTCGATGTCCGACCGCGACGGCAAGATCTGGATGGACGGCACGCTCGTCGACTGGCGCGACGCCAAGATCCACGTGCTGTCGCACACGCTGCACTACGGCTGCGGCGCCTTCGAGGGCGTGCGGGCCTACAACACGGCTCGGGGCACCGCGATATTTCGGCTTCGTGAACACACCGAGCGCCTCTTCAACAGCGCGAAGATCCTGCGCATGAAGATCCCCTTCACCCATGAAGAGGTGATGGAAGCCCAGCGCACCGTGGTGCGCGAGAACAAGCTCGAGAGCTGCTACCTGCGCCCGCTCACCTGGATCGGCGACAAGAAGCTCGGCGTCAGCCCCAAGGGCAACACCATCCACCTGATGGTGGCGGCCTGGGCCTGGGGCGCCTACCTCGGTGAAGAGGGCCTCAAGCGCGGCATCCGCGTCAAGACCAGCAGCTACACGCGCCACCACGTCAACATCACCATGACGCAGGCCAAGGCGGTGAGCAACTACACGAACTCGATCCTGGCCAACATGGAAGCCACCGACGAGGGCTACGACGAGGCGCTGCTGCTCGACCCCTCGGGCTTTGTCTCCGAAGGCGCCGGCGAGAACCTGTTCGTCATCAAGAAGGGCGTGGTCTACACGCCGGATCTGTCGGCCGGTGCGCTGAACGGCATCACGCGCGACACGATCTTCGCGATCTGCCAGGACCTGGGCCTGAAGCTGGTCGAGAAGCGCATCACGCGCGACGAGGTCTACATCTGCGACGAGGCCTTCTTCACCGGCACGGCCGCCGAAGTCACGCCGATCCGCGAGCTCGACCGCATCGAGCTGGGCGCGGGCAGCCGCGGGCCCATCACCGAGAAGATCCAGACCGCGTTCTTCGACATCGTGAACGGCCGCAACCCCAAGTACGCCGAGTGGCTGACGCTGGTATGAGCCGCGCCGACACCGAACCCCGCGCCGTCGTCGAGCTGACCGCAGCCGAGCTGCAAGGCCCGGGCGTCATCTACTGCCCGAACCCGAAGATGCCCTTGTGGAGCAGCCACCCGAAGGTCTTCATCGACGTCGCCTCCACCGGTGAAGGCAAGTGCCCGTACTGCGGCACCGTGTACCGGCTGAAGGCAGGGGAGAAGGCGCACGGCGCCCACTGACCCGACAGGCGCCGCGGCCGGCGACGCGCCCGATGCCGCCCTGTGGCGCGCAGCCCGCGACGCCCTGCTCGACCACGCCGAGCGCCGTGACGCCGGCCGCTCGCTGGCCCTGCTGCTGGCCGAGCTGAGCCGGCAGCTGGGCGTGCCCTGCCGGATGCGCGACGAAGGCACGGCGCCGTCGCCCGGCGCTGGGCTGTGCTTGCCGGTGCAGCGGCTGGGCCAGGTGCTCGGCCACCTCGAGCTCGACGGCGAGGTGGCAGTCGCCCGGCTCGACCCCGTGCTGCCGGCGCTCGGCGCCTTGCTGGCGCTGCGCGAGAAACAAGCCGGCAGCGCCACGACCCCGCGCTATAGCGGGCCCGAAGCCGGGCTGATCCGCTCGGCGCTGGCGGGGGCCGGCACCTTCGTGTGGGAGTGGTGGATCGACAGCGACTGGCTCACCGACATCGACCAGGGCCTGCGCCTGCTGGGCTACCCGGCGCACGGCGGCAGCCACACGCAAGAGCACTGGACGGCGCTGATCCACCCCGACGACCGCGGCGACAACCACGAGGCCTACCTGCGCCACGAGCGGGGCGAGGTCGAGGTCTACGAGCACGCCTACCGCATCCGCGCCGTCGACGGCCGCTGGCGCTGGATGCTGGAGCGCGGCCGCATCGTCGACCGCGCACCGGACGGCCGGCCGCTGCGCATGGTGGGCACGCAGACCGACATCACCGAGCGCCGCGAGCTCGAGCGCGCGCGCGAAGAGGCCGCCGAGGCCCAGGCTGCCAGCCGCGCCAAGACCGAGTTCCTGGCGCGCATGAGCCACGAGCTGCGCACGCCGCTGAACGCGGTGCTGGGCTTCACGCAGCTGATGCAGATCGACCGCAGCGAGCCGCCGCGAGTCGAGCAGCAGCGGCGGCTGCAGCTCATCCGCGAGGCCGGCGAGCACCTGCTGCACATGATCAACGACCTGCTCGACCTGACGCGCATCGAGAGTGGCGGCCTGACGCTCTCGCCCACGCGCATGGAGCTGCGCGAGCTGGTGCTGCAGGTGTTTGCCTTGCTGGGCGAGCCGGCAGCGCGCCAGGGCGTGACGCTGGCGCTGGAGCCCGGCGCGCTGCTGTCCCTGGAGGCCGACCGCACGCGGCTGCGCCAGGTGCTGCTGAACCTGGTGTCCAACGCCATCAAGTACAACCGGCCGGGCGGCCGTGTCGGCGTGGTGCTGGCCGCGCAGGCCGACGGCACGGTGCGCATCGTGGTGCAGGACAGCGGCCTGGGCATCGGCGAGGCGCAGCTGGCACGGCTGTTCGAACCCTTCCACCGCGGGCCCCACGAGCGCAGCGCGATCGAGGGCACCGGCATCGGCCTGGCGCTGACCAAGGCGCTGGTGCTGCGCATGAGCGGCCGCATCGAGGTGCGCAGCGAGCTCGACGTGGGCTCGGAGTTCTGCGTGAGCCTGCCGCTGCGCGTGGGCTGAGCCTTGAGGCTCAGCGCCCCACGAAGGCCAGCGCCGTGCGCGGTGGCACGGTGATCGTGGCGGTGGCGGCGTCCCAGCGCGCCTCGCGCGCGGGGCGCGGGTCGGCGGCATTCGCGGCACGGTGCACCGGGTGCAGTTCCAGCGCGCGGCCTTCCAGCCCCGGCATCGGCAGCACCGCCGCCGTGGTGCCGGCGTTGACGGCATAGACCAGCTCGCCATGGCCGGCGCCGGGCAGGCCGCGGCCGTCGAGGTGCGCCAGCATCACGTCGGCGCGCGCCGCCGGGCCGGTGTTGAAGAAGCGCAGCCGCTTCGTCACCTCGTCGGCCGTCTGCAGCCGCAGCAGCGTCGTGCCGGCACGGATGCGCAGCAGGTCCATCGACGCATCGCGCACGAAGGCGATGTGCGAAGGCGCCGGCTTGAGCGCCGGGTCGGCCAGCAGCGGCTTGAGCAGCGGCCAGAAGGCGCCGCTCTCGCCCTTGGGCGGCAGGCCGGCGCTAAAGCCGTTGTCGCGCGCCGTCCAGTCGATGCGGTTGAACCAGTCGCCGCTGTCGAAGCTGTTGCGGTCGCCGCTCTTGCTGCGCATCAGCTCCACGCCCGCATGCAGGTAGGCCACGCCCTGGCTGAAGGCGGTGAGCGCCACGCCCAGCACCTGCACGCGGGCGCGGTCGTCCATCGTCGTGTCGCGCGGCAGCTTCAGCAGCTGGATGTCGAACAGCGTCTGGTTGTCGTGGTTCTCGACGTAGTTCACCACCTCGGTCGGCTGGCTGGCATAGCCCGCGGGCTGGCCGGCGTAGTCGATCTGCTCCAGGCGCTTCACCGTGCCGTCGGCCGTGGTCATCGTGTAGCCGCGCAGCGTGCCGGCCAGGCCCGTGCGCACGAGGTCGGCCAGGCGGCGATGCTCGGCGGCGGGCAGGCGGCCGGACTCATTCAGCCAGCCCGGCCGCGCCACGGTGGCGGCGGGGTCGTCGCAGCAGCCGCCGCCGCGCGCGGCGTCGCGGCCGCGGTCGCTGAAGGTGGCGATGCCGCTGCCGTTCAGGCTCAGCTGGCTGGCCTGCACGAAACGCACGCCGTTGGTCACCTCGCCGAAGTTCCAGCCCTCGCCGATGAGGTCGATGCGGCGCTGGCTGGCCTTGTTCACCGCCTGCTGCAGCCGCTCCATCGCGGCGCGCGGCTGGTGGCCCATCAGGTCGAAGCGGAAGCTGTCGATGCGGTGGTCGCGTGCCCAGATCACGGCCGAGTCGATCATCAGCCGCTCCATCATCCGGTGCTCGGTGGCGGTGTTGTCGCAGCAGGTGCTGTTGGTGACGCGGCCTTCGGCGTCGAGCCGGTGGTAGTAGCCGGGCACGAGGCGGTCGAGCACGCTCTTCGGGTTCTGACCACTGGCGCTGGTGTGGTTGTAGACCTTGTCCATGCCCACGCGCAGCCCGGCCTCGTGCAGCGCCAGCACGAGGGCGCGGAACTCGCGCAGCCGCACCGCGCCGTCGTCGGCATCGGTGGCGAAGCTGCCCTCGGGCGCGTTGAAGTGCAGCGGGTCGTAGCCCCAGTTGAAGCAGTCGCGCTGGGCCTCGGCCATCACGAGGGCCTGCTGCGCTTCGCTGTCGGGGGGCATGGCGGCCAGCGCAGCGGTGTCGGGCGTGGTGCAGCCGCGCTCGGGCACGGTGGCCAGGTCGAAGGCGGGCAGCAGGTGCACGTCGGTGACGCCGGCCTCCGACAGGCGCTTGAGGTGCGCCATGCCCGCGCTGCCGGCGTGCGTGAAGCCGAGGTAGGTGCCGCGGTGCGCCGCGGGCACGGTGGTGTCGCCGATGGAAAAGTCGCGCACGTGCAGCTCGTAGATCACCATGTCCACCAGCGATCGCACCCGCGCCGCGGCCGGGTGCGGCTGCGGCGACGCGGCCCAGCCCGGCGGCATGGTGCGCGGGTCGTCGAGGCGGCCGATCCAGCTGCGGCGGCTGTCGGCATTGAGGCTCAGCGAGTACGGGTCCGTCACCTTGTTGCGCACCAGGCCCACGCCGCGCACGGCCACGTCGGCGAGGTAGGTGTAGGTGTGGCCGAACCAGTCGCCGGCCACGCGCGCCTGCCAGGTGCCGGCGGCGCCGCGCGCCAGCGGCACCAGGCGTGCGGCGGCCTCCTGCCCCGGCGCGTGCAGGCACAGCGCCACGCGCTGCGCGGTGGGCGCCCAGACGCGAAAGGTGGTGGCCGAAGGCGTGTGCAGCGCGCCCAGCGCGGGCACCACGGCGGGGTCGGCGGCGGCGCCGAAGCGCGCGTCGAGCAGCGCCGCGGCCTGCGTGTGCGTGGCCTGGATGACGCGGCCGGCGGCGTCTTCCTGCACCAGCACCCACTGCGAGGCCATCGCGGCGTCGAGCGCACGCGGCTGCGCCAGCGCTCGGGTGGCGCCGGCAGCCACCCAGCGGAAGCGCTCTTCCACCTCGGCCGGCAGCGGCGCGGCCGGCGGCACCAGCGCCAGTGAGCCATCGGCGCCCTGCACCGGCTCGCCCGGGCGGGCGACGATCTGGCCACGGGCCGAGTGCCACAGGCGCAGCCGCGCATCGGCCGGCACGCCAGGCCAGCGCAGCGTGCGAGCATCCAGCCAGACGGCGCGCGCCGGGGTCGTGACGGCGGTGCTGGCAGCCCCGGCCGGGGCCGCATGCAGCACCGTCTCGTGCCCCGCGGCGCAGGCCTGCAAGGTGGGCGGCGGCGCCGCCGGGCGCGCCGAGACGGCCAGCGTGGCAGCAAGCAAAGGCACGGCAAGCAGGCGGGCGGCGGACATGGCAACTCCTGGATCGGCGCGCGATGCTAGCGAAGTAAAACTACATCCACCACCCAGACCAGCCTCCAGCAAGGGCTTCAACTGAGGCGCCTCTTGTTGTAGTTCTCCTACATTCCTACCTATGTTGCGCTCGATCCTCCTCTCGCTGGCCGCCGCGCTGTGTGCGCTCGGTGCCGCCCTGGCCGCGCCGCCCGACACCTCGCCGGTGCCCGCCACGCCGCGCAGCAGCACCCTGCCGGCGCACTGGGAGCGTGGGGTGTTCATGGAGATCTTCGTGCGCGCCTGGAAGGACAGCGACGGCGACGGCATCGGCGACCTGCGCGGCCTGACCTCGACGCTCGACGAACTCAAGGACCTCGGCATCCGCGGCATCTGGCTGATGCCCGTCACCGCCAACGCCGACGGCGACCACGGCTACGCCACCACCGACTACCGCGCCATCGCGCCCGAGTACGGCACGCTGGCCGACTTCGACGAGCTGCTGCGCCAGGCGCATGCCCGCGGCATCGGCGTGATCATGGACTACGTGATCAACCACGCCTCGGCGAGGCACCCCTTCTTCACCGAGGCGCTGAAGGGCCCCGACAACCCCTTCCACCGCTGGTTCGTGTGGAGCGACGAGGCCCCGGCCGCCGGCGCCGGCGGCTGGGACATCTGGGGCGCCTACCCCTGGTACCACGCCGCGTCGGCGCCCTGGCAGTGGCCGGGCACCGCCAAGACCGTGCCGCGCGCCGGCCCCGAGGCGCGCGGCTTCTACCTCGGCACCTTCGGGCCGCACATGCCCGACTTCGACTTCCGCCACCCGGCCGTGCGGGCGTACCACGAGGACAGCCTGCGCTTCTGGCTCAACCGCGGGCTCGACGGCTACCGGCTCGACGCCGTGCCGCACCTGTTCGAGACCAGCGCCAAGGACTGGAACGACCAGCCCGAGAGCCGCGCCTACACGAAGGTGCTGCAGGACCTGGTCAGGGCCTATCCGCAGCGCTACGTGGTCTGCGAGGCCACGGCCCAGCCGCAGGAGTGGGGCGACCCGGCCGTGTGCGGCGGCGCCTTCGCCTTCGGCTACGTGCACCACATCGTGGAAGCCGCGCGCGGCAAGGCCGAATCGGTGCAGCGTGTGGCCACGTTCTGGCACAGCGCGAGCCCGACGATGGCCACCTTCCTGTCGAACCACGACGGCTTTGCCGGCCGGCGCCTGTGGGACCAGCTCGCCGGCGACGAGCGCCGCATGCGCCTGGCCGCCGCCACCTACCTGCTGCAGCCGGGCACGCCCTTCATCTACTACGGCGAGGAGATCGGCCAGGCCGGCCTGCACGCGCCCGAACACGGCCTCGAAGGCGACCCGCCGCTGCGCGGCCCGCGCAGCTGGACGGCCGATGCGCGCACCGGCGGCTTCACCACCGGCACGCCGTTCCGCCCGGTGGCACCGAACGTGGCCACGTACAACGCCCAGGCGCAGCGCCGCGACCCGGGCTCGCTGCGCAACTTCTACAAGGCGATGATCGGCCTGCGCAATGCGCACCCGTCGATTGCGCGCGGCTCGTTCGAGCAGGGCTCGGCGCAAGGCCTGGTGGCGGTGTGGCAACGGCGGCTGGCCGAAGGCCGCGAGCGCGAGCACACGGTGACCATCGTCAACCACGACACGGCGCCGGCGCCGGCACAGATCAGCGGCCTGCCGCCGCACGCACGGCTGGTGTCGCTGCACCCTGCCGGCAGCGCCACCGCCACGCGCGCCGACGCGCAAGGCGTGGCCACGCTGCTGCTGGCGCCGCTGTCGGTGCGGGTGCTGGAGGTCAACAAGGCGGTGCCGAAGAAGAAGCGGGCGAAGCGGACACGCTGAGGCTGGGCTTCGTCAGGCTCAGGACAGGCCTGTCGAAGCGCCGGCGCCGCGCAGACGGGCCCTCAGCCGGCGCGGCCGGCCGCCAGTGTGATGCGGCCCAGCCAGGTGGCCGCGTCAGCGTGCAGCATCGGCCACTCGAAGCGCCAGCACCAGTTGCCGGCGCCCGTGCCGGGCAGGTTCATGCGGTGCGCGCCGTCCAGGCCCAGCACGTCCTGCAGCGGAAAGAGGGCCAGTTTCGCCACGCTCTGGCTGGTGGCGCGGATCAGCGCCCAGTGCACACGTTCGGCTTCGTTGCAGGCCAGGTACTCGGCGGCGTAGGCGCGCACCTCGGGCCGCGCGTTGTTCCACCAGCCGCGCGCGGTGTCGCTGTCGTGCGTGCTGCTATAGGCCAGCGCGTGCGGCACGTGGTGGTGCGGCAGGAACGGGTGCTGCGCGTTGGCTGCCGCGCTGCCGTCGCCCCAGCCGTTGAAGGCCTCCTGCACGATGCGCATGCCGGGCAGGCCGAAGTCGTCGCGCAGCGCGATGACGTCGGGCGTGATCGTGCCCAGGTCTTCGGCCACCACGGGCAACTCGTCGCCCAGCGCGGCGCGGAAGGCCTCGAAGAGCGCCGGGCCGGGGCCGGGCGCCCAGCGGCCCTCGCGCGCCGTCGGGCAGGCGGCAGGCACCTCCCAGTAACCGGCGAAGCCGCGGAAGTGGTCGATGCGCACGAGGTCGGCCTGCGCCAGCGAGCGCTTCAGGCGCGCCACCCACCACGCGTAGCCCTCGGCGGCCATGCGGTCCCAGCGGTACAGCGGGTTGCCCCAGCGCTGGCCGTCGGGGCCGAAGCCGTCGGGCGGCACGCCGGCCACCACGGTGAGCTCGTGGCGATCGTCCATGAAGTACAGGTCGGGGCGCGACCAGACATCGGCGCTGTCGTGGGCCACGAAGATGGGCACATCGCCCATCAGGAAGACACCGCGGCTGTGGGCGTAGTCGCGCAGCGCCGCCAGTTGCTCGTCGAACTGCCACTGCACGAAGGCGTGCACGCGCATCGCTTGCGCGTGCGTTGCGCGGGCCTGGCGCAGGGCGGCAGCATCGCGGCGGGCCAGGGGCTCGCCCCAGGCCCACCAGGGCTGGCCGCCGTGGGCGTCTTTCAGCGCCGCGAACAGGCACCACTCGTCGAGCCAGTTCGAGGCCACCGTGCACCAGGCCTCGAAGCGCGCGCGCTCGTCGGCCGTGGCTTGCGCAAAAAAGCCGGTCGCAGCCTGCTGCAGCAGCGCCCAGCGCCAGGGCACGGCGCGCTCGTAGTCGGCGCGCGTGGGGTCGAAGGCCGGAGCGTCGCGCAGTGCTTCCGCCGGCAGCCAGCCGGCGCGCACCAGCGGCGCCAGCGCCAGCATCCACGGGCTGCCGGCAAACGCCGACGGGCACTGGTAAGGCGAGTGGCCGGGCCCGATGGGGTTGACCGGCAGCACCTGCCACAGGCTCTGGCCGCAGGCGGCGAGCCAGTCGACGAAGCGTCGTGCTTCGTCGCCGAGGTCGCCCAGGCCGTGCGGCCCGGGCAGCGAGGTGATGTGCAGGACGACGCCGGAGCGGCGGGCGCTGAAGTCGAAGGGCATCGGGCGATTCTCAGCGCCGCAAGAGGCGCAGGCTGCGCGGGGCGAGCGCGGTCGTGACATCGGTGGGCGTGTGGGCTGCCGTGTCGAGCGCCAGGGCCCAGCCGGCACCCTCCAGGGCCTCGGGCGGGATCGGACGCGGCGCGGCGTCGGGGTTCAGTGCCAGCAACCAGCCCCCGGCGCGCACGGCCAGCGCCTCGGGCGCGTCGTCGTCGAGCGCAAACGCGCGCAAGGGCGCTTCTTGCCAGGTGGCCGGCGCGCCGAGCGCACCCTCGCCCCGCAGCGCCAGCACACGCGCCACGAAGGCCGTGAGCGCATCGTCGGCCTGGTCCCAGGCCAGCCAGCCGAGCGGATTGTCCTGGTTCCAGGCGTTGTTGTTGCCCTGCTGGCTGTGGCCGAACTCGTCGCCGGCCAGCAGCATCGGCGTGCCCTGGGCCAGCAGCAGCGTGGCCAGCAGCGCACGCTGCACGGCGGCGCGCGTGGCGCTGATCGTGGTGTCGGCCGTCGGACCCTCGGCGCCGAAGTTCGCGCTGAGCTCGTCGTCGCGGCCGTCGCGGTTGTCTTCGCCGTTGGCGTGGTTGTGCTTGCGCGCGTAGGCCACGAGGTCGGCGAGCGTGTAGCCGTCGTGCACGGCGATGAAGTTCACGCTGCTGGTGGGCGGGCGGCCGTCGCCTGCATACAACTCGGGCGAGCCGGCCAGGCGCGCCAGCATCTCGCGCCGCGTGATCGCGCCGTGCGGCCCCGGCTGGCTGAGCCAGAAGCCGCGCGTGGCGTCGCGGAAGCGGTCGTTCCACTCCTGCCAGGGCGCCGGGAAGCCGCCGACGCGGTAGCCGCGCGGGCCGCCGTCCCAGGGCTCGGCGATGAGCGCGACGCCGTCGAGCGCGGGTTCGGCCTGCAGCATCCGGAAGAAGGCTGCGTCGCGCGAGAACGCGCCGTCTGCGCCGCGGCCCAGCACGGGGGCGAGATCGAAGCGGAAGCCGTCGACGCCCATCTCGCGCACCCAGAAAGCCAGGCTGTCGACGACGAAGCGCGCCACCCCCGGGTGCGCCACGTTGACGGTGTTGCCGCAGTGGGTGAAGTCGACCAGCGTGCCGCGATCTGGACCATCAGGCGCCACGCGGTACCAGCTCTTCTGGTCGAGGCCGCGGAAGCTGAGCGTGGGCCCGAAGTGGTTGCCCTCGGGCGTGTGGTTGTAGACCACGTCCATCAGCACCTCGAGCCCGGCCGCGTGCAGCGCGGCCACCATGGCGCGGAACTCGTCGGCCACGGCCGTGGCGTCGCCCGGCTGCTGGGCAAAGCGCGGGTCGGGGCAGAAGAAGCCCAGCGTGTTGTAGCCCCAGTGGTTGACGAGCCCCGGCGCCATCATCGGCTCGTTCAGCCGGTACTGCACCGGCAGCAGCGACAGCGTCGTCACGCCCAGGCGCCTGAAGTGCGCCAGCGCCACCGGGTGGGCCAGCGCGGCATAGGTGCCCCTCACCTCGGGCGGCAGGCCGGGGTGGCGCATCGAGAACGACTTGACGTGCAGCTCGTACAGCACGCGCGCGGCCGGTGCGTGGCGCGGCGCCCGGTCACGGCGCGCGGGCTCGCGCGGCGGCGCGACGCGGGCCTTGAGCGCGTGCACGGCGTTGTCGGTGGTCTCTTCGGTGTCGAAGGGCGATGCCCCGAGCACGTAGCCGTGGTGCTCGGGCCGCCACTCGAAGCGGCCGACGATCTCGCGCGCCCAGGGGTCGAGCAGCAGCTTGGCCGGGTTGAAGCGGTGGCCCTCGCGCGGCTCGTTCGGCCCGTGGGCGCGCAACCCGTAAACCAAGCCCGGCCCGGCGCCGGCCAGGAAGCCGTGGAACACGCCGTCGGCGTCGCGGTGCAGGCGGTGGCGCGCGAGTTCCTGCGCGCCGGCGGCGTCGAACAGGCACCAGTCGATGGCGGTGGCATGCTCCGACCAGACCGCGAGGTTCACGCCACCGGCCACGGCGTGCGCGCCGAAGGGGCCTCGCCGGCCGGGCGCCAAGGTGGCGGCAAAGGGCGTCGTCATGTAGTAATGCTACATGGTGGATTCCCCAGTGTCACGCCAAGCTGTTGATTCATAATGGTTTGCTACCCAGCTCTGCGCGCCGGATTCGGTTGAGCCGCCCGGCGATCGGGCTGTATATTCATTACAGAAACGCAGGGGCCGAGGCCCGGAGACAAGCAGTGGCCGAAGTCAAGCTGGCCGGGGTCGGCAAGGCCTACGGCGACGTGAAGATCCTCAAGGGGATCGACCTGCACATCCGCGATGGCGAGTTCATGGTCTTCGTCGGGCCCAGCGGCTGCGGCAAGAGCACGCTGCTGCGCACCATCGCAGGCCTGGAAGACATCACCGAAGGCACGCTCTCGATCGGCGGCCGCGTCGTCAACGACGTGCCACCCGCCGAGCGCGGCATCGCGATGGTGTTCCAGAGCTACGCGCTGTATCCGCACATGAACCTGTACGACAACATGGCCTTCGGGCTGAAGTTGGCCAAGGTGCCCGAGGCGGAGATCAAGGAAGCCGTCACCAAGGCCGCGAAGACACTGCACATCGAGCACCTGCTGGAGCGCAAGCCCAAAGACCTCTCGGGCGGCCAGCGCCAGCGCGTGGCCATCGGCCGCGCCATCGTGCGGCAGCCGGAGGTCTTCCTGTTCGACGAGCCGCTGTCCAACCTGGACACCGCGCTGCGCGTGAAGATGCGCTACGAGTTCGCCAAGCTGCACCAGCAGTTCAAGACGACGATGGTCTACGTCACGCACGACCAGGTCGAGGCCATGACGCTGGCCGACCGCATCGTCGTGCTGCAGGCCGGGCGCATCGAGCAGGTGGGCGCGCCGCTGGAGCTGTACGAGCACCCGTGCAACCTGTTCGTGGCCGGCTTCATCGGCAGCCCGGGCATGAACCTGCTCGACGCCGTCGTGGCCGAGGCCTCGGGCCAGCACGCGCTGGTGCGCGTGAAAGGCAGCGACGAAGCCATCCGCTGCCTGGTCGACGCCAGTGGCGCCCGCGTGGGCGACGCCGTGAAGCTGGGCATACGCCCCGAGCACCTGCGCGCCGGCGACGCCACCAACGCCCTGGCCACGCGCGTGACCTTCGTCGAAAGCCTGGGTGGCATGACCTACGCCTACTGCACCCACCCGGCCGTGGACGACGTGCTCACCTGCGTCGTCGAAGGCGACCGGCGGCTGGCCGC
>Ga0315901_10002411_pt1 | contig 25699 bp, 34 predicted proteins | sample LakEriMetagenome_10_FD_203761 | JGI IMG/M metagenome (GOLD analysis project Ga0315901, IMG submission 203761) | Freshwater fungal communities from buoy surface, Lake Erie, Ohio, United States - Buoy 2 MA116 | ecosystem: Environmental > Aquatic > Freshwater > Lake | place: USA: Lake Erie, Ohio...
GGTGAAGTCCTTTGCTACGTTTGGTAACCGAAGGGGAGTAGAACGATGTCGCGAATTGGTAAGAAGCCCATCACCGTCCCCAAAGGTGTTGATGTCCAGGTAGCAGAGGGGAACGTCGTGACGGTTAAGGGTCCAAAAGGGACCTTGTCGCAGGCTTTGCCAGCCAGTATCATCATCAGCCGTGAAAACGATCAGCTGTTGGTGACACGTCCATCCGATGAGAAAGAGCACCGCGCATTGCACGGTCTGACTCGCTCATTGCTGTCAAATATGGTCGAGGGGGTAACCACCGGTTATGCTCGCGTCCTCGAGGTTCTCGGTGTCGGTTATCGTGCCGCCCGCGAAGGCAAGAATCTCGTGTTCTTTGTTGGTTACTCACACCCTATTCGTGTGACACCTCCCGAGGGCATTAGCTTTGAGATTATTGAGCGCCGCGCTGCCAGTGAGCCACAGCAAGTGATTGTGCGTGGTATCGACAAGCAGTTGGTTGGTGAGCAAGCATCGAAGATTCGTGCGTTGCGACCACCCGAGCCATATAAAGGCTACGGTATCAAGTATCAGGGTGAGCGCGTGCGCCGTAAGGCGGGTAAGGCCGGTAAGGCGAAGTAATAACGGTGACGGGGAGTGCATGATGACGACTCCCCTATTACTGGTGAGGAGATTGACATGGCAGTACGCAAAGCTCGTGAGCTTCGTCTGCGCCGACATAACCGGGTACGTCGCAAAGTGGCAGGGACGGCTAGCCGCCCACGCTTGAGCGTGTTCCGCAGTAGCGCGCATATCTATGCCCAAATCATTGACGACGTGGCTGGGCACACGTTGGTCGCTGAGTCAACCAAGTCAGCCGATGGCGTGACTGGGACCAAGACCGAACAAGCCAAGGCAATCGGTACCTTGATTGCTGCCAAGGCCAAGAAGGCCGGCATCACGTCTGTGGTTTTTGACCGCGGTGGTTTTAAGTACCATGGTCGTGTCCAAGCTTTGGCAGACGGCGCTCGTGAGGGTGGCCTCGAGTTCTAAGCAACGAGTAGGTATGTGTGTGCAAAAGCACACGAACAAAACGGTGGAGGAACTGTGGCAGAGAAACACATTAACGCCGAGGGCTTAGAGCTCGAAGAGCGTATCGTACAAATTAACCGCGTGTCGAAGGTAGTCAAAGGCGGTCGCCGCTTTAGCTTCAGCACGATGGTCGTTGTTGGTGATGGTAATGGTCATGTCGGTATCGGCATGGGCAAAGCCGCCGAAGTGCCAGATGCCATCCGTAAGGGTGTCGAGGCAGCCAAGAAAAACTTGATCTATGTGCCGTTGGCTCGCACGACCGTGTCACACGAGAGCGAAGCCGAGTTCTCGGCCACCAAGGTGCGCTTGATCCCAGCCGCTCCTGGTACTGGCGTTATCGCCGGTCGTGGTGTGCGCCCTGTGGTTGAGGCTGCCGGTATCAAGGACCTGTTGTCAAAGCGGTATGGGAGCAATAACCCGGTAAACGTGGTGAAAGCAACTTTTGAGGCATTACGCCAAATGAAGTCCGTTGACCAGACCGCCAAAGAGCGTGGCTTGACCCGCCACGAGTTGCGCCAGCGCCGCATGGTGAAGAGCGCCGTTAAGGAGTCGTAGGTCATGGCTAAATTGCGAATTACCTATACCAAAAGCTCAATCGGTTGCAGTGTCGACCAAAAGGCGACCATCAAGTCGATTGGCTTGCGTAAACTCAACAGCAGCGTGGTGCGCGAAGACACACCAGCGGTGCGTGGCATGATCTTCAAGGTGCGTCACTTGGTGACCGTCCAAGAAGTCGCGGAAGGCGAGGCTCGATAATGAAGTTGAATGATCTGCGCCCAGCTGCCGGGTCACACCAAACGTCAAAGCGCGTTGGTCGTGGTTATGGTTCAGGTAAGGGTAAGACGGCTGGTAAGGGTATGATGGGCCAAAAGGCTCGTTCAGGCCCAAATCCATACCGCACATTCGAAGGTGGTCAGAACCGCTTGACCAAGCGTATGCCATACCTCCGTGGTTTTAAGAACCGCTGGCGTGTGGCGTACCAAGTGCTCAATATCGCCGCTTTGGCCGAGTTGCCTGCCAATACCGACGTGACCGTTGCGTGGTTGGTTGCAACCGGTGAGTATGACACCAAGACTCCAATCAAGTTGTTGGGTGATGGTGATATCTCAGTGGCCATCAAGGTACAAGTGCACAAGGCAAGCGCCAGTGCCAAACAGAAGATTGAAGCTGCCGGTGGTAGCGTGACTGAACTTGGCTGGGAGTCGGTTCGCCCAACTCGTAGTCGTGGCGTTCACTCAGCATCACGCCAAGCAGAGTAATGACGGTTGCTGTAGTGGAGGCATTGCCTCCACTACACCTGACTTGAGGAGATTGTTGAATGCTGAAGTCAGTGATACAAGCACTGCAAGTGCCAGAATTGCGCCGTCGTGTGTTGTTTACACTGGCGATGATGCTGGTGTTCCGATTCATTGCACATATTCCTGTGCCGAATCTGGATCCCAATGCACTCGCAAGTCTGCGTGAAGCCCTACAGGGTAACCAACTTGCACAATTGCTGAATATCTTCGCTGGTGGTGCGTTGCAGAATTTGTCAGTGGCGTCAATGGGTGTGTACCCGTACATCACGGCACAAATTATCGTGCAGTTGCTCCAACCACTCATCCCTGCGTTAAATGATTTGCGCAAAGAGGGTGAGCAAGGTCGTGTCAAGATCAATCAGATTACCTTTGTGGCAACGGTGCCAATGGCATTGTTGTCGGCATATGGTCAGACGTTGACGCTTGATCGCAGCTTGGGTGCCGGCCAGACGCTGTTCCGCACCCCATTTGATATTGTCAATAACTTCTTGCCGACGTTTACCGTGTTGGTAGCGATGTTGGCAGGAACGATGTTTTTGATTTGGCTTGGCGAACAGATTCAATCATATGGTATTGGCAACGGGATCTCAGTGATTATCTTTGCTGGTATCATCTCGGGCTTACCCAGCTTGATTATTCAGGGTTTCACCACGGTTGAGACCGGTGGTGTGGATCAAATCATCGGTATCATCGCCTTCTTATTGATTGCATTGGCAACGATTTTGGTGATTATCATGATGCACGAAGGGCAGCGCCGGATTCCGGTCCAGTATGCTAAGCGTGTGCGCGGTAATCGTCAGTATGGTGGTCAAACGAGTCATATCCCGTTGAAGGTGAACATGGCTGGTATGATTCCGTTGATTTTCGCGCAGAGTATCATCATCTTCCCAGGCACAATCGCATCGTACGGTTGTCCCGAGGTGACGGCACCTGCAGATGCATCAATCCTGAAGCAGATCGCCTGTTTCACCTATCAGTCATTCAGTCCACAGTTCGGCAGTGGCACGCTGGTGTATTCGGTAGCCTTGTTTGCGTTGGTCTTCTTCTTCACCTACTTCTACACGAAGGTGATTTTTGAACAGCAGGATATCCCCAACACGTTGCAGCGCAACGGTGGGTTTATTTTGGGTGTACGACCAGGCAAGAATACTGAGACATACATTGACCAAATCGTATCGCGATTGACACGCACGGGTGCCTTGTTCTTGGGGTTAATTGCGGTGTTGCCGTTCTTGACACAAGCTATCACGGGTATCCCAATCGGTTTGGGCGCAACCGCCTTGTTGATTGTGGTTGGTGTGGCTGTAGACACATTGCGTCAGCTCGAGGCGCAAATGGTGATGCGCAACTATGAGGGGTTCTTGGGTAAGCAGCGCTAGCATGAGACCTGCCGTTCGATGATGAACAGCAGAGGGGGAATCAATGGACGTCATCTTGCTGGGGGCACCTGGTGCCGGCAAAGGCACTCAAGCCAAAGTGCTAGAAGAGCATTCGGGATTGGTCCATGTAGCAAGTGGTGATCTGTTCCGAGCTGCACTCCGTCAGGGAACTGAGCTCGGTATGCTGGCAAAGTCGTACATGGATCGCGGCGAATTGGTCCCTGACGAGGTGGTCATTCGCATGATTATGGAGCGGATTGGTCAGGATGATTGTGCGCGGGGAGTAATCTTCGATGGCTTCCCGCGGACAATCGACCAAGCGATTGCGCTCAGCGTTGAATTAGAGCGTCAAGGGCGCAAATTACACCATGTGTTGTACTTGAGCGTACCTACCGAAATGCTCTTACGCAGAATTGCTGGTCGACAGACTTGTAAAACTTGCGGTTCGACGTATAATATATATTACTTCCCATCAAAACGTCCTGACGTTTGTGATGAATGTGGTGGTCGTTTGTATCAACGCAACGACGACACGCTCGAGACAGCGCGTCACCGGTTGGATGTGTATTTTGCACAGACGATGCCGTTGATTGAGCACTACCGAAAACAAGGGTTGTTGCGTGAGATCGATGGCCAGCGTGAGATAACGCAGGTCACTCGAACCATGTTGCAATTAATGGAGCGCGATGGCAGTCACATGCAAGAACCAGCGTGAACTTGCAGCAATGCGGCGAGCTGGGGCAGTTGTAGGATTAGCGCATCGGATGTTGCGCACATGGGTTAAGCCGGGCATCACCACGCGCGAGCTTGACACAATGGTGCATCAGTTGATTACAAAGCATGGAGGGTACCCTTCGTTTCTGGGCTATGGCGGTCCGCCGCCGTATCCAGCTGCGACGTGCATATCGGTCAATGAGGAGTTAGTCCACGGTATTCCGGGTAAGCGCCGCTTGCAGTCTGGGGATATTGTGAGCATTGACATCGGTGTGCAGATTGATGGATATCATGCAGATTCTGCATGGAGCTATGCAGTCGGTGAGATCTCGGAGGAGGCAGCAGGATTACTGCGAGTGACCGAAGAGACGCTATACCATGCGCTGTCAGTTGTGCGGACAGGGGCACGATTGTCAGATATATCTTGGGCCATCCAGAGCTATGCAGAGGCACGCGGTTATGGCGTGATTCGCAATTACATTAGCCATGGAATAGGCCGGTCCCTACACGAGGATCCACAGATTCTCAACTATGGACCAGCGGGTCGAGGGCTTGTGCTTCAACCAGGCATGACATTTGCGATTGAGCCGATGATTGTGTGTGGCGACCCAAGTACACGGGAGCTGCGTGACGGGTGGACGGTGGTGACGACCGATGGTCGTCTCGCGGCACACTATGAACACACGGTGGCAGTGACCGATGGTAAACCGGAGATCCTGACGAGTCAGGAGACGAGTGACGAGGTGCTATGACAAAGAAAAAAGACGTGATCGAGATGGAGGGAACGGTGTTAGAACCGTTGCCAAATGCCATGTTCCGAGTACAACTCGAAAACGGCCCTGAGGTACTTGCCCATATTTCGGGACGCATGCGGATGAACTATATTCGCATTCTAAAGGGCGATCGCGTTTTGGTAGAACTCTCACCGTACGACTTGACTCGTGGTCGTATTACGTATCGGTATAAATAACCGTTTAAGGGGGCTTATTGTGAAGGTTCAGGCTTCGGTCAAACCACGCTGCGAATACTGCCGCGTGATCAAGCGCAAGGGCATCATCCGGGTGATTTGTAGTCGCCAGCCCAAACACAAGCAGCGTCAGGGATAAGATTCGGGAGACGAGGATAAGTCGTGGTCGCGCACCGTTGTGTGCACGGCTCTGATGGTAAAGAGGCTAGCATGGCTCGTATTGCTGGGATCGACATCCCACGGAATAAGCGAATTGACATCGCAATTACCTACGTGTTCGGAATTGGGCGCACCAATGGCGCCGTCATCTTGGAGCGGGCAAACGTGAACCCGGCCACGCGTGTACGTGACCTGACCGAAGAGGAATTGGTCCGTATCCGTGAAATCGTTGAGCGCGAGTATCGCGTCGAGGGTGATCTTCGCCGTGAAATTCAGATGAACATCAAACGCTTGATGGATATCGCCTGCTATCGTGGCTTGCGCCATCGCCGTGGCTTGCCTGTGCGCGGACAGCGCACCCGCACGAACTCTCGCACCCGACGCGGTCGTAAGGGTTCAGCTATCGGTATCAAGAAGAAGACGGTCAAGAAGTAATCATTTGCAGTGTGCGCGAGCGTCGTAATCAACGATACGTCGCCGCATGTGTGGAGGAATCATGGCAAAGGCACAGAAGGCTGGGAGCGTAGCGCCAAAGCGCCAGCGCGGTAAGCGTCGCGAACGTAAGAATGTTCCACGCGGGCAAGCACACGTGCAGAGCACGTTTAACAACACGATTGTGACAATCACTGACCCAATGGGCAATGTGGTGTGCTGGTCGAGCGCAGGTCACAACGGCTTTAAGGGCTCACGCAAGAGCACGCCATACGCTGCCCAAATTGCTGCCGAAATTGCAGCACGCAAGGCGCTCGAAAATGGCATGCGCACGATTGAAGTATTTGTGAAGGGGCCAGGCGCTGGTCGCGAAGCTGCAGTGCGTTCATTGCAGTCAGCCGGGCTGCAAGTCAGCTCAATTACCGACGTGACCCCAATCCCGCATAACGGTTGCCGACCGCCGAAGCGTCGGCGCGTCTAATTTGAGGAGACTGTAGTAAATGGCTCGCTACCGTGGACCTATTGCCAAAATCAGCCGCCGGCTGAATATTGCATTGACCGATAAGGCGCAGAAGGTTTTGGCCAAGCGCCCATTCCCACCAGGGCAACATGGCCCTGCTGCTCGTCGTCGCCAACAGTCGGAGTACGGCATTCAGTTGCAGGAGAAGCAGAAGGCTCGCCACATGTATGGCGTGCTCGAGAAGCAGTTCCGCAACTTGTACGCACGTGCCCAGCGCGTCCCCGGCGAGACCGGCGCTGCGTTGTTCATGTTGCTTGAGCGCCGCCTCGATAACGTGGTGTACCGGATGGGTCTGGCCAGCACGCGCCAACAGGCACGTCAGTTGGTGACACATGGCCACATCACCGTGAATGGTCGCAAGACCAACATTCCGTCATTCACCGTGCGTGTGGGTGAGAAGATTGCTGTGCGCGTCGAGAGCCGCAAACGCACCTACTTCAAGAATCTGACCGACGCTAAAGAGTTGTTGCACCGCGCCCCAGAGTGGATACGCGTTAGCCATACTGATCTGAGCGCTGAGATTCTCGCACTGCCACGCCGTGAGGACGCTGAGCAGGGCATCAATGAGCAGCTGATTGTTGAGTACTACAGCCGCTAATCAGATGCTGTTGATTGGTCGAACGCAGTGACGATGGAAGGAGGCGGCCGATGCTAGACATCGCCAAGCCGAGTATTGAATTGGTTGCGGCAGAAGAAAACTACGGCCGCTTTAAGATTGAACCGCTTGAAACAGGGTATGGGCATACGCTCGGCAATTCATTGCGCCGTGTGTTGTTGTCATCTATCCCTGGTGCTGCGATTACCAAGGTCAAGATCGAGGGCGTATACCACGAGTTCTCGACAATTCCGGGAGTCCGCGAGGATGTGACCGAGATTGTCTTGAACATCAAGGGTATCCGCTTGCGCTCGTATGCCAACCGCAAGATTCGGGTAACGTTGATGCACCAAGGCGCAGGCCCTGTGTATGCACGTCATATCGATTTGCCGAGCAACGTCGAGCTGGTCAATCCTGACCACTATATTTGTACGCTTGACAGCAATGATGCCCGGATTGAAATGGAGTTTACGGTCGAGGTCGGTCGTGGCTACATTCCAGCCGAGATGAATGAAGTCGTGGCAATTGGCGAGATTCCAATCGATGCGATATTTACGCCAATCCCCAAGGTGAATTACGTCGTTGAAAATACGCGCGTAGGTCAAGCCACAAACTTTGATCGTCTTGTCATTGAGATTACGACTGATGGCACGATTAAGCCAGGTGATGCATTGATTCATGCAGCACAGGTGCTGGTTGAGTACAACCAAATAATCGCAGGCTTTAATCGTAATACGGTTGATGTGGGTGGTGTTGTCGGTGGCGTGGATGGTCCAGTTTCGTCGGTGGATAGTAGCAATACGATTCCTCAGCAAATCATGGATATGCCAGTTGATGCACTTGAGCTATCAACGCGTACACATAACTGCTTACGCCGTGCGGATATCGCCACAATTGGCCAAATCTTGCAGATGGACGAGAAGCAGCTGAAGGCTGTGCGTAACTTGGGCGAGAAGTCACTCGAGGAGATCAAAGACCGTGTCCGTGAGAAGTGTGCACGTCATGGATACGACTTGGGTGGCAAGTGGGCTACAAATGATGCAACGCCTGTGGATATCACTGAGAATCAGTAATACTTGCTCTGGGATCGCGATAATGACGAGCACATTGAGAAATCAATTGCTCGTGCAGAGTATGAGGGATTAAGATGCGACATCGTCGTGATGGGTACAAATTGGGTCGTGACAAAGAGCAACGCGTAGCGCTCTATCGCGGTTTGATGATCTCAATCATTGAGCACCGCAAAATCAAGACGACCATTACCAAGGCAAAGGCTATCCAGCCTGAAATCGAGAGCTTGATTACGCTCGGCCGTGTGGATACTCCACACAACCGCCGTATTGCCTTGTCACGCTTGGCCAGCAAAGACGCCATGCGTGCATTGTTTGCCTTTGCCCCAGAGCAATTCAAGGATCGCTCGAGTGGCTTCACCCGTATCACCAAGCTCGGACCCCGCGTTGGTGATGGCGCTGAGATGGCAATCATCGAGTTGTTGTAATCTACGGTGATGATGGTGCGCAATATTGCGTTCCAAGTCGCCTATGATGGGACACTGTTGGCTGGGTCGCAATTGCAATCCAACCAACGGACAGTCCAGGGTGAGTTAGAGGCAGTGTGGTATCGGCTCAACCGTGAAGTTGTGCGTGTTACCCTCGCAGGACGTACCGATGCCGGAGTGCATGCACTCGGCCAAGTCGGGAACGTCGTGAGTGAGACCGAGCGAAGCATTGCGACGCTTTTGGCGGCACTCAATGCGAATCTGCCGGATGATATCGCCATAATGCAGGTATGGGAGCCCCCCCGTGACTTCCATGCACGCTTTTGGGCAGAGCGACGTACGTATGAGTATGTCATCGATGATCAGGTGGTGAAATCGCCGTTGTTGCGCCAGCATGCCTGGGCAATGGGTCGATGCCTCGATGTTGATGCCATGCAGGCAGCTGGCCAGGTTCTCGTAGGGGAACATGATTTTGCTGCATTTACTGTAGGTGCTCCAGCCGGTTCAACGGTGCGTCGTTGCTATGCAGTAACCTGCGAACGCACCATTCGATTCCACCAGCCGGTGGTGGTGGTGCGCGTTACCGCAAATGGTTTTTTGCGCAATATGATGCGCATTGTGGCAGGTACCTTGCTCCTCGTCGGCCAAGGGCGCCTATCCACAGAGGGAGTCCAAGCAATACTCGACGGTAAAACCCGTCAGCATGCCGGACAACTAGCCGTGGCACACGGCTTGACACTGATGGCGGTTGAGTATCCTGCGTCGGCGCTCCGACCAGCACCGCCTCTCATGGAATGACGATTTGAGGTAAGGAATAACGGGAATGAAGACCTACTCGCAGAAAGCATCAGAAGTATCACGACAGTGGTATGTTGTTGATGCAAACGGTCACCATGTTGGCCGTCTCGCAACCCAAATTGCTACGTTGTTGCGCGGTAAGCACAAGCCAACGTTCAGCCCAAATATCGATGGTGGCGACTTTGTGGTTGTGATCAATGCCGAAAAGATTTTGCTTAAGGGTAAGAAGCAAGACCAGAAGATGTACTATCGGCACTCAAACTACCCAGGCGGTTTTAAGGCTGTGCCATATCGCCGCATGTTGGCCACGCACCCAGAGCGCGTATTGCGCTTCGCCGTTAAAGGCATGTTGCCCAAGACACGTTTGGGTCGCCAACAACTGACCAAATTGCGTATTTACGCAGGTAGCACCCACCCACATACGGCACAGCAACCAGCGGTCTTTGCGCCAGCGGTTCGCGGTTAGTTCTACGACGAGAGGGATAACATGGCTGAGAAGAACTACTACCAAGGTACAGGCCGCCGCAAGACTGCTGTTGCACGCGTGCGCCTCTATCGTGGCAAAGGTGAGATTGTGGTAAACGGTAAGGCCCCACGTGACTACTTCGGTCACCGTGCCCTGTTTGCCACCGAACTTGAGCGCCCATTTGTGGTCTCAGGGAACGTCGGTTCGTTCAACGTGATGGCGAAAGTCATGGGTGGTGGCGTGGCTGGTCAAGTAAGCGCAATTCGTCACGGTATCGCCCGTGCATTGCTCGATCTCGACGCGACGTTGCGCCCAGCGCTCAAGGGTGCTGGTCTTTTGACTCGCGACCCACGTATGAAAGAGCGTAAGAAAGCCGGTCTTAAGCGCGCTCGTAAGCGCCCACAATACACGAAGCGCTAATTGTTGCGTAACGTGGTACCACAACACCGCCCTCGTGAATTACTCACGAGGGCGGTGTTGTGTTATTTGACGATTGAGCGAATCATTCCCAACATGAAATCTGCCTGATTCGCTGGCGCTGCAATCATCGTTGGTGTTTTGATTGGTGGATTGAGGTAGGTTGCGATATCGATGCGTGTGCCCTTCATGTCCCATAAATCAGCACCGGCGTTGTAGAGCAATGCCATGGCGGGGGCAAGATCCCATACTTTGCAACTACCAATTAATGCGCCTTTGGCCATGCCGGCAGCAACATAACATAATGACATAATTGTAGCACCGGTAGTACGAATACGACCAGGATAGGCGATGTGATACTTGCGATGGACATCAGATGGCATTGCCACCCAATCATCAAGTAAATCTGACTGCATAGCGGTGCTGTGGATAGGTTGATTATTGCGCAGTGTCTGACCATCAGGGGTAGCCACGAATAACTCGTCGTTCATTGGTGCATACACGACTCCGGCAAGTGGCAGGCCATCTTTGAGCAGGCCGATACCGATACACCAGCCTGGCAACTGCCCCGCAAATGCCGATGTGCCGTCAATTGGGTCGATGACCCACGTATAGGGTGAGCCGTTCGAGAGATTATGCGCGGTGCCTTCCTCGCCGACAATAGCGTGATCGGGATATGCGCTTTGGAGATATGCAACTAAACGCTGTTCGATGGCTTCATCAACATGTGTCACGAGTGAGCCATCAGACTTTCGTAAGAGTTGGAGTTGGGCCCGTTCGGTACGAGCAAAATCGCCGCATGCAGACACGTGTTGGATGAGCTCAGCCATCGAAATCTGTGCCATGAAGGTGTCCTGTCCTTTGTAGAAAACTCCATGGTATTATACGGGGTAGTAGTCGTATTGTCATGTTGAGGTGCCATGCAGGCGTTGATATTTGATCTCGATGATACGTTGTATACGCTGAATCGACACCGTGATTATCATCTTCGTCGGGCATGGCAACCATGGCTCGCTACGTTGCCGATACAAACCCAAACATCGGTGATTGCTGCTGCAGTATCGCAGCGTATTTTCTTTCGTGATATGGCTGATTTTTTGCGGTCGTATGATATACCCGAGCATCTCAATCAACAGTTGTGTCAACAGAGTCGTGACACGTGGTTTAGTGATTTGACGTTTGATCAGGGGGTTGAGGCGTTGCTCGATATGCTTGCAACACGCTATCGACTAGCGCTGATTACCAATGGCCCTAGTTGGACCCAACGCGCCAAAATAGACCAACTACAGTTGAGTCGCTGGTTTGAGTGTATGGTTGTATCTGGTGAGTACGGTGTTGAAAAGCCGGATCCACGCATCTTTGCACATGTACTAGATCAACTCGGTATTGATGCAACTGACGCAATCATGATTGGTGATAACCCTGAGGCGGATATTCGTGGGGCGCATGCGGTTGGAATGCGGGCAATATGGATTACCCATCCACATTTGCCCTATCCCGATGATTTGGCTCCGGCCTGGCAGTGTGTGACACATGTTACCCAAATTGCCGGAATACTTGAGGTGGAATGAACACTCCTTCGTTGGCATCAATGTGGGAATCACTGTCGTTGAGTGATCGTGCGGCAATCGCTGTGGCTCACGGGATTGATGAGCAGACAGTTGATGATGTTGTGCACGATACATCGGTGTGGTCTCGATTGATGGAACGATTTTCTCGGCCAACGCGCGCCATTGTGGCGCGGATACGTCGGGCCGGAGGTGTGTTGCCTGCGGCGCTGCTTGAGTCTGTGGCAGGACCTTTCCGGACAAACCTAGACAGCATATCGCCGCGTGCATTTTTGACCATACATCATCCATTGACCCCACTTGAACAGTTGTTTGTGAGTGGCGTCATTTGGCCACTCAAATCAGCACAAGGCGGTAGACAGTGGTTTATTGCGGCAGAGATTGAACGTGCGTGTGGGGCGATTCCTGCGCTGGTAACAGCCGAAACCCCCCAGCCCGAACTTTTTGTACAATCAGTCCCCCAACGAGATGAGATATTGGTGACGGCGGCTTGCCTCGCCATCGAGGGGCGTTTGCCATTACAACAGCATGGTCGCGTATCACAAGTCGCCCTTAATCGCCTTGGGCGGGACGACGTGTCGTTGCCGATGATGCAGTGGTTGAGTAGCTGTTGGCTGGCTGCTGGCGTTTTTCGGGTGGATACACATGGATTGACACCAACGCCACGGTTACTCGAGTGGTTGGTCAATCGACCCCATGAACGTGTGCAGGAGATGACGCGTGCGTGGCTACAGGCATCATGGAATGAGTGGGAGTTGGCCGATCGTAAAAAACGCCCACCAGCACTAGATATCCGTTATGCCCGACGGACGATAGTCCATTCACTGCTCTCACATCTCCCCGAAGAATGGTGCGCTTGGCACGATGTCATCGATGCTATTCGGTTGGGCTGGCCCGATGTAGTTCGACCGCCAAATGCCCAAGGAAAATGGCAGGTACCACCAGGATGGCCGCACACATGGGAGTCTGAGGACGGCCCACTGATTGACCACATGCTTCGTGGGCCAGCCCAGTGGCTTGGATTAGTTGAATGGGATGAGCAAGGCGTGTATGTGCGTCGGACGCATCTGGGTGGATGGATTGCTGGTGTTAATCCACCACCATCATCACTCTCTGTAGCGCCAGCTATTTTGGAGGCAGATGGCAGTATTGTAGTGGCCGATAGTACTAATTATTACGCACGCGTGCAGCTCCATCGTATTGCCGATTGGCGCGACGCCCATACAGCGTATATTTCGCCAGCGCGTGTGCGCAAAGTCATCGCCGCAGGCATGAGTAGCATCACATACCTCGAGATTCTACAGTCCGTGTTAGCCACGCCAATCCCACCTGCACAAGCCACACTCATCAAATCATGGGCCACTGATGTGGCGCAAGTCAGTGCACAAGCCATGGTGTTGATTCAGTCGCGGAGTGCCGATGTCATGGTTGATATCATGCATGATCGGCAGGTTGCGTTGCCGGAGTATCAGGTATTAAACGAAACTACGATTGGCGTGGCGCCAACCGTTGCGGCGATGGTGGTTCGACGGTTGCGGCAGGCCGGATATGTCGTTGATGTGCAAAGCGTCAAAGCGCCACAATTCGATGAATCGGAGCTCGCAATGCTCGAGCGTTTGGTGAATGCTACCAAAACATCAGATGAGCAGGTGCGTCAGCTACAACGCAAACTAGCACAATTGCGCCGCAAGGGGGCACCCAATGGGTGAGCGTTTATATCGGAGCCAAGGCGTCATCATCAAGCGTATCGATGTCGGCGAGGCTGATCGGATAGTAACGATCTTGACGCCCCAAGGGAAAATCGAGGCAACTGCTCGTGGGGTGCGCAAAACGACGAGCAAATTGGCAGGACATCTGGAGTTATTGAGCGTTTGCCAGTTACAACTCGCACAAGGGCGATCGCGCGATGTGATTACCCAGAGCGTGGCGATTGATCGCTTTGCGCCACTCCAATCGTCACTCTTGCGTATGGCGGCTGGGTACTATGTGGCCGAGTTGACCGATGTCTTGGTAGGTGATGAGGATGCGGCTTCGCCGACATTTGTGGCATTGACTGATACCTTGCAGGCATTGTGTACCGCATCGCAGATTGATATGGTGGTGCATTGGTATACGCTGGCATTGTGTGATGCGATTGGTTACCGACCTCAGTTAGTTGAATGTGCCGTATGTGGCGCGACGCTCGACCAACGCGCTGATCGTTGGAGTCATACACAAGGTGGTATGTTGTGCGCTGATTGCCATCGGAGTGACCCACATGCACTGACCATTTCGTTAGCGTTATTTAAACTATTGCGATTTGTCCAGCGCGAGCCTGTGGCGCAGGTCATGCATGTGGTGCAACCTGCGGATGTGCATACACAGGGGTATCAACTGATGCGGCAATGGATCCGTCGGGTTCATGAACGACCACTGCGGGCGGCTGATTTTTTTGATGATGTACGACGCCAGCACGCAAGTTGAGACACAATATCTCAGACTATCGTAAAAATATGGGATGCGGTATAATTCAACGTACAGGCGTGATGATTGACTAGTATGACTGGTCAGACAAGGAGTGACACAATGCTATCACTATACGATATGATTGATGACGACGAAATCGTATATGGCACCTATCGTGTGCATGTCATCTTCCTGATTGGTCAATTACTAAGCGAAATCGTCTTGTTGTCATTGACATTCTTGGCGATGTCGCTGGCTGGTGATTTGCTGCGTGAAGTGGGCAATCAGGACACGACAATGTTCATTGTGAACCTTGTGTTGTCGGTCATCGCAGCGGTGCTGATTATTAGTGCCATCGTTGATATCGTGCGCTGGTACACCAAAGCGATTATTGTGACTGATCGGCGGCTGATTCGCCGTGAGGGATTTATTCAGCGGAGTATTGTTGATATCACCCTGAATCGACTGAGTCAGGTGGATTTTGTGCAGTCGTTCATTGGGCGTATGTTGAACTACGGCAACTTGACAATTATGGGTGGGGCGGATCTGCCACCGCAGGAGTTCCGCAATATTGCGAATCCGATTGAGTTCCGCAACACCATCGAAGATGCACGTGTCGGTGAGCCACCGGCACACCGAGTACAAATCACACCAGCTCCGCAAGCCGCTGAGGTACCAAGCGAGGTGCACAATGCGTCGCCCGTTGTCGTATCGGCTGTTGACGATCCCGAACGATTACGTGCATGGTCGAAGTTTGAGGATTTGTATCAGCAGGGCTTTTTGACCGATGCTGAGCTCGATGAGAAACGGCGTATGCTATTCGGTGATCCGTCTGGTTCACCAGCGGTTCAGGATACAGATGGGGAAAATCATGACAACGACGATGGCGCATCAGCTCGAGCAAATTCTCCTCGCAGTGGAGACTATTCGTAAGCATACGGCATTAGTGCCGCGTGTTGGCGTTATCTTGGGCTCGGGTCTGGGTGCATTGGCCGATGAGATGCGCGATGCAACGGTCATTCGCTACGAGGATATTCCCGGCTTTCCACGGTCAACGGTATATGGGCATCGTGGCGAGCTTGCTATCGGTTATTTGGCAGACACACCTGTAGTGGTGATGCGTGGGCGCTTTCATTTTTATGAGGGCTACGACATGCATCAAGTGACGTTCCCCGTGCGGGTGATGCGGGCGCTTGGGTGTGGCGTGTTGATTGCCACGAATGCGGCGGGTGGGCTGCGCGCAGATTGGCCAGTTGGCGAGTTGATGTGCATCACTGATCACATTTTTATGCCGGGGCTGGCCGGTCATAATCCACTCCGGGGCGCCAACGATGACCGACTTGGTGTGCGCTTCCCCCCGATGTTGCATGCATATACGCCCGAGTTGCGTCGATTAGCGCACGATGTTGCCCACCAACAAGGTACATCGCTCCAAGATGGCGTCTACGTGATGGTAGCCGGCCCCTCGTTCGAGACTGGTGCAGAGTTGCGCATGTGTCGTACGATTGGCGCCGACGTGGTGGGGATGTCGACAGCGCCCGAGGTCATTGTGGCGGCGCATGCCGGCATGCAGGTGCTGGCGATTTCGTTGGTGACCAATCAGGCGCTCCCCGATGGTAGCCCAGCCAATCACGAGGAGGTTATCGAGGCGGGTAACGCTGCCCGACCGCGCTTTGGGGCGCTCCTCAAAGGGATTCTGGCCAGGCTGTAATGAGCGCATACTGAACACCGCCCCGAAGGGATTCCTTCGGGGCGGTTTGCTATTACGGCGTGAGCGTCAATTTATCCTGACTCATCTCCTCCACACGCCGTCGATCCCACGGCATCGGGTGGTACTCGGTATTGAGCCACGGTTTAATGAAGTCCGCATAGTGTTGACTGAGGAAGTGGCCTGATTGTCCGACCGGGTGAATGCTCCGACATTGCTCCCAGTCTGATGGATCGCAGATGATGCGTAATGACGCAGTAGAGTATGTCGTGAGCCCGCCAGGATTAGTGGTGATACCACACACATTCACCGTATCACCATTGCCGCCAAACGGGTATGGCCCACGACTAAATAGTTTGCCGATGACCGGAATAGCGCCGAGCGGATGATTAAAGGTGAGCGTGTGCCAATTGCCGTAGCGCCATTTGATGGGGTCATCGCCGAGTCGCTTGCGAATGGTAGCGAGGGTCGCAGGCCAGGCAAGTGCCAGAATTTGATCCCATGTTCGACCGTCATCAAACCAGTCATTATTATTACTGGTGAGTGCTGCCATGATTTGGGGCAAAAATCGAGCCATGTACTCTTGGCCCGGGCGGCTCGCAAACGCACCAAAACCGACGGTGAGTTGCATGGACTGGCTCATTGGTGCAAACACGGCAAGTTTGATTTCGTCGAGGAGTTGTACGGCAATCGTGGCGCCAATACTTTCCACATGTAGTTCGCCATCCCAGCCTGACAAAATCGCCCGCGCTTGATTTGCTAAGGCATCGCCATCAGGCAAACGGCCCGCAATGCTGATGAGTTCGAGCCCCGACAAACTCCGTTGATCGGCATGAATGCGGGCAAATGTGGCGTTGTCATGTAATGGGTATTGTTGGATCAACTGCCGAATGCGCGCTGCACGCCAACCGTTGGACCACTCGCCACGCACCGGTGGGATGAAGTCGTCAGCGACGATTTGGTTGTTGGCCGTGACCACAAAGCCCTCGGGTGGATTGTACTGCATGGGTAGTTTGTCGAATGGCACAACGCCCTGCCATTCGTATTCCGTGTTCCACCCAGGTACCGGCAACTTGCCATCGCCTTTGGCGCGGATGGGGATGGTCCCGGCCAGTTGATGACCAATATTCCCGGCCACATCGGCATAGACAAAGTTTTGTGGCGGGACATCCCACTTGCGTAGGGCATTACGGAACGATTGCCAGTCAGTGGCACGATTGAGCGCCAAAATCGCATCGACCAACGTACTACGATCAAGGGCTGTCCAGCGCAGTGCGAGCGGATTGTTCTCGCGGCTGCCATCGGCCTTGGTCAACGGCGTGATAATTGGTCCGTGTCGGGTAATGCGTACGGGCTCGATGACTGGCGCACCACCCTTGACATTGATGGTTTCGTAGACCAGTTCGGCCTGATGCCATTGACCGTCGTACTCGTAGCGTAACCCTGCGGCATCGCTCAAATCAAAGCGTTCCATGTAGAGATCTTGTAGGTCAGTCATGCTGTTTGTGACACCCCACGCAATCTGATTGTTATGACCGATCACAACCCCAGGGACACCGGCAAAACTCGCACCGGCGACATGATAATCTGGTGCATTAAGATGAATCTCGTACCAGATTGACGGCACCGTTAAGCCGAGGTGTGGGTCATTGGCAAGGAGAGGTTGGCCACTTTTGGTGCGCGCACCGCTGACTACCCAATTATTGCTACCACGATCATTGCTCTCATTGAGCCAGGGTTGCGCGCTTTCGGCCAAATTGAGCGCACTTTGGCCAATATCGGGCGTGTATGTGACATCCGCAGGCACGATGAACGGCAGATCTGGGCGTCCCGTAATGTGATACTGGGTGGCGCGAGCACTGCCGACCTGAGACACCATCTGAGCCCGGAGAATCTCTTGCGACCAGTTCCCCGACAGACTGAGAGCCATGACTTTGCCCCAGACTACGACATCGACCACCTGCCATGGCTCGGGTGTGTGGCGTAACGCCATGAACTCTGGCGGGAGTTTGGAGCGGTGTTGATTGATAAACGCATTGACTCCGCTCACATAGGCCTCAATGGTGGCGCGTGCATCATCACTCAGGTGCGCGACGTCTTGTTGGGCAGCGCGGCCAAGACCGAGGATGCGCATGTAGCGATCGGTATCAATAGCGCGCTTGCCAATCAGTTCTGCCAATCGACCAAACCCTAAACGTCGTTGACTCTCCATTTGCCAGAGTCGATCTTGGGCATGCACAAAGCCTTGGGCCACAAATAAGTCATGGATGTTTTGGGCGTAGATGTGCGGTACGCCCCACCGATCGCGTAATACTTCGACCGGCTGATGCAGTATCGTAAGCGACAATGATCCGCGGGTTTGTGGCAGTGATTTGCGTAATGTGGCAACGGCTGCCACACCGATAGTGCCTATAATCGCACCGAGAATGCCAAGGTTTCGTTTACTGCTCATCTGAATCTCCTTGTGTCGATGATTGTTGCATGAGCAATCGTCGTGTCCGCAGAATTAAGTCGGATAGCATCAATGCGGTTGCGCCCCACACACGATGATGGTTGATTGGATAGTACGGTACCACAAATGTATCGCCAAGCATATGTCGTGTCTCGTATTGCATGGCATCTGGGTGGAGGAGTGGGGGTAAATCGGCCGTAAAGTATTCAGCAACTTCAACCGCATTTGGTGATAATTCGGGCAGTTCATCACACCATGCGACAACTGGGGTCACAAGATGATTACTTCGTGGCACATAAATGGTGTGGAGTGCCCCCATGATTGTGACTGCCGATGCTGGGATGGCAAGCTCTTCGTGTGCTTCACGTAGTGCCGTAGTCACGCTTGTTTCGCCTGGTTCTTGTCGTCCACCAGGGAACGCTATCTCGCCACTGTGTTCACGTAATCCACCACCACGACGTGTTAATAACACCTGGACATCTGTCTCGCGTGGGGTTAAGACAATCAGTACGGCTGCGAGCCTTGGTATGACACCTTCGGCTGGGTAATTGACGCGCGCAGGACGACCATCAATGTGTCGCACAATCGGTAGATCATCGAGTGTGATGCCTTGATCATGCTGACAAATTTGTTGAATGATTGTGTTCCAATGTGATGTCATGCGACGCCTATATGAGTTATGGCACGGTACAGCGTAATTGTTTAATAACCTTGTTCGTATTGCGTTGACGTACCTCGATCTGATACACACCACGTGACTCATCGCCAATAACTAATGGCATTGCATAGCCCCCTGATGCGTAGCTAATGCCCCCACCTACCACTCGGTCTCCAAAGGTGAGGAGCAATAGACTATAGGGATCCGTCGCCCCTTTGATGATGAGTCGTGTTTGTCGCTGGCAGATCAATGCAGAACTAGTCGTATTAATTACTTGTTCAGTAGTGATTGGAGTGCTGATGCGCGTACGAGTCGCTGTCGCAGGCAAAGGCGCCGTCGGAGTGACCGTGGATACGATTGTCATCGAGGTGTTGTTTGATGCTTGCGGTGCAATAAGTGGTGTGCTCCCCACTTGGGTATTATTGACTACCGTTGCAGTCAGCGTTGCAACTTGTGATGGTATTTGAGCAGGTGGATCTGTGTCTGGCATGTCATTTTCGGACGCAGTAGGATAGACAGTCACTGGTGTGGCAGTCCAATCTGGTTCATCGCAGTTCGACAAGTAATACGGATGGTCTTCGGTACAGGTTGTGCTGGTAACGGCCACAGGCGACAACGCTAAGCGGATGCCAATCATCCCACTGATAATCATAATAATAATTGGTGGAATGTGTCGCATTTGCATAGAATTAGTCCGTTAGTACACCAGTTTAATATCGTATCTACCATCCATGCTCATCGTACCACGGGTGTGCCTACGGCATGCTTGTAGGATAATTATAGGAGGCTGATATATTTCGTGTTGCGCAGAGATTTATGGCTGTAATGATGCAAAAATAGTGACAAAATCTGCATAACTACGTCCACCAATGATCCGGGTGTCGTTAATATCAAAGACGGGTCTGGTCTGAACACCATCGTTTTTGGCACGGGCAAACCCTTCGTAGAGCAACTGTTCGTGTCTATTGCTGGTCATACACCCATCAAATGCCGTACGGTCAATTGCGATTTGACCTGCTAGCTCGCTGAGTGCGACATCAATGTTCTCAGCTGTGTAGAGCATGCCAATATTGGCATAAATCAATGAACGCATGGCAAAATATTGTTGTTGTTCACCGGCACAGGTAGCTGCATGCGCTGCGCGCAAACTACTTGGCCCAGACTGTAACAATGGACGCGAAATAATTCGTAGGGCGCCAGTACGTACGTACTCATCGATAAGTTGCGGTTCAACTTCCAACACGTGGAAGGCACACACACTTCAGAAAAAGTCAGAGTAGTCGACCATCGTGATCGGCGCACTCGTACTGCCAATCTGATAATACCCCTCTGTTGTTTGACTCGCGAGTGCGTCAACTGCATCGCCCGTTTGAACGATAGGAGGCGCCGTCGGCTCCACACTAGGAGTCAGCGTGGCAAGTGGCGCGGTGGTTTCAATTACTGCCATAGTGGTTGGTTGCACCGCTGTTGCGGATGGCAGTGTGGTTGTGGTGGTGTCGGATGCTTGTGTACATGCACTATTTAGTAGCAAGATACAACCGAACCACACAATATATTGACGTATGGGGTGCTTCATCATAATCTGTAATCAATTCTCCTCATTTGCTAGTATACTACAGTATGTGGTGTGTATGTGGTGCAATATGACACGCGTGCGTCATACATGTGTGAGGGATTGGGAGTAATGCAATGACGAATCCAAAACGGGTTTCACTTGTATGTACGGTTCGTGACGAAGAAGATAACATCGCGCAATTAATTGAGTCGATGATTGGTCAAAGCCTTGCTCCCGATGAAATCGTCATCAACGACTGCAATAGTCAAGATGCAACGATTGCGATTGTGCAGCAATATATTGATATGGGATTTCCTATTCGACTCGTTGTCGGTGGACATAATATCCCCTCAGGGCGCAACAATGCCATCTTTCATGCGATGGGTGATATTGTTGCCTGTACCGATGCTGGCTTGATTCTTGATCGCCATTGGCTCAAGCGTCTGGTCGCACCGTTGCTCGCCGACGAGGCCGATGTCGCTGCTGGCTTTTTTCGCCCATTACCACGCAGTGTCTTTGAACTCGCACTTGGCAGTACCAACTATCGTGAGGCCAACGAGATTATTCCTGCGCAGTTCATGCCATTTGGTAAGTCGGTAGCGTTCCGCAAAGCAGTCTGGGAACAGGTGGATGGCTATCCTGAGTGGGCCAGTCACTGCGAGGATTTGTTATTTGATTTTGCCCTCAAAAACAGCGGGGCTCGGTTTATATTTGTGCCAAGTGCTATCGTACATTTCCGGCCACGGAGCACTTTCAAACAGTTCTACCGGCAATACTTCTTGTATGCACGAGGTGATGCTGTGGGTGGGCTGTGGCTCAAACGCCATCTGTTGCGCTATGCGGTGTATCTGTTTGGGATGTTGTTGTTGCTGGCCGGGGGATTTGGTTGGTTTGTGCTCATCAGTGGCGCCGTTGCGTATTGCATTCAGCCGTGGCATCGCTTGTGGTTGCGCCACAAAGAGGGTGTCAATGGCTGGCAGGCGTTGTTGGCCGGCGTGCTCGTCCCGTGGATTCGTGTGGTGGGAGACGTGGCCAAGATGATAGGCTATCCTGTGGGCTGGTGGATATTATATCGTCGGCCGCAGTTGTTCACCGAACGCAATCAATGGCGGGCGACATATCTGACGCCCGCTCCTTCTGATCCGGTGGTTGAATAGGGATTATTCAGCGGTAGAATCTTCAATGAGGCCTGGAATTGGCGTTACCACGAGGCGTTTGTTGGTCACGTCGAGTTGACTGACAAACGCCTTAACCATTGGGACAAGCGCATCAGATTTGCCGATGCGACTGATTACCAGCACATCGCTTGCGCCGGTGTTAATCACCTCACGGACTGTGCCGATAAGGTTTTGTTGCGCATCCACGACGGTCATATTGACCAAATCATGCAAAAAATACTCATCTGCGGCTAGTGGTGCGATATCAGCTTGGCGCATATACAACTCGGTACCACGCATTGCCTCCGCAAGATCGCGGGTGGCAATACCGCCGAGCGTTGCAGTGTAGATGTCGTTTTTGTAGTGGACGAGGCGACGCAAGCGGAACGAGCGTTTGCCATCGGCGCTATAGAGCATCGGATTAGTCTCAGCCAAAAACTCTGGCTGGGTTGAAATAAGGCGCAGACGAACATCGCCGCGTAAACCGACGACATTGATGACCTGGCCGACCAATAATAATTCATCGGGGCGAATTGGTTGTATATCACTCATGGATGTCACCACTATACTGATCGATAGCACGCAAAACATGGTATCGCTGGCAAATAAACACACACAACCATGCGTGACACGCGACATGTGTGCGCATCACGCATGGTATTTGGCAAAGGAGGGAGTCCTTGGCTTACTCAATATCAATATGGACGCGTTTGCCTTGACGGGCGGCTGCCACTGCCATCAAATCACGAATCGATTTGGCCACACGACCATTACGACCGATGATTTTGCCGGCCTCTTGCGAACCCACACTCAAGCGAAAGGTGACCGCGTACGGTGTCGATCGCTCTCGAATCTGGATTGCCTCTGGGTGGTCAACCAAATTACGCACCATGTACTCGAGTAATGTACGCATGAGTCTCTCGATTAGCTAGCGACAGGCGTGGGCTTGCCGTTCTCGTCAAGGACGTTGACGCGCTTGAGCAAGCGCACAACGGTGTCTGAAGGCTGGGCACCGACGCTCATCCAGTGACGGACGCGGTCAGCCTTGATCTCGAGCTCCTGTGGTTGGCGCACTGGGTTATAGAAGCCCACGATTTCGATGAACTTACCATCGCGTGGTGAGCGTGAGTCAGCGACAACAACGCGATAGCTGGGCTGCTTCTTCTTGCCGGTGCGGCGCAAACGAATAGTGACCATGTTCCGAACTACCTCCTACACGTATACGAATTGTGGATTAACGGAGCCGACGCATGATATCACGCGGATCTGGCATCCGTCCTTTGCCATTACCACCAAACTGTTTCATCACCCGTTGCATCTGCGTGAAGTTTTTGAGCAGTGCCGATACCTGTTGGACCGACGTGCCACTTCCTTTGGCGATGCGCTCGCGGCGACTCCCTTTGATTATATCCGGATTGCGTCGTTCACCGGGGGTCATCGCGAGGATGATGGCCTCGACACGACGTAATTCCTTCTCGTTAACGAGCTCACCTGCTTTGGCCATCTGGCCCATACCCGGTAACATGCCGAGAATTTGGTTCAGTGGACCGAGCTTGCGCATTTGCTTCATCGACGACAAAAAGTCTTCGAGATCAAATGCCCCTTTGGCGAGCTTCTTTTGCATGCGGGCCGCTTCGTCTTTGTCGATTGATTGCTCAGCGCGCTCAATCAACGAAAGCACGTCACCCATACCCAAAATGCGTGACACCAATCGCTCAGGATGGAATGTCTCGAGCGTGCCGGTTTCGATTTTTTCACCGGTTCCGAGGAACTTGATTGGTACTCCAGTGACCGAACGCACCGACAAGGCTGCACCACCACGCGCGTCACCGTCAACTTTGGTGAAAATGATGCCGCTCAGTGATACCCGCTTGTTGAACTCGTCAGCCACACGTACGGCCTCTTGACCAATCATGGCGTCGACGACCAAGAGTCGCTCATCGGGTTTGGCAACCTCGACGATTTGACTCAACTCGTTCATCAAAAGCTCGTCAATTTGTAGTCGACCAGCAGTGTCAATGATGACGACATTGCAGTGCTCTTGCCGTGCATGTTGCAAGCCGTTACGCACGATATCGGTGGGCTTGGCTGCAGTCCCCTCGCTGTATACGGGGATGTTGATCTGCTTACCGAGCGACTCCAACTGTGTAATAGCGGCTGGACGATATACGTCAGCGGCAATCATCAGTGGGCGCTTGCCCTTTTTGCGGAGTTGTAACGCCAATTTGGCAGCATGTGTTGTTTTACCTGCACCTTGCAGACCTACCAGCATGATGACGGTCGGCGGGAGCTTGGCCTCGGCGAGTGGTACCTCGGCATCACCAAGCAAGGCAATCAACTCGTCACGGACAATCTTGATGACTTGTTGTGACGGGGTGAGGCTGCGTGAGACCTCCTCACCAACTGCACGCTCAGTGACTTTGGCCACAAAATCGCGAACAACCTGTAGATTGACGTCGGCCTCGAGCAGGGCAAGCCGCACCTGCTTCATCGCTTCGCGCACATCCTCTTCACTCAAACGGCCTTTGCCGCCGAGCTTTTGAAATACTGCTTGTAAACGATCCGAAAGGCTTTCGAACATCGCGACTCCTGTGCGGGCACACTAATACCCGGCGGAATAAATCCGTCTAGGTATTGTAGCGTGTAGTGTGATGTGCGTCAAATCGGATTTCGATGCGCTAGATGTCGCGTAAAAAGCTGATTTGGCTGTGTGATTATCTATGATCTGCGCATCGATGGAATTGTGCTTAGCTCCCAGCGAATGATGTGCCGAACACGCCAACTGCGAGCTCTACCCAGCCCACACACACAATCACGGCTATGCCTATCCCCACAAGCATGCGTTGTCGTGAGGTTTTGAGGATGACGCGGAGAAGCTCATACACAATACCGGCACTACACAACACGATTGCGGCAAGCACGAAATCTGCTGTACTCCAGGCTACATCAGCACGTAGTTGCATACCAATGAACGGAATCGCCAGAATCATAAGCACAATAGCGATAAGTCGCAGAATGCGTTGAATTGTTGTCATAAGCCCTCCCGAGTGACTGAATGTCACGTAGCCGTTATACCACCATACCATGCCCTACACGTATTGCAGATGGCATAATTGACGGTAACTGTGGCATAATCTACTAGCGATGCATGACGCCGTCAATCCATTCGACAAACCCTCCAGATGCGGTGTAAATGTTGTTCGTGTCCATGCGATTCAAGTAGCGGAAGCACCCTGCTAATCGCTGTTCAAGAACATCGGGTGCATTGTAGTCGATATAGAATATATATTTGCCATGCACATCACGGAGATCTTCGGCAAATTGTCTGATTAAAAATCGCAGCAAGGCATCTTCTTCAGAGAGACTGTATCCTACGAGAACCAAGACTTTGCTCTCTTGGAGCAACCGCACCGCTTTGGGGAAGACTGCACTAAAGTACGGGTTTACATAGTTTTGTTCTTTCGATGGCATCATTATTTCAGCAGCTGCGCTTCGCATTGCATCAAATGATCGACTGCGGTAATCGATTTCGTAGTCATCATCCTTCGTCACAATTTCGAATCCACCATTGATTTTGATGAGCGTGTTGATGGACCAGTGATCTTGGATGATATTGCTGTTACGAACGCCATTGATACGGGTCGGAGTAATGCCGCGGTATGTATTGCGCAGTGCATTACCCTCGCCTGTATTATCAAGAATCGTTTCGACAACATAGTCATAGTTGGTCGAAATAAAATCAACGTGTACCCCGCGTGCTGATCCCTGAAATTGCGTTTGATGTGAACTAAGCCATTCAAAAAAACGAATAATCGACTGTTGATTGCTAGTTGGCTGCTGTGGCGCACTGAATC
>Ga0315901_10002418_pt1 | contig 25673 bp, 26 predicted proteins | sample LakEriMetagenome_10_FD_203761 | JGI IMG/M metagenome (GOLD analysis project Ga0315901, IMG submission 203761) | Freshwater fungal communities from buoy surface, Lake Erie, Ohio, United States - Buoy 2 MA116 | ecosystem: Environmental > Aquatic > Freshwater > Lake | place: USA: Lake Erie, Ohio...
GATAAGATCATCATGCACAATGCCAAGTTTGACATTCAAAAGTTGTGTCGGCTAGGGTTTCCTATCAGCCTGTTCGCAAACAAGTTTGAGGACACGCAAGCCATTGCGCATCTTATTGATGAGCATCAGTCCACTGGTCTAAAGTATCTAGCCCGTACATATCTTAATGAGGAAACGGACGAGGATGAAGTGCTGAAGGCATACCGCCGCAAAGCCAAACTAAAGAAAGAGGACGGTTATGAGCCTATTCCACACGACATTCTCGCTCCGTATGCCATCAAAGACGCAGAGTTTACGCTGCGTTTGTATAAGTTTCTAGATGCTCAATTGCCTCAAGATTTGTATCCTTTGTACGAATTGGAAAAGCAGTTGACGCTAGTATTGCTTAGTGTTGAAAAGCACGGTATGCAAGTAGATCGTAATTATGTTATTAATCAACGAAAGGAGTATGGTGATCGGATTTTCAAACTTAAGCGTCGTATTGGGGAACTTGCTGGTGAGGAATTCAACCCGCAATCACACCAACAGGTTCTACACGCACTCAATGAAAGAGGACTCGTGGTATCCTCTACCTCCAAAGACTCGCTCAAGCAAGTGGACGACGAACTCGCGGGACTGATCCTAGAGTTGAGAGAGTGTAATAAAATCAAGGCCACGTACTTTGATGCTCTGCATGAGGAGGCGCAGGATGGTATTCTACATCCTAACTTCCGTCAGCATGGTACTCGTACGGGCCGCATGAGCAGTGGAGCGGCAGAAGCATGATTAGTGTTATTACCCCTACATACGAGACAAATTCCGACATTCTTGCACGAACGTGGAATAGTCTTAAAAAGCAGACATATACTGATTGGGAGTGGGTTGTATGGGACGACTCAACCAATGATAATGTGTTTAATCAAGTCTACGGTTTTTGTAGTGATGAACGTTACAAGATTCAATTGCATCGTTCTCCGAAGAATATTGGCATTATTGGCATGGTTAAGTTGAGTGGCTTTTCTATGGCGAATGGTGATATTCTTGTAGAGTTGGACCATGATGATGAACTTACTCCTGACGCACTAGAGGCTATCGCTGAAGCATTTCAGGATCCTGAGGTTGGTTTTGTTTATTCTAATTGGTGTGAGATTAATCAGTATGGTCAGTCTTGTAAGTATCCTAAGGGTTGGGCATTCGGCTATGGCTCTGAGTATTATGATGATGAGTATGATGTTTGGGTTATGCGGGCACCCGCGCTGAACTTTACGACGATGAGTCACATTGTTAGTGCACCCAATCATGTTCGTGCTTGGCGAGCAGAGACGTACCGTGACATTGGTGGGCATAACCCCACCATGCGAGTAGCGGATGATTACGAGTTGATGGTCAGGACGATGCTACATACAAAGCCATATCATATTGATAGGCTCTTGTATAAGCAATACATTCACGAGGGTACAGCACAACGAGTATACAATGGTGAGATTCAAGAGAATGTCTCCAAGGTTGCGCGTCAGTATGCTGACCTTCTTGAAGAGAGGTATAATGGATCCGTATGATTGGTGGGAAGAACAACAATTCTACGATTTTGACCTCTATATTGTTACTATGCTGGACCATCCCTCTGGTATTCTATTGGATCGTCCGTGGCCTGTTTTTGCAGGCAGTTTTGAAGCAGCGATAACAACGTACGAAGTGTTGGCAAAGTGGGCCGCACAAAGGATGATAGACACATGAACGTACAAAACATTCCAAGAAGTCAGAAGGACGTGAAACGTGCATTTGTACCCAAACTTGATGCGTTCCTATTCTTTGATTATAAGGCCATTGAGGTCCGTCTACTCGCCTACTATCTCGCCAAAGCAATCGGAGACAGTACGCTTGCAAATGAGATTAATAACGGCTCAGACCCGCATCGTATTACCGCTCAAGGATTGTACGGCAAAGAGGATGTCACAGATGAAGAGCGACAAGTAGGCAAGACACTAAACTTTAGTATTATTTATGGTGGTGGTACTCCTACTATCATGCGACAATTGAACGTACCCTACAAGGAAGCGCGTAGGCTACTCACCGTGTATCATCATACACGACCCGGCATCAAAATGCTAAATGATGCTATTGCTAATAGTCTAAAGCGCGGGTATATTACTAGTCTATATGGTCGCAGATTGCACGTACAAGAGTCTCATAAGGCACTCAATGCGCTCATTCAAGGGTCTGCTGCTGATCTAATGAGGGAAGCAGTAGTAAATGTAAATCATTATCTCAATGCTGTCGAATTTCGTTCACATATAGTAAATATTGTGCATGACGAAATCATCATTGATGCTAGCCTTAACGAAATTGTTACACTAGTAAAGGTTATTCCGCCCCTTATGGGGAATAAAACTGTCGAAGAATTCGTTAAGATAGGAACAGACTGCGAAATCAGTCGTACAAATTGGGCGGAGAAGGAGGAATACAGTGGCGATTGATGATCCTGTGAATAGTCCTAAGCATTATACACAAGGCGATATGGAAGTTATTACAGCCATCGAAGGTATGGGGCTTGACTATCATCAGGGCAATGTGGTAAAGTACGTGAGTAGGTATCGTTACAAGGGAGGTATTCAGGATCTAAAGAAGGCTAAGTGGTACATTGACAGGCTCATCTTCATTGAAGAGGAGCGAGCAAAGAATCATTATAGGAGTATGGTATGAGAGTTTTGAGTTTGACTAGTCCTCCGATGAAGGGGCAAGATGTTAAGGATGCACAGCGAAGGCTCCGAGAGTTTGGTGCTTGGAGTGGTAAGATTGATGGTGTATTCGGGGAGCAGACTGCACGAGCATGTACGCAGGCTAAGTGGATGCTAGGGTATGCGGAGAAGAATATTCGTCCGACGTATGGTACGGATCTTTCTGCGTATCTTGCTGGTACTAAGAAGCCTACGCTTTTGATGCAGCAGCGGGCTAAGAATCGTAAGCCTAAGAATCTTGGTGAGGCTGCTCTTGTTGTGGCCCGCTCGTTCATCGGCACTAAGGAGAGTCCGCCGGACAGCAATCGTACCATGTTCTCTAATTGGTATGGTATCATTGGTCCGTGGTGCCTGATGTTTGTCACGTACTGTTTTAATAATGTTGGTGCTAAGCATTTCAAGCCGGGAGTTCGCTGGGCCTATTGTCCGTTCATGGTCAATGATGCTCGCGCTCAACGCTACGGACTGACAGTTGTCCCCAAGGATAAGGTAAAGGCGGGTGATATTGTCCTCTTTGATTGGAAGGGGGATGGTATCTCCGATCATGTTGGTATCGTCAGCGTTGCCCCCAATAGGCACGGGGATTTCAAGGCTATCGAAGGCAACACGAGTCACGGTAATGATAGTGACGGTGGTGCTGTCATGGTGCGTGATCGTAACGTCAAGAGTGTTATTTGTTTCGTCCGAGTCTGGGAGTAGAATATGCTAACGGAAGCACAAAAGAATTGGTTTGCGTATAACAAGGGTATCACAGAGGAAACTCTAGAAGCATTCGGCATTCGTTCGGATGATGACTATGAGTGGGTTGTGTTTCCTTTTCCGAATGGTGACAAGAAGCGTTACATTGGTCCCGGTGATCGCCGCTTCACTAGCGTCAAGGGTGTACGTCTTGGTATGTTTCATGGTCCTCTTGACGAGTGGAAGAATTGTTTCCTCGTAGAGGGAGAGACGGACACAATGCGCCTCTGGCAGGAAGGCGTTAAGAATACTTATGGTATTCCCGGCGCTTACCTACTTGGAGATGCTGACGCTGATATTCTACGCAAGTATGAGACTGTATATGTTGTACTAGATAATGATGCAGATTATAATACTGCGTCTAAGATTGATAAGGCGTGGACTACTATTCGCGGCAAGTTGGGCACGAAGGCTAAGCGTATCACTTTGCCAGATGATGTAAAAGATATTGTAGAGTTCTTTGACTCCTACACTCTTGATACGTTCAAGACTATTATGAATGAGGCTGGTAGTGGCACTTACTCTTATGATGCGCTTAACTTGTCTGCGCCTCCGCCAGAGTACGAGTGGCTGGTAGATGGTGTTATCGCTCGTGGAGACACAACTCTACTCGTTGGCGAGCCTAATGTTGGTAAGTCTTGGATTAGTCTCAGCCTCGCAGTAGCAATGGCAAATGGTGATGATACTTGGATCAAGTGGAATATGAATCATCATGGACGAGTCCTATACGTTGATGAGGAGAATCCGCATGACGTTGTATATCATCGCCTCCGCCAACTTGGCCTCAAGAATTATGATAATATTCGTTATCTGCATCGTCAAGGTGTACGCCTTGATCGTAGATTCGATAGGTTCTTGGATGAGGCGATCACGTATCAGCCTCAACTAATCGTACTAGATAGCCTTACCCGCTTGCACACTCAAGACGAGAATAGTGCTGGTGCTATGGCTAAGTTGTTTAATGATTCTATCAATGTGCTTACCAACGAGACGGGTGCAGCAGTAATCGTGTTGCATCACACCAACAAGAGTGATTCTAACTCTTCTTATACTAAGACTCGCGGCTCGTCTGACATTGGTGCTGCTGTCGATTGCGGCTTGGAGGCTCGTGCAGAGGCACCCGGAAGGTTTGGCCTTGTACACTTCAAGTCTCGTCGTAGGCAGGCTGGTGAGGTTACACACATTGAGATTCGTGACACCGAGACTGGTGTTGCTCTAGTCCAAAATAGTCAGGTTTTCTGAAAGGAGGTGTAGTATGAGTGAGCAAGAGTTGAGTCCTATGGAGAAGATGCTCGCAGAGTGCGAGGGTGACGGTATGCTCATTGGTGAGCGTGTTGCTGGTGTTCTGGAGTTTCTTACTGTTCGTGCCGTCATTGATGGTCCTTTTTATATCTTTACTGATAATGAGGACGCTATGACGCTGATCGCTGCGGGAGATGTAACCAACGTGATTAAGGCTTCTCTTAATAATATTCCGATCAAGCGTTGGGAGGACGAGTTGGATATTAATGAGGATGCGGAGATTCTTCCGTTTGAGACGGATTCTGATCCGGGGGATGAGCAGGATGAGCCTGCCTCCGAATCGGAGTAAGCAGTGGAAGGATTGGGAGCGTGAAGTCGCTCGTGACCTTGGAGGAAAAAGAACAGGGCCACGAGGGTTTGATGTTCCTGATGTAGTAGATTTGCCTGTGGAGTTCGCTCCAGAGTGCAAGTTCCAGAAGCGCCTATCGCTTAAAGATGCCGACCTTAAGCAAGCAGAGCATAATGCCAGAGGTAAGGATTGGGCACTCTTTCTAAGAGAGGCGAAGACGGGACGACGATTCGCAGTAGTACCATATAAGATGTTCCTCAAACTGTGGGACGAGTATACCAAGGAGAATACAAATGAGTGATTACATTACGGTTGCTGGCATTATTCAGTTCGATCCTCGTGAGCGGTCGGCTGCTGGCAAGGATGTGCGTGACGTTGCTGTTCGCGCCATTGGAAACAACAAGATGGTAAACATTACTGTCTGGCCTGAGAATAATGATGTTCCCCTCAACAAGGGCGACTTCATTGTTGCGGATGGTAAGTTTACGTCCTCTCCGGGCCAGAACAAGGCGGGCGAGGCTGTTACTTACAACAATCTTTCCGCTACGGTTATCTACAACTTGACGGGTAGTGTTTCGGCGCAACCCAAGAAGAAGGCCGCTGATAAGGAGGCGGCTGTTGCTGGCGAGTCTGGCGACAACTTTCCCTTCTAATGCTAAGCCCTGATGAAAAGCGCATCAGGGAATACGAAAACTTAATTGCTGGTGCTGCCTACAAGTTTCGCAAAGCAGCAGAATATGATGATTTGTATCAGGAGGGCATGATCGCAGTATGGTTGTGTCCTCCTGATGCAGATCCCAAATATGTTAGTGCGTGTGTATTCAATCGCATGAAAGATTGGGTACGCTTTACTAAACGACTACGACACTTAAATTCTGTGTCGTACGAGTTATTGTTAGAATACGAGGATAATGATGGACTACGAGCCACACGCCATAGAAGCGTTGCTTAGAAACTATACACTTATCGACAAGGCTGTAATGGAGTCTGGCGATGAGGATCTTCGTATTACAAAAGTAGAGTTAGATGCTGCGGTTAGAAAGTTGCAAGGGTATAGTGTTAATCTTTATACCACTGTTATTGGTGTATTCGTTTTAGGTACGCCGATTCAAGAACACGCAAAAGAATATAAAATTAGTAAGCGTCAGGTTCATCGTCGCTTAGAGGATGGACTACACTTGCTTGTAATGATAATGAATGGAGAAGTTCTATGATGAGGGTTGATAAGACGGATACGAGTAGGTTTGATTTTGGGCTTGACAAGCCGTTTGAGTTGAAGGGTGATTGGGCTGTGACCGCGGATTGGCACGTACCGCTGTATGATGCTAAGTTGGTTAACGAGTTTCTAGATCATGCTACAGCGTTTACCAATCTACTTATTGCTGGTGATTTTTTGAATGGTGACTCGTTGAGCCAATATTATCCTAAGCAGAAGAGTGCTGGCATTGAGAAGGAGTTGAGTGAGGCGCAGGCCCTCATGGAGATCCTGTGCTCTAATTTTAAGAATATCGTATTCCTGCGGGGCAATCACGATTATCGTTATACTAAGGCGGCAGAGTATCGTGAGACGTTTGTAGAGTCTATGACTGAGGTTTTCAAGGATGTACCTCGTCATGGTTGTAAGTTGAAGTTTAGTAATCTTGACCATTGTTATATTACGAGTAATCGTCAGCGATACTTTATCGCTCATCCCGACTCGTATTCTAGGAATCCTCTGAATAATCCTATTGCTATTGCTGAAGTTAAGAAGTGTCATGTCTTGACTGCCCATACGCATCATTGTGCTATGGGTTGGGATCCGAGTGGTCAGTTTATTGTGGGAGAGTTGGGCGGCTTCTTTAATATTCCTCAGACGGAGTATCTGCAAGGCACGTCTACATATCCTAATTGGTGTAATGGTTATTGGTTTATTCAGAATGGTAAGCCGCGTATGATTAGTCTTGGTGCTCGCGGTTTGCTTGCTACTGGATTCTAAAAACAAATGGGGCTGTGGCGGAATTGGTATACGCAGCGGACTTAAAATCCGTAGCCTCCGGGCATGAGGGTTCGACTCCCTCCAGCCCTATATTGAAAGGAGAATGATGAGTCTACCTACAGATTATCAGACGTTTATTGCAACGTCGCGTTATGCTCGCTGGCTTGATGATGAGAAGCGGCGAGAGTATTGGCCTGAGACTGTCAGCCGGTACATTGAGTTTATGGATCAGCATTTGCGTGATACGCATAATTATAAGATGGATCCTGTTCTTAAGGCAGAGTTGCTTGATGCTATTATTAATCTAGAGGTTATGCCTAGTATGCGCGCCTTGATGACTGCTGGTCCTGCACTTGCTCGTGAGAACGTGGCTGGGTATAATTGTTCATACACACCCGTGAATCATCCTCGCGTATTCGATGAGATTCTGTACATTCTTATGAATGGTGTTGGTGTAGGGTTTAGTGTTGAGCGTGATGATATTAATCAATTGCCTATTGTGAATGAGCATTTTGAGAAGAGCACCACTGTTATTCATGTTGCTGATTCTAAGGCTGGTTGGGCTAGGGCCTTGCGTGAGTTGATTAGTCTGCTCTATGCTGGTCAGATTCCTTCTTGGGATATGAGTGCTGTGCGTCCTGCTGGTAGTCGTCTCAAGACGTTTGGTGGTCGTGCTAGTGGGCCAGCCCCACTAGAGGATCTATTCAAGTTTACTGTGAATATTTTCCAGAATGCTGCTGGACGCAAGTTGTACGCTATGGAGTGTCATGATCTTGTATGTAAAATTGCTGAAGTGGTCGTTGTTGGTGGGGTACGCCGCTCCGCACTCATCTCGCTATCTAACCTGTCTGACGGAAGGATGCGCAATGCAAAGTCGGGTGAGTGGTGGACGGACAATCCTCAACGCGCACTTGCTAACAATTCCGTCGCATACACAGAGACGCCGGGTATGGATGCGTTTATGGAAGAGTGGTTGAGTCTCTACCAATCCAAGAGCGGTGAGCGTGGAATCTTTAATCGTCAAGCAGCACAGGCTCAGGCTGCAAAGAATGGTAGAAGGGAGTACGACCATCCGTTTGGTACTAATCCATGCTCTGAGATTATTCTTCGCCCGCACCAGTTTTGCAATCTTACTGAGGTTGTGGTTCGTGCAGAGGATGATTTTGATTCACTTAAGCGTAAGGTACGGTTGGCTACGATCCTTGGGACGTTCCAATCTACTCTTACGGATTTCAAGTATTTGCGTAAGGTGTGGAAGCAGAACACGGAGGAGGAGCGTCTGCTCGGTGTGTCGCTTACGGGCATCTTCGATAACAAGATTATGGTAGGTAAGGGATCATACCAGATTGGTCCCAACCTGCGAGAAATGCGACAAGAAGCGGTGATGACTAATGCAAAGTATGCTAAGCAGATTGGTATTCCTCAGTCTACTGCCATTACTTGTGTCAAGCCTAGTGGTACTGTCTCTCAGTTGGTGGACTCCGCTAGCGGCATTCATCCTCGGTATGCTGAGTATTATATCCGGCGTGTGCGCGGAGATATTAAGGATCCGCTCACAAACTTCCTGATGGATTCTGGTGTGCCTCACGAGCCTGACGTTATGAATCCTGATAACATGATGGTATTCTCGTTCCCTCAGAAGGCTCCTGCTAAGGTTACTAAATTGGATGCTATTGAGCATCTAGAGTTGTGGCTTGCGTATCAGGAGAATTGGTGTGAGCATAAGCCTAGCATTACTGTTAGTGTTGCTGAGGATGAGTGGATGAGGGTAGGTGCTTGGGTGTATGATCATTTTGATGAGGTAAGTGGTATCTCGTTCTTGCCTAAGTCGGATCATACGTATCGTCAGGCTCCTTATGAGGCTATTAGTAAGGAAGAGTATGACGAGTTGGTGAAGGCTAGTCCTAAGAGTATTGCTTGGGAGAAGTTGTCTGAGTACGAGTTGGAGGATAATACTGAGTCTAGTCAGACGTTTGCTTGTACTAGTGATGCTTGTGAGGTTGTGGATATTAAGGGATAAAAAAAAGAGGGAGCGGCAAAAGCCGCTCCCTCTTAAATATCCCAATATTTAGTTGGCTTACCAAGCCTATCAATCATATCTTTCAAAGTATATCCGGCAAATGCTGGATTATTAGCAATATGCCACTCCATTACTTCTTTGTAAGATCGTGGCTCCGCTCCAGCAACGCGCATTTGTCTTTCAAGGAAGTTTAATTCTCCGCCTACAAGATGGTCTGGAGCATTCTGTCCAGTTTCTTCTTGTATTTCTTTAATGCTTTTTCCAATAGTATGTCCAAATACTGAAAAAAGGCCTTCTTGCTCACTAGAGCCTGTAAGAAATGGAAGCGACCCAGATAAAGCATTTTCAATATAAGTCTTATTTGCTGGGTCTTGCATAAACTCGTCTACCATAGGATTTACTATATCAGAACTAGGAAAATCTACACTAGTGCCGCTAGGCAAATCTCTCTCAACCCTCATTCGGTGCTTCTTCTCTCCTTGACGACGAATAAGCCCATAACCAGTTCTTTTATGTCCGCTAGGACTAATGAAGTTTTTAGTCCGTTCAAGGCCTCTTTCAACACTAAACATATTAATATTGTCATCTGCTAAACGATTATTGTCGCTAGGATTAACAAAAATACCTTCCGCAGCACCACGATTAGTAACCGGAAAAGTTGTAGCCAATCTACGCCTACGCTGAGCAGCAGGACTAGTAGTGACATTAGGACCTACCCTACTAACACTAGGAGTAGAAAAAATACTAGGCCTACGAATATCAGGAATAGGATTACTAAAAATACCAGAATCAATACTAGGTGAATTAGTCTGAATCCAAGAGGCTAAACCCGCTAATGCTGCCACAGCACCACCACCAAGACCCATATTAAAATTACGGTTTACGCCAGAGCCAACGCCCACTCCGCCGCGAGTACCACCTCCACCAACCTTAGGCATATCTTACCTCCTAAAAAGAGTCAAAACTTTCGTCAATTCGTCGCCTAAGCCTATCAGCAAGACGCTCAGCACCAGAAGCCGTCTCTCTACTAAGATTCTTAACACCGACATTAATAGCCGCCTCAAGAGGATCAATCTCTCTCTGAGGAACAAACCTAACAAACCTATTAATAGTAGCAGGACTAGCCCCCATATCAATCATCTCCTGCACAAAGGCTAAAGCAGCCCGTTCAGCATTAGCACGATTAGCACTAAGATCAGGAACACGCATACCCATATTAGCCCACTTCTCAGCAGCAATGCCCTCGCCCTCCATAGCCCGCATACGCGCATACTCAATAAAATCCTGCAAATAACGCTTATTAATATGCTCAATAGCAAACTTAGATCCCTTCGCGCCCTTATCTCCCGGATTAAGCAGACTGCCTAAAGCAATAGCACCAAAGGCAGTTCCCTTACCAGATTTACCAATATTAGGAATTTCAGAAATATCTCCAGACGCCTTATTAATAGCAGGACCAAGAACACGATTACCAAAATAATCTAAGCCCATACCGACCAAAGATCCGGGAGTCATAGGGCCACTGTAAGAGTTATTCTTTTGGCCTAAACGCTTAGCAAGCCTCTTACGATAATCATCATCAGCAACCGGCATTCAAATCACCGCGCAAAATTGTTAGGCTTCTTAGGACCCTTAGGCTGCTTAGGCTTCTTAGGCCCCTTAACAATAACAGGATTACTGGGAAAACCACCCAATTGAGGCGGCTTAGGACCAGTAATAGTAGGCTTAGGATTAGCAACGCCCCAATCAATATCCTCAGAATCACCCATCCAACTCATAATAGTCTGAGCCAACTGACGAGAATTACGATTACTATTTCTACCACTCATAATTAGTCCTCCCAACCCTTAGACGCCTGATACTCACGCACCACACGATACAACATAGACAACAAAGCCGCAACAGCAGCAATCACAGCAGGCTGCACCGCCTCCCAATCATCAATACCATTCAGACCATCCACAAGCAGGACAGCCAGAAAAGCCTGCACAAACGTAAGTAACGCTCGCGTACCAACCTCTCGCCAATTCATATCTACCTCCTCAGATAGCCTGACTAACAAACCAAACAAGACCAGCAAGAATACCACCACTAATAACACTAGTAGCAATCATCTTCTGAACACGCTTACCCTCAGCCTCGCCCTGCCAGCGAGCCTCTTGAATCTCTAACTCAGTCACACGCCCATTAGTGCGCTTAACCTCATCATGGATCTGACACAACCGCGCATCCAACTCATCAAGACGATGAAGGATGACTTGAATATCGCCCTCACTCATTACATATCACCCTCCAAAGTTAGTAGTTTCACCAAGGATCTGATCAATCTGTGCTTGACTAAGCCCAGACATAGTACGCTCACCCGGATACTGCTCACGAAGAGCAACCATCACACGCTGAGCCAACTCCGGATTATCATTACCGAAGCGCGGCATCCAATACGTCATAACAAAATCACGCAACCGACGCCACTCACGAAGACTCTCAGCCGCCTTAGTACGCTGCGACTTAAACGCCTTCTTCTGCTCCTCAACAAGCACACCACTAGCCTTCCACTGCTCCTTAGTCATCTCATCAAGCATCGTAGGCTCAAGACTCATAACACGAGAAGGACTAAACACATTAAACAAACCAGAAGGACTAGTCGTAGGACTACGCATACTAAGCCGCTCAGGAACAGCCCGCAACTTAGACGTAGGATCATCAGGATTCACAAAAATATCATCCGGAGAATCCATACCACGCGCCTCATTAAGATCCGTCTCAGTCTTAAACAAGTTAACTGTCTGAGCAATCACAGGAAAAGCACTATACATATCAAAATAGTATTGACCAAGACTCTTATTCTTTTCATCCTCAGTAAGAGTAATACCTGTAAGAGGATCAACACCAAGTTCCTTAGCAACACCACCAACAAGATACGGATTCATACCTTGCAACGGATTATTCATATCTCCAAGATCAGTACGCACACCCGGAAGCAATCCTTGAATCTGAGCAAACGTACGAGCCGGTTGACCAAACGGATTCACCGAACCAGTCATAAGGAAGTTAGCCCTACCCGGATCCAACCCAAGAATATTAGCCGCGTCACCCGCAAGAGGAATACTCTCAAGCATCCAATCAGGTAAACCACCAGCCTCAAGCATCTCCTCATAACCATAATTACCCATATTGTACATAAAGTTAGCAGTAATAGGACGATCCTGTACCATACGCTTAGTAAAGATAGCAGAATGCCTAGTCCACGCATAGAACGGTAACAGGAAATCACGCGCCGCCTTCTCCGTAGGAGTAAACCAACGATAATTACCAACAATACTATCCGCCTGATACCGCATCTCACGAAGAATAAACGGATCATAATACGGACTATTAGGATCCGCAACAAGCCGCAGTGCCGCATGAAAACGAGTCTGCTTTCCAATAAGCCGCTGAGGAACAGGCTGCTGCATAAAATCAGTAACCACATCACTATCCATAAACGCCTTAAAGACAGGATTACCAAGTGCCGCCCGCTTCATAATCTGCGCCCGCATAGCCGACTCAAACGCAAAAGCAATAATATAACCAAACGAAGTAACCGTCTTAGCCACCTTACCACCAATACGCGCAGGCTTATTATTTAACAAGGGCCGCATAAAACGCGCCGTACGACTAGACTTCTTTTCAGCAAAATTAACCAACTGGTCAAAACGCTGACCACGAGTAGCCATATCCTCCAAGAAGATATTACTACCACCAAAGTCATCAGCAAAAATCTCTTGAAGAATCATAAAATCATCACCCAACTGAGCAAGATCAACCATTGCTTCACGATTCTCACGACGAACCTTACGTCCCTTACCTGTCATTTCCTTAGCCGCATTAGAAGCGCCCTTAGCAATCAACTGCGACATAACATACGGAGCCCACTCAGGACGAGCAATCATCAGCATAACACTAGAACCAGTAACCTGCTGCGAAATAAACTTAGGGCTCATTGCAAGAACAAACGTCTTAAACAAGTCAGAAGCACCATACAATACTTGCATAATGGTATTATTAGAACGACGAGCAGTCTCAGTTAACTTACGCTCAACAGTACGAGGAATAACAAGCATAAACGCATCAGGATCAGACAAACCTAATTGCTGATACCTAGCAGCAACCTCATCAGAACTAAGCCCCGCCAACTCCTCCGCCGACAAACGCTTAACCATCTCATCATCAATAAAAAACTTAGCAATCTCAGACTCCCAATCAGCCATACGCTGCAAACGCTGCTCCGCAAGAGTCGTACTCATCGCATCAAAGAAGTTCATCTTAACACGATAATACGTTTTATCACCCACATTAAACTCTTCAATCGTACCCGTCTCCTGCGACTCCAAATCACCTTGCTTACGAGTAGAAGCATATGCTTCAGCAGCAGCCTTATTATCAAAAATACGACCATTAGTCAAAGGAACCCAAGCATCAGGATTCTGTTGATACTCCCGTACCGTAATAGGCACAGTAGCCTGATCAATCGTCTCCTCAAACATTGCAGCAACCTTACGACGAGTAGCGCGAACACTAGCAGCCAACTGCACATCAAACTGATACGAAGACAAACCACTAGCAATAACCTCATTACGATTCTGACGATTCGCAAACGACTCTGGACCACGAACACTACGATCACTAATCTTATCTACAAAGTCACGCGCATTCGGGAACAACTTATTCATCTTATTAACCACAGCCGTCTCAACATCAACACGACCCTGACCAACACTCTTAAACTTTACATTACCCGTACGCGACTTAGCAAGCGCCCACTCAGGAATCCAAACAATCTCATCACTCAACAAACCCTTACGCTCAAACGACATATCCGCATCATCAAAATTACCCTCAATACGAAGATAACGCATAGGATAAAAACGCATCGTAGGACCAGCAATAGGTTCAGTAACACGCTCACCCGTAAGGGTAACATCCTCAACACGACGACCAGCCGTAGTCGGAACATCAATAGGCTCAACCGTATCATCCAAGAACAATACAGGATTACCACCAGCATCACGAGTAGCCATATCACGCTTCAAACGCGCAAAACCATCATTAACAGAGTCCAAAAAGTCCCTAACAGCAGCATCAGTATCGTCTACAAAATTATTATCACCATTAGTCAACTGTCGCGCATCAGCATTCAACAGTTCTGGAATACGAATATTAGGATTAACAATAGGCATACGCCCCTTAGCAATAACACCAGCACCCTTAGGGCCTAACTCTGCAAACGTATCCTCAGGCAACAAACGACTAGCCGTAAGCACAAGAGCATACGTCCGTTGGAAAGCAGCCAGAGTACGAGGATCAGCCTCACCCTTAAGAACACGATTATTACGCTCAGACAAAAGCATCATCGCATCACGCATCTTAGCAATACGCCGACCACGCTCAGTACGCGGAATACCCTGCTCATCAACATCAATCATACTAGCAACAGCATCACGATAACGACGCTCAAACTCAGCATTCAAATACCGATCATAATCAACCTCAAGCATCCGAATCTCGCCCTCACCAGCACGACGCTTCAAACCAAACGACTCGCCAAGCGCCTGAGCCTCATCAAGACGACGATTAATAACCGCCATAAACGCAGCATAACCCTGACCATTACCACCCGCAGCATACCACGCAGCCATCTGCTCAGCATCATCAAGATCCGCATTCTGTAACTCCTGCAACTGACGCTCAACCATCAACTCACGACTAACCATATCCGAAACAAACGGATTACCCTCACGCAAAGCCTTACCATAACGGTATTGGAACCCAATCAGCGGAAGATTAATGCCCATTTTACCCGTAGACTTTTGGAAACCAAGCGTAAGATTCTGAAAACCGCGACTAACAGGATTGCCAGCCATACGCACATACACTTGATCCTTAGCCTCAGCAGCATGCCGGTCAGCAAGCGCCTTCACAACACCACTAACCTCAGTATCAGGAATACCCTCAGCCGCATTAAGCACCACATAACGAGGCTCAAAGAACGTAGCCGCAGCATCAATCCTACCAGCAGAATACAACTGATTCAACTCGCCAAACTCGCCCTTACTCATAAGAACCTTCATAACAGCCTCAGCATTAGGCGAAGAACCCGTCATCACCTGACGCTGCATCTTAGCAAACTGACGAGCAGACAAACCAGCACGACCAGCCTTAGTCGTCATAGCAGCAACCTTAGCAATCTGCGCACTCTTAGCAGCAAGACCAGCAACAGGCACAAGACTAATCAAATCAAGAATAGGAGCAAGCGGATCCTCAAGCGTAGAATCAACAAAACCATCAACACTAGAATACCGACGCTCATAATCCGCAACAATAGCATCCATAGCATCAAGAGGATCAGTAGCAAGACTATACAAACCATACGGAATCGACAAAGAAGTACGAACAATACTCTTAGCCAGATTCTCCTTAACAGCATTCGTAGCCTGCCACGTACTCATATTATTACGAATAGTATCAGCACTCGTAGGACTCAACGATCCCGCATTACCAACCTCTGCCAACTTACCAAGAGCATACGCACCAGCATCCTGCTGAAACGCTTGAAACTCTTGACTATTACCAACAATCTGAGAGTAACGCTCATTACCAAGATCATTCATAAATTCGTTAGCAAGAGCAACAACCTCAGGACCAACATTAGTGCCATTAGCAATAGCAGTATTCACCATATTAATAAAGTCAACCTTTTGACTATCACGTTGATACTCAGCACTACGAACATCCTCAAGCGCCTTATTAGCCTCAGCACCAGCCGTCTGACCAGCCGTAAGAACATCCGCAAGATTACCAGCAACAGTACCCTCAAGACCAAGCGCCTCACTAGCACGAGTAGTAGTACCCGTACGACCATTAGTAGTCGCATTAAGATCCATCTTTAACTTTTGCAGCACATCAATCGGAATATCCGCCCCACGACCCTCCATAATAAGCGCACGAGCATTAGCATATGATTGCTGATCCGTAACACCAGTAAAGAACTCTAAACGAGTCTCTTCACGCACAAACGCTTGCTCAGCCTGCTCCTCCATACGACGCTTCTTAGCAGCAGCAGCCCGCTCCTTCTGACGCTCAGTCTCAACAGCAGTACGAGCCACCTCAGCAAAATCCGTACCCGTAACCTCAGCCATAAACGTCTTCTGAACATCAGCATACGTACCCTGAGGACTAAACGAGTACATATACCCCTTTAACTCGCTAATCTCCTCATTATTTGCATTACCATTCAGATATTTATTCCATAACGCAAGACCACGAGTACCACCCTCATCCTCAATTTTATCGAGAATCTTCTCACGCCACTTAGCATCAGCCTCACGATAATCCTTATAATCATTCGCCATAGCCTCAAAATCAAACTCATAATCAACCGAAGTAAGAGTACGAGTCTTAACCTTATCAGCCTTATTAGGATCCTTAGACTTCTCAATATAAGGCTCCTTAGTCTTCGTCTCAACACGTTTAATATTCTTCTCACGCTGAGGATCATACAAAAACGCAGTCGAACGAGGATTTAAACCATACAACTCTTGATAATACTCAAACCGATCATCAAACGTATAATTAGGCTTACGCTTAACATAATCAACCTGATCCTTATCAACACGCATACCACCAGCATCAAACTTAGGCTTGCCCTTCTTAGCCTTATAATTTGTAGACAAAAAGTTCTGCAAAGCAACAGGATTCGCAACAGTAATAATCCGCTTATGATCAGAACCCATAGTCGTAGCATACGCCATAAGGCCCTTTTCGATCATCTTCTGCGCGTCACCCTGACGCAACCCAAACGCAGCACCCTTAGTATCTACAAACGTACGCACATCAGCAAGACGTGCTTGCGCTCCCGGAACACCCGGCTTAGCAAACGCAAACATATCAAAATTACCAAGATACCGTTCCGAATCAGGAATACGATAAGGCAGAGTCTTACCCGTCTCATCACGAATAATCCGACTAATAGCCGGAGTAATCATATCAGGAGACAAACCATTAGGAAAATTCTTACGATTAGAAAAATAATTATAGATACTCTTATCAACATACCTATTATAGAACCGCGAATAACGCGGCGTAGTCCGCGCACCACTAGGCAGATACTTATACTCTACCTGTCTTGGCCTCCGACTAGCAGTAATCTGCGAACTAGTAAGCGCCGACTGCGGATCCCTCCCACGAGTCGGACCAGTAACAGCAGTTTGACTACCCGGAGTCCTTGCCTTCATCGGGTCAAACGTAGCCATTTAATCTCCTTAATTAGATTGAAGTAACAACCTTACCATTACGGTACACATTAGTTTTACCGTTTTCCTTCTTAACAGTATATCCTGCGTCCTTAAGTTCCTTAGTAAGCGTAGCATTAGTAAGCATAGCACTCGTAATCTCACCCTTAGCAAGCGCATTAGCATAATAACGCGCCTTAGCCGGAGGAAGCATACTCTTAGTATCCTTAATAATCTTAGCGGTATTAGCCTGAGTCTCCTTCGTCTGAGCCTTAATACCCGTAGTCTGAGCACCCGTCTGCTTAATATCCGCAGTTTGTTGGGTAATCTTACCCGGCAACAAGGACAACAATTCACTCTTCTGAGCATCAGTCAAACTAGTATCAGCATTAATACGTGCAATCTCAGCGCGCATAGTCTCCATCTTAAGAGGCTGCTCCTCAGCAGCAAACTGCATCTGCTGACCAATCTGCCCCATACCCTGAAAACCCTGAGCAGCACCAAGATAATCAGCCGCCAAACGAGCCTTCTCAGACTCAGAACCCGCCAACTGCTCTTCAGTACCAAACTGAGCCTGTTGAGACTCCATCTGACGTTGAAGAATACTCTCAGCAAGCCCCTGACGAGTACCAGTCTCTAAGACAGAACCAAGAAGAGCCGCACTACCACCAGCACGAGCAGCCCCACGATACGCCTCACCAAGACCCTCAAAACCCATACCCGGAAGAGAACTAGCCAAACCACTCATAGCAGCCAAACCAGCCTGACCAACATTAGCCACACCAGCACCAACACCCTGAGCAGCCTGAATAGCAGGCGAATACAAATTAGCAATCTCCGCAGCAAGAGCCTCACGACTCTTCATACTACCAAGACGATTACGATACAAATTAATCATCGGGTCCTGCGAAGCAGCCAACCCAGCCGCATACGACTGGCCCTGCTGAATATACTGATTAGGATCAATAGCCATACACTCCTCCTTTCTAAATATTATACAATGAAGTCATACCAGCCCTACGAGCAGCACTAGCCGCCGCTCCTTGAGCGGATCCAGCACTAACATTCTGAAACTGCTTCGTAAGGCCTTGATAACGTCCAAGAACATTTTGTAAGAACTGATTAGACAATGCACCCATACGTTCTTGAGCAAACGACTCAGCGGCCCGTTGACGCTGTTGCATCAAACCACTACCGCGACCAAAGCCACGCTGACGCTCACCAAGCATTAACTCGGATTCCTGACCAGCCAATTGTTGCGCCGTCTGAGCAAACAAACCTGTAGTACCATACTGACCACCACGAGTAGCCGTAGCAATACTAGCCGTATCAACCATAGGCGCACCACTCTGATCAAACTGAATAACACGATCAGGATCAAACGCATTCTGAGCATTAAGAACACTATACTGTCCATCAGCGCCCGGAGCAGTCCAACCATATTGTCGCATCTGCTGATCAATAAAATTACCAGCGTCCTCTACGGCTTGTCGATAAGCAATAGCCGCATTATATGCTCCTTCTGTAACACTCATTATGCGTCCTTCTTAATGTACACTTTACTGCTGGTAAGCGTGGGAAGTCCAGTAACCGTATTACCCAAACTAGACCATCCAGTAGGAAGTGGATTATCACTTGTATCCCACATCATAATCATTCCCGGCTTAGCAACTCGATCATATAACTCATTATCAATACTTGTAATAAGCGCATTAATACTATTATAGCCCGCAGTATTAGATCCGCTTAATTCTAAAAATCCAAAATTATTTGTAGCCACTAGTCACCTCCTTTGAATAAAAAAAATAAACATATTATGCTGCTTGATTTAGGTAAGTAAACGAACTAGTTAAAATCCTAATTAATAGGCCTCCCCCTCTACCTGCCGCGCCATTGTAAATACTACTACCAATTGACTCGTATCTACCGCCATTACCACCACTACCTAGTGTAGTTGGTTGAGTATTATTATCATTAGTTGTTCCCCTTGAACCGCCCCAGCCGCCAATAGCAACAGGACTAAAAAAGGAAAAATTAGTATAGTTTGTGCCGGCGCCTCCTGCTCCGCCAATAACGCCACTACCCGGAACGTTTTGACCAACGCCCGTTGCACCACCACCACCAGCGCCAGGAATGCCCGCACTGCCAGAACCATTGCCGCCAGCGTATCCGTTGCCAGAGTAGCCACCATCACTTTGAAAACTAGCAGTAGGATGATTACAACTATATCCGCCGTATCCGCCAACAGCGGAATAAGAAGTTCCTCCCGGAAGAGTAAAAATAGTTGTGGAGCCGTTTGCCCCTACATTTCCGCCTCCGCCGCCTCCGCCGCCGCCACTAAGAGTAGCCGTTCCTACGGGGAATACTATATTATTATTATTTATTGTTTGGCCCGAACCACCACCACCACCGCCAGTTCTTTTAGTGAATCCTCCGGAGCCTCCTCCACCGCCACCACCAATAACAACTATATCTGCTGTAATACTCCCATTCAAAACAGTAAAAGCATTAAATGTTGTATTATTAGTCGTTAGGCTAAAATAAGTATATAATCCCGAAGTAAAAACGCTGGCTGCATTAGTGCGAAGAGTCGGAGGGCCTCCACTAAAACTAAAAGGATTAATAAGAAAATCACTCATAAGTTTACACTCCTTTTAGCGTTTACGATATTTACATAAATATTTTAAGTAACCACAATTACACCTTTTCATAATACAAATAAACCTTAAGTCCCTTAGCACCAGTACCAGCAACATCAATATCAAACGTAATCTCAGCATCATCACTAATCTGATAATTAGGCGAAGAAGCCGTACCCGTCCAACCAGTATGACTAGCCGTAGCCCTAGTAGTAGCCGTAGCAGCCGTCGTACTAGTCTTCTCATTAGCATCAATACTCAACTTATTAGCACCAAGAATACTCGTACCATTAACATTAATATCTACAGTAGGATCACCACTTGTAGAAACAGTCGCAAGAGTAGCCCTAGGAATAGCATTAATAATCATATTAAACGGAGCACGAATAGTAACCTTAGCAGTACCCGTAGTAATATTAGTAGTTTCATCACTAAGGGCGATGCCCATTACTCCGCCACCAAACGCCCCTTGGGGTCCTTGTGCTCCTTGAGCCCCGGTTGCTCCTTGAGGTCCAGCATCTCCTTGAGGTCCAGTAGCGCCTTGAGAACCCTGAGGTCCTTGAGGACCAGTAGAGCCTTGAGGCCCTTCCGCTCCTTGGGGCCCAATATCCCCCTGCGGCCCAGTAGCACCTTGAGGACCAGTAGCGCCTTGCGGGCCAGCCTCTCCCTGTGGTCCCTGTGGCCCCTGAGTCCCGGTAGCACCCGTAGCCCCTTGAGGTCCTTCAGCGCCTTGTGTGCCTGTGGCGCCTTGCGGACCTTGGGCACCGGTAGCACCCGTATCTCCTTGAGTGCCCTGAGGACCTTGAGGACCCGTATCGCCTTGAGGACCCTCTGGTCCTTCCGCGCCGGTAGCCCCTTGAGGGCCTTGCGCGCCGGCAGGTCCTTGTGGACCAGTATCTCCTTGCGGGCCCTGAACCCCAGTGGCGCCCTGAGCACCCTGTGGGCCTTGAGCACCTTGCGGTCCAACATTACCTTGGGGGCCTTGTGGACCAGTATCTCCTTGCGGACCTTCAGGCCCTTCAGCACCAGTAGCGCCCTGAGAGCCCTGAGCGCCTGTCGCTCCTTGAGGGCCCACGTCTCCCTGCGGACCTTGCGCACCAGTAGACCCCTGTGCTCCCGTAGCACCCTGCGGACCAGTATTTCCTTGGGGACCCTGTGGCCCAATGTCTCCTTGAGGGCCTTGAACGCCCTGAGCGCCAGTATCTCCTTGCGGTCCTTGAGGCCCGGTTGCTCCCTGAGGCCCGATACTTCCCTGAGGCCCCTGACTACCAGTCGCCCCCTGAGCGCCTTGAGTGCCTTGAGGCCCTTCAGGACCAACAATCTGACCAACATTATTCCACGCAGAACCATCCCAAACATAAAGATCACCATCAGCATCAACAATCCAAGCATCATTAACTTCTTGACCAGTATTAGGAAGATCCCCTACTGTAGCAACGGTGCCCTTAAAATCAATGCTAGTACCCTCTGGTCCCTGCGCTCCCTGCGCCCCTTGGGAGCCTTGCGGCCCCGTGTTGCCCTGTGGCCCTTGTGCTCCTTGAACGCCTTGCGGACCGATATCGCCTTGAGGGCCTTGAGGGCCGGTATCGCCTACATTTCCTTGTGGTCCTTGGCTACCTTGAGCACCTTGAACTCCTTGTGGTCCAATATCACCTTGAGGGCCTTGTGCGCCAATATTACCTTGCGGTCCTTGGCTACCTGTAGCGCCTTGCGGGCCGGTATCGCCCTGAGAACCTTGCGGACCTTGCGGACCTGTAGCGCCAACATGCCCCTGAGGGCCTTGAGAGCCTTGCGGCCCCTGAACGCCCTGAGGCCCAATATCTCCCTGACTGCCCTGAGGCCCAGTATCGCCTTGTGGGCCTTGAGGACCAACTGCGCCCTGCGGACCAGTGTCGCCTTGACTACCTTGAGGCCCTTGTGGGCCTGTAGCACCAACATGACCTTGCGGCCCCTGAGACCCCTGAGCGCCTTGTGCTCCAGTATCGCCTTGGGGACCAGTAGCCCCTTGAGCGCCTTGCGGCCCTTGAGAACCCTGCGCACCAGTTACACCCTGAGGACCTTCATCTCCCTGAGGGCCAGTAGCGCCTTGTGCTCCTTGTGCTCCTTGAGAGCCTTGAGGACCAACATTCCCTTGAGGGCCTTGAGGCCCAATATCGCCCTGAGCGCCAACATGCCCCTGAGGCCCTTGAGAACCCTGAGCCCCAGTAGCGCCCTGCGCCCCTTGACTGCCCTGAGGGCCTTGAACACCAGTAGCACCAGTAAACCCCTGAGCGCCTTGAGGGCCAATAGCCCCCTGAGAGCCCTGACTACCCTGCGGGCCCTGCGCACCAGTAGACCCCTGCGCACCAGTAAACCCCTGCGCGCCTTGGGGTCCTTGTGCTCCTTGCGGCCCCTCAGGCAAACTAAAATCAAGCAAATTAACATCCATAAGAGTATACGTAGACTCAATATACTCTGCTAATTGTTGAATGCGATCAGCAAGCAAAGACAGACTATCATCCCCATTCGGGTAAGGAAACCCATACTTAGTAGTATAACTAATAGACACGGCTCACCCCCTAAAGATAGCCTGTTCTAAACGATCAATACGCGCATCACGTAACGAGTCCCCTGTTAAAGGACTACCGTTTGTCGGATCAGGAATATTATTATCAACATACGTACTAGAAAAACGTTCTGCAAGAACTTGGCGAACATAAGCATTAATCTCATTACGAATAAGCATAGTAATATGCTTTTCAAATGCTTGTTGCCCAACCATGGTTGTTAAATCATAATTAACCATAATTAAACCCTACTTTGACGCATAGGCTTAAAACCAAGATTCCAAGAATCAACAATCACCGTATGCGGCTTTTTAGCCGTCTGATAATTTGACGGACGATACTTATTCATCTGATACAACCTAAATCCTGCCGAAGGATAACGCCAACTAATCTTCTTTTTACGACGAGTAAACTCCGCATCAGTCACATTATACCACTTTAAACCCTTATTTTGAAGATTCAACCAAGTAGAACGATTAGGCGAAAGAATCCTTGGAAGAACAAAACCTTCAAACTCATCCCACGTATATCCAGCCTCTTCAAAAACTTCCCAATTCTTGTGACGCTTTTTCTCAATGTCAATACGATCATCGTCTTCCATATCAACCACATCAAGGCGCATACCGCCATCAATAAGATACATATTAAGCATAATTAGTCTAAACCACTTACGCAAAACAGGATCTCCAACCGTGTAATGCTTTGTTTGAAGATAAAAATCAGGGCCCTTAATATATGTATTTTCAGACTTCCCCGCGTTTTCAATAAGAGCCGCGTCTTCAGTTACATTATAATCATTATTAGTCTTTAAGACACTATCAACGTCAATTAGACGAGGACGAATATCGCTTGTAGCATAAACAATATTAACGCCCATTAAGGCCTTAATACCACTAATAGTATCAATTTTTGTTGCTCCACGAAAATCAAAGTTACTAATCGTTGTAATAGCACCCGTAGGCAAATAGACCGCAAACGTAATACCATCAGATAAGCGTGTAGGACCCCAAACATATTGAGTTCCTGCTACGCCCCAAGTAACGTTAGAGCCCCCATTGCCCCACTTAGGCACAACCTTAGTCGTAGTAGTCGCCGTAGAATCATACAACGAAATAGGCTCCCAATAAATAGGAACATTATTCTCAATCTTAAAATCATCAGTCGTAAAATCAGGATCCCAATCTTCACCATCAAAATCAGCAATAGCATCAGTCGTTTCAATACCCTCAGCATAAACAGGCTCATACCTAAAAGGCTTAAAAGCACTATCAAACGCCGTAAAATGTACAAACAAATAATCCTTATGCAAGAAAGAATAAATACGATCCGAATTAACATCAAACGTACGAATACTATCCGTATAATACGCGCCTAAACTATTCTGTGCAAGATTACGCACAGTAGCACCATCATAAAACATCATACCAACACGACTAGTCCAAAAAACACCGCCACCATACTCAACAATACTCATAGAAGACAAACAACCCTCAGGATACAACTCTTCAAGACTAAAGTTAGCACGATAGTTACCACGAAGAATATACGTCTTATCAGCAGTAAAAATAAGCAGGCCCGTTGAACTAGAAGCCAATCCACGCATCTCAGAAGTAGAAGGAATAACAATACTATCCGCCGCATCCAAAGACAAATCAACCGCCTCAGAATTATGTGGAGCACTAAATACAATACGATTATAACTTTCATTATCCCCACCATTACCAAACCATTGCAAACCAGCATACGTAGCATTAAACACGCCACCAAAACGAGACGCAACAGCAGGAGATAACACCGCAGACGCATTACGATCATCCGCCATATAAGGCCAAGCAACATACTCGTCAGCATTCATAATAGACTCAGCAAAATTACTATGATGATCAGCATCTAACGATAAAGCAGCATTACTAGTAGCCGTATCAACATCACCAATCCACTCACCATCACTAGCCCGATATAAAGCCCATCGAATAGTATTAGTAACAGGGTCTTTTCCAAGATTAGCCGAAGCAAAATGCCCCTCACCCTCAGTACCAATACTACCACTAGTAACAGTAGAAGAAGCGCTAGCACGAGTAATAAGACCGCGCCCATGCGCATGAATATACGGTCGAACATTATAAAACTTAACAGTTAAACCAGTAATTGCAGAAGGAGAAACAGTCGTAATATTAGCATCAGGCGTAAAACGAATAATGTCCTTATCAAGAGTTACTTGAGCACTTGTAACATTCTTAACCATACCAATATAATAATCTACACTATTATAAGTAACATAAACAAACATACCCGGAGTAATCTTAGCCGTATCAAAAGTACCAGCAGAACGAGTAAGAATATTAGTATAAGTAGAATGCTTACTATTAGGTGTTCCAACAGTATGTCCTAAATTAATATTATTAACGGCTTCTTCAACGCCATTACCACCAAACCAATAATACTGATAATACTCATTACTAGAACTAGCCGCCTTATACGATTCCATAAAACTAAGCCACATACCGCCATTAGAAGCAGGCTTGCAATCATATACCATATCTGAAGGAAAAGTATAATTAAGCGTTGAACTACCTGTATTACGAAAATTCTCATTATAAAACAAAATACGAGTATTAGTAGACGTACCAAGTACAAGACCAACAATACGATTACCACTAGGATCAAGCGTAGAAACAACCGTAATAATCCGCTCATTAGGAGTGCTGGGTTGAGTAATACTCGGAGGAACACTATTATTATACAGATCAAAAATCTCAAATGGCGCTCGACGCCTCAAATATCCAACACGATCAAAAAGAATATCCTGCGCCCACCGAACATTAGTCTCAGAAATAAACGAGCCGGGAGCGGCTTGATTAATTCCCTCAACAGCACCAACCTGATTTACATAAGTTAAACCCAAGACCGCTCACCTCCTTTAATAAGACCAATCATACGAATCAGACAAAACATGAATACGATCCGTACGATCATACTGATTCATCCAAATATCATTACGCATCTGTTGATAACGCGACTCAAACGCATTCTGAAAGATAGCCGCTTGAGGATCATCATTAACAAGAAACGCCTTAACAAGCGCCCCATACACAATAATACTATGATGACGAGCCGGAATAAGAAAACCAGCCGTATCCAAAGCCTCCGTAGTAGCAACAGGAGTACGCAAAAAAT
>Ga0315901_10002422_pt1 | contig 25654 bp, 26 predicted proteins | sample LakEriMetagenome_10_FD_203761 | JGI IMG/M metagenome (GOLD analysis project Ga0315901, IMG submission 203761) | Freshwater fungal communities from buoy surface, Lake Erie, Ohio, United States - Buoy 2 MA116 | ecosystem: Environmental > Aquatic > Freshwater > Lake | place: USA: Lake Erie, Ohio...
TTAAAGTTACATCCTCACCAGTTGTGCCATTTCCTCGTGTTAATGCTCTAGTTAATCTGCCATCTTCATAGAGTAAATTAATCGCCAATCCATCAACTTTTACCTCACACAACCAAGTATTTTTAACGCCAGACTTTTCAATTCGATCAAACCAGGCTGCTAACTCCTTTTCATCAAAGACGTTATCTAGGCTCATCATCTTCTCGATGTGATCAAATTGGGCAAAAGATGTAGAAAATCCACCCCCAACCTGCAAAGTAGGTGAGTTCTCAAGGCGATATTGCGGATACTTTTTCTCTAACTCAACTAATTCTTTCCATAACTTATCAAAGGCGGCATCTGAAATAGATGGGGCATCCAAAACGTAGTATTTAAACTGATGATCGGCAATCTCCTCGCATAGCTCTTGTATTTTATGCCTGATTTCAGCGCTCATGTTAAATAGTTTCGCAGATAGTGCCAGAACCAACTACACGATCATTGTCATAAATAACCAATGCTTGACCAGTTGCTAAGCCAAATACTGGCTCATCTAAATTGGCAATCAAATTTGTGCCATCAAATTTATAATCACAAGCTAGAGCTGCACCATGTGCTCGAACCTGTGCAAATCCTCGCAATACTTTATTTACCTCTGGCACTGGACCACACCAAGTTGGCGGGGTGGCACTGATAGTTGAAACGGCAAGTGCATCATGGCTACCAACAACAACGGTATTATTTTTTGGTTCAATTTTTAATACATATCTAGGCTCACCAGTTGGATCTGGCACAGTTAGAGCTAAACCTCTTCGCTGGCCAATTGTGTAGGTATAAGCACCTTTGTGTTCTCCTAATTTCTTTCCAGATTGATCAACAATATCGCCAATCTCAGAACCTAATCTGTCTCGCAACCAACCAGCATTATCGCCTGATGGTACAAAACAAATGTCGTGGCTATCTGGTTTATTTGCGACAAACAACCCACGCTCTTTAGCCTCTTTACGAGTATCTGTTTTAACCGTATCTCCTAGGGGGAAAATTGCACCCTCAATTTGATCTGTTCTCAAAACTGCTAGTACATAAGATTGATCTTTATCAATATCTGCTGCTCTATGTAATGTCTTGCCAGTTGGCGAATCTTTAGTAATTGCGTAATGACCAGTTACTACTCCATCAAAACCAAGTGCCTTTGCTCGATCTAGTACCGCTTCAAATTTAATTTTCTCATTACAACGCAGACATGGATTGGGGGTGCGACCAGATTGATACTCAGATAAAAAGTTCTCAACGACTCCCTTGTGAAACTCCTCCGCCATATCCCATATATAAAAAGGTATGCCAATCACATCAGCAGCTCGCCTGGCATCATGAGAATCTTCAATGGTGCAACAGCCTCGAGCACCTGAACGATATTTTTGTGGGTTGCTAGACAATGCCAAATGAACACCAACCACTTCATAACCAGCATCAACAGCACGGGCAGCAGCAACGGCAGAATCCACTCCACCACTCATTGCTGCAATTACCTTTAATTTTTTCATTTTTTCCCTGACGCTGCCCTAGATCTTTCAACCACCGATGCTATTACTGCACCGAGTTTTTCAATCTCTGTAATTGTATTTGAGTGACTTAGTGAAAACCTCAATGTTGAAGTAGTTTCATCCTCTGACAATCCCATTGCAAGCAAAACATGGCTTGGTCTTTGCACGCCAGCGCTACAGGCTGAACCAGTTGAACAGGCAATTCCTTCACTATCTAACAGAAGTAGTAATCCTTCAGAATCACTTCTTGGAAAGGTTATGGAAACAATTCCTGGCAAAGAGGTAGTTTGATCACCATTAACCCAAGCATCAGCAACATTTTTCTTAACAACCTCAATTAAATGCTGTTTTAAATTACGGACCTTGGCTGCACGCTCTTTAATTTGTGCTGCACTCTCCTTAACCGCAGCGGCAAAGGCGAGAATGCTGGGTGCGTTAAAAGTACCGCTTCTAATATCTCGTTCTTGTCCGCCACCATGCAAAATTGGCTCAATATCTAATCCGCGCTTGAGTATTAAAGCAGCCACCCCTAGTGGCCCACCAATTTTATGAGCACTTATTGTGGCAGCAGTTAAACCTAACTCTTTAAAAGATAGATCAACCTTGCCAAAACTTTGAACACAATCTGAGTGAACTGGAATATCACCAGCTGCCTGGACTACCTTTGCAATATCTTGAACAGTTCCAACCTCATTATTTGAGTGCATAATAGATATGAATGCAATCTGATCTTTGTTCTCAGATATTGCCTTATTTAATTTATCAAGATCAACCACTCCATTTCGATCCACATCAATCTCAATGACCTTGGCACCTTCATGCTCACCCAACCACAAAATTGGATCCATAACAGCATGATGTTCAAAGGTTGAAGTAATAATTACATTTTTACCCGCTTTAAGCGCTTTCCAATACAAGCCTTTGATTGCTAAGTTATTTGCTTCAGTTCCAGTTGCAGTAAAAATAACCTCACTTGGTGCACAATCAATTGCCTTTGCTATCTCCTCCCGCGCAGTTTCTAAATCCTTTCTAACCGATCTTCCGGCAGAGTGTAAGGATGAGGCATTGCCTAATTTCTTTGCCTGATTTGTTAATGCGATAAGCGCTGAATCTGAGATAGGAGTAGTCGCAGCATGATCAAAATAGATACTCACTTGCTAAGTCTAAAGGGGGCTACCGTTAGCGGAGTAATTACCCCTTGCGAGCAATAATTTGAGCAGTAGCTTGTGGCAAAACATTAAATAAATCACCAACCACAGCAAAATCTGCGATTTCTAGGATTGGCGCCTCTGGATCCTTATTAATTGCCACGATTGTTTTACTAGTTTGCATACCAGCACGATGTTGAATTGCTCCTGAAATACCTGCTGCAACATATAGTTGTGGTGAAACTGTTTTACCAGTTTGGCCGACTTGATTTGAATGCGGATACCAACCAGCATCAGTTGCAGCACGGGAGGCACCTACAGCTGCCCCTAGTGCATCAGCTAAGGCCTCAACTGGTTTGAAATCACCATTAGTTCCTCGTCCACCGGAGACCACAATTGATGCTTCAGTTAAATCTGGTCTGCCACCCTTTACTACTGGAGTAGCTGAGGTGATTGGTGCAAGTTTTGCTGCCTCTGAGATTGTTGCTGAAAATGATTCCACCGCAGCAGATGAGGTTGCAGTTGTTGCCTCAATTGAGTTTGCTCTTAAGGTAATGATTGGCACACCCTTTGTAACTGTTGCATGGACAGTTGTTGAGCCACCAAATACAGATTGCGTGGTTACTAAATCTTTATCAACATTTACCGCATCGGTAATAATTCCACTTCCAGTCATGACCGAAGTTCTAGCTGCAATCTCTTTACCATTGGCAGTTGAGGTAATCAACAGCGCTGAAGGTTTTCTTGCTTGCAGAAGTTGGGAAAGGCCATCTGCGATTGCTGCTGGTCCATACTTATCAAACTCACCAGCGATAGTAATTACCTTATCTACTGGAAAGGCATTTAACTGATCAACAATTGGTTGGGCATTATCTGCAAAAACTACCGCCACAGAATCACCAATTGATTTGGCGTAGGTGGCCAGCTCGCCAGCTGCCTTAGTAATTTTGCCAGCAGAGTGATCTACTAAAAATAAAACCTCACTCATGCCAATCTCTTCTCTACTAGGAATTCAACTAACTTTTCTCCACCATTTCCTTCATCAGTTAACTTAACGCCAGCACCTCTTGGTGGCCTCGGCAGTGCCTCTTTCACATTACTCCAGGCAGCAGCAGCACCTACATCAGAAGGAGCTATACCAGTATCTGCCAGGGACATATTTGTTATTGGTTTTTTCTTTGCCGCCATAATTCCTTTAAATGATGGGTAGCGTGGTTCATTTATCTTCTCAACTACCGAGAGTACTGCTGGAAACTTTGCACTCATTACTTGGTTACCAAACTCAGTTACTCGCTCAATCTCAACAGTATTTGCTGCTGGATTAACCGCAACCTTGCCGGCAAAGGTTAACTGTGCCCAGCCAAGACGTTGTGAGATCATCGCTGGAATTACACTCATTCGGGCATCGGTACTCTCTGTGCCACATAAAACTAAATCGTAATTACCTTTTTTTATTACCTCAGATAAAACCAAAGATGTAGCTAATGCATCAGAGCCAGCAAGGGCTGGATCGGTTACCAAAATTGCATCATCTGCGCCCATCGAGAGTGCTTTTCTTATCGCTTCTGTTGCTCGCTCAGGTCCCATTGAAATGAGAGTGATGGTATGTCCGCTTCCCTCACCCGCCTCTTTAGTTGGTGAGTTTGCCTCCACAATTCGCAGCGCCTCTTCAACTGCATACTCATCTAAATCATTTAAAACTGCATCAACGCCGGCGCGATCTAAAACCCCACCCGCCATTTTTTTCTCAGCCCAGGAGTCTGGAACTTGTTTGATACAGATTGCGATCTTCATACTGGGATGTTACTGGAAGGTAATATCTTTTACCAACCCTTAAATTGAATTAGTTGGTTTTAAAACTGGCAGAGAGTGTGACATTGACCGTCTTTTCGATGGTGGAGAGATCATAAACACCACCAGCTGCACGCTCTAAGGAATTTTTAGTAGTCACCTGAGTTGGTCCGGTAGAAACTGATAACAATGCGCCAACCTGACCGCCAACAGCTTGCGTAATCGCCTCCGCCCTTGCCTTAGCATCTTGCATCGCAGCAGCTAATAATTTTGGTCGCATATCATCTAAGGTTGAAAGGTAGTAAGAGGGTCCATAATTTCCAACATTTACCCCAGTGGCAAGCAGTGCGCCAATGTTGTTACTCAAACTTGCCACCAATTGAACATCTTTGGTTCTAACTGTTACGGTGCGATAAGCCTGGTAGGCGATGATCCGACCAGTTGGATTGCCATTTATATACTCAGGAATGGCATTGGAGTTAATTGGTCCAAGCTCAATCTGTTCAGTACTTATGCCACCAGTTAATAAATATTTCTTAAGCGCATCTGCTGAGGCCTCAATCTTTTTTACTGAAGCAGCAAGTGAGGGTTGTGATTCATTTAGATTTAAATTCCAAACTGCATTATCTGCAGTTGCATTCTCAGAGGCGGTGCCAGTTACCGTAATTGAATTACCAGCCCGGGCCGCCAGCCCTGAGCCAACCTGATAAAGCCCAAGGGTTAAGCCAGAGGATAAAATTGCCGCAGCCAAAATACCTGTGGCAAATTTGATTCGATCAGTGGCTTCAAATTTCATACCAATAGCCTAGCCAATGTTAGAGAAAATTTCTGGCACACCCCCAGCTAGGGCAATTCGAAATGGCTCTAACTCAATCTCCCATTCATTACCCAGTGCTTTCTCAAGATCTACCTGTAATTTTTTATGTGAAATTGAATTACTTATTATCTGATTTACCTGATGTTCATTTAAAATCACATCCCCGTTAGAGGCGAGTGCTGCTTGATGCAAACCAAGATCTGGTGTAACTCGATACAAAGTAGCATCACCACTTACTTCAAATTGCTCGGTAATTTCAAAACGTAAATACCGCCATTTAATTAATGCCCTTGCCAGCTTTGCTGCGATAGCAACTTTGCTTTGATACTCAACCTCAGTTGCTTTTGCCCCCGGGGCTAGAGGTTGATTGACCCATGTCGGCCCAACTCGGGCGCCAATATGTTGGTCTAATGCCCACTCAATATGTTGAGTCAGCGCAGCTGGAGTGGAATAAATAAGTATTCGCCCAGCGTAAGGAAGAGATTTACTCACTAGTACCTGCCTTTGGGATCACTCGGTGTGACCTTCCCCAGCCCACCAGTGCCGTAAAGCAGTAAGAGATTTATACATCTCTTTTCCCAATTAGCCAATAGCAGGTTAGACTTTCTGCTAGTCCGACGCTTGGCAGTACCCGCTCTACGGTTTGTTGATTGGGTCTAGCTGTATAAGAAGAAAGACCGGCGCTTGTTAAATTTACTAGCGTCCAACATAACCAAAGGAAAAAAGCTAAATGGCAACAGGTACAGTTAAGTGGTTCAACTCTGAAAAGGGTTTCGGTTTCATTGCAGTTGATGGTGGCGGACAAGATGTTTTCGTTCACTACTCAGCAATCCAAGGAAACGGTTACAAGTCCCTTGAAGAGGGTCAGGCAGTTACATTCGAAGTAGTCCAAGGTCCAAAAGGTCCTCAGGCTGACGCTGTAAACCCTGCATAAATAACCATTAACCTTCTTAAGTTTTAATACTTAAGATAAAAAATTTAAGGCCTACTAGAAATAGTAGGTCTTATTTTTTTGGCTCCGGTGGCAATACCGCAGGAACAACAACTCTTGGTTTTAAATCCTTGCCAGCCTGCCATGCTTGTAGATATTTAAATGGTGGTGTCTTTCCTTTACTTTCTAAACCAACTCCACGCCTGATCCACCAAATACCTTTTTCAGTTGGGTATGAGATACCAAAATGTAAATGTGCTTTAGTTCCCCTGGCACTTCCAGTAGATCCAATCTCACCTAACTTTTCCCCAGTTGTAACTCGATAGCCAGGCACAATCTTGCTTTCAATTTTAGAAAGGTGGCTACCATAGTAACGAAGACCATCATCGCCAATAACTGATACTGATAATCCCCCGCGATCTGCTCCGATATTTGTTTTACCTCGCCAGCGATCAACTGTGTTTACTTCATCAACTACACCGGCAATTGGGGAAACAAATGCACAACCTTTTTTCCCAAAGATATCAGCGGCTGGATAATCATGGTGATATCTTGAGTAGGTAACTTCGCAGCCGGCAACTGGGAAGGTATAGATGGGTGCGGCCTGTGCTGCATGAGTAGATATAAATAGAAGTGTGGTAACAATTAGCGAAATTTTGGACTTCACGCTTTTTATTATCCTGTGTGAGCATGTGAATACACCCAATTAATACTTAGTGTTGCCTTCGATGTAAGGTATGACACTCACCTCTTTATTAGGGGCGGTAGCTCAGTTGGTTAGAGCCCCGGACTCATAATCCGGTCGTCGTAGGTTCGAGCCCTACCCGCCCCACGTGATCAAATTAGATGGTGGCCTCTCCACCGCACTAGAAAGCAATGGAAACAAATTAACAACCTCTCTTTGGACAGGTGAGTTAATCAGATCAAATCCTGCAGAGATCACCAGGGCACATCTAGATTTCATTAATGCAGGTGCGCAGATAATCATTACCTCCTCATACCAGCTCTCCTACTCAGGGTGTAAAGATCGTGGCTGGAGTGAGGTTGATACCGATCAAGCATTAATTGCATCAACACAACTTGCAAAGGATGCAGTCACAAAAAGTGGCAACGATGTGAAGGTGGCGGCATCGGTTGGACCTTATGGTGCATCCCTTGCAGATGGCTCTGAGTACAAGGGAAATTATGGAGTTAGTAAATCTGCTCTTAAAGATTTTCACGCTAGACGGCTTGAAATTTTAATTTCAACTGCACCTGATTACTTAGCACTTGAAACTATGCCCGATACCTTTGAGGTTGAGGTCTTACTGGAACTACTTAATGATTGCCCAACTCCATTCTGGATCTCATACTCCTGCAAAGAGGGTGATCAAACTAATGCAGGGCAAAGTTTTCAAAGCGCAGTTGATTTGGCTAGTGATGCCATGGCGGTTGGGATTAATTGCACCAAACCGGAGTTGATCACAGATCTTTTGCGCTCTGCCAAATCAACTAAGCCCTTTATTGTCTATCCCAACTCAGGGAGGTTATGGGATGCAAAAAATAAAGCTTGGACAGGAAATGCAGCATCTGGGTTTAGTAATGAGTTGATAAACAAGTGGATTGAATCTGGCGCTGAAATCATTGGTGGATGTTGTGGTATCGGGGCTATTGAGATTAACGGATTAAATCTGGAAAGCTAACCTATTAAGTCTAGCGCTGATTGATAAATTTACCTAGAATTAAGTGATGAATCATATTTTGCAATACATATTCATTTTGGAATCTCTACGTCGATGAAGAAACTTTTTTTATTTATCCTTGTGATTCTGCTTGTGACTATTGTTGCATTAGGCTCTCTTCATCTAAATAATAAGCACACTACTAATCCAATCTCTAAGTACCAACAATTGGATCCAAACCAAGGTAAAGATATTGGTAGGTCATGGAATCCACCTAGGACTAGTGAATGCGCTACTATCATTAGCGCTGTATCTTCAGTGCAAGTTGATAACTCGTACACCAACCAGGATGAAATAGAAGCCAAAATTATTGAGAATACTCGGCTCGCTGCTGCTCGATTGTCAGTCCTCGCTCAGAAATCACCTGATAGAGATATCGCCGCTTGGAGTTATAAGGCTGCTTTACTTTTAGTACAGTTTCCAGATGCAGTGCAAAGCCAAAATCAGAATGCAGTCACATCTTTATATGATGAGATTGGAAAAATGGTCACAAATCCACCAAAAACCTGCGATAACACTCTGAACTCAGCAACTTAAATTAGGGAACCACCACGTACTTGATATCGCCTTGTCCTGGTGGATTGTTTAATATCTCTGGTAAATCAAATAATGTCAATGTTCGCGAAATAAGAGGATTTAAGCTTAATTTTCCAGAATCAACTAAATCTGCAGCTCGCCGCTGAGTCAGAGGATTCAAAAAAGAACCCTGTATACGTAACTCATTAACTACAAGTTGAAATGGATTAAATTCAACCGTAGTTTTTTCGGGAGTTAAACCAAGTACCACTATTGATCCACCACGGCGGGATATTTTTTGAGCCAAATTAAATGTCTCAATAACTCCTGCACATTCAAATACGACATCATAATTTTGTAATTTAGATTCAAAATTTTTATCAGCAGGGTCTACTGAATCTGTGGCACCCAGTGAGGTTGCTAATTCTCGCCGGGCTTTCTGCCTTGTAACCATTGTAATTTTGTTGGCATTAGCTAATTTACTTAACTGAACCATAATTTGACCCATGACTCCTCCGCCAAGCACCGCTACTTTCTCACCGCCTTTCAATTCCGCAATATCTAATCCGCGAATACAGCATGCTGTGGGTTCAATAAAAGCTAAGTGAAGTGGATTGAGTAGATTGCCAACTTTATAAAGTTGCGTATCAGGTACCAAGGCATACTGAGCAAAACCGCCATTAATGTTTACACCTAGGGCTGTTAGTGATGGACAAAATGCAGTTCGTCCGGCCAAACAATCTATACATTTACCACAAACTATGTTTGGATCTACTGAAACCAGATCCCCTTTTGAAAATTTGCTATCAGGACTGGCAGAATCAATTACTCCACCAAATTCATGCCCCAAAATTACGGGCTTAGTGGAGGGGTACTCTCCCTTATAAATATGTCTGTCCGTGCCGCATACACCAGAAGCTAAAACTTTAATTACTGACTTACCTTGTTCTGGCTTTGGTGGCGGTTGTTCCGTAATGGCAATCTGATCAACAGCAGAAAGTAGTAGGGCTTTCATAGAAATTAGTTGGGAAGCACAATCGTCTTGCGTCCCCGCCCTGATTTAAAGGCCAGCAATGCATCCTCATATTTATCAAGTGGATATCGATCAGAAATCATCACCTCAGAATTTAAAACACCACTACTAAATAGTTCTACCGCCCGGTCAAATGAATGTAAAACCGCCATTGAACCCACAATGGTAATTTCTTTGTTATATATCCAGAATGGCTCAATTTCAACTTTAGCCCCCTCGTTGGCTACTCCAAACTGTAAAAAAGTCCCACCCGGCATAACATGCTTTAATCCATCCTTAATTGCTGCTGTAACTCCAGTGCAATCAATCACCACATCAAATCCTCGTGGTTGATCAAATTGATCAGCAGATTGTGCGGTATTGGTAAATCCTAAAATAGTTGCAGTCTTAAGCTTTTCCAAGTTTAGATCAACAATTGAAACTGAGGCTGCACCATTTACTTTGGCTAATTCTGCCATCATCAAACCCATCGTGCCAGAGCCATAAATTAGATAATGAGAGCCAGGATTACGTGGTAACTGATCAAATCCCCTAACGGCGCATGAGAGCGGTTCAATTAGCGCAGCTGATTTCAAGTCAACGCTACTTGGCAACTTATGAATATTTTTCTGAGGTGACAATAAATATTGCGCAGCAGCACCTGGAAAAGTAACACCTAATGCGTTCCAGTTTTCACACAAATTACCTCGTGCACGACGACAATAAAAACATTCTCCGCAGTGTAAAGATGGATCTACTGCAACCCGATCGCCCACTTTGACTCCGGTAACTGCACTTCCGATGGCCACCACTTCACCGCTCATTTCATGACCAGGAACAATTGGCAGTTTCGGGGCAAACTCCCCTTCAAAAATATGTAAATCAGTTCCACAAATACCGACAGCAGCAACCTCAACTACTACTTCAGAGTTTCCTGGGGTTGGATCGGCGATCTCAATTAATTCCAGTTGATTTGGAGCTGTAATAGCGATCGCCTTCATATGGCAATCAAACCACTATGGCAAAGTAGAAGCCAGCCCAACTAGTCACAAAAATGTTATTGTTTCTTAATCAAATTTACTTGCTGGGTAGGTAGCAAGAGACAAGAATTCTTTGTTGCCCATCACTAGACCTAAGGGGTACCAAGGTTGGCTTCCAAGTTAGTGAGCATGGAAAATGTCTCAAAACGTTATCCCGGTGTCTTAGCCCTGGACCAAGCAAGATTTGATTTGCGTGCCGGAGAAGTGCATGCCTTAGTCGGAGAAAATGGTGCAGGAAAATCTACTTTAGTGAAAATTCTATCAGGAATAGCTAAAGCAGATAGTGGAGAGGTGCTACTAGATGGACAACCTCTGGTACTAGATGGCCCAAGAAGCGCTCAAGATTTAGGAATCTGCATAATTCATCAAGAGCTTAATTTGATGCCGGATCTAACGATTGCTCAAAACATTTTTATTGGTAGAGAACCTAGAAAATTTAAGTTTATTTTGAATGATAGTGGACTTGCAACTGAAGTTAGTAAGATTTTCAAACAGTTACATCTTGATCTAGATCCAAATCGCAAAGTTCAAGGTCTCTCAGTTGCTCAGCAACAAATGGTAGAGATTGCTAAAGCTTTATCTTTTAATTCAAAAGTTTTAATTATGGATGAGCCAACTGCTGCACTCACAAATACCGAAATTAACGAACTCTTCACAGTCATTAAAGGTTTACGGTCTAAAGGAGTTGGAATTGTATATATTTCTCACCGTCTTGAAGAGCTACAGCAAATTTCCGACCGTATAACAGTTATGAGAGATGGAAAGTATGTAGATACTGTTGATACTAAGGAAGCAACCGTAGATAAGATAATTTCAATGATGGTTGGAAGAACTCTTTTTCAAGAGTCTCCTCACATATCTACGGGCACAAACCAAGAGGTGGTGCTAGAAGTAAAAAATCTTAATAACGGTAGATTTGTAAGAGATGTCTCATTCAAATTGTTTAAAGGTGAGATCTTGGGATTTGCTGGATTAGTTGGGGCAGGTAGGACTGAAGTGCTAAGAACGATTTTTGGTGCTGATCGCCTAATAAGTGGTGAAATCTACATTGACAATAAAAAAGTCAAAATTCATACACCTCAAGATGCAGTCAGACACGGTATCGGGTACCTATCTGAAGATAGAAAACAATTAGCGCTAGCTTTATCTCTTGATATTGAAGCGAATACTGCTATGGGAGTTTATAAAAAGTTTGCTAAGTTCGGGTTGACCATTAGCAAAAAAATTCAAGCGGCAGCAGATCGACAGGTAAAAAATCTTTCAATTAGGACGCCTACAACCAAACAACGAGTAGGAAATCTCTCTGGTGGAAATCAGCAGAAGGTAGCTATTGGTAAGTGGCTCACAACTGATTCAAGAATAATTATTTTTGATGAGCCTACGAGAGGAATTGATGTTGGCGCTAAGAGTGAAATTTATAAATTAATGAATGATTTAATCGACCAAGGTAAGTCGATAATTATGATTTCCTCTGAGCTCCCAGAAATTTTACGTATGAGCCACAGAATTTTAATAATGTGTGAAGGCAGGATTACTGGAGAGCTTCCAATTAAAGAAGCGAACCAGGAAAGCATCATGGCATTTGCCACGATGAGAAACTAGACAGGAGATGGCGTGCAAAAGCAAGGATTTTCTAGGTTTTTAAAGATTAGATCTGATGCACTTCAAAGAGTGTTGGCGTTTGGTTCCCTAGTCATAATGATTATTTTCTTTTCAATTGCCTCAGAAAATTTTCTAACAATTCCAAACATTAATGGAATTTTGCTAGCAGCTACCGTTAATGGTGTTTTGGCTTTAGGTGCTACGTTTGTAATTATCACTGGTGGTATTGATTTATCTGTAGGAACAATGATGACGGTCTCTGCGGTTGCTACTGGAATTATTATTACGAATTGGGAGTTACCAATCTGGCTTGGAATAATTGTCGGAATATTAACGGGAACCTTTGGCGGGGCTCTAAATGGTTTATTGATCGCTCGATTAAAAATTCCGCCTTTTATAGCTACGTTGGGTACTTTATATATAGCAAAAGGGCTTGCTTTAGTGGCATCAGGTTTAAAACCAATTTATTTCAATGACACACCAAGATTCAATGAAATTGCGATGGGTACCATCGTCCCAGTGCTTGAAATCCCAAATATAGTATTGATCTTTTTCTTTGTTGCATATCTTTCTCACTTATTACTCACAAAAACTACTTTTGGACGATACACATTTGCCCTTGGATCAAATGAGGAGGCTGCACGTCTTTCTGGTGTGAATGTTGATAAGTGGAAAATATGGGTTTATGTGTTTGGTGGTGCGACTGCCGGTTTAGCAGGAGTATTGATTTCTGCTCGACTGAATTCAGCACAACCTTCTCTGGGAATGGGATATGAGCTAGAGGCTATTGCGGCAGTTGTAATTGGTGGTACTTCACTTCGAGGTGGAGAAGGAAAAATAATTGGAACAGTAATTGGCGCACTAGTGATTTCTACTCTGACAAATGGTTTACGGGTGCTATCAGTACCACAAGAATGGCAGACGGTAGTAACGGGGGCTATCGTTGTCTTGGCTGTTTACCTCGATATCGTTCGTCGTAGACGTGAGGCAGTAGCCTCGGCTCGACAAACATCCGGAGATAAATAGATTCAGATAGTACGTAAATCTGAATCCTCTATGTAAGGAAAGGAACAAAGTGAAAGCAAGTTATAAAGTAGGAGTTGTTGCCTCGGCAATGGCTCTGATTTTAACTGGTTGTTCTTCAAGCAGTGATAGCGCATCTGGTGACAAACCATATGTTGCAATCATTTCTAAGGGCTTCCAGCATCAATTCTGGCAAGCAGTGCAACTGGGCGCCACAAATGCTGCTGAGGCTAACAATGTAACTATGACCTATGAAGGTCCAGAAAATGAGTCACAGGTTGATAAGCAACTTGAGCAACTTCAGGCAGCACTTGCCAAGAAGCCAGCCGCAATTTGCTTTGCTGCTCTTGACTCAAAAGCTGCAAACTCACTACTAGAAGAAGCTAAAGCTGCAGGTATTCCTGTAATTGGTTTCGACTCTGGTGTAGATAGTGACATCCCAGTCACAACTGCTGCTACCGATTCTGTAGCATCCGCTGCACTTGCTGCAGATAAGATGGCTGCATTAATTGGTAATAAGGGAAAAGTTGCAATTGTTGCTCACGATCAAACATCTCGAACCGGTATTGACCGCGTTAAGGGATTCACTGATCAAATCAACAGCAAGTACCCAGACATTAAGATCGTTACTACCCAATACGGTGGTGGAGATCAACTTAAGTCAACCGACATCACCAAGGCAATCATTGCTTCAAACCCAGACATCAAAGGCTTCTTTGGTGCTAATGAGGGATCTGCAATTGGTGTCCTAAATGGTGTTAAGGAGTCCAAGAAGGTTGGAAAGATCGTAGTTATTGGCTATGACTCAGGTAAGGCACAAAAGGATGCGATCCGTGATGGATCCATGGCTGGTGCTATTACTCAAGATCCAATTGGAATTGGAACAAAGTGCATTGAAGCTTCAGTTCGTGCGATTGCTGGCGAAACATTGCCTAAATTAATCGACACTGGATTCAAATGGTACGACAAGACCAATATTGACGATCCAGATATTGCAGCCGTTTTATACGACTAAAAATAAAACTGATCCTCAATAGATCAAATAGGCCCAGCAAAAGCTGGGCCTATTTTTATTTTCTGGCTTTCCAAACTGAACCTGAGGTGTATTCATAATCGATAAGAGATTGCGGCTTTATTTCAGCTCCTGCACCAGGCTCTAATGGTGCGATGTAGTTAGCATTTTTTATCCTAGTCGGTATGACAAAATGCTCATGTAAATGATCCACAAACTCAACTACACGCTTGTCGTGATGTCCGGTAACGGCTACTGAATCAAACATAGCCAAGTGAGCTACCATTTCACATAGTCCAACTCCCCCAGCGTGCGGACATACCGGGACACCAAACTTTGCTGCCATCAAAATGATTGCAACATTTTCATTAACTCCAGCTGTTCGGGTTGCATCTAACTGCAAAAATGACATCGAGCCAGCTTGCAACATTTGCTTAAACATAATTCTGTTATGAACATGCTCTCCAGTTGCAACTCTGGTTGGTGCAATAGCTTTTGCAATCGTGGCATGACCCAAAATGTCATCTGGAGAGGTTGGCTCCTCTACCCAGAAGAGGTTTACATGACTAATCTTTTTAATCCATGTAATTGCTTCATTAACATCCCAAACCTGATTGGCGTCGCAAGCCATTCGAACATCGTTGCCAATAGTTTTACGAACAAGTTCTAGTCTATGAATGTCATTTTCAAGAGATCTACCAACCTTCATTTTTATCAAGGTAAATCCATCAGCTACTGCTTCCTCTGCCAAGCGAATCATTGTTTCGTCGCTGTAGCCAAGCCAACCCGGCGTAGTTGTATAAGCGGGTAAACCTTTTTCCAATAAAACTTTCTCATTAGAAGCTCTTGTACTCTGAGCTTTTTGTAAAATTACAAGTGCCTCTGCAGGAGTAAGTGCATCTGAAATATGTCGGAAATCAATAAGTTCAACTAAGGCTTCTGGTGACATATCTGCGAGCTGCTTCCATAATGGCTTACCATTAATTTTGCAGATCAGATCCCATAATGCATTCACTACGCCACCTGCGGCCATATGTGGAATTCCTTTTTCAGGCCCTAACCAACGAATTTGTGAATCTCTAACTAAATCTTTACCAATTTGGCCAATTCTGTTTTCTAGTGTTGATAGCTCCTCGCCCACAACTGTCTCGGCTAGTTGGGCAATTGAATTACACTGTAAATCATTTCCACGACCAATTGTAAAAACTAGGCTATGGCCAGAAAGTTTTGGATCGTCAGTTTGTAATATCAAATATGCCGCAGAATAATCTGGGTCAGGGTTCATTGCATCAGAACCATGTTTTTCGGTTGAAGTTGGAAATCTGATATCTAAAGTTTTAAATCCAGTTATTCTTGCCATATCTAACCCTTCTAATTAATGACCAAAGCCTATATGATTTTGAAAATATTTAAGGAGTGATATGGCAAAGGTAGTTTTGATTGATCTTAGTGATTTTTCACATAATGAGATCGAAATTAACTTGAGCAATCCACTTATGCCTGTTTCGGTTCCTTTAGTAGCGGCATTAGCGGGCAACATATCTGGAAATAATTTTATTGTTATCTCAAAAGGAATTTTAGGCGGTAAAAATGGAGTTGGGCTATCAGATGCAATGATCTCTGCTGTTTCTTCACAATCTGGTGGGTTAATTGAATCCAAAATTCAAGGCAAGCTTGCAAATGCACTGAACTCAATAGGCGTTGATGCAATTGCTATAACTGGAAGTTCAAAATCACTAACTGGAGTTGAAATTACTGATTGTGGATTTTTAGAGTTCAATTTTCCAAAAGCTAAGAGGTTAAAGGGCTTGTCAGTATGGGAAACTATCGAAAAAGTACAGCGGGAGAACACCTTAACCACATTAACAATAAGCAAGTTTGGTGAAAAACAAGTTTTGAGCTCATCTGTGGTTTGTGATTATGGATTCGCTACCTCACAGGGTGGGTTAGGTGCGGTGTTTGGTCGAATGAATCTTAAGTACTTATCGATTTCTGGTACCACTGATAGTTCAGTCAATCCTGGGGTTAAGCAAGTAACAGATAAATACATTTCTGGTCTTGAAAGTAATCCTCTAACCAAGTCAGAGTATGATGCACCTGGATTTGGAGTGTGGGCAAACAGTTCATTAGTCGGCTATATGGCTGGCAAGAATTTTGGTCAAGATCTGCCGCAAGTGGTAGAAAATTTTAATCCAAGTGCTTTTCTGCCATATCTGAAAGATGATGGTGTAAATAGTTGTCCAGGTTGCCCACAACAATGCCTCAAGTCATATCTTGTTCATGATGGACCAGTTGATGGTGGTCGTCAACACCAATTAAGTATCACCGCTTTGCTTTCACAGTATGGTGAGGGTGATGTCAAAAAATTGATTGAGTTTAACTCGTACTGCCATGAGATTGGAGTTGAGCATACTTACATTGCTGCACTTTTATCTCAGGAAAAAATTAATTCTATGAAATCGGTAAAGAAAATGGTAAACAAGGTCGCCGCAAAAAGGCTTAAAAGTGGTTTTAATCAAATAAAAGGAATGGCAATTCCCCCATGGGATGGCAGAGGTAATCAAGGATTATTCCTAGCAATGGCGCTTAATCCATCCGGTCCAAGATATGACGTCATTGAGCATGATATTGATTTTGACCCAGGTTGGGCTTGGAGTAGACACGTTGAATTTGGAAAGGAATTTGGAATTCCTGAAGGAGGATTACCACTAGGTACTTTAGATAAAAGAAGAGAAAAGAGTATTGGTGATCTCTGGTTACTTTGGTCAGCCTTAGATGCTCTTGGTGTTTGTATTTACGCCGCACCACCCACAAGAGAGTTACAAAGTTCGGATATTTTTGATCTAATCAAATCAATAACTGGAGTACAAACAAACCTAGACAAGTTGTTTGAGCTGGGTTTGGCTCGATTGGCTATTCAACGAGATATAAATAACCGGCTAGGTGTTGATCCTAAATCAGATACGCTTCCAGATATCTTTTTTGAACAACCTATAAAGTCTCCTGGAGCAAGATTAAATGGGGCGGTCATTGATCGTAATGAGTTTCTTTTTATGCGTTCTGCAATAATCAAAAGATTACAGTGGAAAGAAGATGGCGGGGTGGATAAGACAGCCAGTATTTGGGGTGAATGCGAAGATGCGATTCAAACTGTAGCGAGTAGAATTTACTGATTATGCGAATAGATTCACATCACCATATTTGGGATCTAAATGTTCGCCCACAGACTTGGATGCAAGGCGATGAACTAAAGCCCATCTCTCGCACAATTTTAATGAATGAACTTGAACCAGAGTTGGAAATGGCATCCGTTGATTACACAGTAGTAGTTCAGACAGTTCCACTAATTGATGAGACTCCCGAATTACTAGATCTATCAATAGCTCATCCAAAAGTCTGTGCGGTCGTGGGTTGGTTAGATCTAGAAAGCCAAGATATAAGGCCACAACTTGATAAATATCTAAGTCATAAGGGTGGAGATAAACTAGTTTCGATCAGAGATATGGCTCAAGACAAAAGCGATCCTAATTGGTTACTACGAGAGGATGTTCTAAGAAATATTCACAGAGTCGGCGAGTACGGACTTACGTTTGATATTTTAACTAGACCACCTCAATTGGCAGCAGCAGTTGAGATGGTTAAGCGATCTCCAAACAATATTTTTGTTTTAGATCATATTTCCAAGCCATATATGGCAAAGGGAGAATTTCAACCTTGGGCTGATCAAATCAGCCAGATTTCTTTACATGAGAACGTTTCGGTTAAAGTTTCAGGTTTGTTCACAGAGGCCACCTGGAGCAACTGGACTAGTCAGACTTTTCGCCCGTATTTTGATCATATCCTCAGGTCATTCACCCCAAGTCGGATGATGTTTGGATCAGATTGGCCAGTGTGTTTACTAGCTGCCACGTACAGTCAAACCATAAATCTAATGGAAGAATTAACTCGCCAGCTAACCAAAGCAGAGCAGGAAAGTTTTTGGTCGAATACCGCAAAGCTGTTTTATAGATTGAAGGTTTAAGAATGAAACGACAGTTACCACGCTGGAGGAATATCAAGCCTCTGCTGGGTTGGTCGTTGCCTAAATTTCCTATACCGGATAGAAAGTTAAGTAATGTTGTCAATTTAGCTGAGATGCGTCTTCTTGCAAAACAACGAGTGCCAAAGGCAGTTTTTGATTATGTAGATGGCGGTGCAAATGATGAGCTCGCTTATGCAAGAAGTCAATCTGTTTACTCGAAAGTTGAATTCAGGGCCAGAGTTTTGAGGGATGTTTCTAAAATAGACCTTTCAGCATCTATAGCTGGTCAGAAGTGTGCACTCCCAATTATCTTTGCTCCGACAGGTTATACCAGAATGATGCATTATGAAGGCGAAGTTATGGTGGCAAAAATCTGCGAAGAAAATAAATTAATTTACAATCTTTCTACAATGGGTACTACATCATCAACTGAGATTGGTCAATATGTGCCAAATGTTCGCAGATGGTTCCAGTTATATTTATGGCGTGACCGAACTCAAAGTTTAAAGTTTATTGAAGAAGCAAGAGCAGCAGGTTTTGAGGGTTTAATGCTTACAGTTGACACTGCTGTTGGTGGAATTAAATGGCGTGATATGCGAAATGGTCTAACGGTGCCACCAAAAATTAGGTTGAAGACATTCTTTGATATGGCACTAAAACCAAAATGGTGGTTTAATTTACTAACCACTGCCCCACTTGAGTTCGCAACTTTTCGAAATTTCAATAAGCCATTATCTGAAATTGCTGCCACTGTATTTGATCCAGCGGTAACATTTGAAGATGTTAAGTGGTTACGCTCTGTTTGGCAGGGAAAACTCATAATTAAAGGTATCCAGACGGTCGACGATGCAACTGAACTGACCAAAATAGGTGTTGATGCGATAGTGCTTTCTAATCACGGCGGCAGACAATTAGATCGATCTGTAGTTCCGCTTGAATTATTACCTGGTGTTAGAAAAGCTGTAGGCGAGAAAGGTGTAGGTCCTGAAATTTATTTAGATGGCGCAATCATGAGCGGCGCAGATGTGTTAGCCGCTATTGCACTAGGCGCCGATGCAGTTTTGATTGGTCGAGCATATCTTTATGGTGCCATGGCAGCAGGCAAAGATGGTGTAAAGAAAGTTGTTGAAATTCTTAGGCTTGAAATGGAAACTGCAATGAAGTTAATGGGTGTAAAAAATTTAAGTGAGTTAAATCCTACATTTGTCAATATTAGAAATTAGGCATATCGAGCATGCAATGCGCCATCAACCATTAAATCTGCACCAGTTATAAAAGATGCATCTTTAGAGAGTGCAAAAAGAATTACATTTGCAATCTCCTCAGGCGATCCAAATCTGGCATTTGGGGCAACTGATAAGGCATGTGCTTTTTCATCAGGGAATTTCTCCATATAACTCTTCAACAATGGAGTCGCAGTAGTTCCTGGGGAAACAGAGTTAACTCGAATTCCATACTTACCCTCATCGAGAGCTAAGTTTCTAGATAATCCAATGATGCCACCTTTGGCTGCAGAGTAAGGAAAGAAGTTTGGTCTAGACATTCGGCCATGAATGGATGAGATATTAACAATCGAGCCGTATTTCTTCTGGCGCATATCTGGCAGACATAATTTTGCTAGGTACCAACTAGATTTAAGGTCTAGCGCAAAGAAGTCATTCCATTCTTCCTCTGCGTACTCAACTGCATCTGCATATGAATTACGCCCAGCATTTGACACTGCAACTGTTACTGGACCAAAGGTTGCAACTAACTTGTCATATCCGGCTTTAAAGGTTTCAAACTTTGAAACATCTGCTCTTTGATATTGGACCTGGTAACCCTCTTTAGTTAACTTTTCTACCAGTGCAGTTGCCTTAGCATCATCGATATCTACAAATGAGACCTTGGCACCTTCCTTAACGCCGCCGATTACCAGCGCTTCACCAATACCAGCAGCACCACCAGTCACAAATAAATGTTCACCTTTTAAAATCATGCTGATCTTGCTCCTAACCCGCCATCTACTGCCCAGTCAGAGCCACTGACATATGAAGATTTGTCAGAGAGTAAAAAAGTTACAACCTTGGCAACCTCTTTTGGTTCACCCATTCTGCCCAGCGGTTGAATTGAATTTGCCCGTTCTGTTCTGCCAGATTCAGCAGCCAACCAGCCTTTAGTTAAATCAGTAAGTATGTAACCAGGAGAAACTGCATTTACTCGAATCTCATGCTTTCCCTCATCGAGTGCTAAATTTCTAGTTAAGCCAAGAACAGCTGATTTTGCTGCGCCATATGGGAAAAATCCAGGATAGGTAAGGCGCCCATGAATTGAGCAGATGTTAACAATTGAGCCACCTTTGGCTTTTCTCATCGCAGGAAGTGCCAGCTTTGCAGTTAGCCAAACAGGTTTCATATCAACTGCAAAAAAGTCATCCCACTCCTTATCGGTCATCGTTACTGGATCAGCATGCGAATTAACCCCAGCATTGTTTACTACTCCAGTCACCTCGCCAAACTTGCTAACCGCTTGGTTAAAGGCAGTCTTTAACTCCTCAAAACTGCTTACATTAGCTTTTGCAAAGAAAACTTTTTGTCCAGCTCCAGATAATTCAGTTGCTAACTTTTCACCACTTGCTACATCAATATCAATGAAAGAAACAGCGGCCCCTTCAGCAGCGGCATCTCTAACTATGGCCTCACCAATTCCCTTGGCGCCACCAGTTACAAATATATGTTTATTGGCTAATTTCATGTTTATAAACTACCTTACTGGCGGCTTCTATTGCACTCTTAAAGGCTAAAACATTTTTCCGCACTCCATCAACCCCATCTTTGGTGAGTGGACCACCTAAGCCAACTAAGTCAGCCCCCGCTTCAAACCACTTAGGAATAGATTCCAAGGTAACACCAGCGGTTGGACACCAACGATTATTGGGAAATGGCTCTCTAATTGATTTTAAATGATTTGGACCCAATACTGAGGCTGGAAACAGCTTCAAAATATCAGCGCCAGCATCAACTGCAATTCCAACCTCAGTAGGTGTTGAAACTCCTGGCATGGAAACTAATTTTAACCGCTTTGTTGCTTCAATTACATCTTCATTTGTATCTGGTGAGACGATAAACCGTCCACCAATTGATTCGACTTTTTTCACATCTTTAACTGTTCGCACTGTGCCGGCACCAACTAATAAATCTTTATTTTTTAATAGTTTCTCAATTATTTTTAAGGCTCCAGGTGTAGTTAAGGTTATCTCAATTATTTTAACGCCAGCATCAACTAAAGCATCAGCCATCTCTTGACCCTCTTTTTGGCTATTGCATCTAACTAAGGTCATCATTTTTTCAGAGAGTAATTTGTCTAACGCTTTCATTATTTACCCCTAACCTTTTGTGCAACCTCATTATTAACTTTGCCAGCAACACCTTTCGGGATACCGGTCCAGTCCCCAAACATACTTGCAACCAATGCTCCGCAGATACTTCCCTGCTCAAGTGCCTGCTCAGCACTCATGCCAGTTAACAAGCCAGCAATTACTCCACCGGTAAAGGCATCCCCTGATCCAACTGGGTCAACTGCAACAACTTTAGGGGGTGTGATTTCGCCATAATTTCCGTCAATGCTATATCGCATTTTTTGATCACCCTTTGTCATTACAGCAATCTTGCAACCTCGTTTATTTGCCTCCGCCAGAACTTTTTGAGGTTCAGCAACTCCAAAAACTACTTGGTACTCATCCTCACCACCAATAAGTAAATCAACATTTTTTGCCAGAGGTTGTAATACTTTTCTTGCATCCTCTTCACTCCACAACTTTCTTCTTATGTTTAGATCAAAACTTGATTTAATCTTCATGGCATCTGCTTTTTCAAGTGCCGCCTTAACAGTATTAGCACCACTAGTTGAGATTGCGCAGGTGATACCTGTTGTATGAAGCCATCTAGCAGATGAGATGTAGGAATCTAATATGTCAGCTGGCTCAATAGTGGAGGCAGCCGAACCCTTTCTTAAATAACTTAACTCAACTGGTGCAGATTTGCCTGGGTTTCTTACCATTGCTCCGGTGTAGGAGCTAACCCGCTTTGCAAGAGAAACATCCACACCCTCTGCTGCAATATCTGCCAGCATTACTGAGCCCAGTTGATCATTTCCAAATCGAGAAAAGTATTGAGACTTAAGGCCAAGTCGGGAAATTGCTACCGCCACATTAACCTCAGCCCCAGCGGTTACCCGTTCAAATGTTTTTGCACTCATTACTGAATCAGTATCAGTTGAGATAAAGACAGATAAAGCTTCACCAAAGGTAAATAAATCAGTGCTCAATTAGGCACCAAACAAAGTTGTCTTTTTTCCAACCACTCCTGGGGATGCGATAAAGGTAAATCCTGATTGGGGATATTGCTCTAAATCTATTTGCTCGCCAGGATTTCCAACTGCAGAGGTAATCACTAATTTATCTAATTTTTCACCAGCAAAGACACATGAGGTTACTTTTTGAGCAGGTAATTTAATCTCATTTATTTGTTTGCCAGTTTTACCATCAAAGCACCTAACACAAGCTCCCAACCAAAACGCCACCCAGAGATTGTCATCTGCATCAGAGCACATGCCATCTGGAAATCCCATGCCATCAGTTATTTGAACTAATGGCCGGCGATTTGAAATTTGACCATTTTGATAATCAAATTGATCTACCCGCATAGATAATGTGTCGATATAAAACATTCTGGTCAGATCCACTGACCAATCCATGCCATTTGAAATTCCAACTGAACCAAATAATCGATCTAATTTTTTGCCATCTTTACTTAATCGATAAAAAGCACCTTGATCTGTCTGATTTTCATAAGCCATCGAACCTAAAAATAGATTTCCATCCGGGCAAACCTTGGCATCATTCCAGCGAATCACGCCTGTCTGATTATCACCATCAACATCTGCTCTGGTCGGTAGCTTATGAATTACACCATCGCTATCGCGCAGAACTGGACCATCGGCAGTCCCTAAAATATCTCCGCCTTTGCTTCTAGGAATCTGAAATCCAATATGTTGATCTGCAAAGTACTCATTAGTTTTTCCGGTTACAAGATCACGAGATCTAACCGCTTTTCCATAAATATCACACCACTGAATGTGATTATTTTGAGCTCCCGTTGCAGTTGGTCCTTCACCTAATTGATTGCGTCTGGAATCAAAAACTTCAACTGCAATCGCCATGATTATCCCTTTAGTGAACCGGAGAGCAATCCTCGAAGGAAGTAACGACCTAAGAAGATGTAAACAATTAATGTAGGAAGAGAAACAATTAAAGATGCGGTCATGTTAACCCCGTAATAAACCTGGTTTGAAGAACCTGTAATGAAGTTAAGTGCGGTTGTCGCTACCGATAACTTAGGTGATCCACCAGTTAAGAAGATAGCAAAGAGGAAGTCATTCCACGCTGAAGTAAATTGCCAAATCAAAACCACCACAAATGCTGGAATAGAAAGTGGCAAGATAATGGAACGGTAGGTACGAATCATGGAAGCTTTATCAACACGGGCAGCCTCAATTAATTCATTAGGGATAGCTTCGTAATAATTCCGGAAAATTAATGTACAAATTGGTATTCCATAAATGATATGTGCCAACACCAGGACATATATCGATTTATTTATCTCTAATGTGGTGGCAATTCTGACCAGCGGGATCATGATGGCTTGGTATGGAATAAACATGCCAAACAAGAAAAGTGTGAAAACTAGATTTGAACCTTTAAATCGCCACTTAGCAAAGACATAACCATTAATCGAGCCAATAATTGCCGAAATAATTGAGGATTGGATTACGAAGAACAAGGTTCGAGTCATGGAATCAGAGATTGATTGTGGGAAATAATCAGTTCCGCTCCAAGCAACTGACCAAGCTGAAAAATCGATTTTTTCTGGCAACTTAAATGCATTTGTTAGGTAAACATTTTTTACACCTTTAAGTGAGTTAATCACCATTACGTAAATTGGCATGACCACTAAGAACCAAAGGAATATCAATGAGACATAACGGAAGATCAACCAGAATCGCTCTTTACCGGTGAGCTTGCGCTTTTTATTGCGCACATCTGGCTTTGAGGTGATTAAATCAACTAAGTCTTTACTCATCAGCGGTATGCCTGTTGTTTGTTGTTATAACGAAGGTATGGAATAACTACGATTGCAATCATTATCAAAAGTACAATGGCGATCGAGGTTCCTTTTGCATAATCTCGCTTATCAAAGGTTGCCTCCCACATATAAACTGCAACTACCTGGGTTACATATGACTTACCGTTGATACCAATAATAAGATCAAAAGCCTTCATTGAAATATGACCTAAAATAATCAAAATTGTTAAAAGAGTTGGTGTTAACTGTGGGAAGAGCACATAACGATAGATCTGTGACTCACTTGCGCCATCTACTCGAGCGGCCTCCCGCATATCATCTGGAATTCCTCTAAATCCTGCCAAGAAGAGAGCTAATACATAACCTGACATCTGCCAGATCGCCGGCAATGCCATCGCATACATTGAACCACGCTCTGATACATACCAATCATTTTGTAGAAAACCTAAACCAATCTTTTGCAGAGCTAGATTTAACCCGCCAGCCTCTTCATCCCGAGCTGAGTTAAGTAGCCAGTTAAATACAGTTCCCATTGCAATAAATGAGATAGCCATTGGATATAGGTAAAAGGAGCGGAAAAAGCCCTCGCCCTTAATTCCTTTTTCAAGAAGCAGGGCCATGATAAATCCAGTAACCAATGCACCTAAAATGAAAACTATTGTAAATTTGATCAAATTTGAAAGTGAGTGTGTAAATCTTTCATCGGTAATTAAATCTGTATAGTTTTTTAACCCTACATACTCAATAGCCTTTTTTGAGCCTGAGTTTTGATTGGTTAATGAGACATTTACTGACCACAGAATTAGGCCGTAAACAAATATTAAAACAACAATTATTGAGGGCAGTACAAATAGTAAGCCGCCCAGGCGAGCGCTTAGTGAGCGTTTATTTCTTACCATCTTACTCACTGAAACAATCCCCTAATCTTTAAGAAGCAGGTGGTTGAGCCTAGCGATTTGTTATCTAATTAGAAAACTTTGGTGGGCAATTTCTTGCCCACCAAAGTTTGTTACTTACTTATTACTTTCTTAGGCCTTGCCAGCTTCGTAAGCTGCGGCAAGATCCTTAGCAAGTCCGGCGTTATCTTTGAATCCGCCTGAGAAATACTTACCAACAGCTGCGTTGTACGCGGCCATCAGAGCGTTATTTCCAGTTACACCGTGGACAGTTGAACCGACTAAGCGATCCTTCTTCCAATCGGCTGCTGCTGATTTTAGATAATCATCGTATAGAGATAGATCTGAGTCAGTACGAGCTGAGATCGATCCCTTCTTTGGATTAAATGCATCCTGGCCTTCCTTAGATCCACAAACCTTCAACCATGCAATTGCAGCGTTGCGGTGTGGTGCACCAACTGGAAGTGTGAATGAATCTG
>Ga0315901_10002433_pt1 | contig 25615 bp, 26 predicted proteins | sample LakEriMetagenome_10_FD_203761 | JGI IMG/M metagenome (GOLD analysis project Ga0315901, IMG submission 203761) | Freshwater fungal communities from buoy surface, Lake Erie, Ohio, United States - Buoy 2 MA116 | ecosystem: Environmental > Aquatic > Freshwater > Lake | place: USA: Lake Erie, Ohio...
GGATCCAGTCATTTTGTCCACCGGAGGCGGTACGCCGTGTTTTCATGAAAATATGGATCTTATGTGTATTACCGGATTAACGGTCTTTCTCGATCCTTCTCTGGAAATTATTGAGCGCCGCCTGGCCTCCAACAGGAACCGGCCACTCTTACAGGCTGAACCCGAAATTCCTTTATTAGAAAAATTAACTCGTTTAAAACAAGAAAGACTTTCTTATTACACTCGAGCCAGCCTCCGAATTACGGATGATCAAATAACAGCTGAACGCTTAATTCAATTACTTCCATAATCAATAGGCGTTGCCTGGATCGGCCATCAATAATCCTAATGTGGCCTGGATGAATAATTGATTCATGGAAGTCTTTACCAATGGACTGGCATCGCCCGGTATTCGATAGGGTCGATAGGATTGATCTCCTTGAGTGTACGCGATGGAAAGATCGGTGTAGTATTTTTTCTCACGGTATCCAATCCCTCCGGTAATTCCGATAATTTTTCTGGACACATTATTTTGAACAGATTGAAAAGGATCTTCTCGATAAAATCCACCTACCCGGAACCGCATCCGGTCCACACGAACTTCCCCACCGGCCCGGTAATTCACGGCCGGGCGGTATAATGTTTTTATAGTAGCATTATCGCTATCAAAAGAAACGCCCTGAAGCAGCGAGGTGTATTTTGAGTTGTTGTAATTAACGGTCTCTGCCTCTGCGGTTATAAACCCGCGCTTCCCGAATATATAGCTTAAGCCAGCTGTGATTCGCCCGGGTGTTCTGAGCTTATATTCCGTTACCAGACTTTCATCCAATTGAGCGGTTACCTCATTCAAGCGAAGGCTCCCATTTTGGTAATAATCAAAATTGTTCCAATCTGCATTGACGGATGCAGAATACACATCAGCAATCTCATAATACGTGGGTGATTCCCAGGAAACACCAGCTTGAAGTCCCTGAACCGGCCGGGCAATGAATCCAAGTTGAAAATTGGTGCCACTACCATCCACCGTAAGCGTTTCATCCAACCGAAAACTATTGAGAGGGTTATAGTCAGTATCCAAAAATTCGAAATCAGATTCCTGATAATTTTTTCGACTTTCATACCGGATTTTCCGAATACCAATTCCTGCACCTGCAAAAAACTTATCGGCTACATTGATGCCATAGGAAAAAGTCCATTGGGTTTGCGCACCCTTGGTTGTAATTGTTTCAGATTGGGTAACATTTCTAAAATCCTCCGGATCCGGAAGAAGTCCAAGGGCGGACCAGTAATCTGTGACACCATTAACAGTAATGGTATCAATCAGATACGACTCAAAGGCCAGATTCGTTGGTAAAAACAGATCTCTGGGATCGATCGGAGAACCCTCTTCATCATAGGCGTCGTTTAAAAAATAGTCGATGATGGAGTTATTGGTATTCCTACCGGAGTAAGATATCGTTTGATTGAAGTCATTAATCCGATTAAAACTAACGCCTAATGTTCCGCTGATGATCTTTTCATGATTGAGTGGACCCTGAAGTGAAAAACCCATGAACGGAATGTTCAGCGTTGTTTGATCGCTACCTGTTTGGGTATTCAAATAATTTGATGTGCTGTTGACATCTCCATAACCCAGACTAAAGGCAAACTCTCCTTTATTAAACATTCCGAGACCTGCTGGATTCAGGTAGGCAGAGGAAGGATCTCCGCCTAGACTTACGCCGGCTCCACCAATTCCAATCATTCGGCTTGAACCGGCTGGCGAGATGCGGGAAAAAGTTAATGCCGTTTCAGAATAACTTTGTGCGCTCAGATTTTGTATTGAGCACGCGCAAACCAACAGAAGCAGTGCTCCGCTTTTAATACTCATGAGTTAAGTAGGGTCTTAATTTCTTCCTCGACGTGCACCAGAAGAAGATCCGCTGCTGAATCCACCACCTGAAAAACCACTGCTGCGACTTCCGCTACCCGATCCAAAGCCTGAAGAGTTACGGTTGGAGTTGTTATTCGACCAATCGGATGAAGGAGCAAGATTCCACATGGAAGTTCGCGCAGAGCTTTTTGTGGTCGGAGCAACTGACCGGGTGTTTATCGAAGGATCTTGTCTCCATCCTCTCTGATAGTAATTGGAATTTCGCTCAGATGCCACACGACTGGACTGACTGCTTCTGGAGCCTTCTCCGGAAACAACCATCTGCCGGGTTCTCACATTTTGACGAGCGTCATTATTGTAGTTGATGCTGCGACTTGGTCTTTTACCGTAGACTACGCGTGGATAACGGTCGTATTGATTGATGATGATCGTATTGGGACGGTTCCAGGATGAAAATCCATAGCCAAAACCCCAATGAGGATTATTCCAGCCGAAGTTGTTGAATCCATAATTGAACATCGACCAGGAATTCCCAACACCAAAGCCCCAACCTGAAGAATAGCATGAGAAGCAACCTCCACCAATAAAGGGATCAAATCCAAAGCCATTGTTAAATCCAAATGGAGAATAGAATGGATCGTAAAATCGATTGTAGCCCCAGGCCGAATAAGGATTGTTCCAGGAGTTATGGAAGGTATTTGAAGGAAATCTGGGATCGTAGTATCGATCGTACAACTGATTGTTCACACCAATCGGCGCATAGGTAGTACTGAAGTAGTTAAAATCCTCAGTTTGCCCTACTTCAGAAAGAGGGTCAAAATCAGGATTCAGGGAACGTCCGGCATAATTACCATCGAATTCCTGATTGATTGAATTTCTTTTTTTGCTAACTCCTGAAAACGAATCGTTAAAAACATCTTCAGTTGTTTCCTCAAATCGGGAAATATTTCTGTTGACCTTAGGCCGTGCATCCATTTCGCGCTGGCGGTCCTTGGCTGAATAATACAAATCATCTAATTCTGTCTGGCTCCAGGCCGTTACCGTGCAGGTCAGCAGAGCCATCAACATGAGCTTGTTTTTCATAGACGCAGGGTTAACGTATAACCTTAAACGAAATTGCAGTCAAAAAGGATACTGGTTTCAGGACCATGGTTAACCTTTTATATTTGCAGGCTTATCATTCAAAGATACGAAATTATCACCGCAGGATGGGAAAAGAGATCACCTCAAGGGAACAGGATTACTCACAATGGTACCTGGATATTGTTAAAAAAGCCGATCTGGCTGAGAACTCTGATGTCCGTGGATGCATGGTCATCAAACCTTATGGCTACAGCATTTGGGAAAAAATGCAGGCAGGGCTTGATAAGATGTTCAAAGACACCGGTCATACCAATGCTTACTTTCCTGTTTTTGTGCCCAAAAGCATGTTTGAGGCTGAAGAAAAAAATGCCGAAGGATTTGCCAAAGAATGCGCCATTGTTACGCACTATAGATTAAAGTCGGACCCTAATCAGAAGGGTAAGCTCATAGTGGATCCGGAGGCCAAACTCGAGGAAGAGCTTGTTGTTCGTCCAACCAGTGAGGCCATTATCTGGAATACATATAAAAAATGGATCCAGTCTTACCGTGACCTTCCTATTCTGATCAACCAATGGGCCAATGTTGTACGGTGGGAAATGAGAACTCGCTTGTTCCTTCGCACGGCCGAGTTTTTGTGGCAGGAAGGACATACCGCGCACGCTACCTCTGCTGAGGCTGAAAAGGAAACGGTGCAGATGCTTAATGTGTATGCTGATTTTGTAGAAAACTTTATGGCACTTCCTGTTATCAAAGGAAGAAAGACAGAAGGAGAACGGTTTCCTGGTGCGCTAGATACCTACTGTATAGAAGCACTTATGCAGGATGGAAAAGCCTTGCAGGCCGGTACTAGTCATTTTTTGGGACAAAATTTTGCGAAAGCCTTTGATGTTCAGTTTTCCGGGAAGGATGGAAAACTCGACTATGTATGGGGAACATCCTGGGGAGTTAGTACAAGACTTATTGGTGGATTGATCATGGCGCACTCGGACGATGATGGACTGATTATTCCTCCTCGACTTGCGCCCATTCATGTGGTTATTGTTCCCATCTTCAGAAATGAGACGGAGTTGGCGGCCATTGCTGAAGCAGCCGGAAAAATTTCGGTAGAGCTTAAAAAGCAAGGACTGTCCATAAAATTTGATGACCGAGACAATCTCAAGCCTGGATTTAAATTTGCTGAGTACGAATTGAAAGGAGTTCCGGTTCGTATAGCTATAGGTCCCCGAGATCTTGAAAATGGAACTGTTGAATTGGCCCGCAGGGATACCAAAGAGAAAATGGTTAAGCCGGTTGGTGAGGTGAGTACTTTTATTCCTCAGCTTCTGGAGGATATTCAGGCAACAATTTTCCGACGCGCACTTGATTTTCGGGAAAAGATGACCACACGCGTTGACTCTTACGATGAATTTAAGCGTGTGTTGGATGAAAAAGGTGGTTTTGTGTTGGCTCATTGGGATGGGACAAAAGAATCAGAGGCCGCCATTAAAGATGAAACTAAAGCCACGATTCGATGCATTCCGTTGGATTCTGCTGAGGAAAGTGGCCAATGCATTTACTCTGGAGCGCCATCTGCTCGCCGTGTAGTATTTGCCCGAGCCTATTAATTGCCGCCGGTTCTGTAGCTTTGTTCCTATGGAATGGATAATCGTGACCGGTTTGATACTAGCAGGCTTGCTGCTTTTGGTCATTGAAATACTTTTCGTTCCAGGAACTACCCTGGTTGGACTTCTTGGTTTCTTATTGGTATTAACCGGTGTAGCCTTGAGCTTCAATTATTTCGGCCAACAGATTGGCTGGATGACCGTGGCAGGCAGTTCTGTACTTTCTGGATTGGCTGTCTATTGGTCATTCAAAAGTAATTTGTGGACAAGGTTTTCCCTTAAGTCTTCCATGACTGGAACAGCTGTTGAGGTGATGGAAGGAAAACTTGAAATTGGTCAAGAAGGTAAAGCCCTATCCAACTTGAGACCTTCCGGAAAGGCTGAATTTGGAAATGTAATTTGTGAAGTGAAAACACGTGGTGGTTTTGTGGAGGCGGGATCTTCACTGAAAGTCTCTGAAATCTCCGGGATCACTGTAATTGTAGAGTCTTTAACATAAATTTTATTCATATGATGGACGGCGGCTTGATGTTTTTGTTTCTGGTGTTCCTTGGGATCATCGGATTTTTCATGTTTCTGTATTTTGTTCCGGTCGGACTCTGGATTACGGCGATTTTTGCCGGTGTTCGGGTAACCATTGGTGAACTCATCGGAATGAGAATCCGTAAGGTTCCACCTGGCATCATCGTGAATTCATTGATCACAGCAATTAAAGCTGGATTGAATGTAACTACCCGTGAACTTGAAACACACTTTTTGGCCGGTGGTAACGTTCCAAACGTCATACGCGCACTCATCTCCGCTCAGAAAGCCAACATCAATCTGAGCTTTCAACAAGCTACGGCCATCGACCTTGCTGGCCGCGATGTGTTTGAGGCTGTGCAGATTTCAGTAAACCCAAAGGTGATCAATACGCCAAAGGTTGCTGCTGTGGCTGCAGATGGTATTCAGCTCATTGCTATTGCCCGAGTAACAGTGCGTGCCAGCATTCAGCAGCTGGTTGGTGGTGCCGGTGAAGAAACCATTCTTGCCCGCGTGGGAGAGGGGATTGTTACCTCTATCGGTTCGGCTAAATCACACAAAGAGGTGCTGGAAAATCCAGATAAAATTTCTAAGCTCGTTCTTTCCAGAGGATTGGATGCAGGAACAGCCTTTGAAATTCTTTCCATTGATATTGCAGACGTTGATGTAGGAGCAAACATTGGTGCAAAGCTGCAGATCGACCAGGCTACAGCCGACCTAAAAGTAGCGGAGGCAAAAGCTGAAGAGCGCCGTGCTATGGCCGTGGCACATGAGCAGGAAATGAAAGCAAAAGCTCAAGAAGCCCGTGCAAAGGTGATTGAGGCTGAAGCAGAGATTCCTAAAGCTATTGCCGGTGCCTTTACCAGCGGAAACCTGGGCATCATGGACTATTATAAGATGCAGAATGTTCAAGCGGACACGGAAATGCGTAACGCTATTTCTGGTTCCGGCAAAGGCAATCCTACCAAGGCTTAAGTTTTTTAAATCTAACCGGGTTATGCCCGGACCATCAAATGGTTTTTATAAAAGCCAAACAGGCTTCTATAACTTTTTGATCCCGAAGAATTCGGTTGTGACCCAAACCCTTCGTGCGCATCATTTTAGCGCTTGGGTAAAGTTTTATAGCCTCTTCGGCATGTTGAATCGGTGATTCGCGATCATCTTCATCATGAACAATCATCAAATCAATAGGATCCTGCAATTGGGTCAGCAGATACTCTGCTGAAAATTCCCTGAATTCTCTGCCGTATTTTAGGAGTAAGTGTTTTTTGAATTCTTCAGCAGTTTTCTCTGATCCGTTCACTGCTTTTAAAAAGCCTTTGATTACCAGATCACCGATGATCGGAGTTCCGATCATAATTAGTTTGGAGATGGGCAAGCCCTTAAATGCCGCATATAACGAAACCGTTCCACCAAAGGAATGTGCGATAACACCAACCGGTTGATTCTCACGAAGCCAAAGGGCGCGAACGACCTCTTCAAATTCCAAGACACTGGTTCTTCGACCTTCCGATTTTCCATGAGCAGGACCATCGAACGAAATGATTCGAAATCCGGATTGAATGAACGGATCAAAAAATTTTCGAAACTGTGTACCTCTTCCAGCCCATCCGTGAATGAATAAAATGCCGGGATGCTTGGGATCTCCCCATTCGTAAACTTGTATTTTCTTTTCACGAATGACTATTTGGCTTTTGCGCGCCTTTTTGACCCAGGCTTTCTCCTTCACCGGAAAACCAAAATGTAGCGGCGTAAAAAAAAGTTGTGTGAACAAACGGACTGCTAAAACTGGGGCTACTTTTTCCAACTTTGGAAACAGCCATCGTGTGGCTCGGAGTAATAAGGGCTCCTTAAAGGTCTTTTTTGCCATTGGCCCCAATATTAAAGGAGAATTGCGCCAAACCAGCTTCCGGGACAAAGGTTTTTTCCAGGAATAACACTTCTCCGTTTTTCTTGGCCAAAATAACCGTTGTGCACCGGGTGCCGTAATCTTCAGAGGTAATGTAAATCGAACTCAACATTTTTTCTCTCTCCAGACCTACCCCTGTATCCGGAAGTTGGCTGGCCTCATACCGATGTCCATCCTTCATGAAATCCACTAGTTGTTCAGGATCAATAGCGTTGTGTTGATCAACTATTTTCCGAAAAGCTTCTTTCCCCTGCGTCACCTTTGGCCACGGAGTTTCAAGCAAGTGGTTACTGATTCCATAAATACCTGGAGAAAGAGATTGTATGCCGTTGCTGGTATTTGAGTAGTAATAAAGTTTTGAGACCGTTCCAGCTATGAGGTTGAAACCATTATAGTCCTGCGCATTTTTTTGAACCTCGCTTAAGTAATCAAATGCCGACGCATTTCCGGCCAGGTAATTGGTGACCAGTTGGCCTCTTGAAGGAGCAGAAGACTTTAGCATCCTCAAGTCCCTGTAATTAGTGAGCATACTCATTCGGCCATCCTTGGTCATTCCAAGCCATGTGCCGGGTAAATTTCCGGTTTGATCTAGCAGATCCCTTCCGGCCAAAATATCTGGTCGATTGGTCCAGTAATCTGCAGATGCCGTTGGTCTGGAATAAAATTCGTCTCGATTGGCAACCAGAATCAGATCGTAGTTCGGATGATGATTAAGTGCAAAAAAGATCAGACACATCGGTTACCGGTTGAAAAGATCAAGTTGAGCAGGCAGCAATTGAAACGATTTCCGATGCAACGGAGTGATACCAATAGACTGAATTCCCTTGCGGTGTTTTGGTGTTGGATAACCCATATTTTTCTCCCAATCGTATCCCGGAAAGTTACCGGCAAGTCGGGTCATGAGATCGTCGCGGTGTGTTTTGGCCAGGATAGATGCAGCTGCGATGGAGAGGAATTTTGCATCTCCTTTTACGATGCATTGGTGTGGTATTCCGGAGTAGGGTTTAAATCGATTTCCATCGATCAATAACAATTCAGGTTTTACCTGTAGCTGATCGACGGCCCGGTGCATCGCCAGGATGGAGGCGTTTAAAATATTGATCTGGTCTATCTCTTCGTTACTGACTTCGGCGATGGCCCAGGCCAGCGCTGCGGAAGTGATTTCATGACGCAGTTCTTCCCGTTCTGATTTCGTTAACTGCTTAGAGTCGTTGAGTCTTTTGTGTCTGAATTTTTTTGGTAGGATGACCGCAGCTGCAACGACGGGGCCGGCGAGACAACCTCTACCGGCCTCGTCACAGCCTGCTTCAATACCATTTGGTGAAAAGGATGATTTCAGCATTACAGGAACCAGACAAACTTAAGCAATTCTCAAATTTTGCATTTGGGAACGATTGGTCTGGTTCACAGGTGTTGTTCATAATCAGGCCTGTTTGATCATTTGAACGGCAAGTTGGAGTTTAACCTCGTCGCTTACTACAATTCCACCGGCTTCTGTAGTGGCCGTCCACTTCAGATCAAAATCTTTTCTGTTGATGGAACCGTTGATTTCAAATCCTGCTTTTTGCTGGCCCCAAGGATCGGTCATCGTTCCACCGAAACTGACCTGAAGGGATACTTCCTTGGTAATGTTGCGAATGGTCAGGTTACCAGTTAAGGTATAATCGCTGTCTGACTTCTTGTCCAACTTATTTGAAACGAAGGTGAGCTTGGGATAGGTTTCGGCATTGAAGAAATCATCGCTTTTCAGGTGGCCATCGCGTTGATCGTTGTTGGTGCTGATGCTGTTCACATCAGCCTCAAAAGTGATTTGGGCATCACTGAAATCGGCAGCGCTGGATTCCATAGTGGCTGAGAATTGCTTGAATGTTCCAGTAACATTCGTAATCATCAGGTGCTTCACCTTAAAGTTGATTTCACTGTGTGCTGCATCGATTTTGTACGTAGACATAAGAATTGGTTTTAGTTATTAATTGATTATACGTTTGGATTAAAAATTTTTTCAGTTGAAGTTCATGGGCACTTCGATCATCAGAATTTCTGCTTCGGAAAGTGCTTTAAGTTGTATGGTTGCGGTATCCCAGACCCCCAAAGCATCGCGGTGACTTAGGGTGTTTCCTCCTGCCTCAACTTCACCGCTTATAATAAAGATGTACACGCCGTTATGGGGAGCGTGCAAGGAGTAGGACTGGGTGTAGTTGGCAGACCATTTTCCAAGGGTGAACCAAGCCTTCTGATTTATCCAGACGGCGCCCGGGTCATCAGGGGCTACTACCGTTTGCCAATTGTTGATTCGATTTTCAATTGGAAACGTTTTTTGATCGTAGCGTGGTTCGATGTTTTTTTCTTTTGGAAAAACCCAGATCTGAAGAAATTTTACCTCTTGATCGCTATTGGCATTTTTTTCACTGTGGGTGATCCCGCTACCGGCACTCATGATTTGCACATCACCCTGTTTGATAATCTTATCTCTTCCGGTGCTGTCCTGATGGTGTAAGTCTCCTTTCAGCGGTATGGAAACAATTTCCATGTTGTCGTGTGGATGCTTACCGAAACCATAACCAGGTGCAACAGTATCGTCGTTAAGAACCCGTAAGGCGCCGAAGTGAATTCGGTCGGGATTAAAGTAGTTGGCAAAGCTAAAGCTGTGGTAACTATCCAGCCAGCCGTGATTGGCGTGACCTCTTTCGGATGCTCGGTGAAGGGTGGTCTCCATAAAATTAATGTATGTACATGTAATCGTTTAAAAAAATCAGATCGATTCCTTCATTTTGTCTAACAGCTGATTGATGATTTTAGCTTCTTGTTTAGTCAGACGAATCTGATGGTCGATGGCTGAAGTGATTTGGTTGCTGGAGTTCTGTAGCAAGGACAAACCTGTTGGGGTAAGTTGAATGACGGTTTCCCGTCGGTCTTCCTTAGAGGTGTTTCGCTTGATCAATTTTTTCTTTAAGAGTCTGTCAAGTATGCGGGGTACATTCGAATTTTTCTCAATCATTCGGGAGGCAATATCCCGAACGCACAAGGCCTCCGGGTGTTTGCCATTCAGAATCCGTAATACGTTGTATTGTTCGTGGGTGAGCCCAAAGCTTTTTAATTCCTTACTTAAAGCTGTTTTCAGCCACCAGGCACTATATAAAATGTTCAGGGCCACTTTGTGTTCTTCACTGCTAAAACGGGTACTTTTTATGGCTTCCTCAAGTCTCATGTTTCAAAAATACATGTATGTACATGTATTTTCAACAACCTGCCATTTTTTGTTGTATTAAGATGTTGAAGCCTACCAAAAGGGCCCTTGAACGCTATTTTAACTTGAATGAGCCCAGTGCCCGGTGCACAAATCAATTGGCTTCTACTGTTTTAGGCTTTGGTAAGCTATACTTGTACTATGAAAGCAGTCGACAAAAGCCCATGGCGGGTTCTTCACGAAGAATTGAGATACGATAATCCCTGGATTTCACTTTCTCAATTCAGTGTAGTGACGCCGGCCGGAACGCCTGGAATTTACGGTAAGGTTCATTTTAAAAATAAGGCAATTGGAGTTTTGGCCATTGATCAGGAACACCAAACCTGGCTTGTAGGGCAATGGCGTTTTCCGCTGAATGCCTGGAGTTGGGAAATACCGGAAGGCGGCGGTCCGTTAGATACCGATCCTTTGATTTCTGCCAAGCGGGAATTGAAAGAGGAAACCGGATTGGAGGCTGACCAATGGACGCTGCTCATGCACACCCACCTCTCCAATTCAGTTTCGGATGAGGAGGGGATTCTCTATTTAGCACAAGGGTTGCATCAACATGCGGCGCAGCGTGAGGAAACAGAAGCCGATATGAAAGTTGTTCGACTTCCTTTTCAAAAGGCTTTTGACATGGTTCTGAAGGGAGAAATTACGGATAGTCTTTCTGTAATGGCTATTCTTAAGACTGCTCATCTTCACCCAGAATTTCTCCATGCTCCGAACAACTGAACACCTTCGCTCAAATTTTTTATTGGCTTATCCCATTATGCTGAGCATGTTGGGACAGGTCATGACCAGTGTTGCCGATACGGTGATGATTGGTTGGACTGGCTCTACGCCATTGGCAGCCGCCGCTTTTGCTAATACTTTTTTTAATATCCCTTTGTTTTTCTGCGTTGGCATTTCCTACGCAATTACTCCGTTGGTAGCGAAGGCCATTGGCGAAAACAATACTTCGGATGCTGTCGCTGTCCTGCGCCATGGACTCATCATCAATCTTACCGCTGGTATTCTGGTCACCGGATTTATCTTTTCTATTCGTCCGTTAATGCCTTTTATGGGTCAGCCGGAGGAGGTCGTTCAGTTGGCTCTTCCTTACCTGGATATCATTGCCCCTGCTATTATTCCGACTATGTTGTTTCAAACGTTCAGGCAGTTTACGGAAGGATTGCATCATACACGAATGGCTATGGTGATTGTCATTCTCAGCAATCTGCTCAATATCGCTTTGAATTATCTGCTCATTTTTGGTTATGTCGGATTTCCTGAGCTTGGTTTAAACGGGGCCGGTTGGGCTACCCTGATCTCACGAATTTTTATGGGAGTTTCAATGGCCTGGTATGTCTGGGCTCATGCTGATTTCAGGGTTTATAGACAGGGATTTTCTTTCGGAAAGTATTCAAGGTTATTGACCTCTAAAATGCTGCACATTGGTATACCGGCAGGAACACAATTTATTTTTGAAGCAGGTGCTTTTGGATTTTCCTCTATTATGATGGGGTGGATCGGCACCATTCCATTGGCTGCCCATCATATTGCACTTAACCTGGCAACCATCAGTTACATGACCACATCTGGAATGGGCGCCGCGGCAACTATTAAGGTTGGATACTTTCTGGGTAAACGTGATAAGTCAAATATGCGTCGGTCTGCGTTTATCATGTTTGCCATGGCTGCCGCAATTATGGCTGTATGGGCTAGTATTTTTCTCGTGGGTCGCTTTTATCTCCCTTCGCTTTACAATGGCGAAATCCATGTAGTTCAGATGGCGGCCTCCTTAATGATTATTGCCGCCTTCTTTCAATTATCCGATGGTGTACAGGTTGTGTGCGCCGGAGCTTTACGTGGTTTGCAGGATGTTAAAATTCCCTCGCTACTTATCTTTTGCGCTTATTGGGTGATTTCACTTCCGATTGGTGGTCTGTTGGCATTTCAGTTTGATTTGGGTGCTGAAGGGATATGGATAGGCTTGCTGAGTGGGTTGACCATTACGGCCGTAGCTATGGTCTATCGATTCCATAAGCTTTCAGAAAAATTGTCATTCCCCTCCGATGATTGATGGTATCTGAACAAATGCAGATATTCGGAGATTGTTAGCTATCCTATGTCAGTTGCAGCATCCAGAAAGGTGAGTGAATCACAAACGGTTATTACCGAGTTGATGATTCCTTCATATGCCAATTTTGGAGGTAAAATTCATGGAGGTATTCTTTTATCATTAATGGATAAAGTGGCTTACGCTTGTGCGAGTAAACATGCGGGAACCTATTGTGTTACGGTAACAGTTGACCGTGTGGAATTTTTGGCCCCGGTGGAAGTTGGGGAGTTGGTATCGTTAAAGGCATCGGTAAACTACGTGGGTAATTCCTCCATGATTGTTGGTATCCGCGTGGAGTCTCAAAATGTGAGAACGGGAATCATCAAGCATACCAATTCGAGCTTTTTTACCATGGTTGCAAAAGGAGATGACGATCGTCCGGCTACGGTACCTAAATTGATTTTAGAATCAAATGAAGATGTAAAGCGATTTATTGAGGGGATGCGCCTCAAATCCATTCGTGAGCGTACACGTAATGAAATGCTGGATGCCCGGTCAGTACCTGATATTCAAAACGCTGAAACGATACTTAAGAATGAACGATGTATTATTAATTACCTAAGATCATGAACGTAATCTTTACTAAATCCATTTTTTCAGTTGTTCTTACTTTAATTCTTTTTTTCACTGTTGATTCTTCGATTGCTCAGCCGGTAATTTTATCTCAACGGGAGCAGGCGCGTGTTGTTGATGAATTGCTGGAAGACCGGCTTCGGAATGTGCTTCCCGCTCTCATGCGCAGAGAAGGAATTGACATGTGGCTGATCATTAGTCGCGAGTACAATGAGGACCCTGTTATCCGAACGCTTTTGCCGGCTACTTGGTTTGCCGCTCGTCGTACCACAATGTTAATGGCTTTCGATCGCGGTCCGGAAAAGGGAATGGAATATCTGGCTGTTGCGCGTTACGACGTTGGAAAAGTATTCAAACGAGCTTGGGATCCAGATGCCAATCCTGATCAATGGGCTCAGCTTGGCAAGCTGATTGCCGAAAGAAACCCGAAAAAAATTGGTGTCAATAAAGCGTTTGGATATGGTCATGCGGATGGTTTGACTGCAAACGACTACGATCGGTTGCTCGAAGCATTACCCAAAAAACTTCATGCCAATGTAGTCTCTGCTGAGAAGCTTGCTGTTTCCTGGTTGGAAACGCGCACGGAACGCGAAATGGCTATTTACACCAACATCTGCCGAATTGCACATGATATTATTGCTGAAGGATTTTCTGAAAAAGTGATTCAGCCGGGTGTTACCACCACTGATGATGTGGTGTGGTGGTATCGTGAACGTATTAAGGAGCTCAAACTGGATACCTGGTTTCAGCCCTCCGTATCCATTCAGCGAAATGAAGAGGAAGCTCTGATGGCGAAGCGTCCACAGCCACTCGTAATCCTTCCCGGTGATTTTCTTCATGTTGACTTTGGAATAACCTACCTCCGCTTAAATACGGATACACAGCAGCATGCTTATGTTTTAAAACAAGGCGAACAGGAAATTCCGTCTTATTTGCAAGAGGCCTTTAAGAAAGGAAACAGGCTTCAGGATATTCTCACCGGAAATTATAAAACAGGTGCTACCGGAAATGAAATTTTAAAGGAGTCCAGAAGGCAGGCGATTGAAGAAGGTTTGAACCCCTCGATCTATACGCATCCAATTGGCTTCCATGGACACGCAGCTGGAACAACAATTGGCATGTGGGATATGCAGGAAGGAGTACTTTATACAGGGGAATATCCGTTACATCCAAATACCGCTTATTCTATTGAGCTGAATACGACTGTTTATATTCCTGAATGGAAGAAAGAAATCCGAATTCAGTTGGAGGAAGATGGCTATTTCGATGGGGCAGGCTTTAGGTATATTGATGGCCGTCAAAAGGAAATTTGGCCCATTCCACGACCATCGGCCAACAAACAATGAGGTTTTATCACAAATTTGTAACCATTTTGCCCTAAATCAGTTTACGGCAATACGAACAGAAAACCACCCTGATGTCCAAAATCATTGAAACTCATAACCTGGCCCGTCAATATGTGATGGGTGACAACATTGTTAAGGCCTTACAGGATGTTTCCATTAACATCGAAAGAGGAGAATACGTTGCTTTCATGGGTCCTTCTGGTTCCGGAAAATCAACGCTCATGAATATTATTGGTTGCCTGGATACGCCGACATCGGGTACCTACATTCTGAATGGTCAACTGGTGAGTGAAATGACGGAAAATGAATTGGCCAAGGTCCGGAATCGGGAAATTGGATTTGTTTTTCAAACCTTCAACTTGTTGCCCAGAGCATCAGCATTGGAAAACGTAGCGCTTCCTCTGATTTATGCCGGATTTAGCAAATCGGAGCGCGAAGAGATCGCTATGGAGTCATTGAAAAATGTGAACCTTCAGGATCGCTGGCATCATAAGCCCAACGAATTATCTGGTGGTCAACGTCAGCGTGTGGCCATTGCCCGTGCTCTGGTAAATAAACCTTCTATTATTCTGGCTGACGAACCAACGGGTAATCTCGACACCAAAACTTCCTATGGAATCATGGCGCTGTTTCAGGAACTCCATGACAAAGGAAACACCATTATTATGGTTACTCACGAAGACGACATTGCTCATTACGCACATCGCATCATTCGTCTGAGAGACGGATTGATTGAGTGGGATAAGAAGAATGAGAATATCAATCGTCAGGAGCTACAACACGCCTGATCTTAAAAATCTTTACTGACGTACGCTTGCCGGATCAATTCGTTTCGGAGTATCCTTTCCTGAAACGATAGATCGCGAGGACAGGGCTATAGCGCGAATGGTGGACAAGATGTTCGGTATGTCCATCGACTCGAATTCATCATTGACGGAATGGTAAAGCTTGTCGATATCAATTTGATCGGTTGAGATGCTGTGTGCCGGAATTCCAATGCGTGCTAGTGTGGCATTATCGGATCGGTAAAATAAATTTTGTTCCGGGTATGGATCTGGTTTGAATTCGAATGGTGTTCCCTGGAGGTTACGTTGGAGGATTTCGCCGAAATCAGATCGTTCATAACCTGTGATCCAGGCTGTGTTCTTACCAAATTTTGATGGCTTGCCTATCATTTCAATGTTGAACATGGCAATCGTTTTGATTGGATCCATTTGAAGCGAAAAATATTGAGATCCGAAGCCCCCAATTTCCTCTGCCGTGAAGGCTACAAAGATTAATGTTCGTTCATTGTTTTTTAATTTTTTAAAGTAACGAGCCAGTTCAATCACGGCTGTGGTTCCCGAGGCATCGTCGTCAGCTCCATTGGCAATGGAATCTCCTTCTACTGTTTTTTGAATACCGATGTGATCGTAATGGGCCGAGAAAATAACCACTTCCTTTGGTTTTGTTTTTCCTGGAAGAACACCGACAATATTTGCCATGGGAATGATTCGCAGAATTTGACGGGCAACGATTGTGTACCGATTGGCTTGAGGCGCCCCCAATACAAACACCCTGGAACCTGGTTGTCCATTTGCGAAGCGATTTTTCGTGAAACGTTGGTACATGCGGAAAAAATCGCTGAATGCTTCATCGACCAGAATTAAGGAAGAAGCGGTGTCTCTGGAAAGGCTACGAAACTTTTGTGCGAATTGCCGCGAGAGCTCACCTCCGTTGGATTCAGGACTTAATGTCTGAATTTTCCAGCCTCCTGAGTTTTTTATTTCCGATTGCTCACTCATCAGGATGATGTTGTCGTTGGAAATCATTTTTCCATCAATAGTTAGTTCGACGACTGCACCCTCTATTCTTGTTTTGTTAAAGGATTGACGATAGGAGTTTAATCCAGACAGGAACCCTAACCCAATTGATTTAAATTCTTTTTCTATGAAAGCGGCTGCGGGCTCGATGCGTTCCGGTTGTGCAGCCGGCCTACCCATCATCGCATCAGAAGAAAGAGTCTGAATAATGCGGGTCACATTTTTTTCTTTGATGAGTTTGTCAACTGATTGTGCGTGCAGTACTGCAGTCAAAGAAAAGCACAAAATAAAAATGAGATTTTTAAGACGGGCCATGGTAGGTAGGTATGGTTTTATTGCAGGATGATGGACATCATGGCCGGAAGTTTATCCTTTTCCAGAATGTCAATGGCTTTGGTGTAGGCATCTTGGCTTGACCGTTCAAAATCCAAACTATACCCTTTGATTCGGTCAAGACTAAGGCTATAAATTTCCTTTTTTGCAGATACCCCAGTCTCTAAAATTCGGATAACTGCATCCAGAAGTACAATTTGAATACTGCCGGAAATGCCGCCTTTTTCGGTATTGGAGGAGATGTCGATGTGAAGTTCTGCTTCTCCAGCTTTGTCTGTAAAATCAAAACCTTTGCTGGTAAGGTAGGTTCGGATAAAATTGGTAATCCGGAATCCAGACTTTGGGTTGCCCAGGATTTTCTCATCTGCAGTGAGGTAGATCAGAGGCTTTTTCACTGTGAGTGTTACCGAAGCGGATGGAATTAACATTCTGGAAAGAACCAATTTGGCTATCTCGGAGGTATTGTTACCCACAAAACTTTCGAGATCGACTTGTGTTTTTATAATCTGTTCAGATTCTTCTGATGTTATTCGATTGATGATTAACCGGGTTCGATCCTGCAGGTCTGTTTTATAATTTTTTTGCAAGTCACCACTACCTTTTTCAAAAATGGTTTTGAGTGGAATATCTGCGGGTTGTTTACCGGTTTGTTTATCGAGGACCTCCACATAAAATGGTTCTGTGTTTCTGGTCTGCCGGCGTGGAATAATTGTGGCAGTCGGAACAGACGATAGGCCAATTCGATTTAGGACCAATTGCAGACCGGTAATGATCTCATTATTGATTAGTATCTCTTTTCCCTCAGCGGTAACACGCACAGGCTCATTGAGGTATTTTTCAAGTGCATGAAGGGCTTTCAGGTAAAATCCAATGCTTAAAGCAATATTTCCTTCCTGTTCAGATTTTTTAGCTTTTAAATAAAAATCAAGCGCCAAGGAAGCAGCAGCTTGTTTTCGATTTTCTTTGATCTCCTGATATCGCTGCTTGGATAACCGGTACCAGACCCAATAGTTGTTTTCGTCCTCCCAACTTCCGGCTAGCTCAAAATCTTCAATATCATCTGCAACAGAGGTTCGTATAATTTGCTCATATTTTTCGGTGAACTCTTTTCCTGCATCTAAAATAGAGAGGGCCGAAGTCGCTGAAACTGTAACTCTGATTTCGCTGATAAGATCTTCCAGTGCTGAATTTTTTGCTGCTGACAAGTGGTTGGTTTTGCCATCCTTAAGTGCCTGCCCGATACCGTAATAGTAGGTGTTGCTTACCGGCTTTTGTTTTAACCACTCTGGTTTAGGCGGAGATTGAACGGTGGCAACCTTAGGGCTGCACGCCGAAAGAAACAGGATGATCAGGACCAGGATACGGAGCAGCATAAGGCCTTTCACTTAAATAGAACTACAATCATGCCAAAAGTAAACAGGGCTTGGGAGATTTATGAGCGCCGGATGGAAAGAAATGCTGTTGAATCGAGTTATTTGTAATTTAGAACGTTTCATGCAACGCAGAAGATTTATCCAGAAGTCTCTTTCCTTGGCGATGGCTGTTTCTGCCTCTGCCTATTTTGTTTCGGGCCAAACAAAAAATGTCCTTCAACACGTATTGAAAGGGGGAAAGTGCTGGTACCAGGGTCGATGGCAGACGCTTTCTTTGGGCATAACGACTTCAGGTGATCTAGCGATCGTGAAGGATATTCCTGCAGATATGCCGGTAACGGATATTTCCGGCATGGTTGCATCTCCAGGTTTTATAGATATTCTCGCCGATAATGCAGCAAATCCAGAGCAGACCTATCGGATTTTTGAAAAATTTAAAGTGACGGATGGGGTCACCACTGCTTTGCAGATGCATGGCGGTAGCGAAAAAGTAAAATGGTACTACGATTACTTTGGTCAGCGCCCACATTTCATCAACTATGGCGTTTCTGTTTTTGTCATGCGGATTCGATATGCTTATCCGAATGTAAAAGACAGATTGCGCCTGGTAGAAGAAAATCTTCAAGCTGGGGCATTAGGTGTGTCTCACAGTATTGAGTATCAGCCAACGCCATATGAGGAGGTTCTTTCCTATGCCCGATTGGCCAAAAAATACGATCGTCCTTTTTTTCTTCACCTGCGCTATTCATCCGAAAGTCAGGAATTGCAAGGTGTAGACGAAGCCATACGCTTGGCCAAAGAAAGCGGGGCGCGTGTACATATTGATCACCTGCATTCTACCGGCGGCACATTCCATATGGAGCAGGCTTTGGCGAAAATACGTCAGGCCAATTCTTCAGGCCTTCAGCTTACGTGTTGTGTTTATCCGTATTCCTATTGGGCAACGTACCTTCATTCGAAACGTTTTGATGAGGGATGGCGTGAGCGTTATGGTTTGGACTATAAAGATCTACGGCTGGTTGGGAGTGGGGAGCGGTTGACTGCTGAGTCATTTTTGAAATACCGAAAGATGATGAAGCTTGCGGCTGTTCCGGAAGGAACGTTGCCTATGGATAAAACAGTTAATCTTGCGCTCAAAGAGTCCTTTTGTATGATTGGTTCCGATGGCGGCATTGAATCAGAGCCACGTGCAAATTCTCATCCCCGTGGTGCAGGTTGTTTTTCTACTGCGATCCGTCACGGGTTAAACATGGGTATGTCACTTGAGTCGATCTTGGAAAAAGTAACTACGATGCCCAGAAATCTTATTCTTCCGGCTATGAAAAACAGGGGAGTAATTGAAAATGGGTACAAAGCAGATTTGGTCATATTTGATCCAGCCAAGATTAATGGTAAAGCCAGCGTCGAAAATCCGAATCAGTTTTCCGATGGAATTAAACTAGTTTTTGTGAACGGAAAGCGAGCGTACGAGAATGGCTCACTTCTTGAATCTTCCGGGGTTGGGATTAACTATTGAGACTGGTGACTGAGAATAAGCCGATATTAATCATTACCTATTATTGGCCGCCATCTGGAGGTAGCGGTGTTCAGCGCTGGTTGAAGTTCGTTAAGTTTTTTCCCCAATATGGAATTACACCGATCGTATTTACCCCAGCTGACCCTCATTTTGAGATTAAAGATCCATCCTTGTTGGCAGATATTCCTTCCGAAACGGAAATTCTTCACTTTCCTATCTGGGAGCCTTATCAACTAGTTGATCGAGTAAAAAGATTTTTTGGAGACAGGAAAAAAGGCAAGACTCAATCGATAGCTCAACCAGAAGGCTTTTTGGGATTTATTCGCGCAAATTTTTTCATTCCAGATCCACGGGTTTTCTGGGTAAAACCTTCCGTTCATTTCCTGAAGGATTTTATTCAAGAACATAAAATCGAAAAGATTGTAACGACAGGGCCTCCGCATAGTGTTCATCTTATTGGACTTCGATTAAAGAAGGAAGTGCCCAATCTGAAATGGTTGGCTGATTTCAGAGATCCCTGGACAACCTGGGGCTTTTTACTAGGTATGCGCCCAACAAAATTAGCTCTGGCGATTCATAAAAAGCTGGAGCAACGTGTTCTGCATTCAGCTGATGCGGTTACAACCGTCTCCCCATTTTATGGGCGACAACTTGGTGGTTTGGCTAGCCGTAGGGTCAATGTTTTTACGAATGGGTTTGATGTGTCTGATTTTAAGGACCTTCGACACAGCTGGACACCTTCTTTTGTTATTCGACATGTAGGCATTCTTCACCCGGCTTGTGATTATGTGCCTTTCTTGAAGGTCCTTAGTCGATGGATCTTAAAAAATTCGCTTCAGGAATCAGTTGAGGTGCGGTTTACCGGACATGTTCATGATCGCTTTGCCACTTTTGTTCAAGAGGACGCCGTTCTTAAGCGTGTTGTTAAGGTAGAGTCGGCCGTCGATCATAGCGAGTTGATTCGCTTGTACGGCCAAACTTCTGCCGTAGTGCTTCTCTTAACCGGCTATAAGGATGCTGAAGGCTTTCTACCAGGTAAACTTTTCGAATACCTGGCCACTGGTCTTCCGCTGATTGCTGTTGGTCCTTCGCAAGGAGACGCCGCACAGGTTTTGAAGGAGACCCAGGCAGGTATGATGGCCGATTCTAATGATGAACAAGCGATTGAACAAAATATTGAAAACGCTTACTCATTGTGGAAGCAGAAAAAAGCGTTTATACCGATGCCAGAGTCGGCAATGGTTTTTTCACGTGAACGTATTGCTGCTCGTATGTCGGAATATCTAAAATCATTGTAAGCTATAAACCAAAATTTATGAAGACGATCTTTTTGATGATCAGTTTATTTTTCTCCTTTTCTGCAGTTGGTCAAACCAAGGAAGAGACTGAAATCATGAATCTGGCTAAAAAGAAGTTCAGATGGATGGTTGAAAAAAAGATCGATTCATTGAGTGTGCTCGCCGACGATCGGCTCTCGTATATTCATTCTAATGGTTGGATTCAAACCAAAAAAGATTTTATCGATGATTTTAATGGCAAACTCATTTATCATGACATCAAAGTAGTCGAGCTTCATTCTCGTGTTTACCGGCGCTCGGCTGTCGTTACTGGGAAAGGTCATTTTATCGTAAGTCTGAACGGAAATCGAATGGAAGTTGACCTTTTGTTTACAGAGGTCTATATCCGCTCAGGAGGAAAATGGAAGTTGGTTTCGCGACATGCCAACCGTCTCGGTTAGGTGCAGGTTGGATTTATCTCTTTAGGCCAGCTGTCTTTAATAATTTATTAAACTGGATGTTTACTTCTGGTGAACAGTTCCATCCCAAAATAAGCGTTCCATAAAAAAGTGTCACCACGCTGGATCTGACCAAAATATCGATCCAAACATTTTTCATGGTTGGCATGGCCAAGTTGCATACCACTGTAAGCCCAATGACGATAATGGTTTTGAGCGTTCCAGAGTTGAAAGGTTGGATTCTTAGTTTGGCTAAGATGAAGAAGAATTTAAGGATGTTAAATGTAAAAATAGAAATCAACGTTCCTATTGCTGCTCCTGTAATGCCGTACTGAGGGATCAGAATCAAATTCAGCAAAATCGAAGAAACAGCTAAAAAACTGATTACGGCTAAATTAAACCAATAGTATTTCGAAAGGCCAATCACTTCACTGCTGGGCCCAAACGACATGTCGATAAGCCGAGTGAGTCCGATTAATAAAATTACGTTTGCTCCGGCCTGATACAAATTACCTTTTGGCATAATGGCGAAAATATTATCGGTATTGGCCCAAAGTCCCATCAGCAAGAGTCCCCCGATAATCATTTGATTTAAGGCAGTTTGTTGGTAGACCTTTTCACAATTCTTTATATCATTTTTTTCAAAAGACATGGACAGAATGGCTGTTGCTGAGGTAGTCATGGCTCTTTTTGGCACTTCAATCACCGTTGCCATATAAAAGGTTGTTGTATAAATGGCGGCGGCTTCAAGGCCCACCATTCCTGAGACCATCAGGCTGTCAACTTTTGAAATAATGATGGAGGAGCCGCCTCCGATGAAACTAATGGCTCCAAAAAGAAAAATCTCTTTGAATTCAAGTGATGAAATTTGTTTAGTTGGAAGTTCTGGCTTCGCTCCGAGAATGTTCAGATAAAAAATCAGAAAGATGACTAAGCCAGCATAGAGTAATACCGACAGAAGTAAAAATTGATTGAAGGTAATCCACTCCAATACATACATACCCAGGATAACGGCTTGTAGTAATCGAACGCCAACTTCACGTAAAAAGGCGGGAGTGGAAATCCGCAGCTGAGATCTGGCAATTTGTTCGAAGATACCGAAATAGCTCAATAAGAGGACCATCAATAGAATTAGTCCTGTGTGCTCCATAACTTCTGGAGCTTTTTGCCGAAAGGAGCTGAAAAGAAAATCCTGGCTGAAACTGAAAACGGCTGCAACGATGAGAAAGCCGATGGCAGCCCCAATGAGCAAGAGTCCTGTAAACGCCGAATATCGGTTTGCCTGTGCGGCATAGCGTGGATAATACCGGCTAATAATTTGTGGGAGACCCAGACTGGCAATAGGCACCATCAGAATGGACGCATCCTGAATGGTTCGTAATAAACCTACCTGGCTCAACTCAAGAAATTTCGGATAGAGATAAACGAGATTAAGGTAGCCCACAACAATCCCGGTGTAAGAGATTAGTGAGGTGATAATGCTTTGTCTGGCTACAATACCCATGAATTAAAATAGGCGTGCAATGGCTTCCCGGAAAATTACTCCATTTTTCTGAGCACAAAGATTTTGGGCAGCCAATACCGACTGTTGTTTCATACGATTGACCATCTCTGGCGTCAACGCATTAAGTTTTTGGGCCAAGGTGACCGGATCAAAATCATCAGCAATTACCCCGTTACCATAATCTTTAAGAATTCGCGCCATTTCCGGAGAGGGTCCTATAGCCACGGCGAGTCTGGCCTGGATAAAATCGAAAAACTTGTTTGGGAGTGCATTGGCGTAGTTGAAATTAATCGGAGGCAAAAGAAAGATTCCGAGGTCGTAGCGGTTGAGGGTAGGTACAATTTGATGTTGAGGTAAGGGGTCATGAATGCGGATACGTGGATTGGTGGCGAACCGTTCCTTTAACTCCTTAATGTAATTTTTGGTGCGTCCGGAGGCGTATCCGCTAGTCATTAGATATAGATCGAGCTCAAATCGATGGTCTAGATGCTGCATCAATTCGAACATCAAATCGGGACGTCGCGATGGATTGGCAATACCGTGGTGAACAAGTTTAATGCGATTCGGGTCGGCTGGTGTAGGCTCAATCTCTCGATATGGCGGTGCATTGGTGATGACCATTGGATGTACACCAAAATTTTTTTGATAAGCCTCGGCCAGTCCGGTACCTACTGTGAATACGAGGTCTGCTTGTGACAGCCAAGTCCTGCAAATCCAGTTGATCGAAGGTTGAAAGATTAGCCGCCACCATAATAAATTTTCAAATTGAAGAGGGGAATACTCATGGGCGTCGACAACTACTTTGGCGTTTGAGTTACCCTTAATAAAAAAGGCTAGAGGAAGACAATCAATATCGTTGGCTACGATAAGGTCCCAGGATTCTTTTTGAAGTCGAACTCCAACTTCGCTGATGGGATGAAAACAATTCCAGGATCGCCTGTAGTTTCTGGCTAAAGACCAGAAGGCAATCTCTAGTTTTCGCCAGAAGGTAAGTTTGTCTGGATGAAGATCAATATAGGCGTGCCCCGGTTGATCGTTATTTCCAAAAGCTGCTGCTGTTACCTGAAAATCGATGGATAAAAAGTCTAACTGTCGACTCACGCGCGCGTCATGGCGCAAATCGCTGTATACCAGCACCAATGCTTTTTTCATGGAATGAGGCAAAATTAGAAAAATTCACCGCCTTCGGTGCTAGGACTTATTTTACTCTTCCCGGATTGGTCTTAATGAACTGTGACCAGGAACCTGTTTTGGCCGATTTCTTTCCTCCTTGAAAGTGGTGACACAGCGCCACACCCAAGGCATCGGTGGCGTCGAGTAGCTTTGGTAATTCTTTAATCTTAAACAAACTCATCAGCATTGCTGCGACTTGCTCTTTGCTCGCATTTCCATTTCCTGTTACAGCTTGTTTTACTTTTCGAGGTGCATATTCCGTTATGGGCACCTCGCGGTATAAAGCTGCAGCCATGGCCACGCCTTGTGCTCTGCCAAGTTTTAACATGGATTGCACGTTTTTTCCAAAGAAGGGAGCCTCGAGTGCAACTTCATCCGGATGAAATTCTTCAATGAGGGCTAGTACGCGCTCAAATATTTTTTTTAATCGAAGTTCGTGCTCATCGTACTTATTGAGTTTGATTACTCCAAACTGCAGGACACTTATGTCACTTCCTTTTACGAGGATGACACCGTAGCCCATAATGGTCGTACCTGGGTCTAGGCCAAGAATAATTTTTTCTTTGATGGGTTTTTTAAGCATCTTCAATTGCGCCAATATACCACTTGAATTAGTTTAAACGATAACAGTTGTGCTCCTGACTATTTCTGCGTTTTTCCTGATCGTTTATGCACTTGGGTTATTTTTGGCTACACGGTACGAGCCTCAGACAGTTAACAAAGACCGGAAATCACCCGGTACTGAACAACCTCCCAGTGTTTCCGTACTGGTTCCCTTTCGAAATGAACGACAGCGGCTTCCTGAGTTGCTGGCTAACCTTTCTCGTATCTCTTATGCTGGTTCTCATGAATTTTTATTGATCGATGATCATTCAGAGGACAGTCCACTTGAGATTGTTCATCAGCACGGTTTTTCTCAACTCCGCTATCTTCCGCCTCTGAAGGGAGTAGAGGGAAAAAAACAGAACCTTCAGCGAGCTGTTTCAGAAGCCAAAGGGGATATAATTCTTACAACCGATGCAGACTGCAGGCATGATCCGCATTGGATTGAATCAGTTGTTAAAAATTTTGACTTCGACCAGGTAAAGATGGTATTGGGTCCGGTGCGAATCGAAGCAAGTAATTATTTCGGAAGGCTTCAGGCAATGGAGTTCTTCTCGGTAATGGGAGTTACCAGATTATCTGCTAAGCTGGGTTATCCATTCATGGCGAATGGAGCTAATCTGGCCTACCTAAAGAAAACTTTTTTTGAGGTTCAGGGCTATTCTGGGAATGAACATTTTTCATCTGGTGACGATGAGTTTTTATTGAGAAAGTTCAGCCGGAATCATCCGTTGTGTGTTCGGTTTGCTGATGAGGTTGGTGCGGTAGTGGAAACATCCTCTGCACAGAGTCTCCGTGAATTTTTACATCAACGAATTCGCTGGGCTGGAAAGTGGCGTCATAATACTGACCCTGTTGCTTTTTTTGCGGCCGTCTGGATTTTCAGCATTCAGATAATCACATTAGGGTTGGTTTTGACCGGTCTAGTTTCATTGGAAGTAGTTCATGTTTCTCTTCTGATTAAATTTTTTGCTGAGGGTTATTTTTTAAAAAAAGAGGCCGGGCGACAACACGCTTCGTTTCGTTTGGGTGACTTTCTTGTTGTTGGTTTACTCTATCCTGTTTATGTAATTGTGGTGGCGCTGTTTTCTTTCTGGGCAAAACCTAAGTGGAAGGGGAGAAAAGTCAACATCTGATTAACTTTTTTTCCCGTTGTTTCCCGTGTTAACTTTGTCCTTATGGATAAGCAGGATCTGCAGCATCGTTTGGAACTTAAAGAGCTTGAGATCAACGCCCTGCTGGAGATTACTCAGGCCATTAATAACAACGTGCCAGAAGAGGCGCTCTATAAGATCTTCAAGTTCACCGTTATCTCAAACCTAAAGTTTACCAAGCTCTGTTTATTCGTTCGTGATGG
>Ga0315901_10002435_pt1 | contig 25602 bp, 30 predicted proteins | sample LakEriMetagenome_10_FD_203761 | JGI IMG/M metagenome (GOLD analysis project Ga0315901, IMG submission 203761) | Freshwater fungal communities from buoy surface, Lake Erie, Ohio, United States - Buoy 2 MA116 | ecosystem: Environmental > Aquatic > Freshwater > Lake | place: USA: Lake Erie, Ohio...
GCAGTTATTGGTAGTGAGAAATCACTACTTAGGGCAAGGACTGCAATCATTTGAGCTAGATGTAATAGCCCAGCGTAGATATTGGTTTTACGTAATCTTTCAACTGTTAATGGTTTACTCATAGTAAGAGCATACCGATCACAAAGGCTTAAATCAGCGCTGAGAGTGAGGTTTTCATAATTTAATTTTGGCTGTGGATAGCCAAACTACCCTGCAAAGTTTTTTACTAACCTCAGTATTTCTTAAAAAAAAGAAGAGTAGGTAGTTACGGTAATTGACAGATAATTTTGTGGCGCATAATATACTGCCTAGCCAGGTTAGATTTACCCAATCAGCCAGGAAGCATCGAATTGGAAGAGCGCGAGCACTCTACGTGTTGGAGCACTACCTGCCGATGGCAGTAATAGATGGAAAAAAATCAGATCAAAGTTTTCGCTGGATTGGCAAAGATGATCGAGGTATTGAGTTAGAGGTTATCGCGGTGGCAACACCGCAAACCTGCTGGTGATTCATGTTATGCCTTACCAATATAGGAGGAAGTGATGGCAAAAGGTAGTAAGTATCGCCTTGGTAAGGATGTAGATCTTAAGAAAGAGGTGGTTCGCGACCTATCTGGTCGACGCATTACCGATCGACGGGTTAAACAAATTGTTAAAGAGGTTAGACGCAAAAGCGCAGGTAGACCATCATTGAGTAAGCCAAATGTGATCTCTCCAGAGGTAAAGGCCCGAGTTCCAATTCAAGTAAAGAGGGCATTAGATCGAAAAGCTTTGCAAAGCGGCAGAAGTACATCAGAACTTATAAGAACTGCTCTTGAGAGGTACCTACTTTGATTAAGAGGTTACTGCAGTTAACTCTGGGTGCTTTTCTGACCTCAGCTGGTATCTCTCACCTTGATTCAAATAGGCAAGAGTTTTTAGCCCAGGTTCCTACCTATCTGCCACTTGATCCTGATTTTGTAGTTGTGGCATCGGGGTTAGTTGAGATAGCGCTTGGCATCGCCTTAATTACCACAACATTTTTTCTCACCCAATACCGCAAGGTTATTGGTTTATTAGTTGGCTTATTTTTCATACTGATCTTTCCAGGAAATATAAATCAGTATCTCAATCAGATAGATGCCTTTGGCTTAGATACAGATCAAAAGCGGCTTATTAGATTGTTTTTTCAACCACCGCTAGTTTTATGGGCGATCTGGTGCACTGGGGCGACTACCTACTTAAGAAAAGCTTTTAAAAGATAACTTTTTACTTCTTTTCCTTACTTTTATTGGTAGCAAAGGCAAAGAGGGCAAGGGCGGCAACTAATGCTCCAGCTCCCACGCCGTACTCAATAATTTCATCTGCTCGATTGGCATCAACAAAGATTCCAACAAAGACCACTGCAATAATGGCAACTACTACGCCAATTAACTTTGATTTCAAATCATCTAAATCATCAACTCTAAGCCAGGCTGGCACCTTAATCTCAGTATCAATAAATAACTCATACAAACCGTAACCAATAACTAACAAAACGGTGCCAAGCAAAATCGCATCAACCGCGGTTAAGACATCAACAATGCTCTGCTTTAAGGAGGAGCCATCAAAGATTGCCTCACTTACCACCACCACCATCTCAATTGAGCCCTGCACCATCAAAAGAAGTGCGCCTAAGATCGCAGCCACCGATGGAATTACCACCGCATACCGGGTGAGCTCTAAGATTTTTTTAATCATAAGGATGATGGTATCGCTGATTTAGCCAAAGTGTGGGGTAGTTTTCTCAAGTGGAGCAAAATCAACCAGCATTTTGGCTGGCGCTAAAGGATGGCTTAAACCGTTACGCCGACTTTTCTGGGGTATCAACCAGATCTCAGTACTGGTACTTTATTTTAACTACCAATATCGCAGTAGTAATCGCTCAATTATCATTTGGTGATTTAGGGGCCAACATCATCGCATTTGGCACATTAATTCCAACTCTTGCAGTTGCAGTAAGACGGGTTCATGATGTTGGCAAGAGTGGTTGGTTTATATTGGTTCCGATCTACAACATCATCTTGTTTGTTACCCCAAGTAAGGGCAGTAACTTCAATCTCTAAGTAAGGCGAGCCGCTTGCCCTAACGCTTAGATTTACTAATCCCAACACCCCTGGAGTAAGATTTGCACTGTTGTATTTCGGGGTCGGTGTAATTCCGAACCGGCAGTTAAAGTCTGCGACCCAACCAAAGCCATTGGTTGGTGGATTGGGTGAAACTCCTAAACCGACGGTTAAAGTCCGGATGAGAGAGATTCAACATCGATTTGGGCATGCGTAATTTGCGCATTTAGCCCAAAGTCTTGCCATCCCGAAAAACGCAACAAGATGTTTTTTACGGGAGAGGCAGTAAATAAAGGTGTTAGCTACAAAAGGTGTTAGCTCAATCCACCAAGAGTGGATACACCATGCCATCACCATCTCAAAGCAAGGTCTATCTCACACCTATCCAAACCCAATAGTTGGCGCTGTCTTAGTAGATCAAGATAATAAATTAATCTCACAAGGCGTCCACCTGGGCAAGGAGCATGCTGAGGTAATTGCAATTAATAACGCGCTTGCTAATTACCAGGGTGATCTATCAAAGGCCACCTTGTATCTATCCCTTGAGCCATGTAATCACATTGGTAAAAATCCAGCCTGTAGTCAGGTAATAATTAAAAGTGGAATAAAGAAGGTTTACTTCGCACTCTTTGATCCAAACCCAATCGCCCAAGGTGGGGCAGCGGCATTAAAAGATGCTGGTGTTGAGGTTGAGGGCGGCCTACTTACTGAGTATGCAACTGATACCAATCGTGATTGGTTAACCAAGATTAAATTAAATCGGCCAAGGATTATCTTAAAAATAGCTGCCACCTTAGATGGCAAGATCGCAGCAGCAGATAAATCATCAAAGTGGATAAGCTCTGAGCAATCAAGGGATGATGTGGCAAAGCTGCGCTCGCAAGTTGATGCAATTATTACTACTACTGGAACTGTATTAGCAGATGACCCAGAGTTAACAAGTAAGGGGATTGGCAAAGATCCTGCCATCTTTGTTGTAGGAAAGCGTGAGATCTCACCTACCTCTAAATTAATAAAAAGAGGAGCTGATCTAACCCTTATTAAGGATTACCAAGTAGATAACTTAATAACAGAGCTAAATAAGCGCGGCTTTAATCGGGTAATGGTTGAGGCAGGTCCTGCTCTTATCTCATCCCTTCTTAAAGCTCAGGTGGCGGATGAGGTAATTCTCTATCAAGCACCAACCTTATTAGGTGATGGTGTTAACTTTGTTTCATCTCTTGGTATCAACACAATTAATGATCGAATCGATTTTGAAGTTAAAGAGGTTGAAAAGATAGGCAGTGATATTAAGACCACCCTTTATGCAAAGGTGGTTAAGTAATGTTTACCGGCTTAATTTCATCCCTTGGGGTAGTAGAGGCGATTACTAAGGGCGATGAGTTTGCAAAATTATCTATAAAGGATGCCAAGATTGCTAGCCAGATAAGGGTAGGTGACTCGGTATCGGTAAATGGCACATGTCTATCTGTAACTGAGTTTGATACTCAAGGCTTTGCAGTTGATGTAATGGTGCAGACCTTGAAGTTAACCGCAATTGGCTCACTTATTAAAGGTGATCTAGTAAATCTAGAGCTAGCAACAAAATCAGGTGAGCCACTGGGCGGTCATATTGTGCAGGGACATGTTGATTGCATTGGCAAGGTAGTTGTGAGCAAACAAGCTGAGAAGTGGTTAGCACTGACCGTAGCAATTCCAGCGCAGAAGATGCGTTATGTAGTGCCCCAAGGATCAATTGCAATTGACGGAGTCTCCCTAACAGTAGGTGAGCTTGATGATAGTAAAAACACAATCACAGTTTGGTTAATCCCACAAACTCTAGAGTTAACAAATTTAGGTAAGAAATCACCAGGTAATCTGGTAAATATTGAGGTTGATATCTTGGCTAAGTATGTAGAGCGGCTAGTAAATAAAGCACCAGCAGGTGATAAATGAGTAATTTTAAAGAGGCGTTAGCTGATTTTAAGGCGGGTAAATTTGTAATTGTCACCGACTCAAAGGATCGAGAGGATGAGGGTGATCTAATTGTGCAAGCAAGCTCAGTTACCACAGAGCAGATTGCATTTATGGTCCGTCACACCTCAGGGGTGATATGTGCGGCCCTTACCAGTGATATTGCTAGGCGGTTAAAGCTGCCGATGATGGTGGCAAATAATGAGGATAACCACACCACCGCATTTACCGTCTCTGTTGATTTAATTAAAGATCGCACAACAGGAATTAGCGCCAAAGAGCGAGCTAATACCTTGCGTGCTCTAGCAAGTGATAATGCAAAGAGTGATCAATTTTTACGCCCAGGTCACATATTTCCACTTGTTGCAGTAGATGGTGGATTAACTCAGCGGGCAGGTCATACTGAGGCAGGGGTAGCACTTTGTAATTTAACCAACACATATCCAGTTGCTGTGATCTGTGAGTTGGTAAATGATGATGGCACGATGATGCGGGGTGAATCACTCTCACAATTTGCCAATGAACATGGCATAAAAAAGATTTCAATTGAGGAGATCATTGAAAACTCACCAAAGGTTGAGGTTAAACAAGTTACTCCAAGCTTTACCTGGGCAAAGCTGCCAATGGCAGATAAAAATTGGCAAATTACCTCCTATCAATCACCAACTGGGGCAGAGCATGCAGTTTTATCCTTTGGAAATATAAGAAGCGAGAATCTATTAACCCGTATTCACTCTGAGTGTTTAACCGGTGATGTATTTGGCTCAGATCGATGTGATTGTGGTGAGCAATTAGCACTATCAATTGATCAGATTGAAAAAGCAGGTGCTGGATTGATTATCTACCTTAAAGATCATGAGGGGCGAGGAATTGGGCTGGCAGAAAAGGTTAAGGCGTATGCATTACAGGACGCAGGTCTTGATACGGTGGCAGCAAATATATCCCTAGGACATTTAGCAGATGAGCGAAGTTATATTGATGCGATTGCAATTATTAAAGCACTTGGTGTTAAAAGCATCAGGCTATTAACCAATAACCCAGCAAAGACAGAGGCCTTAGATCAAGCAGGGATTAAGTACTCAAGGGTTGAGTTAATCACCACGCCAAATATCCATAATCAAGCTTATTTAAATAGCAAAGCGCAATTACTTAAACACAAATTAGGAGGATCAGTTGATGTTAAATAATGCACCCAAGATTGAGATTGGAAAATACCCCACTCTTTCTGCCCAAGTTATCTCATCCTCCTGGCACCCAGAGATCTGCCAATCATTAATTGATGGCGCAGTTAGAGGATTAAAAAGCGGTGGGATTGAAAAGATCAAGATCTCCTATGTTGCCGGCTCCTTTGAATTACCACTTGCTGCCCAATTAGCACTAGATAAGGGAGCAGATCTAGTTGTAGTTGTTGGTTTAGTTTTAAAGGGTGAGACCCCACACTTTGATTACATCTGCCAAGGAGTAACTCAAGGTGTTATGGATGTGTCATTGAGTAGATCAAAACCAGTTGGCTTTGGTGTTTTAATGTGTGATGATTTATCTCAAGCACAAGCTCGCTCTGGAGCAGTGGGATCAAAAGAGGATAAAGGATTTGATGCAGCAATTGCTGCGCTCACCCTCTTAAACAATTAATCTTTAAAAAAAGTTACCTGCCAAGTTTTGGAGTTAAACCAACAACGGTAATCTTGCCCTTACTATCTGCCCTTACCAATACTCCTTCACCAGATCCCACCCCAACACCTGTTACTGCGCCAATATTTACAAAATGGCCTACTAAAACAAGAAGCCCAGATTTATTTCGCCAATCAACAATCTGCTTTTTAACCCTCACAGTTTGTATTGCTTTGGCAGGATCTTGTGAATCAAATAAAGAGTCTAAATTGGGATTTAATCTCACCCTGCCAATATCTAGTAATTGCGCAGTCTCCTTTGCCCGACACCACCTTGAGGATTCCACCCGGGCTATCTTTATATCCCGCCGCTTAAGCCAATCACCAACAGATTTAGCATCCTCTCTTCCAACTTGGGAGAGATTTCGCTGGGTTGAGCAATCATTTAATTTAAAGTTCTCAGGATCTCCAACTCCAGGAGCTAATGTGTGGCGAAGTAGTAATACATAACCTTTGGGGTTTGTGCCTTGTAACTTATCCCAGATCGCTAACTCATTTGCATATGCTGATTGCAAAGAAAGGCAGCTAAGTAGTGCCAATACTGTAGGTAATCTAAAGCGCTTCATTGGTAGTTATAAAGTTAACTCTAAGTTAGGCAAATAAACAATCAAAGGTGTCCTAAATCATCACTTAAAGATTGGTGAGAGAAATTGTCCAATTACCATCGATCATTACAACTTAAACATAAATACCTTGGATCATCTTGGGTAACACAACACCCACCCACCTCATACTTTTCAAAATCAAAGTTCTCAATATCAGGAAGGCCATAGATGATCTCTTTGACCTGATCTGTTTGGCAGTTTGGGCAGATCACGGGGCTTTTCATACCCTCAAACCTATCCACCCCCACTGACAGTGGGGGTGGATAGCATTTAGTAGTTGCAGCAGATACGAAAGGTGGAGAAATTATGGTTGAGTTCATACTTTTGTTTTTATTCTTTTGGTGGTTATTTTCCCGTAATGAAAAGCGAAGAGAAAAAAGACGTAAGCTTTTTAAACCATCATTGGATCAGGAGCTTGCCGAGTTAATCCAATCAGAGGATAACTCAACTGGAATAGCACTGGCAGTTAAACAATACCTACTAGATGTCTTAGATGATGATAAAAATGATAGAGAGAAGTACTCAGAGGATCGGCTAGCTCAAGGTCAAGAGATCCTGGATAAGGCAGGAGCCTCTGCACTCTACTTCATGGCAGATATCGCCACCCAGTTATCAATTGTGGCAAGTGCGCAGATCAATGGCATCCCAAACAATGTTGAGGCAGATTTAAGGGGATCAGCCACCCCAGAGAACATCATCAATAAGGTAATAAAGATATGAACTTATTGAGTTACTCAAGCTCCTCAATTGAAATAATTTTTTCAGTAAACTCAATATCATCAGTATCTAAGGTGAACTTAATGGCATCAAAGACGTTTTCTCTAACAATATTAAGATCTGCATTGCCATAGCCTGCTAAACCAACCTCTTCGCAGGTAGCATCCCATTGCCCACCAATGCAGAAAAACTCAACATTTACCTGCAACTTCATTCTCCTTTTTTGCCTAGTTAGCCAAGTTCTTGAATAGAAATAATTCTCTCTTGAAAATCAATATCATCAGTTTCTAAAAAGAACCGGATAGAATCAAAAACTTTTTCTCGGACGATATTGATATCTGGATCTGCATATCCAACTAAACCAACTTCATCACACTCAGCATCCCAATTTTCACCATCTTTATAGAAATCAACCACAACCTTTACTTTATTTTGTGTACTAATTTGTATGCCTCCTCTTCAGTAAGTAATGCTCGCTCAATTAAAACTTTTTTTACTTTATACCCTGAAATCTCAACACTGGGGTGCCAGGAAAAGTTTATTGGCAATCTTCCTGGTGCCACCAAAGTTTTATGTGATCCACCTTTGCTTTTACTGAGTCGATAATTTAGCGGATTTGAGGTTAGTAATCTATAGAAAATACCTGCTTTTAATGATCTAAATTTTCTCACCCCTTTATCTTGGATTAATCAATACTGACCGCGCTTTGACTATCCACATTGTCACTCTAAGTAGTTATGATTAATCCATGGGATTTATCGCCAGGTTTAAAGCAAATCGTGCTATTAAAAAAGCAAAGGCTGCATATGAAAGCGCTCTCTATGAATGGAGTAGAGAAAATGATGTTCTCACCCAAGCATTAGATATCTTCACAGATGCATCCGCTGGCAGTGAACCAGATGATCACTCTCTGGCGCAGAAAAAGGGTGAGTTAGTTTTATGGACTGGTACTGGTATTTATCATGAGGCAGGAAGAACACCATCAACATTTCGTGGTGGCTCCCAAGGTTTTTCTATTCCCTTAGTTGCCGGAATTAGATTTAAGGTCGGCTCCTTCCAAGGCCAGATGATTCCAGGGGAGCAGATGCAGCTGGATAAGGATCAGGGAATGGTTAAGTTAACCAATCAACGACTTATCTTTGCCGGACCTATTTCAACTGCTGAGTGGTCATTTTCAAAACTACTCTCATCATTTTCAAACCCTGATAGAACAGATTTCATCTTTGGGGTTTCAAACCGAAAGAAATCCTCAGGTATTAGATTCTCACCCCAAGATGGTTACGCCTTCGCCCACCTATTTGCCTTAGCCCTTTACTCCTATGAAAAGGGAATCCCTGCCACAATCAAGGCAATAAAGGATGAGTTAAAAGAGGGGCAGGTAGATAAACCAAAGCTGGTGCTGCCACCGAGCCAGAAAGCACTCAAATGAAAAAGTCATTAATTATATTTATTAATTTACTGTTGTTGGCAGCAACCGGGGGATTTTGGCTAATCGCAATTATCTTCTACTTTATTTGGAAAAATACTGAAAAAAAGCGTTCACAGAACCCATCCACTACTCAAGGCAAATCAAGTTCAAAGAAGTTTCAAGGGCCAGGATTTGCTCAAGAATCAGCTCGAGGGGCAGTCTTTGAGTATGCAAGCTTAAAAACTGGAAGTGTTATTGAAGCACCATTTGCAATTATTGATTTAGAAACTTCAGGATTAGACAAAGGTCAGCACAGAGTTATTGAAATTGCGGTAAAACGAATTACCAAAAACGGCGAGGCAATTGATGAGATTTCCACTCTGATTAATCCAGGAGATTCGCAGGTTGGTCCTACTTTTATTCATCATATAAAACCAGAAGAAATTTTGGATGCTCCAAGTTTTGCCGAATTTGCACCAGAGCTGCTATCTCGTTTATCCAATTCAATTGTTGTAGCGCATCATGCCGCATTTGAAGACGGTTTTCTTGGAGCAGAGTTTGCCCGAATTGGGAAAGGGATCAAATCTATTCCTTGTGTGGATACGCTCTGGTTGGCAAGACAAGTGATTGACCTGCCAAATTATAAATTAGCTACAGTCCTTGAGTTTTTCGGTATCCCCGAGGAGGATTCCCACACTGCACTAGGTGATGTCAGATTACTTGCAAAACTTCTACCGATTTTGCTTACGAAGTCTGGATCATTGAAGTTCAATACCCAACTAACTGAATTTGAAACGCCAACAAAAAGTTTTAAAATTAAAACTCGAGTATCAAATTTAAAAAAAGGTGAAAATGGATGGCTTGCTAACATGATACGAAAATTACCGGAGTCCGGCCAAGAGATTTCGAGTGAAGTAGCGTTACGTTATACAGAACTTCTAACCCAGTGCCTAAGTGATGGAAAAATTACTGGTGAAGAAGCTAAGCAATTGGCTAAAGTAGCGGGTGCTGGTGGACTTGGCGCTGAACAGGTTCGTAAAATTCATATCGACTACATCACCGGTTTAGAAAAGATAGCTTTAAATAATGGCAAGATAACTGCGTCAGAACAAAAGCAGATAGACGTAATTAAAGTTCAATTTGGATTGGTTTAACTTAAATCAGCGACGGAGTGACAATTCCTAATTCAACGCAATCAACGCCAGCGCCGATGAGGTGGCAGCAATTCCAAACCAGTTGGCAAGTGATGGCCGCTGCTTTAGTAAATTAATTGCAATTAAGGCAGATAGGGCAGGGGCAGATGCCATAAAGACCCCCACCTTACTTAACTCTAAATTGGTGATCGCAATTAAAAAGAGCAGATTAGCAATTACCTCAAATGTGCCAGAAAGAAGTGCGTACCGCTTCCAACCACTGCCAGTACTTTTATCATCACTTTTGGGTGAGAAGATTATTGATACAAGTAATACTCCAATACGTGCGCCAAAGAGGGCGGCAATAATCTGCGCCTGATCAATCTCAGTCATTAAAACTGAAAAACCGGTGAAGCAAAAGGCAGCAGCGGTTGTTAAGGCAAAGACCTTAAAGCTTGCCCGCTGGTGGGTGGCAGAGCTTTTTGAGGCGAGAAATAAACCTAGAATGGCCAAGATGGCGGCAATGGGAAAGCTCCAAGATAAATCCTCATCCTTAACAAAGACGCCAAACAAAATCAGGTTAAATGATTGCACCAAGGCGACAACGGGGGAGACAAAGGAGACAGAGCCAATTGAAAATGCTTGGTAGATAAAGGGCAGACCGCTGCCGCCAATAAATCCTGCTGCTACACCAATTAAAACAACCCGTAATGTGATGGTATCTAGATTAAAGAGAATTACAAAGGAAAGAATTACCATTGCAATTGAGCTAGAAAAGCGAAGAGTATTTCGCCAACTACCTAACTGGGTTGCTTTGCCACCTAAGGTGTTGGTTAAGGCATTTCCTAAAGCATTAGAAAAGGATGCAATCTCACCAATCATTTAGATTAGCTGCTTTGAATCAACAGCGTTGATGAGCTGGTGAAGTAAGGTGTTAAATCAGTACCCAAGATAAACTCCTTGATCTAATCAGATCGCTCCATTGGTGATTGTAGGCAGGTTTGTTACAAACTACAGGTAATTGATACGGAGAGGCTTTTTGCATCTCAAATAGTGATTTGTAAGGGGAAAGTTTTAAATCTCAACTACCATATAACTTTGATCGGAGTTTACGATTAAAGCGCTTGAGTTTTTAAGCTCCTGCCAATTATGTTGATTCCAGCCAGATGAGCCAACTACTACGCAGCCATTGATGGTGGTGTAATTGATCTGGTAGTACTCCGGGGTGGATTTAAACCGCTCTGGTACTCGATCAAGGTTATATAGACAAAGGCAGATCAAGGTATCTTTATTTGAGATCATCATATTTAAGCTGGTGTAATCACAATTGTTTTTAATGTGGGAGATAGCTGATAAGACCCCATCAACAAAGCCAAGAGATTTGATCTGAGTAAGAAGGTATAAAAAGTAACGCTCTGAATCGGTGGTGCCAGCAGCTTGGGATAGATACTCAGGAACAATTAGTGAATCTAAGCAATCAAATGGGGTAATTGAGCCATTGTGCATAAAACTTATATCTTGATAGGTAAAGGGATGAGTATTGTTTTGATTAATCCCAAGTCCTGGAGTTGCCCAGCGAAGATGAAGAAGCGCAATAGCAGAGTCACTTGCTGCTAACTCGGTTGCAAAGTGATCACTTGCCGTAGCAGCAACCGGCTCCTTATATAACCTTGCCTTGGAAGGTGAGGCGGTGGCAATTCCCCAACCATCACAATGTTGATTTGCTAACTCAACAAAGCTTTGAAAATCATCCCCCAATAATTGATTAAAGGTGGTTGGTTTGGGGCTGTGATAGGCGAGCAATCTACACACGCTTTTTTTCTCCTCACCTAATTTACTTAAACTTTAAAATTATTTAATTAACCGGTGCTATCGCAGCAGTTGCTACTCGGCGCAGGAAGGTATCAATTAACTCAGCCGCTCGCGCATTACTTGCTGCCTCATGCTCTTTAGTTTGGGCTCTAAGTTGATCTAAATCAACACCCTCACCAGTGATCTCAACACAACCACTTTGCCTACTTAACCATGCCTCTAAAACCTCTGGATCGACCTCTGGATGAAATTGCAGGGCAAGTGTTCTTCCCATTACAAATGCTTGATTTGCTAGCTCACTCTTTGCAATCTCCGTTGCCCCCTTTGGGCTTTGCCATCTATCCCAGTGGTACTCAAACCAAGGTCCTGTTGAGATTAAGGTTTTATCATTTGACTCTATCTCAAACCAACCAACCTCAGCCTTTGGTGCTTTAGCAACTGAGCCACCGAGTGCTCTTGCCATTAGTTGACCACCAAAGCAGATACCAAGAATAGGAATACCAGCGTTGTGGGCAGCTTTTAGCTTTTCTAACTCAGGTAGTAACCAATTACCAATTCGATCATCCTCATACGCCCCATAGGGAGCACCCATCGGAACTAGTAGGTCATACTCATTAAAGTTTGGAAAGGTTGTGGTGACATTTGGGGAGTCATAATTTTCCTTTGGCACAATCAAAAATCGCTCAATCTCATACCCATGTTTTTCTAGGGAGCGCCAGATTGGCCCACCGAGTGAGATGTGATCATGTTCAATAAAGAGAGCGCGCATTTATTGAGCCTACCCTTCCACTACAGGATTTAGAAATCCACACGGCGTTGTTTATTAGTAAATTAAAGCTGGAGATAGAATGACTCTTTGCACAACTATAAGCGCGTATTGTAATTGTATGTAAGGGACCATTACAGATCTATAGTCATCATAAAAAATAGAGATGCAATCTATTGGTAAGGCATTTGGCAATTTTTTTCAAAGTACCTAATTTATCTTCACTTTCTTAATTTGAAACTTTGAATTTGGCATGAACCTTCTAGTAGTATCAGATTTATCCACCTATCATTCATGCCTACAAACTTAAAACATAAGGGCTTCTACTGGTTTTGGCTGACCAAATGATTTTGAACCAAATAACACCAACGGAAATCAATCATTTCTGATTGGAAGGTGAGGGGAGACTAATAATTATAACGTTTGGGTAACTTGTACTACAAGAGTTTTCCAAAGATTCACTATTGATACGAGCGCAAAATAGGCCTACTATCCTTTCAGAAAGTGGGGTAAACGTGGCTTGGTATGAACCAGATTCCGCTGCAAATATTATTGCTCAGCCTGTTTATGATCCAAAGTATAAAGTTAAAGAAGCTGTGATTTCTTATCTTCGAGCCTCAATTATTCGCGGTGATATTAAGCCGGGTGAAATTCTTCATGAATCTGATTTGCAAGAAAAATTTGGAGTTAGCAGACCTCCAATACGAGAAGCGTTGGTTCAACTCACGCAAGAAGGGTTAATTCGAACCTTTCCTAAAAAAGGTTCTGTCGTCACTGAGATTAACAAACAGCATCTGAAGCAATCACTATTTGTTAGAAGTAATTTAGAAGCTAGTAACATGGAGTTATTGTTACAAAATATTGAAGCAACTGGCCTACTTGAGTTAGAAGAAAGCAACAAGGAGCAATATGAACTATTGCAAAATGAGAATTTTCCTGCCTTGTATGACTCCATGGATAAATTCCATTACATTTTGTTCGGCTTGAATAATTTACCAAGAGTATGGGAGTTAATTCGTCGCGAGAAAATATCTCTTGATCGACTGCATGCCCTGAACATGACTCTTGAATCTTTAACAATTCCTAAACTTGGCCATTTTGAGAGAATGAACCTGATGTACAACCAGCATGTGCAAATTGTCGAAGGGCTAAGAGAGAAGGATTCGATTAAGTGCCTCTCAATAATTAGGTCACACGCCAATATTGATTTTGAGTCTGCCAACGACCCAAGCAAGGTCGATGCAATTGACACATCTGAAAGATCCTCAGAGAGAGTGCGCTGAAAATGGGACCTTTATCTGGAATCAAAATTGCTGACTTCACCCAACTTTATCAAGGGCCACTAGCAACTCAAGTTCTCTCTGACATGGGAGCAGAGGTTATTAAAATCGAACCCCCCAAAGGTGATTTTTTTAGGAATTGGGCAATAGGAGATAAGTACATAAACGGCGAAAGTATTTCCTTTATGTCCGTAAACAGGAACAAACGGAGCATTGTTCTAGATTTGAAGCAAGAGAATGGAATAAAAGTTGCTAAGGAGATTATCAAGAACTCAGATGTTGTTATAGAAAATTTCCGTCCCGGCGTGATGCAACGCTTAGGTTTAGGATTTGAAAAGTTGCAAGAAATTAATCCACGAGTAATTTACTGTGCGAGCTCTGGTTATGGAACATCTGGCCCATATGTTGATTACCCTGGTCAGGACTTATTAATTCAAGCAATCACGGGAACAATGTGGCTTAATGGCAGACTTGAAGATCCTCCTGTGGCAGTTGGTTTTGGTTTGGCCGACGTTACCGGCGGATTACATATAGTGATGGGAACGCTTGCAGCAATCATCGAGCGCCAAACTAGTGGGCAAGGCCAAAGAGTTGATGTAAATTTATTAAACTCACAGTTAACGATGTTGACTCATGAAGTTACTTATTTTGCCAATACTAGAGAGCGACCAGTGCGCCCAAAGGCCAATTCAACTGGTGCTTATACAGGTGCGCCTCTAGGAATTTACCAAACAAAAGATGGTTTCATTGTGATAGCAATGATGTCTATTTCTAAATTAGCAAAATTGGTGGACGCTCCTAGTTTGTTTGACAATAATTCAACAAATGATATTCCGCGCAGAGGTGAGATTCACGCAGAGCTAGAATCGAAGTTTAAGATGAAATCCGTTGAAGAGTGGCTACCCATACTCAGAGCAGCAGATGTTTGGTGTGCTCAAGTAAAAACCTTTGAGCAAATGATAGAGGATGAACAAGTACTTTGGAATAAGATGATTAGAACTATTGATCACCCAGTTGTTGGTCCTTTGAGTATTGTGGGGCCATCTATTTTGTTCTCCAGAACCAATAGCGAAGTTCGCTTGCCCCCACCGTTACTAGGGCAACATTCAAAAGAAATTTTAAGTGAATTGGGTTTTAATAATGGTCAAATAAAGGATTTTCTTCAGTCTAAGTCAGTTATAAATTGCCAGGAGAAGATAGCCTGAAGAAAAATAAAAGAGAATTACCTAATCACCTTGATTAGGTATGTAAGACAGAGGGGTAGAAATGAGAATATCAAAGGCGAGGAGTGTAATTCTCGCAAGTGCACTTGTAGCAGCTGTACTCCCATCAGTGGCAGCTCAACAAGCATTTGCGGTAGACACCCTAGAAGTATGGTCTTTGCAACAATCTGAAGGACCACTAAAGGAAGCTCAGGCAAAAGCCGTACGTGATTTTGAAGCGGCAAATAACGTAAAGGTGAACTTTACAACTTATCCTTACGTTGAACTCAGAGACAAGTTGTTACTCGCAGCCTCGTCCAATGCTGCGCCAGATGTCATGATGTTAGATCAAATCTGGGTTGCACAGTATGCAGGTGCGGGTTACATCGATCCAATTGACGCAAGAATGGCTACATCAGATATCAAGGGCAGTGATTACTTCCCAGGCGCATGGAACTCCGGTTTCGTTAAAGGAAAGCAATACACGGTTCCATTTGACGTAGGTGTCTGGGGCATGCTCTATTACAACCAGGACATGTTTGCAAAAGCTGGAATCAAGAACCCACCAGCCACTTGGGATGAACTTGTTGCAGCTGCTAAGAAATTAACAATTGGTACCAAGCAGTACGGTATAGGAATCTTCACTGGCCCTGGCGATGCAACCAACTGCGTATATGACGCTTTTGTGTTCTCTGCCGGAGGCACCATTGTTAATAGCAATGGAAAAACAACTGGACTTGGTAGCCCAGCTGCTAAAAGCGCATTAAATATGTTAAAAACTCTAACCGCGTATGGTCCAAAGGGCGTTGGTTCTAGAGATGAAGAGCAGGCTTTCTCACTCTTCACCTCAAAGAAGACTGCTATGGCTATTTACGGAGAATGGGGTCAAGACACAATCAAGGCTCGTGATCCAAACCTAAACTACGGTGTTGCATTACTACCAGCACCTAAGGGTGGAAAATCTGTTGGAACATTTGGTGGATTTAACCTAGGAATATCCTCTAAATCAACCAAGAAAGATCTTGCTTGGAAGTTTATTCAATATGCTTCAGGTGCCAAAAAGCAATTAGAAATTACAATGCTTACACCTGCACATAAAGCTGCAGCGACGACTTATCTAAATGAGAAGCGTCGATTCCCACAGACAGTTTTCAAGCAATTGAACCAAGCTCTATATCGCCCACTTATTGCTAACTATCCAGACTTTGCTGATGCTCAACGCAGTATGTTGACCAAAGTGTTGTCCGGATCAGAGTCAGTTGATGCAGCCCTTAAAAAAGGTGTTCCTGCATTGAATGCAATTCTGGCAAAAAGCTAAAGTATAGAACTTAAGGGTGCAACAATGAGTAATTTCTCAACAGCAGTCTTTTCCCGGTTTAGCGGTAAAAGACTGCTGTTGAGAAGGCATAAGCCAAGAAGCTGGCGGAATAACTTCAGGAACGCGATGCTGGGGTATTTTCTTATTTCGCCAGTGGTCATACTCATTGTTGCCCTCTTGGGATATCCATTATTTAAGACCCTGCAACAAAGTTTTTACGATGTTAGGCCAGCTGTTCAAGCAAACGAATTTATTGGGCTAAGAGGTTTCACCGAGTTATTTGCAGATCCAATTTTTGCTACAGTTTTAAGTAACTCTTTGTTGTGGACAGTTTTGGTTGTATTTTTTCAGTTTTTGTTGGGATTAGCAGCCGCACTTGTATTAAATGCCAAATTCCATGGACGTTGGTTCTTCCGAATATTAATGGTAATGCCGTGGGCACTGCCAGGGATTGTAGTCGCCCTAATGTGGCGCTTAATTCTGAATCCAGATTTCGGTTCAATGCAAATAGTCACCAGTTTCATTGGATTGCCCATAACAGATTACCTTGGACAATCATCGACTGCATTGATATCAATTGTTTTCGTCGCGGTGTGGAAGGGCTTTGCATTTTGGATGCTAATTATCTTGGCAGCACTGCAAGGTGTGCCTAAGGATCAGATTGAGGCAGCTGAAGTAGATGGCGCAGGACCAATCAGAACTTTTTTCAAAATCTACGTACCAAATATGATCTCTGTCTTGCGCATCGGATTCATCCTTACAGCAATTTGGACCTTCAATTACTTTGAGTTGGTTTTTGTTATGACAGCTGGTGGTCCTGCTGGTGCAAGCCATACTTTCCCAACGATTATCTATGAACAGGCCTTTAGACGACTTGATTTTGGACTAGCTTCAAGATTTGCTTTCATAAGCATTCTTATCATGTTAGTTCTGAGCATATTTCTAATCAGAGAAGTTAGGCGAGCAAATAAACATGGGTAAAACACGAAAAATTAAGAGGACTACACTCTTTTGGAAAATTTCTTGGTTTACAACTGGATTTATAATGCTTTTGTTTGTAATCAGCCCGCTAATCGCTTTAATCTCGACCTCCTTTAAACCAACCGAAGAACAGCTTGTTTCACCTCCCACCATTTTTCCTATTAACCCTACTTTAGATAACTATGTCAGTGCTTTGAATGAACCTGCATTTATAAGATATTTGATTAATAGTTTTGCAATTACTGTTTCAACGACAGTCCTCGCGATCATTATTGCTACGTTTGCAACTTTCTCATTTACACGGCTTAAATTTCCAGGTAACAGAGTTTTTTTAGTTGTAGTTGTTCTTGGGCAAGTTATTCCATTGTCAGCGATTGCTGTTCCTCTATACCAAAATGCTACTGCGTTAGGTGTAATTGACTTTTTGCCGGCACTTGTCGCCGTTTACCTAGCCCTAGTGCTTCCGGTCGCAGTGTGGATGATGAGAAGTTATATGGCAAATATTCCAAAGGAGATTGAAGAAGCAACCTTAGTTGATGGCTGCACGCCACTCAATGGATTTTTCCGAGTGCTACTACCCATGATTTTACCTGGAATTGCTGCCACTGCTTCATATATTTTCTTCGTTGTATGGCAAGAATTCTTGTTTGCACTTGTTTACACAACTAAACAGGAAAACCGTACTGTATCGGTTGGAATTCTTGACTTCGTAGGTCAGTATGAAACCAACTGGGGAAATCTGATGGCTGCAAGCGTGCTAATGGCAATTCCTGCCATGCTAACTTTCCTTTTCATTCAAAAACGTCTAGTCAGCGGCCTGACAGACGGCGCAGTTAAGTAGTAAATGTTGACAAAGTCTGAAGCAATCAAACAGCTGCAAATAGATAAAATTGTAGGCATAGTTAGACTAAATGATTCATCTAATTTGGTTGATCTTGCCCGTGTACTTCAAGATGCCGGTGTCAATTTTTTAGAAATAACCCTAACCACCCCAAACGCGTTTGAAGCAATTGACAAAATTAGTCAAACACTCGATGATGATTTTTATGTAGGTGCTGGAACAGTAACAACTTTAGATTTAGCGGAGAAAGCAATAAAATCAGGTGCAAAGTTCATAGTTTCCCCAAATTTCAAAAAAGAAGTTATAGAGATTTCTCATTTGAACTCGATTCCAGCCATGCCAGGTTGTCTAACCCCTACGGAAATTTTTCAGGCGCATGAAGCTGGCGCAGATATAGTTAAAATTTTTCCTAGCTCTTTAGGTGGCACCTATTATCTTAAAGAGATAAGAGGACCTTTTCCTGATATTAAATTTATGCCTACCGGAAGTATCGCACCGGAGATGATCACTGAATATTTAAAAGTAGGTGCTTTTTGTTTGGGCATTGGCACATCCATGATTAAACCAGATGATGTGTACCAGAAAAATTGGAAAAGTATCACTGAATCTATCACCCAAGTTCAGTTGAAAATAAATAGTGTGGGGGTAACAAATTGAGTCTTATTCCTGAAGCATTTGATGTTAACGGTCAACATGTACTGATAATCGGAGCTGGTGGTGGTTTAGGTTCAGAAGTTGCAAGAGTTTTTGCCCAATCAGGAGCTAGAACTTCGATTGCCGGCAGGGATCAAAATAAGCTCAATGTTCTTGCTAGTACTCCTGAATTTATCGGGAAAAATTGCAATAGTTACAGTGTTGACATAACCGATGCTAATTCTGTTAACAGATTATTTGAAACAGTTAATAGTGTTCAACCAATTGATGTCGTAGTTGTTTGTTCGGGAATTAGCATCCGCTCAAACATTTTGGATATGAGTGAGCTAGATTTAAAAAAAGTAATTGACACAAATTTGATAGGGTCTTGGAACTGCGCTAAAAGCGCAGGTGGCATTTTCAAAAACAGATCAAAGGGTAAACTCATTCTCTTTGCATCGTTAGCAAGTCATTTTGGGTTGAATGTTGCAAGCGCTTATTCAGCATCCAAAGGTGCGGTAGTGCAGCTCACAAAGAGTTTGGCAGTTGAGTGGGCAGAATATAATGTCCAAGTTAATGCAGTTGCCCCTGGTTTTGTTGAAACTGAAATGACTAAAGTTTCATTGTCCATACCAGAACGTAAAAAATGGATTATGGATCGTACGCCCGCGAAAAGACTTGGTACGCCAAGAGAAATAGCCAATGCGGTGTATTTTCTAGCCTCTCCCGCTTCAGATTTCATTACGGGGCAGACCGTGTATGTTGATGGTGGATTTATGGCAGGCAGCCAATGGTGAAAGAAACAGAATTCTCCGCTAAAAGTTACCTAATTTCAGGTGCGGCCAGCGGGGTAGGTGCTGATATCTGTAGGGAACTCTTGAATCATGGTGCATACGTGTATGCACTCGATTTTAATGAAGGTGCATTAAAAAAACTCGAAAAAGACGTGAACCTACCAAGTAGCTTAAAAACAATCTGTACTGATATTAGCAGTGAGATCTCTGTCAAAACAGCTATCCAATCACTGAATTTTCCGGGCGACAAACTCGATGGCCTCGTAAATGCAGCAGCAGTTGTGAATGCAAAGAGATTTGCTGATTTTGATCAAAGCGATTGGGAGAAGACTTTCTCCACAAATCTCTTTGGAACTTATTACCTTATTAAGTACTTAACCCCGTTTCTAATCAACTCTGACTCACCTAAAATCGTAAATTTTGCTTCAATGGCAGGTAAAATTGCTGGTCAATATACTGCGCCTTATGCCGCCAGTAAGGCAGCAATTATAAGTTTGACTCGAAGCGCTGCGATCGCTTTGGCTCCGAAAGTTAATGTAAATAGCATTTGCCCAGGAATTATTGAAACTCCAATGTGGGACGTTCTAGGTTCTGATCTAGAAAAAGTTGGTATCAAAGATCATTTCACTAATAGATCTTCGCAATCTCCACTTGCCAGAGCAGGTAAATCGATGGAAGTAGCACAGGCAACATTGTTTTTACTTAGTAACGCAGCTAATTACATAACCGGTGAAGATCTTAATATTAGTGGCGGGTTGGTGATGCATTAGATGTCAAACAACTCAGCTCAGGGAATTGAGCAACTTATTCAGGAAGAGTCTTTTGATTCAAATCCATATGCAGTTTTGAAGCAAATGCGCGAGAAGGCACCGATTTTTTGGAGTAATTCAATGGGTGGTTGGCTCATTACAAAGTATGAAGATGTGGTTCGTACCTTCAAAGATACGGACGATTTTGGAAACGCAGGCAGACTTGGAAAAGCCGCAGAGTACTTGCCAGAGTCAACGAGAAGTAAACTCACTGAATTTACTAAACATTATGAAACCATCGGATTACTGCACTCTGACCCACCTGAACATGATCGCCTAAGGGGTCTTGTAATGAAAGCTTTCAATCCGGCAGCTATAAGGGCAATGCATGCTCGAATTCAAGAAATTGTGGATCAGATCCTCGATGTTGCTTCATCCAATTCTGGGATGGAGGTCATCAGAGATTTGGCATGGGGACTACCGTCAACTGTGCTGGCAGATCTGCTAGATGCTCCACCGGAAAGCAGAGAGCTTTTTAAAAACTGGGCTGACACATTATTAGCTTTTCAAGGAAGTAATAAGCCAGATGAACACACACTTTTCAAAACCCAAGAGGCATTAGTTGAATCCAAAAAGTACTTAACTGATTTGATTCAACAGCGGAAAAAGAACCCAGGTGTTGATCTACTTAGTTCCTTAGTTTTAGCTGAATTAGAAGGGGAGAAACTAAATCATGACGAACTTCTAAACACCTGTATCACACTTTTAGCAGCTGGGCAGGAGACCACAACGGCACTAATCGGCAATATGATTTTGATTCTAGGGCAAGATCCAGCTTTATTATCAAAGATTAGAAATGATAGAAGTTTAATTCCTCAAACTATTGAGGAGATTGTTAGATTTGAAAGCCCGATCCCTCGGCAACCCAGACTTATAAGGAAAGATATAACAGTATCTGGGGTTGAAATGAAGAAAGGTGACATCGCCTTTCAGATGCTGAATTCTGCAAACAGAGACCCAGATATTTTTGAAAATCCTGATTCAATAAATATCAACCGTAAACCTAACAAACACCTAGGGTTTGGTGTAGGGGCTCACTATTGTGTTGGAGCTCCACTGTCCAGATTAGAGGCGACAATCGTTTTAAACTCAATGCTGGACAGATTCTCTAAAATTGAATTAATCAACGAAAAAGTAGAATGGGATACACGTAAGCGTAATTCCCGGGTGCTAAAGGAACTATCAGTAAATTTAGGCTAACTTAGATTAAGCCTTTACTTGTAGTTGTCGTATTAATTTTTGTGATGTGCCATCGACCTAAATTTGTTGCAAATATGGAACTACCCCTGAATGCGATGTTTGTTGGATGGCATAGCAAGTGAGCATCTAGATCTTGAATTAGAATGTTCAATTTTCCACTCCTGTCCAACACCATAATTTGCGAAGGTTCATAACAAGCAATAAACAAGTTTCCAAAATCATCGAATGCAAGGCCATCAGGAATCGCCCCTAAGTTTCCCAAATACAGTGATTTTTTGCCCGCACTGCCGTCGCTCTGGATATCAATTTTACTAATGATCTTTCCCCATGATTCAACAACTAATAAGGAATTACCATCTGGTGTAAAAGCTAATCCATTTGCGAAATCAAATGCTTCATCAGACCACAAACTACCTACTCCTGTTTGCACATCAATCGACCAGATTCCTGGTCCAGGTATCTTTGGCGAATTACTATCAGAGACCAAAAGACGGTTTCTTTGTCGATCCCAAACTGGATAATTAGGAACTTTCATCCCAAGATTAGGATTAGTTAGCTGACTTAGAACGCCATTAGTTGTGTTGAGTTTAAAGACACTTGAAGAACCAAGATCGCAAACATATAAATTTGAATCTGCATCAAATGCCATTCCTAGGCTAAACCCCCCGGTCGAAGCAATTAAGTCAAAGGAGCTTCCGTCGGGTTCAATTCTGTAAATTTCACCTCGATCGCCACCACACCATATGCTTCCATCAGCTGCTATGGCAATACCTTCAGGATGACTCAGGCGTACTTTGCCTAAAGTTCCATCAATGAATACATGCGCGTCTATAAGAAGATCATTTTGCATTACTCAATTATCGACCAATTAAATCCTTAAAGCAAGATTAATTCAAAATTTCTCGTATATTTGCTAATCCTTGCAAAGTTGTTTCTTCCGTGCTGGCAAATTTGATTTTTAGATTCAATGAATCAGCCACTTTCCTTGCAATTTTGTCCATTTTAGTTCCGACCCCACCTGCAACTAGAATCTCATTAACGGAATTTGGCTCAAATTTGGGAATCACCTCCAAATACTTTGTCGCTATTGATTTCAAAACATCGCCAGCCAATTTGCCTCTATTCTCAATCAAAAGATCCTTACGAATGAGTATTTCTGATTCAAAATTTTCAACATCTACCGGCGAGTACGTATCTAATCGATCGATTTGGTTGTTCATCCAGCGAAAATCTGCTTCGGTCGGGTCACTCCCAACTATCATTTTGAGAAAAGCTGTTATTGCCCTTCCACCAGGTAAATGAGTTTTGGTTGCAATGAATTCACCTTTGAAATAAGGTCTAGTTTGGATCTCGTCACTGGAAAAGCCATCATCTAACTTCGAAATTTGAGCTCCGGTTCCTAAGTTGATCGCAATCTGCTTCTCAGAGAGTGCTATTCCGTACAAAGAACTTTGCTGATCGCCAACTGGAGTGTAAATAGGACAACCCAAAATTTCACTGTATCCGATGGAAGTTACTTCATTTACTACACTCGGTAAATCTAATGTAAATGGTAGAATTTCTCTGCTTATTGGCATCCAAGAATTGTTCTCAACATTCAAAAATCCGGATGCCGCAGCATCAGTACTGTGCGATACAAATCTATACTCGCTACATAATTGGGAACCGATCCAGGATATTATGCTATGAAATCTCAAATCACTACCAAGTCTGGAGATATTTTCAAAATCAGCATACATACCTAAAATAGGGAGCCCTGACCGAAACTCTCTTCCATTTAAGGCCATTAAGTCTGATTTATACAAATTTTCAAACAAACTATAACTGCTCCCACCATGCGAATTTGGAATCATACTTCTATTGTCTTGCCAACTTACTATGTTAGATTTTGGCTTATTCTGTAAATCTGTCAAAACCCATCCACCCATTTGACCTGTGATGAGCAAGCCAATGAATTTGTACTCCAAGGTCGCCATTTTTCGGAGCAGTTTTAAACATACAGGCAACAAGACATCAGGAAGTAATTCACGGCTATACAAATTAGGTTTGATAAAGTCAGGCGTATTAGTTGAACTCAAATATTGCAAACTTGTACTATCAGTTTCAACTAACGCTGTTTTTATCGAAGTACTTCCAACATCTAATAAGACATATGCAGTTTTCATTTGAATATTTCCTGATTTTATCTTTTACATTCCACCTACTTAGTCTATTATTACTGGGTGCAACGGACAACAGGAAATCAGTTAACAGGTTCAACCTGGGGTCATGAAAGAGGTTTTGGTCCACTGCTGGCATTAAATGAGCTACATCAAGAATTATTTCCATGTCCAGTTAATTGGAATATTCGAAGTTTAAAAGAGTTCGGCGATCACTCGATGTTCAACCTGACAGATAATTATGATTTAGTGATTTTTGATCACCCTTTCATCGGAGAGATTGCAAAAAATGGTTTGATGCTTCCATTAAATAAGTATCTAGGAAAAGACTATTTAGAGGATCAGAAGTTAAATTCAATTGGAAACGCCTACTCTAGTTATGTGTGGGATGGCAATATATACGCCTTACCTATTGATGTTGCTGGCCACGTCAGCGCAAGACGCATGGACCTATTTGAGAAATATGGTTTATCAATTCCAAGTAACTGGGATGAAGTTATGGCTTTAGCAGAGAACACTAAATATTCAAAAGGCTCCTTGGTGGCAATACCTGGTTTCTCAGTAGATTTATGGTGTTTTTTTGTGACGCTACTGGCAAACAAAGGCTTTAACCCATATTCAAATGCAACTACTTTTGTTACGGGTGATCAAGGTGCAGAAAGTTTAGAGTACATCAAAAAACTTGCGAAACTATCACCTTCAGATTCAAAAAATTGGAATCCAATTCAAACTTTAGATGCTATGAGCACTCAAGAGGAATTTCTATACTGCCCAGCCCTGTTTGGGTACTCTAATTACTCGCAATTAGGCTTCCGTAAACACTTGATCTCGTTTGGTGAGTTGGCGGGCGGTTCCAATGGCTCAAGTGGTGGAATTCTAGGGGGAGCAGGTATTGGTGTTTCAGCAAAAACAAAGAACCCAACTGAAGCAGTGAAGGTAGCTGAGATTTTAAGTTCTGCAAAGATCCAAGCTGGTTTGTATGTACAGCACGGAGGTCAACCAGGGCATAGGGGTGCATGGACGGAAGATAAAAATAATTCACTCACCAACAATTTTTATCGAGACACTTTATCGACTTTAGATAAATCATATTTAAGGCCGAGATTCTCCGGTTTTGTGAATGTACAGACGCTGTCATCAGATGTTATCTGGGATTATGTCAATGGCAGTATAGGTGCCAAAGAAACCATTAACACTTTGAACTCAATATACGCTCAGGCTTATGCTAATCAAAACAATTAAGGTTTGTTGAAGTTTGGCTTTCTTTTCTCCATAAAAGCAGAAACTCCTTCTAATCCGTCTTTACTCTCAATCAAATCAGCGGTGACCTGTGTTTCAAGTTTAATTGCTTTATCTAGAGGCAAATCCAATCCTTCATAGATTAGTTTCTTCAGCAATCCTTGCGCTAGTGGCCCATGCTTTAATACTTGATTTATATACAACTCTAGCTCTTCATCAAATTTATCTGACGAGATTACTTGTGAGATAAATCCATACTCAAATGCTTCCAATGCTGACAAAAAACGGCCTCTCATAATTAAATCGTTAGCTCTAACTCGCCCAATCAATCTTGGTAATAGCTGAGTACCTCCACCACCTGGAAGCAATCCAAGCAGGGCCTCTGGTAATCCAAGTTTGGATGAGTCACTTGCCACAATCAAGTCACAATGCAACGCAATTTCTAAGCCGCCGCCAAGTGCATAACCATTTATCGCAGCAATGAATGGTTTTGGTGTAGTTCGGATCAGGTTCATCACCTCGTGCCCATACTCCATGAACTTTAAATAGTCATCTTTTTTAATTCCTACATAATGCTCAATATCTGCTCCTGATATGAAAGCTTTGTTACCCGCACCTCTAAGAATACAAATCCGAGCCGAGCTTTCTTTGAAACTAGAAATTGCTTTTTCTAATTCCTGATAAACCTGAGGCGTGAGCGCATTTAATTTTTCTGGTCGATTAAAAGTAATCTGAAAAACTTGGTTTTTTTCTGCAACCAAAACCACTTGTGGATCCGCCAATTGAACACCTCTCGCTGAAGATTTAGGTTAGGGTAGCACCTAACCTATTTTTGATCTATATCCACTTGTAATATTAGTTTCGGCCCTCCTAGTACATCCAGACATTTACCATCTTACAAAACTACCTTCAGTGAAGTAGAGTTTGTCTGTGATCGAAATTTCAAATGGAAATTTAGTCGTGAAGATTAACGAATTATTGGGCGCTGAGATTATTCAT
>Ga0315901_10002447_pt1 | contig 25554 bp, 27 predicted proteins | sample LakEriMetagenome_10_FD_203761 | JGI IMG/M metagenome (GOLD analysis project Ga0315901, IMG submission 203761) | Freshwater fungal communities from buoy surface, Lake Erie, Ohio, United States - Buoy 2 MA116 | ecosystem: Environmental > Aquatic > Freshwater > Lake | place: USA: Lake Erie, Ohio...
CGACGTTGAACGACCCCGTCGCGCGGAGCGCCGCGGCCATCGCCTGCGCCACCATGTCGTGGTCCTCGACGATGAGCACGTCGATCATCGGATCCATCGAGGGCTCGTCCACCACGAGCGATCCTAGGGCCACACCCGAGCGGAGAGTCCGATCGCCACGTCGCCGGATCTCCGCGTCGCCGGATCTCCGCGTCGCCGGATTGCCACGTCCGTGGCGCGGGGAACTGCTGAACTGGAGTGCATCCAGCTGCTCGACCCCTCCTCCACGTCCGGTGCGCCTGCACCGGTGCGCCACGACGACGGCCCCGTGCCGCCGCGCCGGCGTGCGGCGTCGCTGTGGCGGACGGTCGCGGTGCACGTGGGGTGGACGGCGCTCGGCGCGGCACTCGCTGCGTTGTGGGTGTGGCGCGAGCAGCTCGACGACCGGTTCGGGCCGTGGTGGTACGCCGTGCCCGGTCTGGTGATCGTGGCCGTGCTCGCACGGCCCCGGCCGGCGCCACCGAAGTCGGCGTCCCATCCGGCGCTGCAGGTGCGGCGCGGTCGTCACTGGACGTACCGGCCGGTGCTGCGCCCGCTCGGCCGCCGCCCCGACGTCGCGAACGTCTTCGTCGACGCCGACAGCGTCGCCGCTGCGGCATGGCCGGGCGCCGACCTCGACGTGGCCCGCCGCTGGACCATCGACGCGAGCGAACGCGTGGCGGTGCGGTTCGGCACGAAGGTCGCCGTCCTGGTCGGGCCCGGCGGTCCGGCGCTCGCCGATCGTGACGGTGTGCGGGTGGTGCACGTCCACCCCGGCGGCTCGATCCGGGACGCGCTGTGGGAGGTCGTGGCACCGGTCGACCCGTCGCTGTTCATGCTGTTCGTCACCGACGACGAGCAGGCGGCGGTGGTCGCCCGTGCCCACGGTGCCCAGGTGATGCCGTGCCGCAACTGGATGACCCTCGCCGACCGCTGAGCGGCCCACCCGGCGCCCGAGCGGGTCGCAGCACCGTCGTCCACGAGGTGGGTGCGACAGCGGCGCGTCGCTGCGATGCGGCGGTGGTGTCGAGCTCCGCCCGGTGGGGGCTCGTCGCGGCGTGATCACGTGCTGCGCGATCGAGCGCGGCCGCGTGCAGCGTCACGCGTGCGGCGCGGTGATCGGGGTCGAGTGGGGCGAGCCCGGTGCGGCCGCTGCGACGGGGGGTCGAGCAGCGGCCGCCGGCTCAGCGGATCACTCGTGCTCGCGGATCTGACAGCCGATCAGGCCCCACGGCCCGATGAACGCCAGCTGGGTGGTGAGCTTGCTGCCGGGTACCGTCTGCATGCCGTCGGACACGACGGGCAGCGAGAGCTTCCAAGCGGCGTTGTCGTCGCTCACGGCGCCCTTCAGGTTGCCGCCGATGATGTTGGCGAGTTCGCCCATGATGTCGCGGACGTCGCCCTGCTCGACCTCGGCAGGGTCCATGCCGAGCACCGACGCGGTGCTGGCGGTGGCCACCTGCTGCTGGCAGTAGAGCAGCAGCGTCGCGCTCCACGGGCCGTGGATCGAGATCGACGAGCACATGACGTCGGTGGTCGCGACCTCGTCGTCGACCCGGCCGATCTCGTTGCCGACGAAGGTGCTCCACGCCAACGACACGAGCTCGGCGACCATCTCCGGTGCTGCCCCGTAGGTGAGTTCTCCGGTCTGCATCTGTCCCTCCTCAGGCCTCAGGGCCCCAGTTCGCATGCATGCTCAGCACGCCTTGGCGAGAACGTCCGCCGATCGGGCCGTCGCGCCAGGGTTTCGAGGGTGCGATCCCTCCGAACGCGCGCGGATCTCGGCGCGAGGCGCCCCGCTCGGCCTCGCGCCGCAGCCACTGGACCGATTGCGTCGCGTCCGGACGATCCGCTGCACCATGGCTGCGATCGGTTCCGTCTCCGGCGCGAGTGGTCCCGCCGACATCGAGGCGCGGCTCGCCGCGATCCGCCAGCGCGTCGCGCCCACGGGCACGCTGAACCGCTACCAGTCGGCGCTCGCCGTGGACACGACGCCCCCCGATCCGTGGACGAACGGCTTCGACCCGTTCGGCGCCGTCTACCAGGCGGCGCTCGAGGCGAAGGCGTCGTCGCCGGCGCCGAGCACCTCCTTCGGCGGGTCGTACGGCCTCGGTTCGATCGGTGGCTCGCCCGCCGCTGCGACGTACGTCGGGATGGGCGCACCGCTCGGCGGTGCGGGGTTCGGCGAGTCGTGGATCGGACCCACCGGAGCCAGCGTCGGCAAGATCGGGGGCTACGGACCCATGCCGGTGCCGAGCGAGCTCCAGGTGTACGGCAACGGCCGGATCCCGCGCGAGGCGCTCACCCCGATCGGGCAGGGCGGCCACCGTCTGTTCGCACCCGCCGCCGAGGCGTGGATGGCCGCCGTGGAGGCCGCCGCCGCCGACGGCATCACGTTGCGGATCACCGACTCGTACCGCACCTACGACCAGCAGGTGGACCTCGTGCGCCGCAAGGGCCTCTACTCGGAGGGTGGCTTCGGTGCCGTGCCCGGCACCTCGAACCACGGGTGGGGCCTCGCCGTCGACGTCGACGTGAACGACCCCACCACGCTCGCCTGGATGCGCGCCAACGCGCACCGCTTCGGCTACGTGGAGGCCGTGCCGCGCGAGCCGTGGCACTGGGAGTTCCGCCCGACCCAGGCCTGACACGGCCTGACCCGATCCTGACCCGGCCGCTCGCGCCCTGAGGCGATCCGGATCCGCTTCGACCCGAGAGGTGATCCGGGGGACCGCCGGGGGACCGGCGGGGGATTCGGCCGGGAGCACCGTGCAGCGCCGTCGGGCGTCCGCACTGTGAGGAGGGCTCAACCAGGGCAGGGTTCCAACGGACTGGAGCCCGGTATCGACACACCCCACACGGAGGTAGGGAAAAAATGCGTATCAACCAGAACGTGATGGCGAACAACGCCCAGCGTATTCTCGTCGGCACCAGCGTTCAGCTCGGGAAGAACCTCGAGAAGCTCTCCTCGGGCTTCCGCATCAACCGTGCTGCCGACGACGCCGCCGGCCTGGTCATCAGCCAGAACCTGCGTGCCCAGACCAGCGGTCTTCGCCAGGCGAGCCGCAACGCCCAGGACGGCATCTCGGTCCTCCAGACGGCGGAAGGTGCGCTCAACGAGGTCCACACCATGCTCAACCGCATGCGTGACCTGTCGGTCCAGGCGGCTAACTCCGGTGCCAACGACCCGGCGGCCCGGGCCGCTGCGGCCCAGGAGATCACGGCGCTCAGCGCCGAGATCACCCGTATCTCGGGCACGACCAAGTTCGGCGCCACCCAGCTGCTCGACGGCAGCTACGGCGCGACGCCGGGCGTGCGGTCGGCCTTCGACGCCGACAACTCGATCGTGGTGGCCGCTGGCGACGACATCAGCTTCGACGTGACCGGTGGTGGCGGTGCCCGCACCGTGGAGCTCGCCGCCGGTACCTACTCCGGTGCGCAGTTCGCCGCCATGGTGACCAGCGCGGTCAGGAGCACCTACGCCAACGCCACGAACGCCGCGGACCTGTCCTTCGCCTCGAGCTTCCAGGCGACGGCGCAGACGGTCGGCAGCGGCAGTGTCGTCAGCTTCAACAACGGCGCCGCAGCTGCGGTGACCGTGACCGATGGCGGCGGCACGCCGCTCGCGGACGGTGGCATCGCTGGTCTCGCCGGAGCGGTGGCCGGCGCGTCCGGTTCGGGTGGTCTGTTCCAGGTGGGCGCCAACGCGAACGAGACGGTGCAGCTCAACATCACCGCTGTCACCCTGTCGGCGCTCGGCATCACCTCGCTCGACGTGACCACCGACGACACGACGCGTGCGGCGGCGATCACGGCGCTCGACGGCGCGATCACGACCGTCTCGACGACCCGAGGCAACCTCGGTGCGTTGCAGAACCGCTTCGAGTCGCTCATCACCAACCTGGGGGTGTCGACGGAGAACATCCAGGCCGCGGAGTCCCGGATCCGTGACACGGACATGGCCCAGGAGATGGTGTCCTTCACCCGCAACCAGGTGCTGCAGCAGGCCGGCACCGCGATGCTGGCGCAGGCCAACCAGATCCCGCAGTCGATCCTGTCGCTCCTGCGCTGATCGGTTGTCGTCCGATGGTGGAAGGGGGTTCGGCGACGCCGGGCCCCCTTTCGCCCGTTCACCCGTCCAGTGACCGCCCACCCCTGACCACCGACCCCTGACCACCGACGACACCCCGGACCGTTACGAGGAGGATCTCCATGTCGAACAGCATCAGCGTTCAGGCCGGTGGCATCGACGTCACCCAGATCGTCAGCGGTCTCATGCAGGTCGAGCGGCAGCCGATCGACCGGCTGGTCAGCAAGCAGTCCGCGGTGAAGCTGCAGAGCGACACCGTCGGCCGCCTTCGCACGAGCTTCGAGTCGCTGCGCACCGCCGCGGCCTCGATCGTGAACGGCGGCATCACCAAGTTCTCCTCGACGGTCTCGAACACCGCCGCCGTCTCGGCCACGCTCTCGCCGTCGGCCGCCGCCGGCTCGTTGAGCTTCGCCGTCGACCGGCTGGCGCGTGCCCACGGCATGCGCACGGCCTCCACGGTGTCGAGCACCTCGTCCGTCGTCACCACGGCGTCGTCGCTCGCGGTGTCCACCACCACCACCAAGCTCGGTCTCGGCGCGGCCACGGTCGGCGCGGGCGTCACCAACGGCACGTACACCGTCACCGTCGCCCAGGCCACCGTCGGGGCCACCAAGACGGGCACGTCGACCCTCTCCGGATCCACCACGATCACCGCCGGCGTGAACGACACGCTGAACGTCACGATCGACGGTGCGGCCCGCTCGCTCACCCTGCCGCCCGGCACGTACTCCTCGACGCAGCTCACCAGCGCGCTGCAGAACCAGATCACCGCCACCGGAGGCGGCGCGACGGCGTCGCTCGACGGCTCGGGTCGCCTCCGGCTGGTCACCACCCACGAGGGGTCGGCGGCCACCGTCCAGGTCACCGGTGGCACGGCGCTCGCGGGCCTCGGTCTCACCACCGACGCGACGGCGATCACCGGCACCGACGGCTCGGTGCGCATCGGCAGCAACCCGGCCACCACCGTCACGTCCGCTGGTGCCGGCGGCACGGTCGGCATCAGCACCGGTGCGGGCACGCTCACCTTCGACGTCAGCGGCGGTCTCCGCGCCGGCTCGGGCACCGTCGCCGTCGTGTCGACGGGCGACCGCAGCCTCGGCGCCGTCGCCCAGGCCATCAACGGCGCCAACGTCGGTGCCACCGCCTCGTCGGTCCGCGTGGGCGACGGCAACTGGCTGCTCCAGGTGAACTCGAGGTCGACCGGCCTGAACGGTCGCGTCGCCCTCCACGGTTCCGTGTTCGCCGGCCTCGGCGGCACGATCGAGACCTCGGCGGCGCAGGACGCGCAGATCACGGTCGGCTCGGGTCCCGGCGCCTACTCGGTGACCGCCTCGGGCAACACCTTCTCGGACGTGATGCCCGGCGTCACCCTCACGGCGCTCGCCGAGTCGGCGACACCGGTCACGGTGAACGTCAACATGAACGAGAGCGCGACCGCGGACGCGGTCAACTCGCTCGTCACCTCGATCAACTCGGTGATCGGCGAGCTCGGCGCTCAGACCCGCTACGACCCGAAGACCAACCGGGCCTCACCCCTGTCGGCCGACGCCGGCATCCGCCGCCTCGCCGAGGAGCTCCGGACCGCCGTCACGTCCATGGTCGGCGACGCCGGTCTCGCATCGAGCGTGGGCATCGACGTGCAGCGCGACGGCACGTTGAGGTTCGACCGTGCCAAGTTCAGCGCCGCCCTCGCGGCGGACCCGGCGGCGGTGCAGCGCGTCTTCTCCCGCGGGGGCGGCTCCACCAACGGCGCGACGTTCGCGGCGGCGACCGACAGGACGGTCGCCGGCAGCTACGCGGTCGAGGTGACCAGCGCGGCCACCCGTGCCTCCACCGGCGACATCCTGGTCGGCGGCTCGGTCGCCGGCCAGCGGATCGGTGTGCGCGTCGGGACGGTCACGGCCACCTACGACGCAGCCCCGGGCGCGACGGCAGCGGACATCGTGAGCGGACTCAACACCGCCATGGCGTCGGCCGGAGTGAAGGTGAGCGCCGAGCTGTCGGGTGGCGGCGTGCGACTCACGGCGGCAGGGTTCGGCTCGTCCGGTTCGTTCGAGACCAACCTCGACGTGACGGGCGTGGGCACGTGGGCCAACCACACCGGCACCGATGTGGCCGGCACGATCGACGGCCGCACGGCGGTCGGGGTCGGCAACACGCTGCGCGTGCTCGACACCGACACCTCGCTCGCACGCGGCCTGCAGGTCCGGGTGGACGAGGGCCGGACGGGCACGGTCGGCCCGGTGTCGTACTCGCCGGGCATCGCCGCACGCCTGGTGTTCCTCACCGCGAACGCGGTCGGCGCGGGCGGCGCCCTCACGGCCTCGGCGAAGACCTACGAATCGCGGTCGAACGCGTTCAACGAGCAGATCCAGCGGTACGAGCAGCGCCTGATCGCCAAGGAGGCGTCGTTCCGGCGTCAGTGGACCGCGGTGCAGAGCGTGCTCAACGGGATGCAGAACCAGCAGACCTGGCTGTCGAACCAGATCGCGGGCATGAACCGATGACCGGCGCCGTGGATCCCCGATCCGCGGACCCGGCCGCTTCCGGAACCCCCGAACCACCCACGACGAACCACGGAAGGTCAGTCATGTCACCACAGTCGATGCGAGCGAAGTTCTCGTCCGGCGGCCTCGAGACCGCGTCGCCGAGTCGGATCGTCGTCATGGCGTACGACCGCCTGGACCGCGACCTCGCGGGCGCCACCGTCGCGATCGACGCCCGCGACATCGAACGGTCGCACGACCTGCTCGTGCACGCGCAGGCGCTCGTGATGGAGCTGCACGACATGCTCGACCTCGACGCGTGGGAGCACGCGCCGCAGCTGGCCTCGATCTACCAGTACGTCCACGAGCTCCTGGTCCGCGCCAACGTGAAGAAGTCGACCCAGGAGGTCGGGGAGGCACGTACCCTGCTCGCCGGCCTGGGCGACGCCTTCCGGCAGGCAGCGGTCCAGGTGGCGAGCAGCCCGGCTGCTCCCGTGGTTGCTCCGGCCGCAGCGGCGGCTCCTGCTGCTGCTGCTGCTCCTGCGCCTGCTGCGCCGGCCTTCGCCACGCCACGCCCCGGCCCGTTCGCCCTGCCCGACGACGCAGGTCGCCGACTGTCGGTGAGCGCGTGATGGTGCACCCGCCCGATGCGGCCGAGGCCGTCGCGTTCGAGCTGTGGGAGGACCTGCTGCGCGCCTACGCGGAGGTGATCGAGCAGCAGCGGTCGTTCCTGCTCACCGTCGGTGCTGTGGAGGGTGCCGACGACGCCGCGTTCGAGCCGCCCCTGTTCGGGATCCCGCTCGATGCCCCGCCGATGCCGGCGGCGCTGGAGTCATGGGCGACGTCGCTGCTGACGGAGACCGCCGGCCTCGCCGAGATCGCCCATGAGATCCTGGCCGCTCGTCCGGCCAACGTGCGTCCGCAGCTGTTCGCGCCGTCGGCGGGGGGATCGACGCTGGACCAGAAGATCTGAGGCGTCGTGCTCGGAATCGACCTGCTCACCGTGCTCCTGGTGGTCGGGCTGGTGGTGCTGGTCGTCAGCACGACCGTGATGATCCTCACCACGGCACCTGCGCGTCGCGATCGACGTGACCGGCGTGACCGGCGCGAGGGCGGAGCGTCGGGCGCGCTGTCGCCCTCGGCCCAGCACGCGATCGCGCTGGCCCGGGCGCGTGCGGCGGCGCACTCCACCGACGCGGCCGCGGCGAGCGTCCCGCCCCTGCTCATCCCCGCTGGACAGATCATCGACATCTCGGACGGTCTGGTGCGAGATCGGGGACAGGCCCGCGAGATGACGGTCGAGGACGCGCAGGCGCTCGCCGAACACGTCGCGGAGACCGACCCCCAGTTCGTCGCGGAGGTCATCAGCCAGTGGATCAGAGCAGACTCGAGCGGACCCGACGTGCGTCCCTGACCACCAGGTCGGCCGCTCCGGTCCTGCAGCCGCTGCGCTTCGAACCACCCAAGCTCGCCACCACCAACGGCGGCCGTATGGCGCGCGATCCCGCCGACGAGGCAGCGCTCGCCGAGGCCTACGCCGCCGGTCGTCGCGAGGCCGAGGCCGAGCTCGCCGTTGCCGTCGACGCCCACCGCCGGGCCACCGAGCAGCAGCAGTACGCGGCCGCCGCACTCGCGAACGCACTCGACCGGATCGAGCACGTCGACCTCGGCACGCTCCACGACTTCCAGCAGCAGGTGCTCTCGCTCGCGGTCGCGCTCGCCGAGGAGCTCGTCGGACGCGAACTGCAGGCGTTCGACGACGTGGTGCTGGCGAACGTGGAACGGGCGCTCAGCCTCGTCCCTGAGCGAGGCGACGTGGTGCTCCGCGTGCACCCCACGGATCTCGCCGGCGTGCTCGAGGGCGCCGCGATGATGGGACACCGCGCGGGCGACGTGCAGGTGGTGGCCGACCCGTCCGTGCAGCGCGGCGGCTGTGTCGCGTCGTGCGGTCCGCTGCAGGTGGACGCTCAGTTCGACGGCGCTCTCGCACGGCTGCGCGAGGCGTTCGCCTCGTGAGATTCTTGACGAACCAGCAGGTGGACGCTGCTTGCATTCCGGCAGCAGTCCACACAGTCACGGTCGTGACCGCCCAGCCGAGCAACCAGCCGCCGACGAGTCGGCAGCAGTGGCGTCAGCCGAGCGACCACGGGGGCATCCGATGATGGTCTCCGGCATCTCCGACGGCACCACCCTCGCGCTGCGGATGGCGATCAACGGGCTCGACGCCCGCCAGCAGTCGATCGCCGCGAACATCGCGAACCTCGAGACGCCGGGCTACCGCGCTCGGATCGTCAGCTTCGAGGACAGTCTGCGCGCCGCCCTCGAGAACGGTACCCCGACCGACACCTCGGTGATGGTCGACCAGTCGCTGGCCCCCACCCGCTCCAACGGGAACAACGTCAACATCGACTTCGAGTTGCTCGCCGAGAAGGAGAACGTCCTCCGACAACGCCTCGTCGTCCAGGCGCTCAACGCGAAGTACTCGCTCTTGCGAACAGCGATCACCGGTCAGTGACCGGTCGGGCCACGGATGGCCACACCGACGCATCCACCCACCCGCACCACCTGTCCCTGTCCGTCCCGCTGAACCCGCGGCACTCGAAGCACTCGAAGCACTCGAAGCACCGTCGCAAGGAGGAACCCGATGTCGGAGATCTTCTCCATCCTGGGAGTCGCCACGTCCGGAATGGGCGCCTACAAGACCTGGCTCAACGCCGTGGCCGACAACGTCGCCAACATGAACAACGTCGTCCGCACCGACGAGCCCGCCTTCCAGGAGCGCTTCGTCGAGGTGCGTCCGATGATGGACGAGGACGGCCTCGGTGACGGTGTGATGGTGACCGGCGCGATGTTCGGCGATCCCGACGGCCGCGTGGTCTACGAGCCGAACCACCCGCTCGCCGACGAGGAGGGGATGGTGCGCCGGTCGGCTGTCGACCTCACCGACCAGATGGTGTACATGCAACTCGCCCAGCGTGGTTACCAGGCCAACGTGCGCTCGTTCGAGAGCGCCAAAGAGGCCTACGAGACCATCCTGTCGATCGGACGCTGACGATGGCACTCCCGATCATGCCGATCTCGCCGATCTCCATCCCGGGCATCGTCCAGCCGGGCAACCGCACAGCGGCGGCCCCGACCCAGGTCGACGGACCGTCGTTCGGGTCGGTGCTCACCGATCAGCTCGACCGTGTCAACGCCGCCCAGACGAAGGCCGACGACCTGGCGCTCAAGGCCGCGACCGGCGACCTGCAGTCGATCCAGGACTACACGATCGCCTCCACGGAGGCACAGCTCCTCACCCAACTCACCGTGCAGGTGCGCAACCGCGCGGTCGAGGCCTTCAACGACATCATGCGCATGCAGATCTAAATGCCCACGAACGAACGACCCAACGCCGTCGGCCGCGCCAAGGAGCTCGCCGGCAAGCTCACCCCCGTCCAGAAGATCACGCTGGGCGCCGTGGTGCTCACCGTCATCGCCGGCACGCTCGTGTTGTCGCGCGGCGGCGACCAGGTGCCGATGAGCGCGCTCTACACCGATCTCAACTCGGCCGACGCCTCGTCGGTGGTCGACTCGCTCGCGTCGCGCGGTGTGCAGTACGAGCTCACCGACGCGGGCCGGACGGTGCTCGTGCCGAAGACCGAGGTGTACGACCTGCGCGTCGCCCTCGCGGGCGAGGGGTTGCCGACCTCGAACGAGGGCTACGCGCTGCTCGACAACCAGGGCATCACCACGTCGGAGTTCCGTCAGCGCATCGACTACCAGCGTGCCCTCGAGGGTGAACTGGCCAAGACGATCTCGGCGCTCGACGGCGTGCAGAGCGCCACGGTGCACCTCGCGCTGCCCGACGACTCGGTGTTCGTCGACGAGCCGGCCTCGCCCACCGCCTCCGTGCTGGTGGTGGGGTCGAGCATCGGCGGCCTCGCGAGTGGCGAGGTCGAGTCGATCGTCCACCTGGTGGCGTCATCGGTGAAGGACATGACGCCCGCGAGCGTCACCGTCGTCGACGCCAACGGCACCGTGCTGTCGGCGGGCGGCGGCGAGGGCGCCGCCGGCGGGATCTCCGTCGGCGGGACCAGCGACCGTGCCAAGGCGACCGCCGACTACGAGTCGCGGATGGAGGCGTCGATCATGGCGCTGCTCAGCCGCTTCGCCGGCCCCAACAAGGCCGCCGTCACGGTGACCGCCGAGCTCGACCTCGACGCGCGCCAGACCACGTCGGAGGACTTCGGCACGATCGGGGAGGAGCCCGAGGACCCGTACGTGCTGGTGGAGAAGTCGTCGCGTGAGATCTACGGCAGCGAGGCCGGCGGAGCCGACGGCGCGACCGGTGTGCTCGGCCCCGACGGCGTGGTGGCCGACAACATCACCGACCCGGACGCGATCGCCGAGGCGACCGACTACTACAAGGACGACATCGACACCCAGTTCGCGATCGACCGGATCGTGGAGCAGACGACCGAGACGCCGGGCGAGGTGACCCGCCTCAACGTGGCCGTCGTGCTCGACGAGGCCACCGTCACCGAGGACCAGGTGACCGAGATCCAGGCGATGATCGAGGCGGCCGCCGGAGTCCAGGCGGAGCGTGGCGACTCGGTCGTCGTGTCGCTGCTGCCGTTCGACACGTCGGCGGCCACGGCAGCCGAGGAGCTCGCCGCCGCCGAGGCGGCCGCGGCGTCGTCGTCGCAGATGATGGGCATGATCCGCACGATCGCGATCCTGCTCGTGATCCTGATCGCCCTGTTCCTCGGCTACCGCAGTGCCAAGAACGCACGCAAGGTGACGGTCGAGCCGATCAACATCGGCGAGATCACCACCGGGCCGCGCCCGTCGCTCGGCCCCGGCTCGGCGGTCGGCCCCGGCTCGACGGTCGACCCCGACGAGCTCGAGACCGAGATGGTGCCGATCGCGACCGCCCGGCCACCGGATCGTGACGCGATCGTGATGAACGAGCTCATCCAGATGGCCGAGCGCCGGCCGCAGGAGGTCGCGAACGTCCTGCGCGCCTGGCTCGCCGAGAACAAGACTGGGGCCCGCCGATGACCGACATGTCCACTGCGGTTCCTGCCAAGTCCGCCGCGCCGGCGATCCCGCAGAGCAATCTCAGCGGCGCGCAGAAGGCGGCGATCCTGCTGCTGAAGCTCGGCCAGGCGCACTCGGCCAAGGTGCTGAAGCTGCTGGGCGACCAGGAGGTCACCCAGATCACCGCCGAGATCGTGAAGTCGCAGACGATCAAGAAGGAGGACAGCGACGTCACGCTCACGGAGTTCGCGACGCTCGTCGTCGCCGGCGATCACATGCAGGCCGGTGGCTTCGCGACGGCACAGCAGCTGCTGGAGGCGTCGCTCGGTCCGCAGCGCGCCCTGGAGATCATCGAGAACCTCAAGGAGACGATGGCCAAGGCGCCCTTCGAGTTCCTGAAGAACGCCGACCCGAGGCAGATCCTGAACTTCCTGTCGTCCGAACACCCGCAGACCATCGCCCTCGTGCTCGCGCACGTGAACCCCGACATCGCCTCGATGGTGGTGGGCGGTCTGCCAGAGGAACTGCAGCGCGAGGTCTCGATCCGCATCGCCACCCTCGACCAGACGTCGCCCGAGGTGATCACGCTGCTCGAGGGACAGCTCGAGAAGCGCATGTCGTCGGTCGTGAAGAGCCAGACCAACCAGGCTGCAGCCGACGGCGTGCAGACCCTGATCGCGATCCTCAACCGCTCCGACCGAGCGACCGAACGGTCGATCTTCGAAGGACTCGAGCACCACAACGAGGAGCTCGCCGACGAGGTGCGCTCGCGCATGTTCGTGTTCGAGGACATCGTCACCCTCGACGACCGCGCGGTGCAGCTGGTGCTGCGCCAGGTGGACGCGAAGGAGTTGGCGACCGCCCTGAAGGGCGTGCGCGCCGAGGTGAGGGAGAAGATCATGCGCAACATGTCGGAACGTGCGGCGCAGAACCTCGCCGAGGAGATCACGCTCCTCGGCGCGGTGAAGATGAAGACCGTCGAGGAGGCACAGGGCGCGATCGTCCGTGTCATCCGGGCGCTCGAGGAGAGCGGCCAGGTGGTCGTCACCCGCGGCACGGACGAGTACGTGTCGTAGCCCGCGGGCACACATCACTCCCGGGTCACCCGTGCACGACGGCACGGACCCGGACCATCCATCAACAGCGGGCCAGGGACGGCACCGTTGGAGGAACCCACGGATCGGGGACCGACATCGACAGGAGCCCACGTGCCCATCGCTCTCCCCGAGCTGCACCCCGACCTCGCCGACCGCCTCGACCGGGCGCGCCCGGCGATGTGGCCCGTACGGTCCGGTGCGATCAGCCGGGTGCTGGGTCTGCGCTTCGACGTGGAAGGCCTCGACCTGCCGATCGGCGCCACCGTGCGCATCGCCGAACCGGGCATCGACCTCAGCGGTGAGGTGGTCGCCGTCGGCGACGGCTCGGTCACGTGCATGCCCTTCGGCGAGGTGAAGGGGCTCCGCGTCGGCGCTCGCGTCCAGGGTGACGACCGACCGAGCTCGATCGGTGTCGGCCCGGCGCTGCTCGGACGCGTGATCGACGCCCTCGGCCGTCCGCTCGACGACCGTGGCCCGATCCCCGGTCTGGTGGACGTGGAGCTCGACGGTGATCCGCCGCACCCGCTGCGCCGCGCGATGGTGGACACGAAGATGTCGCTCGGGGTGCGCGCCTGGGACGCGCTGATCCCGGCCGGCCGGGGCCAGCGCGTCGGCATCTTCGCCGGCTCGGGCGTCGGCAAGTCGACGCTGCTCGGCATGATCGCCCGCAACACCGCCGCCGACGTGAACGTCGTGGCCCTGATCGGCGAGCGCGGTCGCGAGGTACGCGAGTTCGTCGAGAACGATCTCGGCCCCGAGGGTCTCGAGCGCTCCGTGCTGGTGATCGCCACGTCCGACGCGCCCGCCCTGGTGCGGTTCCGCGCGGCGTTCGTGGCCACGCGCATCGCGGAGTACTTCCGCGACCAGGGCGCCGACGTGATGCTGATGATGGACTCGCTCACGCGCTTCTGCATGGCCCAGCGCGAGATCGGCCTCAGCGCCGGCGAACCGCCCACCAGCCGCGGCTACCCGCCGAGCGTGTTCTCGCTGCTGCCCCGCCTGCTGGAGCGTGCCGGTGCCGCCGAGGTCGGTTCGATCACCGGGCTGTACACCGTGCTCGTCGACGGCGACGACCACAACGAACCGATCTCCGACGCGGCCCGGTCGATCCTCGACGGTCACGTCGTGCTCTCCCGCAAGCTCGCCCACGCGAACCACTACCCGGCGATCGACGTGCTCGCCTCCGTCTCGCGTGTCACCGGTGCGGTGACCACCGAGGAGGAGCGCGACCTGCTGTACGGGCTCCGCCGGTTGATGGCCGCCGAGGCGGAGGCCAAGGACCTGATCGAGATCGGCGCGTACGTGCCAGGCACCAACCCGACCGTCGACCGTGCGATCGCGATGCGGGACACCATCCGCGGCTTCCTCACCCAGCGCACCCACGACCGTTGGGACGCCGAGCGCTCGTTCGCCCGGCTGCGCGAGATCCTGGGTCCGAACGGGGGTCGGTCGTGAACCGCGCCCGGTTGCAGGCCGTCCTGCGCGTCCGCTCGCTGCAGGAGCGCGGGGCGCGCGGCGAGCTGGCCCGGCGCAGCCAGGAGCACCGGCGGGCCGCGGAGGCCGAGGAGCGCACCTGGCAGCTGCTCCAGCAGCTGGCACCCTCGCCCGACTCGCCCGTGGGCGACCTGCAGGCCCTGCAGGCCGTTCGCAGCGCCGGGACGCTCGCCGCCGTGCGCCAGCACGGCGAGACCGACGAGGCGCGCGAGCGCACGGTGGTGGCTCGCGACGAGTGGACCGTCGCCGCACGCCGCGTGGAGGCGCTCGACCGCCTCGGCGAGCGGCTGCTCGAGGCCGAGGAGGCCGAGGAGGAGCGCAAGCAGATCCTGGAGGTCGACGACCTCGTCCTGGCCCGTCGCGGTCGCACGGCGTCGGGCACCGTGGAGACGGCGCCGTGAGCCCGGTGGCCGCGATCACCGCGTCCGGCTCGCTCGCGGCCGTGCAGGCGCGCATCGAGATGCTCGAGCAGCGCCTCGGCGTGCGGCGTCCCGCGGGCACGGATGTGGCGAGCACGGCCGGAACGTCCGGCGCTGGAGCAGCCGGTGCGGACGGCGCGGGTGCGGTGTCGGCCGATCCCGTGTCGCCGTCGTTCGGGGCGACCCTCGACGGGGTGCTGACCGGTGACGGGAACGATCTCATGACGGCGGTGACCGAGCTCCTCGGCGGTGGCACGGCCCTGCCGGGCACCGCGACCGCGGCGACCACCGGGGCCGGCGGATCTGCGGGATCGTTCGACGCCGCCTTCGACGCTGCCGTGGCACGGCTCCGCGCCGGCTGGTCCGGCACGGTGCCGGTCGGAGCGGTGCCGGGGACGTCCGCCACGCCGGTGGTGGCTGCGGCCGGCGGTGTCACCGGGACGCCCGGGATCGCCGGCAGCGTCTCACCGGCGACCCCGTACGCGTCGCTGTTCGAAGAGGCCGGTGCCCGTCACGGGATCCCGCCGAAGGTGCTCGCCGCGGTCGGCTGGGTGGAGTCGCGATTCCGCCTCGACGCGGTGAGCAGCGCCGGGGCACTCGGGATGATGCAGTTCCTGCCGTCCACGGCCGCGGGCATGGGGGTCGACCCCTGGGACCCGGCCTCCGCCATCGACGGCGCGGCGCGCTACCTGCGCCACGCGCTCGACCGGTTCGGCTCCCTCGAGGAGGCGATCGCCGCCTACAACGTCGGCCCCGGTGCCGTCGCCCGTGCGGGCGGCGTGCAGCCCGGTACCCAGGCCGAGCGCTATCTCCAGAAGGTCCTCGAAGCGACAGGACGCGTGTGATGACCACGATCAGGAACCTGCCCACCGCCGCGACGATCGATCCGTCGATGCTGCCGAACACTGCATCGGAGACGGCGCGCCAGCGGCTCGCCGACCACGCCGATCGGTTCGCCGAGTTCTTCGAGCGGGCGCTCGACGACCGGCCGCGCGACACCGGCGTCGGGTCCGACCGGCGCCACGAGGTGCGCGACGACCGGTCGGACGATCGGTTCCGCACCGGGTCGACGGACGACCGCGATGCGGTTGGCCGCACCCGCTCCGACGAGGTGCGCGACCGTGAGCCGGACCGCGCACGCGACGACGTCGCCGGTCGCGGCGACGGCCAGCGGGTGGACGGCGCGAGTGCGCGCCGTCGAGCGGCCGACGGCGGGACCGCGCGCACCGACGACGCCGCAGCGCCGCGCGACGTGACGTCGAACGACGGGCCCGCTGCGAGCGACGCAGCGGCGCCGAACGGTGCCGACGAGACGACCGATACCGCGAGGACGGAGTCGTCGGAGGAGGGCGCCGCGGCGGTGCCGAGCGACCTGCTCGCGTCCATGGCCGCGCTGGTGGTGTCGACCACGACGGACGACCCGGTGGCGGGCACGCTCGGGCTGGCGGCGGGCACCGCCCCGGCCGTCGAGGCCCTGGCCGGCTCGACCGACGCCGCGAGTGGCACCGCTGCCGTCGCCGCCATCGCCGCCGGTGAGCTCGCGGCGATCGGGGCCGCACCGGCGGTCGAGGGCGTGGCCGTCGGCGAGGTCGTTGCGCCGACCGTCGAACCGTCCACCTCGGACACGGCTGCCGCCGTCGCTGCCGCCGCTGAGGGCATGGCCTCGGGCGGTCCCGCCTCGGCCGACCTCGCGTCGGCGACGACCGACTCGTCCGATCTCGCCTCGTCCGACGCCGCGCAGGCGGCGGTGGGGACGGAGCTGTCGGCGCCCGCGGACGGCGCCACGATCACCGATCCCGCCGCGGCGACTGCGCCGGCGACGGCTGCGGTCGCCGCCCGTCCGACGCGGACCGGTGCCGCCGCGATCGGTGCCGACGCCGGCGCGGCCCCGCCGGACGCCGTGCCGGCAGCCGTCGCGACGTCGCCGACGGTCACCGCTGTCGCCGGGTCGACCAGCACCGACACGGCCTCGTCGGGCGCCTCGAGCGGTCCGTCCGCGACGGCGATGCCCGCCGCGGCGAGCCCGGCGTCGACGACGTCGGGCGCGTTCGCCGAGGCCGCCGCCGAGGCCGCCGCCGAGGTCGCCACCCGTCCCGGCGAGGGCGCGGACCCGACGGCGGCTCGTACCGCCGCGGACGCCGCTGCGCTGCGCCAGGCGGGCCTGGAGGGCGTGACGGTCGATCTGTCCGACGAAGGGCTCGGACCGCTCACCCTGCAGGCCGCTGCCGGCGCCGGGGGGCTCCACCTGCGCCTCGCCGCAGGCGACCGGGCGGTCGGCGACGCCCTGGCCGGCGCTGCCGAGCAACTGCGCCGCGACCTCGAGGCGTCGGGCACCACGCTCGCCTCGTTCGACGTCGGCCACCGGAGCGACACCTCCGGACGTCAGCCGTTCGCCCCGCCCACGACCCCCGTCACCCCCGCTGGAGGATCGACCGCCGCCGTCACCGGCCGCGCCCTTCCCACCGTCTCCACCGCCCCCCGCACCGCCGGGGTCGCCGCCACCGGCGTCGACCTCCTGATCTGACCTGCCGCAGAAGGAGCCAGTTCCATGACCGTCGCCGCCATCACCGCACTCCCACCTGCCCTCGGCGCCCGCTTCAACGGCGCGGCGTCCGCCGCCACCGCGGTGGCGTCGGGCACCAACGGCACGTCGGGCACCAACGGCACGACCGGCACCAACGGCACGACCGGCACGACCGGCACCAACGGCACGACCGGCGCGACCGGCGCGACGACGCCGAAGAACTCCGCCGGTGCGGCTGCACCGACCGTGGGGTCGTCGACGCTCGATCGCGAGGCGTTCCTGAAGCTGCTCGTCGCCCAGTTGAAGTACCAGGACCCGAGCAAGCCCGCCGACGCGACCCAGATGATCTCGCAGTCCGCCCAGCTGAGCGTCGTGGACAAGTTGTCGGAGATCTCGACCGCCATCGTCGAGAGTGGCACCACCAACCGACTGACCCTCGGGGCGTCGATCATCGGCCGGTCCGTCACCTTCCAGGGACCGAACCAGACGACGCTCACGCAGACCGTGACCGCCGTGCGTTTCACGGGGACCGAGATGATCCTGCGTGCCGGCAGCTGGGACGTGCCGCTCGGTGCCGTCCTGTCGTTCGAGTCCGGGTCGGCCCCGACCACGCCGTCGACGACCACCACGCCGTCGACGACCACGCCGTCGACGACCACGCCGACGACCACGCCGACGACCACCACGCCGTCGACGACCACGCCGACGACCACCACGCCGTCGACCACCACGCCGTCGACCACCACGCCGTCGACGACCACGCCGTCGACGACCACCACGCCGTCGACGACCACCACGCCGTCGACGACCACGCCGACCACCACGACCCCGGCTGCTGCCTGAGCGGCACGCCCTCCCCTGACCTCACCCGACCTCCCCTGACCTCACCCGACCAGCACACGAAGGAACCCCACGATGATCCGCTCCATGTCCACCGCCCTCTCCGGTCTCCGCAACCACCAGGTGATGCTCGACGTCATCGGCAACGACATCGCCAACGTCTCGACCGTCGGGTTCAAGAGCTCCACCACGGTGTTCTCCGACGTGCTGACCCAGACCCTGCAGGGCGCCGGTGCCCCCGTGGCCGGTCTGCAGGGCGGCACCAACCCCGCCCAGATCGGTCTCGGCTCGCGCCTCATGGCCACCGTCCAGTCGTTCACCCAGGGCGCCCTGCAGCGCACCGGGCGCAGCACCGACCTCGCCATCCAGGGCGACGGCTTCTTCCAGGTCCGCACCGCCAACGAGACGATGTTCACCCGTGGTGGCGCACTCACCCTCGACGCCGCGGGCAACCTGATGACGGCGGAGGGCTTCTTCGTGCAGGGCTGGCAGGCCGACGTGACCGGCAACATCAACACCACCGCCGAGCCCGGCTCGGTGCAGATCCGCGTGGGAGACCTGCTGAACCCCAACCAGAGCCAGAACGCGACGGTGGGCGGCAACCTGTCGGCCGACGCCGCGATCGGCACGGCCACCACGATCACGCTCACCGGCTACGACCAGCAGGGCACCACGACGCCGATCAACCTCACGTACACGAAGACCGCGGCGAACACCTGGACCGTCACCGGGACGCACGGACCCACTGCGACGCCGTTCGCCATCACCGACAACGTGCTGACGTTCAACGGTGCGGGCGAGTTGATCGGGCCGGCCGACCGCAACATGAACGTCGCCGGCGGTGTCATCCCCGGCTACCCCAACCCGATCGTGTTCGCCCTCGGCGCCGCCGGCTCCCAGGGTCGCGTCACCCAGTTCGCGGGCGGCACCACGGTGGCGATCGTGCAGCAGGACGGTTCCGCGTCGGGCACCCTGCAGGCGTTCAGCGTCGGCCAGGACGGCGTGATCACCGGCAGCTACTCCAACGGCCTCACCCAGGCCATCGGCCAACTCGCACTCGCGGTGTTCAACAACCCGCAGGGCCTCGAGCGCGTGGCCGGTGCCTGGCGTGCGACCGCCAACTCCGGCCTCGCCCAGGTGGGCGCCCCCGGTGCCGGCGGTCGTGGGCTGCTGTCGGCCGGCACCCTCGAGATGTCGAACGTCGACCTCGCCGAGGAGTTCACCCGGCTGATCGTCGCCCAGCGCGGCTTCCAAGGTAACGCCCGGGTGATCACCACCTCCGACGAGGTGCTGCAGGAGGTCGTGAACCTGCGCCGCTGACGTCATCGACGTGATCGGCGTCATCCACATCATCGGCGTCATCCACATCATCGGCGTCATCCACATCATCGGCGTCATCCACATCATCGACATCGAGGTCGGGCGCGGGCTGATCGACAGATCGGCTCCGCGCCCGACAGTCGACGTGGCCGGTCCGACCGGCCGCACCCACCCCGTCCAACCCGATCGCACGAGGAGCGCCACCCAGGCATGTCCGACACCGCGACCACCGGCAGCGCCCAGCGCCGTCGCCGGAGCGAACCGAAGCCGTACGACTTCCGTCGGCAGAGCACGCTGTCGCGTGAGCACGTCCGCACGATGCAGATCGTCCAGGAGACCTTCGCCCGAGGGTTCTCGACGATGCTGGCGTCCCAGTTGCGCAGCGTGAGCCAGGTGACGATCCAGACGATCGAACAGCACTCGTACGACGAGTACATCCGCGACCTCGCGAACCCGAACCTGCTCACCCTGCTGAGCCTCGAGCCGCTGATCGGCGCCGCGATCTTCCAGATCCCCCTGGAGATCGCGTTCTGCGCGATCGAGCTGCTCATGGGTGGCAGCCCGCACGGTGAGAACCCGCAGCGGCCGCTCACCGACCTCGAGCTCCAGCTGATCCGTGGGATCCTCGACCGGGCGCTGCCCGAGCTGCGCTACGCCATGGAGCCGGTCGTGGCCACCGAGCCGAAGATCGTCAGCCAGGAGTCGAACCCGCAGTACGCGCAGATCGCCGCCCCCACCGACATGGTGATCGTGGTGGCCTTCGACATCCGCATCGAGAACGTCGACGGGGTCGCAACGCTCTGCATCCCGTTCTCGTCGCTGCAGCCGCACCTCGAGGCGCTGTCGGCGACGTCGCTGTACGGCAGCCAGTCGATGCACAACATCGCCGAGACCCGCGACCGGCTGCACGAGCACCTGGGCGAGACCCCGGTCAGCGTGTCGGCGCAGTTCCGGCCGATCGAGCTCACGGCCGATGAGGTCGTGAAGCTCAGCGTCGGCGACGTGATCCCGCTCAGCCACCCCCTCGACGAGCCGCTGACGCTCGTGGTCGGCGGCACCCCGACGCACCGCGCCCGGATCGGCCGCAAGAACCGGCGGCTCGCCGTGCAGATCGAGGGCATCGTCGACCCCACGGCGATGCTCATGCCGGTGCGGCCGCTGATGATCGAGCGCGGCCACCACTGACACCGGCGCGACCTCCCCCACCGCCCACCGACCCACGCACCTTGCTGACAAGTCGCCGAGTGGCGACACAGTCGACGGCATCCACGACGGATCCGATCCGGGCCTCACGGCGAAACAGGAGTTGACGTGACGGACACAGCCATCTCGCGGGCGAGCCTCGTCGCCGGCATCGAAGCCGCCGCTCTCGTGCTGGCGCAGCAGCTCGGACTCGGTGACGAGACCCGGGCGAGCGATGACTGGCCGATCGGCGAGGGCGACGCCGTCCTGAGCATGCCCTTCGCCGGCGACCCGAACAGCTCGTTCGTGCTCGCCGTGAACGACGACGTGGCCGAACGACTCCTGAGCAACACCTCGCTGCTCGCCAGCACCTTCGCCGCCGCCACGCAGGTGTTCAACGACGCCACCGGTGCCGGGCTCGAGCCGACCACGGTGACCCGCGCCGAGGTGCTGCAGCCGGCGTTCATCGCCGAGATCCTCGACAACGGCTCGCTCACCGCAGTCGCCGGCATCACCCTGCCGATCGAGTCCGCGCCGCAGCCGGAGCGGCAGCCCGAGCCCGAGGCCTACGAGCCCGCCCCGATCGTCGACACGAGCGGCTTCGGTGTCGGTGTCGGCGGCGCTGCCGCCTCCTCGCTCCGCGTCCTGCACGACGTCGAGCTCGTGGTGACGGCCGAGCTGGGTCGCACCACGATGCCCGTGCGAGATCTGCTCGGTCTCGCCCCCGGCATGGTGGTGGAGATCGACCGGGCCGCCGGGTCGCCCATCGACCTGCTGGTGAACGGACGCAAGATCGCCGCAGGGGAGGTGGTGGTGATCGACGAGGAGTACGGAATCCGGATCACCGAGATCGCTCCGGCCGGTGAGCACGCGCGATGACCGACGTCAGCTTCGTGGACCTCGTGGTCCGGATGATCGTGTCCCTCGGGGTCGTCCTCGGCCTCATGTTCGGCGCGTACTGGTTCCTGCGACGTCGCCAGGGCTTCATCGGGACGCCGTCGGTGAACCGGGCGCGCCTCGTGCGACCGGGACGGGTGTCGCGTCTCACGCCCGGCCCGTCGCGCGGCGCTCCGGCGCGTGCGACCGGCAACCGCCGCGGGCTGCGCGTCCTGGGGCGTGTGGGCGTGGCCCGCACCACCCAGGTGGTCGCACTGCAGTTCGGCGAGCGCGTGCTGCTCGTCGGCGCGTCCGACACTGCCGCCCCCACCGTGCTGGCCGAGCTCGACCTGGCCACCTGGACCGCGGTGACCGAGCAGCCCGACCCGTCGACCGAGGAGCTCGTCCCGCTGGTGCGCGACGCCATCGATCCGCGGGCGTCACGCCCGACGAGCCTCATCGACTCGCTGCGGGAAGCGACGCTGCGCCGTGGCTGAACGTCCCGGCGGTCCCGCCGTCCGTCACCGCGCGCCGCGGCGTCCTCGCTCGGGGGTGGCCCGTGTGGCCCGGCGGCTGCTGCTCGTCACACTGCTCAGCGTGCTCGGAGCGGGCGCGCTCCTCGCGAGCGGCACGGCCACTGCGGCGCCCGTCCCGCCCGAGGTGCCCGAGGTGCCATCGATCCCCGAGGTGTCCGACCCGTTCGACCGGCCCTCCAACGCCGGCACCGCACCCGACGACGACGAGGAGGCCGAGGACGCACCCGACGCCAGCATCTCGGTGGACTTCCCCGAGGTCACCGAGAACACGTCGAACTCCGTCGTCATCATCCTGCTGCTCACGGTGCTGTCGATCGCGCCGAGCCTGCTGGTGCTGTGCACGTCGTTCACCCGCATCGTGATCGTGCTGTCGCTCACCCGCAACGCGCTCGGCCTGCCCACGGTGCCGCCGCAGCAGGTGGTGGTGGGCCTCAGCATCTTCCTGACGCTGTTCATCATGGGACCGACGTTGAGCGAGATGAAAGAGGTCGCACTCGACCCCCTCCTCGCCGGCGAGATCACCACCGGCGACGCCCTCGACGCGGCGCAGGTGCCGTTGCGCGAGTTCCTGCTCGCACACACGCGAGAGGGCGAGCTCGAGCTCTTCCTCGACGCGTCCGACACGCCCACCCCGATCGCCCGCGACGAGGTGCCGCTCAACGCGCTCGTCCCGGCGTTCGTGCTGTCCGAGCTGAAGAGCGGCTTCATCATCGGGTTCGTCATCTTCGTCCCGTTCCTCATCATCGACCTGGTCGTCTCGGCGGTGCTGATGGCGCTCGGCATGATGATGCTGCCGCCGTCGTTCGTGTCGTTGCCGTTCAAGCTCCTGCTCTTCGTGATGCTCGACGGCTGGATGCTCGTCGTCGGGACGCTGCTCACCTCCTACGGCTAGCGCCGTACGTCCGCGCGCCTGCGCGCCCCGCCACCGGCCAGCGCCACTCCGGCGTGACGGCCATCGGAACCCGCCGCCACGGATGGCACGGACAGACAACGAGAACCCCATGACCACACAACAGGTGATCGACATCGGCACCCAGGCGATGATCGTCTGCGCCAAGCTCGCCGGCCCGTTCCTGGCCGTCGTGCTCGCGGTCGGTGTCGCCATCGGTCTGCTGCAGTCGGTGACGCAGCTGCAGGAGCAGACGCTGACCTTCGTGCCCAAGCTCATCGGCAGCGCGATCATCATCGCCGTGAGCGGCAACTGGATGCTCGCCACGCTCGTGTCGTTCAGTCGTGAGCTGATGGCCGGCGTGCCCAACTTCCTCAACGGCTGAACGCGCCCGTGCGGCTGTTCGTCGACCCGACGACCCTGGTGGGGTTCTGTCTGGTGTTGGTGCGCGCCGTCGCATGGGTGCTCGTCTGCCCACCGTTCAACTCCCCCGCCATCCCCGGCCGCATCCGGGTGGGCGTCGCGGTGTCGATCTCGCTCGTGCTCGCGAACCAGGTCGGCCAGCAGGTGGAGAGCATCGAGACCGCCTCGCTCGTGTCGATGCTGTTCACCCAGCTGCTCGCCGGCTTCGCACTGGGCCTGTTCGTCCACATCGTCTTCACCGCGATCCAGTCGGCGGGCGAGATGATCGACCTCCAGGTCGGATTCAGCCTCGGTGCCGTGATCGACCCGCTCACGGGCAACAACGCCACGCCGATCGGCCGTCTGCACCAGTTGCTCGGCGTGGCGATCCTGTTCGCGATCAACGGCCACGTCCTCGTGGTGCGTGCCTTCATCCGCTCCGTCGAGATGTCGCCGATGGGCGGCATCGACACCGACCGCGTCGCGGAGACCATCGCCCGTCTCGTCGCCACCCTGCTCGCCGCATCGATCGAGATCGCGCTCCCGGTGCTCACCGCGCTGTTCTGCGCCGAGGTCGCGCTCGGGTTCCTCGGCAAGGCCGCGCCACAGCTGAACATCCTCGTGATCGGTTTCGCCGTGAAGTCGTTCCTCGCGTTCACGCTGCTCGGGATGACGCTCGTGCTCCTGCCCGAGACCGTCGACTCGCTGCTCTCCCGCTCCATCCGTGCGGCGATGGAGGTGATGACCGGATGAGCAAGCGCGACGGCAAGACAGAGCTCCCCACCCAGAAGAAGAAGCGCGAGTCCCGCCAGAAGGGCACGGTCGCGAAGTCGCAGGACCTCGGCCCGTGGATCGCGCTGCTCGTCGGCACCTACCTCGTGCCGTTGACCGTGGGCTCCACCGCCGAGGTCGCGAGCGACGCACTGGGTCCGATGCGCGAGCTCGCCCGCCAGCCCGACCCGAACGAGGTCGCAGGGCTGCTCGGCGACGCCCTGCTCGGAGGGCTGATCGCGATGCTGCCGATGCTCGCCCTCTGCCTGGTGATCGGGGTGGTCGTGCAGATGGCACAGGTCGGCCTGCTGCTCACGCTCAAGCCGCTCAAGCCCGACCTCCGCAAGATCGATCCGATCCAGGGGCTCAAGCGCCTGTTCTCGGCGAAGTCGCTGTGGGACACGGCGAAGCAGATCGCCAAGGCCGGGGTGATCGCCTGGCTGTGCTGGCCCCAGGTGATGCGGATCGCCGACGTGCTCGTCCGAAACGGCCGCGTGCCGCTGATGGAGGGCCTCGCGACCAGCGGTGACGCGCTGCTGGGGATGACGCGCACCACCTGCTACGCCGTGATCGTCATCGCGTTGATCGACTACGGCTACCAGCGGCGCAGCACCCTGCTCGACATGAAGATGACGAAGCAGGAGGTGCGCGACGAGATGAAGAACTCGGAGGGCGATCCGTTCGTCAAGGGGCGCATCCGGCAGCTGCAGGTCGCGATGGCGCGGAGTCGGATGATGAACGACGTGCCGACGGCCTCGGTGGTGATCACCAACCCGACGCACGTCGCGATCGCCCTGCGGTACGACCCGGCCACGGGCGGCGCACCGAAGGTGGTGGCCGCCGGCATCGACAACGTCGCCCTGCGCATTCGCGAGCGCGCCCGTGAGGCGGGTGTGCCGATCGTGGAGGCCAAGCCGCTGGCGCGCGCGCTGTGGCGGGCGTGCGAGGTGGGCGACGAGATCCCGGCACCGCTGTACGAGGCCGTGGCGAAGGTGCTCGCCTTCGTGCGACGCCTGAAGGGCGGGATCCTGGCCGCCTCGACGCTCCCGCTCCCGCGGCAGTACCACGTGGACGAGGGGTTCCTCGAGGGCATCACCGGTCGCCGCCGCAAGCGCCTCCCGGCTGCCTGAGCACCGCCCGACCGCCACGTCGTGAGATCCCCGCAGATGCGGGGTGGTGATCGAACGTGTGTTCGGTACCTTGGTGGGTGTTCCGGGTGTTCCCGGGGTGTGATCGACCCGTTGGGGTCCAGGTGTTCGTGTGGTGTCCGGTCGTCCCGCGGCGGTGGGAGGGGGTGAGCTCGCATGTCCGATGCAGGTGGTGTCGCTGCTGGTGTCGCGGTTCCCGTGGATGGGGTGTGGTCGTTGGCGTGCCTGGATGCGGGTCTGGCGTCGGTGGAGCAGATCGCGGTGGGCCTGGGCGATCTCACTGTCGTGCTGCGCTGGTTGCAGTCGGTCGAGCTGCGTCTGCTGCAACGCCTCGAGTCGCTCGCGGACGAACCGGGGTCGGGGGTCGATCCGGATGTGGTGACGGCGCGTGCGACGGGCCGGTCGGTGGCTGCGGCGGTGAAGGCGACCAAGCGCGCTCG
>Ga0315901_10002452_pt1 | contig 25504 bp, 16 predicted proteins | sample LakEriMetagenome_10_FD_203761 | JGI IMG/M metagenome (GOLD analysis project Ga0315901, IMG submission 203761) | Freshwater fungal communities from buoy surface, Lake Erie, Ohio, United States - Buoy 2 MA116 | ecosystem: Environmental > Aquatic > Freshwater > Lake | place: USA: Lake Erie, Ohio...
GTGAGGTAAATCCGAAGGCTAATTGAGCTCTACCCTCATCCATGGCTTTGGAGGCTCGTTTAGCGGCTCGACGAATAGTCTGCCAAAGCTGGAGACTGGCAGGGACCGGCTCACTCTGTAGTAAAGATCTTAATCGATATCTCGAACCATCCATTGCATCGAGAGGAGGTTGAGCGGCGTGAGTTTGAGAGCTTTCGTGGCTTGCTGCAGAAATCTCCCGGCTTCGTCGCACGGCATGCCCTCCCGCTTTCGGGTAGCGGCGGCTGATTGACGAAGGCTCTCAACAGTTAAGTCGACATGGAGCGAGATATCCGAATCAAATCGGCGCTCTACAGCACGAGGAATAGTCTCCATCTGCTGGCAGGTACCGATTGAGTCGAAAAGCTGAGCAAGTTGCCCAAACTCCATCGATTCATCAGAGACGGTGAAAACAGAACAAAACATGAAGGCGGATTCGACTTGCCCGGGTGATTGAGCGTAGGCAATCCTCGCCCAGCCTTGCTGACCTGCCAGAGAACGAGTCTCAACGCGGTTCTTTCTTGATTTGGACCGTCTGAAGACCGTCGTGACGCATAGGGGGACGCATGGCTTGGGCTCGACCGCCGCTTTTGGTGCACGCTCCGGATCACCTCCGAAAAGCTGGTAAATTTCTCTCAAATGGTCAAAACTCAACTGCCGAACCCGTGGAAAGAACAAAGGATTTGGCCCAACAATGTGCCTGCTTGGTTCGGGAGATGACATGGTGAGTTGAGGTTGGTTCAGCCAATCGAGTTACTGTGGGCCGGAGGTCTTGTTTTCGCCTGCCTTCAAGAAGGACAGCGATAAGTCGGCGAGTGAATTCCCAGGTTTTTTGAAGAATCTCAGTTCCTTCATCGAGATGGCCTGACCCTCCCCCGATGCAGGTGGGTGTCACCCGGGCTCTGATTCTCATTTTGCCGAAGCGAGCCCCTGGATTGGCGAGCTTCGTATGGCCCTTCCAATCCAAGAGCATGCTCCCTGAAGTGCCTAAATGCTGGTTCGGTTCACAGCTTGTTGGCCTGGCAATTGGCTAGATCATCAACTTCACCGCGGTCATTGCCAGAGGATTGACTAGGCTGCCAAGCCCTCGTTTAGGGCCAGAGCCGCCAGTTTGGTGCGAGCCATGGCAACTTGACGGTAGACGGCGGTGGGATTGGAGCCCAGCTCAAGGGCAATCTCCCGATAGGTCAGCCCCTCGCCGAAATACATGGCGACTACTTGCTGAGTACCCGGAGGCAACTGCTGGAGCAGCCGCTTTGCCCGCTCGAGCCGCTCGGCCTGAAGCAGCAGTTGTTGTGGCGAGGCCGTCCGGTGGTCCAAGAGACTCTGCTCGAGCAAGCAGACCTTGCCATCCTCGCTTACGTGCCGGAAATCCGAACTGGGACGAATCTGATTCGACTTCACCCGCAGATAGCCCGAAACCTGATTGCGGATCATCCGGAAAAGCCAACCGCCCAGAGTTCCCTTTTGCGGGACCCATGGCTTGCAATACCGCGATGCTTCAACCTTCCGCAGGATCGTCCAGGTAACGTCCTCGGCCAGTTCAAACTTTCCCGGGACAGAGCCACGAATCAGATAACGGGCCCGCTTGAAAATCCAAGGCTCACTGTTGAGGACAAAAGCCTCGAAGTCTTCTGCTGCGCCGCTCTCGTAGTACTTGCTCAGTTTCGCCGGGTCGGGACACTTCATGCACACTGCCTTTCGGGCTGAGGGTGAATCGGAACGTCCTTCCTTGAGAATTGCTGATACCGAAACATGGGATTCGGACTCCGCCGAAACCCGCTAACTTGAACAAAAGCCTCGATTGAGAATTCGCTTCGAAACTCAGGCGTCAGGCTGCTTACGCCCTCCGCCGCTGCTGGTTGACTAAGGGGCCGAAGCAAATCGCCCCGAACGGGTCTTGCATCCTGTATGCAAATGGCGCTTTTTTTGGTTGCGGTTGCGTGCTCCTTTGTGATTCAAATTGACTTGGGCTTCATTCAAAAGCTGATCCTGCTGTCATCAGCAAGGAAGCCGGGCCAGAAGGTATTAAGCGCGGAAGGAACATGAACCGGGAAAAGTGAGGTACGCGGATGGAAACCAAGCAATTCACTTCGACCAGCAATATGAGTAAGGAAAACTGTGAGTGAGGAAAACTGATTGGCTTGCTCAAGGCGCTCGAAGCCTCTGGCCAAAATGGCCCTCTCGTCTGCCCTCCCCTGCTCGTCTCCAGTTCACGATGGTTAGAGATTGGAACCAAGCGTCTGGATACGTTTGGTCCAACGCCCACAGAAATTTCGAAAAAGTGAAAAATGGTGGATCTTTATGACGCTCGCGTGACGCACTGTTACGGCGCCAGGGCCTGAGGGTTGAAAATCAAGATGTAGCCACGCTCAGAAGGTTCACCTCAGCCGTCGGCTGAGACCGTTGACAATCAGTACTCATGCTGTCGCTACAACTCAGGGGGCCTGCTGGTGCGGCAAAATTCCAGTCGGCAAAGAGTCGATGCTCTGCTGCATGGCTGGGTCATGGAGCGACGCAGTCCAGCCCATTCCAGCCTGATCTTGTGCGCCGCAGCAGAGCTTGGCTTGACATTAGAATTCGGATTGAGATACTATCCGCACGTGAAAGCAACTTTGCTTTCTTTGCATCAAGAGTGGCGGTAGGGTTTTGGCCCTGCGACCGCCCGGCAACCTGGCCCCCGTCGGCCAAGGTGCTACAGCCAGTCAAATTGCGGCTCTACGCCAGCAGTTTGAACCGATGCGGCCCGTTTGCGGAGCAATCCCACGACGAGTCCGCCCCTCGCTCTCCGAGGGGTTTTTCTTGCGCTGTAGGCCCGTTCGTGGGGACCATTTTCACTGAGACCAACCTGCAGCACGTCCTCTCGGGACGCTGCTCGTCCAGTTGCCGGGCTTTCGCGGCCTGAACACTTCCGCCCGCCAATTCACATTTGCCGGGAGCCCCTGCATGCCGAACCAAGTGTCCAGTCCCCAAGTCGCCAATGACTTTCTCTTCACCAGTGAATCGGTCAGTGAGGGCCATCCCGACAAGCTGGCTGATCAAATCTCGGATGCCGTACTCGATGGCTGCCTGAATCAGGACCCGACCAGCCGCGTTGCCTGCGAAACGCTGCTTTCCAAGGAACTGGTGGTGATCGCCGGCGAGATTACCAGTCAGGCCTCGCCTTGCTTCGAATCGGTCGCCCGCGATGTCCTCAGGCAAGTTGGTTACACCAGCAAAGAGCTGGGGATCGACGCCAATCGATGCCGCGTGGAAGTCTCAATCAGCGAGCAAGCGGGCGACATTGCGCTGGGCGTGGTTGAGTCCGATTCGCCTGAGCGGCTCGGTGCCGGCGATCAGGGGCTGATGTTTGGGTATGCCTGTGACGAAACGCCGGAGATGATGCCGCTGCCGATCAGCCTTGCCAACCAGATCCTTGCGCGGTTGACGCAGGCGCGGAAGGAAGGCTGGGTCGAGTGGCTGCGGCCGGACGCCAAATGCCAGGTCACTGTCGAGTATCGCGGCGGCAAGCCCTGGGGCGTCGATACCGTGGTGCTGTCCACGCAGCACGACGCAGCCGTGTCGCTGGACGAGCTTCGCCGCTACGTAATTTCAGCGATCATCCAGCCAGTCTTGCCGTCCGGCCTGAAGCGGGGCGAGGTCCTGTATTACGTCAATCCGACTGGACGGTTTGTGACCGGCGGGCCCGCGGCCGACTGCGGGTTAACGGGGAGAAAGATCATTGTTGATACCTACGGCGGTTTTGCCCGACATGGTGGTGGCGCGTTCAGCGGCAAGGATCCGACCAAGGTTGATCGCTCGGGCGCGTACGCCGCGCGGCACGTGGCCAAGAACCTGGTCGCGGCAGGACTGGCGAGTCGCTGTGAGGTTCAGCTGGCCTATGCTATCGGCGTTGCCGAACCGGTCAGTGTGCACGTCGAAACGTTCGGGACTTCGACTTGCCCGACTCATCAGTTGGCCCGGGCGGTACGCGAAGTGTTTCGGTTGACTCCCGGCGAGATTATCAAGAACCTTGAGCTGCGGCGGGGGATTTACCGGCAGCTCTCGGTGGGCGGGCATTTCGGGCGGAACGATCTTTCGCTCGGCTGGGAGCGGCTCGACCACGTCGCGCAGCTGCAAACCTGGTTCGCGAGCCACGCCTAATTTCGCCGCCTGTCAAACTTCCTCGCGCTCATCCCGCCTGGTGTAGCCACGCTCGCGCAGAGCGTGGCGGCGGCTGGTCACGACTTCCCTTCATAACTGTCTCAATCCCCTGCTCTTCCGCTTTCTCCGTACAAGCGGCTTCGGCTTTCACCCAACCCATCAACTTAGGACGGAACCATGACTCGACCTCAACACGACTACGCCTCCATTTTGCAGGTCATCTTGCGGCAATATCAGCTCCCCCCTGGCGGTGACCATGGCGTGCATCACTGGGCCCGGGTCTGGACCAACGGGCATGCTGTCGGCACCCAAACCGGAGCGGACTTGGAAGTGGTCGCGCTGTTCGCACTGTTTCATGATGCCTGTCGCCGGAACGAGTTTCGGGACCCGGGGCATGGCCAGCGCGGCGGCGAATTGGCACGAAAGCTGCGAGGGTCGCATGTAAATCTCGATGATGAGCGTTTTGAGTTGCTTTATGAGGCGTGTCGTTTGCATACGGATGGATTGACGGTTGGTGAGCCGACGCTGCTGGCGTGTTGGGACGCAGACCGACTGGACCTGGGGAGGGTTGGAATTACCCCAGTTGCGGAGCGACTTGGTACCTTGCCAGCCCGCTTGTTGATCGATTGGGCGCATGAACGGGCAATTGCTGGTCATGCTCCGACCGAGATTCTCAAACTCTGGTCCGCACCAAGCCAATTCTCAGTTTGAGTTCTTAGCGAGAGGTCCTCGCAGGCTTTTCAGAGGCCGTGTTGGCTCAAAATTTTGACTGTACAGTATCCGCCGCTCTAGACTCGCGCCGAGCCAGCCGGCATCCCTTGCGGTCTGAACGAAGCCTGAGTTGGCTTTTACTGAGTGCCAAGTTCCTTAGGAGGTTGCCGAAATTTTCATTGCTCTTCGGAAAAGTTTGAAATCTCCACGTGATCATCGCGTAAGAACACCTGTGTCCACCATGATCTGCCGGCAATCATTCGGTTAGAGGAGCATTGACCTGGATAGTTTGATTCATCTGCAGCCGTGTTATCGGCCCAGCTTTCTGATTTGGCTCGACCGCTTTCCTGGCGTCTGGGACCGAGAGGGAGAGCGACTGACAATCGGCCGGCGCGATGACGGGATGCTTTGGGCCCGCAGCATAGACGGGAAACGCCAGCCGTTGGTTGACTTGGTCTCCGGTGGCTGGAGCAGAATTGAACCGCCACCCGGCCCCTTGGGAATGCGGCCGGTGATGCTCTCGGGGAGGCTGATCGCCCTGTGGCTGGAGCCGGAGGTGGCGAAAAAGTTCGCTTACGCGATGTTCGTCTCCTCCGGGCCACGGATTTTGATGGAAAAAATTGAGACCGTGATTAACGAAACACCGCTGGAACTTCGTGAGCGCAAATGGCTCTCGTGGTGGAAGTACCACGCGGAACAAGCTCCGGAAGTGATGACTCCGGAGGATTTGGCTGAGCATCACCGTCTGTTCGAGTGTTTCCAAAGGGACGTTGTTTGATTCCGCTGGGCATCCGGCGAGTTCCGGGTGTGACGCGGGGTGATTTTCTACTCCGGGAGTGAATGCGATGAGAGCTGATTTGACTGACATTACGCTGGTAGTTGACCGGAGCGGTTCGATGGAATCGATTCGCGAGGATGCGGAAGGCGGCGTGAACACGTTGATTGCCGAACAGGCCAAGCAACCGGGTGAGTGCCTGATCACGCTGGTGCAGTTTGACCAGGAGTATGAGTTCGTCCATCGGGGGATCAAGGCGAGCGATTGTCCGGCCTACAAACTCAAGCCACGTGGGATGACAGCCCTGTTGGATGCCGTCGGTCGGGCAATTAATGAAACGGGCGAGCGGCTGGCAGCCTTGCCGGAAGCCCAGCGACCGGGGCTGGTGGTCTTTGTCATCAGCACCGACGGCCAGGAGAATGCCAGTCACGAGTTCACGCGGGAGCAGGTGAAGCAATTGATTGCTCGCCAACAGAGTGTTTACAACTGGCAGTTTACGTTCCTCGCCGCGAATGCCGAGGCGTTTGCCGAGGCTGGTGGCATGGGGATCGCAGCCGACCAAGCCGCCCAATTTGCACCGGGCAAGGTTCTCCACGCTAATCTCGCTACCGCCCAGAAGGTCGTTCGGATGCGAAAGCAGAAAGCGGATGGGTTCGTAGTCGAAAATCTGTTTACGGCCGAGGAACGGAAGTCGATGGAGTGATGTCGGATGGCGGGGGAAGCTAAAACTTGGCATCAGGCTTGAAAGCATGGCCAAACAGCGGTTCCACGGTTCCTCGCGTGGTATGGCTGCGTCATCATTTTTGAAACGGAGCGTGAACTCATGAACGCAATTTGCAAGTCCTTGATTGCCGCATATCAATTTGCCGAACAGGCGAATCGACATGCCCTTCGGATATGCCCAATGGTCGATGGGCGGCTCGTCGGGCATGTTTCAATTGAGGGGGCCAGCCTGTTTCTGGAGGATGGAATCCGTGACCGTCGAGCGTCATTCACCCTCCGAGTGGTTTTGCCTTGCTCCGCAGATCCCGCAGAGATGCGCAAGCGACTTGAGTGGTCGCTTGGGCAAATTGAGTTCAGGGAGTTGACCGATGAGACCGGAAACACATTCATTCATGACATCGCCGAGACTTGTCGGAAAAAGCGAGTTGATGTCGGCGCTCACTTGATGCTTGTTGAGAGCTGGATCGGCGGCTATCTGTCTCAGGCGAGTCAGCCACTAGGGAATGGAGATCTTAAATATCAAGTCGAAGTGAGTGAGAGGCTATTCGCCAACGACTCCAATGAGCTGATCCGCTTCGTCTACTTGAATGAGGAGAATTTGGATGTCAATTCTGAGTTTCTCTTCAACGAGGATGCCTTCACACGTGCTTGTTTCGAATTCATCCAAGCCGTGTTTGATGCAGACGAGGCTCGCAGGGAGCACGGTGAAGACTACGATACCGATACCTTGGCCACAGATGTCAACAACGCCTTCATGGGGTTATCGGGGGAGTCGGATGACTGTCACAGGTTTGAATATCTGTTCACCGAGTTGCTGGCTGATGTTATTGACTGGTTCGTGCCGGAGGATTCCTGTCGTCCTCCGTTGTTTCAATGGTATGCCTCGGCTCTCGCAGAGAATCCATTCCTGGATGCAACCGATTCATGGTGCGACGACTCCATTGCGTCGAGCGGGGCATCTACAACCTACTGGACCTCGGATAGCCACAAGGCAAGGGAGTGCGTGGACAATATGTTCACCGAGGACGCCAGAACACTGACGGAACTCGCGGGCCGGGTGCGACAGAGCGTGGCAGCTGGGACTGCCTCAAGCTGGCTGGGACGTGCGGATTCGAAGTGAGTAGAAGTGAGCTGGTTGACAGCTTCGAAAGTGGGCGAATGAGAGGGGGACTATGACCAAAGCCGACGGCTACCACGAGCCGGAAGTTCTTAAGCAGTACATCTGGAAGTTTCATCGCGACTTGTGGACGGAGGACGAGCGGCTGGCGGAGCAAGCAATCTTGTACGAGGCCATGTTTGCCCCGCGTTCGCCCAACTCTAATCCCGACCCGCGTTTGGTGAGAGAAAGGAGGAAGTACGCGAACAACGCATTCGTTTGGCAGATGATTGAGCAAGGTTATGAGTACTTGAAGGCATACTCGCGAGATCGAATTCTGCGGGAATCTCCTTCGGAGCTTTACATTCACCGTTGTCCCGCGTGCCATCGTGTGCTCGCCAGTCCTGAGGCCCAGCAATGCCTCTGGTGCGGCGAGGATTGGCATTAACTTGCCTGGCCGACTTGGCCGGGGTGGCTACATCCGATTTGAATAAAAGGAGAGGAAATGAAGGTTTCATTCTGGAAGCTGTCCATGGCAGGCGATGATTTCAAGAGCCTGCTGGAAGTGCTTGACTGGGTCCGCCGTGGAGTTGTCCTTGTCCACAAAGACACTCGGGCCAAGGGCACTCTGCCTACTACCCAAGGGCAGCATTTTACTTCCCCGGAACGTATTGGTGACTATTTTTACCTGTGCCATGGCAATCATGAGCCCTCGGTGCTCTTGCTCGGCCAGTTTACCGGCCCTCCGAATCTCTTCTGCGAGCGTGGCCATGGATGGGCCGAAAGACCATTCCGGTGGATAAAGACCTCTGTTTCAACAAAGGTCTACTCCGGACAGCCCAAGTGGTGGGCGCCAAATCACAACAGTACGTTTACCGAGATTCCTGCAGTGGACCTCTCGGAGTTCGAGTCGGGCATTCTGAACCCTTATTTTGAATACCGCTTGGCCGACTTTGGCATCGACTTTGAGTCTTGAGGCGATTTTCTGCCGAGCGGACCTCTTGAACTATTGAACAGGCGTTGAAGAAGCGTCTTGAGCGGTACTAGCGATTTGGCCGCGAGGCGAAAACAGTCGATTGGTTAAGAGTAAACACTGACTGCGACATCAGGGAACTTAAATGGGCTACTACTCTCGCATCGATTTGTACCAGTTGACAGTTCCGTTAGACAAACGTGCTGAGGTCCAAAATGAGATAAGGGCTCAGAGACTTGGGAAGAGAAGAGCCCATTGGATGGCAGAGTATTTGGTGCTCAAGTCCGATGGTGTACTAAAGTGGAGAGGAGACCCCTGTGGGAAATGGAAGTCCAATTGGGATTTCATTCGGAACCTGGAAGAATGGCATTGTCGAGGCTGGGTAGCTTTTTGGAGTATGGAGCGGGACGGAGGACAATGGGCTTACGAACTTGATGGCCAAGGACACTCGATAGAGTGTTCGGCAAGGCGAGTTGCTGCGCTCAAGGCCTCTGCAACGCGACTTGCCAGGCGGAATGCCAGCCGGAAATCAATCCATAAAAGGTCCGGCAAGTTACCGCCGGGACGAAAGTAATTAATTTGGGGGGGCGTGATTTGCTGGGATTTGGAAGCGAACGTCTCTCCGGGGGCAATTTGTTCGGCCTCAGTTGTCCCCTCGTGGCGCCATCGCTCAACTTTGAAACCGAGGAAGCCGTTACTCTCTTTCGCTTTGAATTGGGGCGGCAATATAGCATGGAAAGTCCGAGGTGCTCCTGCCAACCGAATCGAAGCGCAAGTGGGTAATAAAGAAAGCGGCCTGCAGTCATGGAGAATTTGGGTAGGTTTCTGTCTCCAATCCGCGACTCAACCCTCGCGATCAATCAAGTCTTTCGCCTTGGCGTCCATCTCGGCCAAGACTGCCGGGAGATCGGAATAGTGGCACATCGCGGTCACAGTCTGATTGCGAAAACGAATGTGCGCAAAAGACCCGGTCAACAGGTTCTATCCGACTTCCAGCGTGCCACCGGGACGAAGGAATCGGGCGAGGTTGGGATAGGTTGTTTCGGCGGGTAGTTGCTCGCATCTCGGAATCGGTTGTTTCATTTATTTGCTAACCTCTCTCTAAGGGGCCGAGTTAGGGCGCTTTTGCTTCCCGGCAAAACGCCACTCAAAAAACTTCGCGGTTCGACCCTCAAACGCGAGGTCGCCCGCCGAACTGGTCTGGCACCCAGCTACAGCTAAACATCAACAAATTCACGTTCCAAATGGTTAGAATGGGACCGTTTCCTCCCACCTGCCCGGCCTATTCTACCACTATGCCCAAACCCAGTCCCCCCGACATGGCCTCCCTCCCTCAGCATGGTCAGATCGCCAAAATTCGTCAGCGGACGTATCTCGTCGAGAGCATCACCAAGCCCAGAAAGGCCGCTGATTCGACGCTGGTCGAACTCTCCTGCGTCGATGACGACAACCAAGGCGCTCCGCTCGCCGTTCTCTGGGAAAAGGAACTCGACCCGGAAGTGCTGACCGCCGAAACTTGGGAACAAATCGGCGCGAAAGGCTTCGACCCAGCCGACCTCTTTGCCGCCTACCTCAACACCCTCCGCTGGAACTGTGTCACGGCGACTGATCCGAAACTGTTCCAGGCCCCCTTCCGCGCCGGCATTCGGATTGACGCCTACCAACTCGAGCCACTCCGCAAGGCCCTCCTCCTCCCCCGCGTCAACCTATTCATCGCCGATGACGTCGGGCTGGGGAAAACTATCGAAGCCGGCCTAATCGCGCGCGAACTGCTGCTGCGGAAAAAGGTCAAGGAAATCATCGTCTGCTGCCCGCCCTCGATGCTCCTCCAATGGAAAGAGGAACTCGAGGCCCGCTTCGGTCTAACCTTCGAAATCCTTGATAAGGAATACGTCAAGCGAGTCCGCCGTGAGCGGGGCTTCGGGATTAACCCCTGGACTACCCACACCCGTTTCCTCGTCTCCCACCGCCTGCTGATCGACGAAGCCTACGCCGGCCCGCTCCGCGACCACCTTGATACTTTCCGCGACGGCTCGCTCCTGATTCTCGACGAAGCCCACCACGCGGCTCCTGCCAGCGGACAGAAGTACGCGATCGACTCGCAAATCACTCGAGCCATCCGCGACCTCGCCCCCCGCTTCGAGCATCGCCTCTTCCTCTCGGCCACACCCCACAACGGGCACTCCAACAGCTTCTCCGCGCTGCTCGAGATCCTCGACCCCCAGCGATTCTGCCGCGGCGTGCCGGTCTCCCCCGAACACCGCGACCAAACCGTGATCCGCCGGATCAAGGAAGACATCCGCGAAATTCAGGGAGGCTTCCCCAAACGCGAAGTTGTCCAGCTGGACATCGACCGGCTCCCCAGCGATGCCCCCGAGCTAGTCCTCTCGCGGCTGCTCGACGAGTACCGTCAAACGCGCGAACAGCGCCTCGAAAACGAAACCCGCCGCAAACAAGCCGCCTCCGGGCTGCTCATCACCGGCCTCCAGCAGCGACTCCTCTCCTCAATCGAAGCCTTCGCCCGGACCCTCGCCGTCCATCGCCGCACCGTCGAAAAGCAATGGCAAGCCCTCACCGCCTCTACCCCCACACCGCCCACTCAAAGCGACCTCAACCCGCAATCGCTCGACCTCCTCGGCGGCGGGCTCGATCAAGATGACGACCGCGCCGAACTCGACGAGGAGCAACTCACGAACGCCGAAGAAGCCCAAATCGAAGCCGCCTCGGCCAGTTCCTTCGGCCCCGTCGCCGGCTCGCAAGCCGAATCGATGTTCGCCCGCGAACGCGAACTCCTCGACCAGATGACCCGTGTCGCCGAAGAAGCCCGCGGCAAAAACGATGCCCGCGTCGACCGCCTGCTCAAGTGGATCAAAGAAAAGATGTGCCCCAAACTCGGCAAAAGCCGCGCCGAGTGGAACGACCTCCGCCTCCTAATCTTCACCGAATACGAAGACACCAAGCGATATCTCGTCAGCCGCCTGACCGCCGCGATCGACAACAGCGACCAAGGCGAGCACCGCATCGAGGTCTTCCATGGCCCCACCCCGGTCGCCAAGCGGGAGGAGATCAAGCAAGCCTTTAACTCGCCGCCGGCCAAGCACCCGCTTCGGATCCTGATCGCCACCGACGCGGCCCGCGAGGGGCTGAACCTCCAAGCCCATTGCCACAACCTGTTCCACTTCGATGTCCCGTGGAACCCCAGCCGCATGGAACAGCGCAACGGCCGAATCGACCGCAAGCTGCAACCGAGCGACACCGTCTACTGCCACTACTTCGTCTACAAGCAACGGCCCGAAGACCGCATCCTCCAAGTCCTTGTCCGTAAGACCGATCGAATCCGCCACGAACTCGGCAGCCTCTCGCAAGTCCTCGACTCGCGGCTGGCCAAGTCGCTCAGTCAGGGAATCCGCCACGCCGCGATCGCCGACCTCGAATCTGAACTCGACGAGATCGACATTCAAGCCGAACAAAAGGCCGCCATCGAATCAGAACTCGAGGCCGCTCGCGATCGCCAGCAAGGCCTCCGCCGCCAGATCGATCGCCTCCGCAACCAAATCCAGGACTCGCGTGAGCAGATCGGCCTGACGATCGAACAATTCCAAGCCGCCATCAACGCTTCGCTCCAGCTTCTTAAGCTCGACGGACTCGCCACCGACTCCACCATCGACTCACCCACCGGCGAACAAGTCGACAGCTTCCGCTTCCCGGCGATCGACCAGCGCAAAGGGGGCGACCCCACCTGGGCCGAAACGATGGATACCCTCCGCGCTCCCCGCAAGCCGGACGAAAAGCTCTGGGAATGGCGCCGCAACTCTCCCATCCGCCCGATCGTCTTCGATGACCCCGGGATGATCGGCGATGAATTCGTCCACCTCCATCTTGAACAACGATTGGTCCAGCGGCTGCTCGGGCGGTTTATCGCCCAGGGCTTTGTCCATCACGACCTTTCCCGCGCCTGCTTCGCCCAATCGAGCGACTCCGTCCCCCGCGTTGTGCTCCTCGGACGCCTCTGCCTCTACGGCGAGAACGCGGCCCGCTTGCACGAGGAACTCGTTCCGGTCACCGCCAAGTGGAGCGAGCTCGACGTCCGCACCAGCGACCTCAAACCGCTCGGCCACGCTGCGGAAGAGAAGACGATGGAGCTGCTCAACCGCTCGCTCCTCGAATCCGCCGGAATCAAACTCCCGAAACCGGTCGTCGCCCAGCTCCAGTCCGCCGCCCCGACCGACATCCAGCAGCTCCTTCCGCACCTCACCGCCCGCTGCGAAGAGGCCGCCAGCGACGCCGAGCGCCGCCTCGCTCAGCGCGGTGAGGCCGAAGCCGCCGCCATGCGCGAAATCCTCGAGACCCAGCAGAAACACATTTCCGAGACGGTCAAGCGCATCTCGAAACTCGACCAGCGGCAAATGCGGCTCGACTACGGCGACGATGAGGACGAGCTGGCCCAGGTCGAAGCGAACAAGCGGTATTGGGCCAAGCGGCTGGAGGAAATCAAATCTGAGTTGAAAGAGGAACCGGAGCGGATTCGCGGGCTGTATGCCGTCCGCGCCCGCCGCATCGAGCCCGTGGGGCTGGTCTATCTCTGGCCGGTGACGGGGTAACACGCCATGGCAAAATCAACTGAAGAACTCGCTCATCTCGAATGGCTCGGCTACGTCCAGCCCGTCGGCCTCGTCGTCTCGATCCCGGCACTGCTCGAAGCCCAGTGCCACGTCAACCGCAACATCATGGGGCTGCACGGCCGCTTCCTCGAGTGCCTCCCCCGCGACGCCAAGGGCGAGCTGCTTCCCGAGCTGCGCGACCTCGCGGCCCTGACCGAGCGCGTGCTGGAGTGGCGGGCGAGCGATCTCGTACCGGTCCCCCCGCGCGGCGATCTCCCCGAGTCGATGCGGAATCTGGAGGTGGTCCTCCCGCATTACGATGAGACGCTCCGCCCCAGCTTTGCCGTCCCCCACCCGCGCCCCGCCCAAGGCCAGGCCCCCTGGCAGATGCTGGTCACGCAGCTGGACGGTCCCCAGCCGCTGGAAGAGGAGAGTGCGCCCGACTCGGGGCGGCATTGGAACGCCACCCCCCAGGCGAAGTTCGAGCGGCTGCTCCGCGAAACGGGCATCTCGGTCGGGTTGCTCTGCAACAGCCGCGCGCTGCGGCTGGTCTACGCGCCGCGGGGGGAGTCGAGCGGCTACGCGACCTTCCCGATCGCCGAGATGACTCAAGTCGCCGGGCGTCCGATCTTCGCCGCGCTGCAGATGCTCCTCTCGCAGGAGCGGCTGTTTGCCCTCGGCGATAAGGAACGCCTCCCGGCGATTCTGGAGAACAGCCGCAAGTACCAGAACCTCGTCTCCACGGCGCTGGCTGAGCAGGTGCTCGCGGCGCTGTACGAGCTGATGCGCGGCTTTCAGGCGGCCAACGATGCGACCGCTGGGAAATTGCTCGCCAGTCAGCTGGAGGAGAACCCCAACCAGGTCTACGCCGGGCTGCTGACCGTGTTGATGCGACTGGTGTTTGTGCTCTACGCCGAGGATCGGAACCTTCTCTCCAGCGATCCGGTCTATTCGAATCACTACTCGGTCACGGGGCTGTTCGATCGGCTTCGCAGCGATGCCGGCCGGCACCCCGACACCATGGACCAGCGCTACGGCGCCTGGGCCCAGCTACTGACGCTGTTCCGGCTGATTTACGAAGGGGGCCAGCATGGGGCGTTCCAACTCCCCGCGCGGAAAGGTTATCTCTTCGATCCCGAGCGTTATCCGTTCCTTGAAGGCCGGAGCGGCGAGGAGCGGCATGGCATTCCGCGGATCTCCGATGGAGTCGTGTTCCGCGTGCTGCAGGATTTGTTGATTCTCGATGGCGAGCGGTTGAGTTACCGCGCACTCGATGTCGAGCAGATCGGCAGCGTCTACGAAACGGTAATGGGCTTTAACCTCGAGACGGCCGCGGGCCAGTCGATCGCGATCCGCCCGGCCAAGGCGCATGGTGCTCCGACCACGATCAACCTCGACGAGCTGCTGGCGACTGAGAAGAGCAAGCGGGCCAAATGGTTCGAAGATACGAGCGGGCAGAAAGCCACGAACACGGAAAAGGAAAAGCTGAAAGAGGCAAAGAACCTCGAAGAGCTGCTAGTTGCCCTCGACAAAAAGATCATGAAGTCGGTCACGCCGCAGGTGGTTCCGGCCGGAGCGATTGTGCTCCAGCCGTCGGACGAGCGGCGGCGGAGCGGTTCGCACTACACGCCGCGTTCGCTCACGGCGCCGATCGTCAAGACAACGCTCGAGCCGATTCTCCAGCGGCTCTGCGATACAGCGGTCGAACTACCGGCGGTCTATTCCCCGACCCCCGCCGATCGTAAACGTTACACCGAGGGACAAATTGCCGAGCGAGTGCGGCTGTCCCAGCGGGCGATTGAGTACGCGCGGCGGGCGCGGGAAGTCGGCGTCCCGCATCCGCAACAGATTCTCGACCTCAAGGTCTGCGATCCGGCGATGGGAAGCGGGGCGTTCCTGGTCGAGACCTGCCGGTTCCTCGGGGACGAGCTGATCAAATCGTGGTACGCGCATTACAAACGCACCGACTTGGGCGAAGGCGAGAGCTTTCCTGTTATTCCACCCGACGAGGACGAGGTGCTCTACGCTCGGCGGCTGGTCGCCCAGCGTTGCCTGTACGGGGTCGACAAAAACGAGATGGCGGTCGACCTGGCAAAGCTCTCGCTCTGGTTAGTGACGCTCGCCAAAGATCACGCCTTCACCTTCCTCGATCATTCCCTCCGGCACGGCGACTCGCTGGTCGGGTTGACTCGCCAGCAGATTATCGGCTTCCACTGGGAGCCAACCCAGCAGCGGCGACTCGGGGACGATCTCATCCAGCGCAAGCTCGACCGAGCCACCGAAGAGCGAGTCAAAATTCTCAACGCCCGTGAGGATGTAGCGTACCGCGATCAGGAACAGCGTCTGGCTCTCGCGAATGAAGCATTAGAAGTAATTCGCCTGACCGGCGATGCTTGTATTAGTGCCTTCTTCTCTGCGGGCAAGGACAAGGAGCGTGAGGCTCGCTGCAATCAGTTGTTCCTGGACGTCGCGCAGCACTTCCAGAACTTGAAGGACGGGAAAGTTGAGCCCGAAGTCCGCGCCCGTTTGCAGCAGGCCGCCGACAGTTTGCGAAGCGGCGACCATCCGATCCCGCCATTTCACTGGGAGATTGAGTTTCCCGAGGTTTTTTCGAGGGAATTTAGCGGGTTCGATGCGTTCGTGGGGAACCCACCGTTTTTGGGAGGCACGCAGCTCTCTACACTTCTTGGCAATCCAAGATACCAGGAATGGTTGAAATCATTTTTCGAGAAGTCTTTTGGAAATGCAGACTTGTGTGCGTATTTTTTTCGGCGCGCCTTTGGGCTATTAGGTGCGGAAAAAACGTTCGGGTTTATAGCAACAAAGACTATCGCCGAAGGCGCTACTCGCGTCAGTGGACTAAAGTACATTCTCGATCACGGAGGCGTAATCTATTCCGCGTCTCGTTCGAAGGAATGGCCTGGTGAAGCTTCCGTGTTGGTTGCTGTCCTTCATGTGACAAAAAGGAAGACGCCCGAATTGCCATTTTTCCTAGATGGCAAACATGTCTCTTGTATTAACTCGCGTCTACGTCCGAATCGTGAAACTAGTGATCCAGTACCGTTAAAGTCAAATGAACTATTCGGCTTCAAAGGCTCGGATCTTGGTGGAAGTGGATTTATCCTCGATAATACAGAATACAGCGCATTGGCCATGAAAGAGTCAAACCTAGAGTGCTTGTTCCCCTTTCTAGGTGGCGAAGAAGTCAATAACTCGCCGACCCAGTCAGCAAATCGATTTGCAATCAACTTTGGTCACATGACACTCTCCGAGGCAGAAGCGTTTCCAGAGCTTTTGGCAATCGTAAGGGAACGAGTAAAACCATCTAGGGATAGAGGAAGAGACCACGGCCCAGGAAAACACGGGCGAAAGTATTGGTGGCAATACACACTTCGCCGTGAGCCGCTCTACGACTCGCTAAAGGGTAAATCGAATTGTTTGGTAACCGCAGTGACTACACCCTACCTTTGTTTTTCGTTTCAGCCTGTGAGGCAGGTTTTCAATCTTTCTCTTGTTGTTTTTCCTTACGATACATTTGCGCCTTTTTCATGCCTTCAATCTAGAGTGCACTTAGAATGGGCGCTAATGCTGTCTTCGTCGCTTGGGAATACTTTGAGGTATTCAGTTCAAGATGCTCATCATACTTTCGCATATCCGCCTGCTTTCCATGACAAGAAAGTCCTTCATTTTTGTGGAAAGGATTATTATGAGTTCCGTTCAAGGTTGATGGTTGAGACCCAGCAGGGATTAACTGCCACCTACAATCGCTTTCATGATCCTCAGCAAATCTCATTTGAAATTCTTAAACTCCGCGAGCTGCATACGGAGATGGATCGAGCTGTTTTAGATGCTTATGGCTGGAGCGATCTCGCGGCCCGAGCGCGGTGCGAGTTCTTGTTGGACTACGAGGAGGAGGAAGAAGAGGAGGGTTCCTCACTCCAGACCTCTCCCAGAGGAAGAGGAGGTAGAGGCAAGAAGAAGCCTTGGCGACTGCGGTGGCCGGATGAGTTTCGGGATGAAGTGCTCGCGCGGCTGCTGGAGCTGAACGAGCAGCGGCACAAGGAGGAGCTCGCCGCCGGAATCGCGCCGACCAGCTCGTCCAGCGACGAGGACACTGCAGACTCCGACGAAGACTCCAACCCCGACTCCGCTCCACCCGGCGACTCCCCCGCTCCCCCGCCCCCCGCGACCCGCACTCCCACCCACCGCCGCGGCCGCCCCTCCCGCCGCCCCAACGCCGGCCAAGGCGAACTGCTCGGGGAGTAAGCCAGGAGGAATGGCTGGGTCGAAAACGGGTTTAATCGGCTTAAAATGCATGGAACAGTTGACACGTTTCACTAAAAAGCTAATATTCAATGACGAGTGAAAAACCATTTTCGAGTGAAATATGGCCCCGCCAGAGACGCAATCCGAACGGTTCGAGCGCCTGCTGCGACAGGCCTTTGCCCCACTGGGTGCGGCAACGCTGACTTGGGCGCGGGGCAAGCCGCTCGAGGCCTGCCGCGTGTCGCTTCGCGGCCACGGCAAATTCGAATTTGCCCTCAACCCGCGCGAACGGCTCACACCGCAAGCAGCAAATCAACTCTTCCAGCGTCTGCGTGATGAATCCTTGGCCCGGCCGCTCGTGACCCAACTGGTCATCGCGCCGACCATCTCGCCCCGAATCGCCGAGATCGCCGCGCGGTACGGCTCGTCGTGGCTCGACTACGCGGGTAATTTTCGAATCCTCAACCCACACGTTTCGCTGTACCTCGCTCAGTCCGGACAGAAACTCGCGCGAGACAAAGCGCAGAAATCGCTTGGCGCAACGGACATCTTTTCCCCCCGCAGCAGCCGCATCGTGCGGGCCCTGCTTGAAAATCCGGGGCGTGGTTGGCAAGTGGCCGAACTCGCCCGCGCGCCGGAGATCGACGTCAGCCTCGGGCTCGCTTCGCGGATCAAGCAGGCGCTCGTTGAACAGAATTATGCGACCGTTAAACAGCGTTTGCTCTACCTAACTCAGCCAGACGAATTGCTCGCTGCGTGGGCGAGGAACTATCGCGGTCCGGTGGAGGAACGCCTGTACTACCTGCGCGGCGATGTAACCGACGTCGAGCAAAACGTGGCCCGGTGGTGCGAGCGACAAGGACTGACCTACGCGTTGGCGCGGTACTCGGCAGCCGCGCGACTGGCGCCGGGCCTGCGTTATTCCCTTGCATCGCTTTATGTTGGCTCCGAGTTTTTTGATTCATCCCACCAGCGGGCTTTTCACGATGAGCTTGCCGCGCAGCGAGTTGATTCTGGGGCCACACTCGCGGTACTCACCCCTTATGACTCGAGCGTCTTTGTGGGCAGGCAATTGCTCTCAGAACAAGTCACCTCGCCGCTCCAGACTTGGCTCGATCTGCAGGGTTTCACCGGACGTGGTCCCGAAACGGCCGAAGCAGTGTTCACCAAGTACCTCCGCGATTCGCTGGCCCCGCCTGTTCAGGAAAGGGAAGCGAAATGAGCCAACCGGCTGCGGCAAAGTCTGTACTTATAGAGGTCGTGAATGTCCTCGGGGCTTTCCGTGAGGATTTGGTAATCGTCGGCGGCTGGGTGCCCGAGTTGACCTATCCCGGGAGGAATCACCTCGGTTCACTGGATGTCGACTTGGCGGTCAGCCCGCGGGCCTTTCGCCCCGATGCCTATTCCTCGATTCATGCGCGTTTGACCGCCGGTGGTTACTCCCGCGAGGAAAACCCGACGCGTTACTACCGAGCGGTGGCTGGGGCGGAAGAGCCGGTGAAAGTTGACCTGATCACCGGGCAATACGTACTCGAGGAGAAAACAGCTGCGGTTCAGGTGAACGAGTTGCAAATCAGCGCGCTGCGGGGACTCGACTTGGCCTTTGAGCACTCTACAGAAATCACCCTCAAAGGAACAATGCCCGATGGGTCGTTTAACACCGTGAAAACGCGGATCGTCAAGCCCGAGGCGTTTCTCCTGATCAAGGCGTTTGCGTTGGCCGAGCGACTTCGGGCTAAAGACGCTTACGATATTGCCTTTGTCCTGGGACATTATCAGCCGTCACTCAAGGTGTTGGCCGAGCAATTACGGCCGATCGTCGCAACGGGACTAGGAGCGGAAGCATTACAAAACCTCGAAGATAAGTTCCGCCGTCTCGACTCCCTCGGTCCCGAGTCCGCGGCAAAGGTCGCGAGTGAAGCGGGGGCAGATTTCCAACAAAGCAAGCAAGCCGCCTATCAGGACGCCCAAGAGCTGTTCCGATGGATTAAAATCTAGGGCTTCCCACCTCCCTCCACCTAGCTGATCGCAGAGAACCCCACCGCATGGCCGCGCAATCCCCCGTTGAGGTCCGCAGCTCGCTTGTTTCCGCCCTGCAGCTCGATCTGATTGGCCCGACCGGTTCGCTCGGGGATCCGCAGGAACGGCTGTCGCAAATGCCGTCGCGCTGGTACCTGACTGGGTTCCTCGTCCCGACCGACGCCGCAGCTGATCAAGCCGAAGACCCCACCAGCACCGATGAACTCGATCAAGCCGCCGAGCCGGTGGAGATCGACGAAGCGACCGGCGGCGATAAGCCAGCGACCCGCGTCACGCGACTCTCCAGCAGCATGGGGCTGAGCGTGCTGCTCGATCCGGCTACGACTGCCATCGAAGTGGAGGTTCGCTACGGGGAGTACACCTACCTCCCCAAATCGGAGACAAACGAACAAGCTTGCTGGGCGCGGCAACCGCGAGCCGCGACGGTCCGCTTGTCGCTCGGCACACGAACTCCAAATCATGGGACCAGCGAAGTTCCCGACAGCGGTGGAGTGGAGATCGCCTGGTCGCTGCGGCGGACCCCGGAACTCAGCGAGGCGAGTGGACTCCCCAAGGGAACGCGCAGCCTCTCGGTCTTTGTCGTCAATCGCCGCAAACCGGCGGCGAGCGAAGTTGCCGATCAAAGCTCCATGTTTCAAGTCGAGCTGACACTGCGGACCGCCGAGCCGCTCGTTCCGCGCCCCAATCTCCAGCACCTTAAAAGCCAAGACCTCGACGAACGGGTTGCCGACCTGCAATACCGCGACGCCTGCGAATACTCCGTCGGCCACAGCGTTGCGACGATGGCGGAACGCGATGAGGCAGGAAGCTGCCGGCTAGTCCGCACCACCTGGCTCCCCACGGCCGAAGTCGAAAAGGTGATGCCCGCCGAGATTCCGGGTGTGAACCTGAAGATGGATGAATTGGCGGCGCTAGCCGACGCAGCGGCCGCGCGCGAGCAACTGGGCGGCTTGGCCCGAGAGTACCGAAAGTGGATTGAGACGCAGCGGCAATTGCTCAGCGGCCTGCATTCCCGCCGCAAAGAGACTGGCGATGAGCTGCTGCGCCGCGCGACGATTGCCGCCAGCCGGATTGAGGCGGGGATCGAGCTGATGTCGAAGCCGGATTGCCTCGAGGCGTTTCGAATCGCCAACCGGGCGATGGCTTCACAAGGCCGGCGTCGATTGGCGCGGATGCTCAATAAGCAGCCCAGCGAAGTCGCTCCCAAATGGCGCCCATTCCAGCTCGCCTTCCTTCTGATGAACCTCAAGGGGATCGCCGAGCCGACCAGCGACGATCGAGAGGTCGTCGACTTGCTGTTCTTCCCCACTGGCGGCGGCAAGACGGAAGCGTATCTCGGCCTGGCTGCGTTCACGCTGGTGCTGCGGCGGCTGCGCAACCCCGGCGTCGCGAGCGCGGGACTGAGCGTGCTGATGCGATACACGCTGCGGCTGCTGACGCTGGACCAGCTCGGCCGAGCCGCGGCCTTGATTTGCGCGCTTGAACTGGAGCGAGAGAAGGATGTCGAGAAACTGGGGCGATGGCCGTTTGAAATTGGGCTCTGGGTCGGACAGGCCGCCACGCCCAACGTCATGGGCAGGAAAGGGGACAACAACCCCAATTCCGCTCGGGCCAAGACGATTGCCTACTCCAACGATGACCGGAAACCCTCGCCGATTCCTCTGGAGACCTGTCCCTGGTGTGATACCAATTTCAAGCGGGAATCGTTTGGACTGAAACCGAATCGAGACAATCCAACAGAACTTCGTGTCACCTGCCTCAATCGCGACTGCGATTTTTCAGGGGGACGCTCGCTCCCGGTCCTAGGGGTCGATGAACCGATTTACCGCCGGCTTCCTTGCTTTCTGATCGCCACGGTCGACAAGTTTGCCGCGATGCCTTGGGTGGGTGAGGTTGGCGCACTCTTTGGGCGTGTTGACCGCTATGACAAAGAGGGCTTCTACGGCCCGTGTGCGCCGCAGCAAGGCCAGCCGCTGCCGGGTGGGCGATTACCGCCGCCGGATTTGGTGATCCAAGATGAGCTGCATCTGATCTCCGGCCCGCTCGGAACGATGGTCGGGCTGTACGAGACGGCCCTGGATGAACTCTCAACCGTCCGAAACGATGGCCATTCCGTGCGACCGAAGATAGTCGCCTCGACCGCCACGGTACGGCGGGCCGCGGCACAGATTCGGGCACTCTTCAGTCGCAGCGATGTTGATGTCTTTCCACCGCCCGGCCCAAATGTCCGCGACTCGTTCTTTGCGATCACCAAACCGACCTCCGAGGTCCATGCAAGGCAATACCTCGGGGTCGCCGCGCAGGGACGTAGTGCCAAGGTGATCATGCTGCGGGTTTATCTTGCGTTGCTCGCTGCAGCGCAAAAGGCTTTCGTTGAGGCAGGCGGAGCCCGCACCGCGAGCAATCCCGCGGATCCGTATATGACGCTTTTGGGTTACTACAACAGCCTGCGGGAACTGGGCGGCGCTAGGCGAATTATCGAGGATGAGGTCCGCACACAGCTCGTCTCTCGCGGCATCCGCAAGCGACTGGGTGAAGCGGAGGGGTTGTTCCGCGATCGCGAGATCGCCTATGAGCCGGTGGAACTGACCAGCCGCGTGTCGACAGACAAGGTCTCGGACGCCAAGCGCCGCCTGGAGCTGAACTTTTACACTGACCCCGAGCCCGAGCGAGAGCTGCAACGAAAAAAGGGGCGCGTCGACATTGCGATCGCCACCAACATGATTTCGGTGGGGCTCGACATCACCCGGCTTGGCCTGATGGTTTGCTTTGGCCAGCCCAAGACGAGCGCCGAGTATATTCAGGCGACCAGCCGCGTCGGTCGGGATGACTCTAGGCCGGGCTTGGTGGTGACCATCCTCAACCTCAATCGGCCTCGAGATCGGTCGCATTACGAACGCTTCTCGGCATTCCATCAATCGTTCTACCGGAGCGTCGAGGCGACCAGTGTCACGCCCTTCTCACCGCGGGCGCTAGACCGAGGACTGGCGGGGACGCTGATCGCGCTGGCCCGGCTGGGACATGCTCCCATGACGCCAGCAAAGGGCGCGGGGGAGATTTTGCGGGAGTACAGCAATTTGCAATTTGCTGTGGACACGCTGGCGAATCGTGCGGGACAAATCGCGGCGGAGAGCGATCCGGGGAGTGCTGAGGCGGTGAAGAAGAAAGTCCAAGGACTTTGCAAAGACCTTCTCGATACTTGGGAAGGCATTGCCCACGAACTGAAGGACTCTGGCGGGCAACTCCAATACCAAGCCGAAGCGGGAGCGGCCCGCAGGCTGCTGTACGAGTTTTTGAACCCCGAGCTGAAGACGCTCCCGAGAAAGCATCGCAAATTTCGGGCAAACCGCTCGCTGCGGGATGTCGAACCGAGCGTGAACCTGTGGGTGAAGACAATCGATGGTCGTGACTTGGACTTGGAGGAAGAGGTATGACCAGACCGCCAGGACAAATCCGCCGGAGCCAACTGCTGACGTCGTTCGGACCCGGGTCGATGGTTGATTTGCCCAATTGCTCCGTCTTGGTCGGCGGACTGGAGGGTTGGTCAGCCGAAGGTGAAGAAATCACCGAACCGCGATTAGTCGACAAGCTCAAGGCTTTGTTTGATCCGCCGCTATTGAATCTGCGCCTGGTCGCGCCCCCGCCTGACAACAACGAACCAAATGCGAAACCGACGGGGATCACCTGTTGGCAGTTTCCAGAGTGGTTCATCACGCAGGACGTTGCGGGCGAGAAAGGGGGCTTCGTCCGGTCCCGTCGCCTGTTGCATCGCCGAACTTTGACAAAGGGAAAGTTCATTGACGACGCAAAGTCCAAAAAGACCGTTGTGCCTGTCCGCTTTGTTCGCGCCTGCCGCAATGGCCACATTGGCGACATCGACTGGTATGTGTTCGTGCATCAATCTGGCGATACTGGCTGTCGGCGCCAGCTTTGGATTGACGAAATGGGTACCAGTGGTGATATCGCGGATGTTTACGTGCGCTGCGAGTGCGGAGCTCGCCGCGGTTTGGCAGAAGCAACGGGGTTTTATACGCAGGCGCTCGGGCTCTGTGATGGCAATCGCCCTTGGCTGGGAGACTACTCCCGTGAGCGGTGTGACCAGCAAAACCGGCTGCTGATTCGCCAGGCTAGCAACGCTTATTTTCCGCAATTGATGAGCACCATCTCGCTCCCCGATCGGAATGAAGAATTGAGAGATGCGGTTGGGAATGTTTGGGACTTTGTCGGGGAGGCGCCCGATTTCGAGGGGCTCAAGTACGAGCGTCGTAAGTCGAAGGTCGCCCAGGCGCTCGAGGGGTACACCGACGAACAGGTGTGGGGCGAGATCCAGAACCGCCGTGGCGGGCAAAACGGACCCGGTAAGTCAATCAAGCAGGTCGAGTTCGAAACGCTGACGGCGACCGATGAGGACCTGGGAGACGACAAACCGGATGGCGACTTTTATGCCCGAACGTTGACCAACAGCGTTTGGCAGGCACCCTGGATGGCGCCGGTCCAACGTATCGTACTGATACATCGGATGCGCGAGGTCATGGCTCAGGTTGGATTCACTCGATTCGAAGCGGTTTCGCCAGACATTGATGGCGAACTGGAAATCGGTGTGCGGCGGGCTAATCTCGCCCGCGAGATTAGTTGGCTGCCGGCGGTCGAGAATCGGGGCGAGGGAGTTTTTATTCAATTTCGCCGCGATGCAGTCGAAGCCTGGCTCGCCCGTAAAGACGTTATGAAGCATGGCTTGCGATTGGTTGATGGGTATCAATCCTGGAAGAGCGAACACCACGGGGCGAGCAAGAAGTTTGCCGAGGCGGGTGGGATTCTGCCCTACACCTTATTTCACACCTTTTCGCACCTGCTGCTTACGGCGGTTTCGCTGGAGTGCGGGTACCCGGCTAGTTCGATCCGCGAGCGCATCTATTGCCTGCCCAATATCGGCTACGGCGTGATGCTCTTTACCGGCACGCCCGATGCGGAGGGGACGCTGGGGGGGCTGGTACAAGTCGGCCGCCGCATTCACGAACATATCCGCTCGGCCTTGCTGATGGGTGAGCTCTGCTCGAATGACCCGGTTTGCGCGCAACATGACCCGGCCAACCTGCACGAGCGACGATTCCTTCACGGAGCCGCCTGCCATGGTTGTTTGCTGATCTCCGAGACATCTTGCGAGCACTTCAACGAGTTCCTCGACAGATCGCTGGTCGTGCCGACAGTGGAAAACCGCGGGATTGAGTTCTTCAAACTGGAGGTGTGATGCTGGACGGCTTGCTCAAGCTCAATAACGAATCGCTGGCCGATCTCGTCAAGAAGCTGCGCAGCGGCCGCATGGTTGCTCCGTTTTCCACGTTGCAGCTGGAAGGAGCCATTCCTGGCCGCGGCGAATTGATCGCAACCAGCTTGTCAAGTTTGGCTGCCAGCGGGCTTTCCGAAGCTCAAATCGCCGATTTGATTGAATCCGTGGTCGCGGACCGACGGGCGCGAGGAGGCTCCTCGGCTGGTGACCTGGTGATTTCGGGGCCGGAGGTCGACGGCCTGCCGACGCGCGATACTGGCGTGGTCATTCGCGAACTTTTTCGCGGGGCCGAGAAGTCGGTGCTGGTGATTGGCTTTGCCGTCTACCAAGGCCGCGAAGTTTTTGAGGAACTTGCCTTGCGGATGCAGGCGGTTCCAACCTTGGAAGTGGAGTGTTACTTCAACATCGGGCGAGGTTACCGCGATACGACCCGGGACGAGGACTTGCTGGCCAAATTTGTCCATGAGTTCAAGACCAGGCACTGGCCCCGGGCCGCGCGCCTGCCTGCAATTTATTACGACCCTCGCGCCTTGCGACTGGAAATGAACGAACGGGCCTCGTTGCATGCCAAAGCGATCATCGTCGACGGCCATCAGGTCTTCATCACTTCTGCCAACTTCACCGAAGCGGCTCAGGAACGCAACATAGAGGTTGGCCTGAAGCTGGAGGACACGGTCCTTGCCACACAACTCACCCGACACTTTCAGGGGCTAAGGGATGCCGGAGTGCTAAAGCGGGTGATTTGAAATGGTTTACCTTTTGTGAGTCTAGAGAATCGCATTAAAAAAGCGGATTTGAGAAATTATGAGTTACTCCTGGAAGCCGATCTACCGTGAGATTGTTGAACGCCTCGCAAGCTATCGGGGACGAT
>Ga0315901_10002453_pt1 | contig 25501 bp, 21 predicted proteins | sample LakEriMetagenome_10_FD_203761 | JGI IMG/M metagenome (GOLD analysis project Ga0315901, IMG submission 203761) | Freshwater fungal communities from buoy surface, Lake Erie, Ohio, United States - Buoy 2 MA116 | ecosystem: Environmental > Aquatic > Freshwater > Lake | place: USA: Lake Erie, Ohio...
CCGGGATAATGGTGCTCACACCAGCCAGCCCACGCATCCATTGCGCGGCATGCAGCGGATTCAATGAGGTCAAAACGATGACAATGATTGGTGCAGCGATGACACCCACAAACCACCATGAACGCCTTAACAGACCCAACGATAATGCGAGCACACCCGCCAACCATATGCCACTGATGATGGTCATGAATGGCAACGTCTGTGGACCAACCAGTGCCACCCCGACAGCCAAAAGACGGACGCCAAGCACACGTGTATCACCAGGTACGGTAAACTCGGGTGCAGATATTGTTACTGTCTGCTGGCTATCAAGGGGGGTGTCCGCCAGCAATAATTGAATCGTGCGGCGTCCTTGAATCAACGTTTGGAGATTATTCACGCGGAGTTCACGCGGTGTACCAACATCAGCAAGTTGGACAGTGGCAATCACCGGGGTGCCGACCGGCAAACCAGCCCATTCAACCGCGGATTCGGGCTGAGTCCAGCGATATCGGGTGCCGTCGGCAGCTTCTTCGGGGAGGTACATGTGTTGTAAAAGCGGCTGTATGTGGGGGCTAGCGCTCTGCAATGCATAATGCGTAGGAGTCATTAATGCATACAACAGGTACATGCTTATCCACGCACCGATGATGATGACCCACACGCCAATGCCCATCAACCGCTGTGTAACCAACATTTACTCCCCAATCGCAGACACACGACGATCCGCATAACCCGTCATCTCAAGATAACCAACACCCGTGACGGGCGTACCTGCCATCTCACCCTGCACCCGCACGGCCCCCTCCCAGTAGCGTACCGTGACCTGTAACTCTTGGTCGGCGATTGCCGGCGTCACCGTCATCGTCAGGTCGAGTGGCGGTATTTGAATTTGCCAGGCTGCCGGGTAGACACCACCGGTGTGAGGGCTTTGCCAGCTCCCCTGTGGCACAAACATGATGTCAGCGCTTTTGAGGTGCGTCACACTACCATCGGCGCGCCGATAAATACCGGCACTATAGGGGTCACTTGTACCATCCGTACGACGCAGGTGATATATCATCATATCACTGCCATCGGCGAAGTGGAGGGCAAACCAATCCCAGCCCTCTTGGTCGTCGGCGAGCGCACTCGTGCTCCACTCACGGTCCATCCAGCTATTACCGGTGACCGTGTAGCGCTCACCAGCAATCGTCATCTGGCCAGTGGTCGGCATGCGCGTCATCGAGTAGTAGTACGAGGCATTGCCGGCGCCGGCAGACTTTTGACTGAGTCCGGCATCGCCCTGCAACAACGGCGGCTGGCTACTGTCGAGTGTCAAGTCGAGGGCAATCTCACCCTCGCTGGCCATCAAGCGCATCGTTTGGACCGCTGGGTCGTCACTAGTCACCTGCCAATCATCGAGCCACACGCGGAAAGGTGCCGCCTGCGCCCCAGCCAAACCAATCGCCTCACGACTAAAGCGCTCATAGGCAAAAAACCGCTCGCCGGTTACATCGGTCATCGCCAAGTGCCCCATGAAGGCCGCATCGCTCCGCCACGCCGAGGGATCCTTGGTATCTGCTGTCGGCGGCACAATCGCCGAGCGGAATAAGGTGAACTGATAGCCCAATTCACGGCCGTCGCTAGCGGTCAGATTACCCGTAAAGTACCACCACTCAACTGCATAGCCATCGTGCGGCCCATGATCTGCCGGAAAAGAAAACGTACGCGGTTCAATCGCCTTCTTGAATCCACTCGTATCGGTCCGATTCATACTCTCGGCGACCGTCAATTGCGTTTGTAGTGTCGGCACAACCGGCGCACCACATGCAGTCAATAGCAGGATGAACAATAATGGAATGGCATATATCTTCATCGACTTACTCCTCACGCAAGGCCAACGCTGGTGCCACCCGCGAGATACGCCATGCCGGCACGATGCCGGCCAGCAAGGCTGCAATCACGGCAGTCACCAAGGCTTGGGCATAAATCGCCGGCTCAAAGGCAAACTGCAACGTCCAGCCGAACGAGATGCGGTTTATCACAAAAATCAGCGCCATGGCCATCGCCGTACCGACTGGCATGGCGACCAGACCAGCCACCACACCCATCAGCCCAGTCTCGCTCAGCACCAACTGCCATAACTGCCGTGGATCAAGCCCAATCGCCCGCAACATGCCGAACTCGCGCAAGCGCTCGAGTTGCATCGCCGTCAGCGCCGCCAAAATCCCCACAAACGCCACGATTGTCGCCAACAGTTGCAAGACATTGGTAATCGCAAAGGTCCGATCAAGGATCTCAATCGACGTCTCGCGCAGGGTGCGGTTCGAACGGACGTTGAGCGCCTGATCGGGGAACTCCATCCGCACCCGCTCGACCATCGCCTCACTATCAACACCCGCGTCAAGATAGACACCGAGCGATGACACCTGTTGATCATCGTAGAGTTGCCAGTAGCGCTCGATGGGCATCATAACCACGCCTAATTCGGTGCCGTAATCATAAAAGACACCAGCAATCCGCATCGGCACATCGCCGCGATCGGTTTGCAACACAAACGTGTCGCCCACATGCAAATCGCGCTTAAGCGCCAACGGCTCGGAGATGATAATCTCGTCGCGGGCAAATGCTGGCCAAATGACATTTGGGTCACCCTCGGCCCAAATAAAGGTCTCGTAATCAGCAGGTGTCACATCAAGTGCAATCTGCAATACCGGCGTTTGGTCGGTGGGGATAAGCACACTGCGATACCGCCGAATGCGCTCGACACCCTCAATCGCGGCGACGCGCTCTGTGACGCCTGCCGGCAGTGGCGTATCCAGTCGGTTTGCCGTAATAGACGGAGCCGAGACAAACACGTCAGCGCGGATAGTCGTACTCAGCCAGTCCACCACCGTCAGTCGAAAGCTCGATACCATCAGGCCCACCGCAATCGTCACCGCCACAGCAATCATCAAGGCTGCCACCGCAACGGCGGTGCGACTCAACGAGGTCACCACGTCGCGCACTGCCATGCCGGCCACAAGCCCAAACAAGCGCACTGCCAGTGGGCGGATGAGGTGCATCAGCCATACCGTACAAATCGGTGTCACCATAGCGGCGCCAAGCGTCAAGGCTAGCAATCCGGCATAACTAAAGAAAATGTTGGGGCCGAGCCACATTATCACGGATCCGACGATGACCAGCGCCGCACCCGCCATCCCAAGAATCGGCACCATGCGTTTGGTCTGTTCCTCGTACGATGAACGACGCAACACGGTGCGTGGCGGCGTGCGTGCTGCTTCCCACGTGGGGATGGCCAAGGCCACAAATGACGCCAGCAGACCGAGTACCACACCTTTGAAGAGAGGCCAGAACGACAGCTGGATCGTACTCACCGAAACCACGTAATAAATGTCGTTAATCGTGCGCGATACCAAGCTCAACAAGAGTTGGGCCAGGCCAATGCCAATCCCCACACCAAGGGCGGTGCCAAGAATGCCAATCACGGCTCCTTCGACAAGCATCAGGCGCGCGATTTCACCTTGTGAGACGCCTAAACAGCGCAACGTACCAAGCAATTGTCGGCGTTGCACCACGGCAAACGTCATGGTGTTGTAGATCAAGAACATGCCGACTACCAGCGCCAACAAGCTCAAGGCGTTCAAGTTAATCTCGAACGAGGCCGTCATCTCGGTGGTACTTTGGGCGCGTTGCTCAGGAGTAATCAAGCGAATACCGTCGGGTAGGGCGGCCTGCACCGCGGTACGTTGTGCATCATCAAGAATCAAGTCGATGCGGTCAATGCGTCCAATTTTGTTGAACCACGTTTGGGCGACCGAGATGTCGGTAATCAGCAAATCAGTGAGCGCTCGCTGAGTACTCGGGTCACCCGGCTCGAGAATACCGACCAGCGTCATCGTCTGCGGTTGGCCGGCGATTTGCACGGTAAACTCTGTATCCAGCGTCAGACCCAAGGCATCTGCGGTGGTTTTGCTCATGAGAACCGCATTCGGCACCGTCAGCAGATTCACAAGATTGCCACCAACAGCACCGCCGCCCGGCGTCAACTCGGGACGGAACGGCGCTTCACTGAATGGATCAATCCCGAGCACCGTCAGCGTCCGCGTAGGCGTCGTAGTCGTCGTCGCAAAGCCCTCCACCACCGGCGCACTCGTACGAATGCCCTGTGTGACGCGCAACTGCGCAAAAAAGGTCTCATCGATGCCGTTCGGACCACCGATGAGTTGGTCAGTGGCGCGCCCCGTTACCGTGGCCGTCGACAACAAAAACGCCCGACGTGCACTGTCATTGGCGATGTCAATGGCGATTACCACCGCTACCCCCATTGCCACGCCGATCAAGGCGAGCAGGGCCTGCCACGGACGTTGAAGCGGCCAGCGCAATGTACTCTTCCACAGTACACGCATCATGCCAAGCTCCCTGCGACATCGTCGACAAGTTGGCCGGCGTGGATACGCACGACGCGGTCAGCACTAGCCGCCACCTCACGACTATGTGTCACCATCAACAAGGCACGCCCACGCATGCCGGTGAGGTTGGTCAACAGTTGCAAAATTTGGTCGCCAGTGTCGCTATCAAGGTTGCCGGTCGGCTCATCGGCCAAGACGAGAATCGGGTCGTGCACCAAGGCACGGGCCACTGCCACACGCTGCTGCTCACCACCCGAGAGACGATCAGGGGCAGTGTTGGCGCGATCTGCCAGCCCAACCTCGTCGAGCATGGCAAGTGCACGTTGATGCGCTTGTGATCCTACAATTCCGTTCAACTCGAGCGGTAACAATACATTTTCGATGACAGTCAATGTCGGTACCAGATTGAAAAACTGGAAGACAAAGCCGATTGATGTGCGACGAAACTGCGTGCGTTGCGTCTCATTGAGTGCATTTATGTCACGACCACCGATAATGACATCGCCACCATTGGCATAATCGATACCGCTGATAATGTTGAGCAGCGAACTTTTACCAGACCCGCTTTTGCCGACTAATGCCACGCGTTCACCCGCATTGATATGCATGTTGACGCCGTGCAATACCTGCCGACGAATGCTTCCCTCGTCATACCACTTCGTAACGTTGTTGAGCTGGACGATACCTTGCATGATATGGCCTTTGTTGTTGCGGTTTCCACACTTTTTCTTAAAAAAGCATACCATATTGCGAAATGTTTCACAGACATTCAAGATGAGCATCTGCTCATAAACACCAACAGCGCTAGCCTGCAGTTGCAGGCTAGCGCTGTCACGATCCGCTGATTAGCGGAGTCGAACGCCGGCTGGTGGTTGGACACCCGGACCATAGAGCACAAAGTCATACCATGGCGCATAGGATGTACGGTAATCATCCACTCGCAAGAGCGAGCCATCGGCATTGAGCACTGTGCGCTTATAGCTGACACTCATACCGCCACGTCCATAAACCAATTGACGCGTCTGTCCACTCGCTAAGCTGGCATCATACTGCCAAATTGGCGCATATGGCTGTGTCACATTAGTGATATACGGGCCTTCGTACTGCACTGTGCGTCCATCAGGGATACCCCAGAACTCAATCGTCAACCGTTGTGCATCAAACTCATTGCGCACGACCAATAACAAGGGGCCTTGCGTATCATTGCGGAAGCGGAAGTCGGTTGTCGGCGACATCACAGTCGCATCAAACCCCAAAATATCCTCGTATGTCGTCACCACAAAGGTGTGTGGAATACGGTTGGTAATCTCGAATCCACCATTCGATGCCGCCCGGAAGACCGTCGTTGATACCTGACAAATACCACCTGCAACCACCGTTACGAGTTCCCCACCATTAATACCGTACCCAACCACAAAATCAGTATCGATAAAATTACTACTCTCAAGGAACGAAAACTCGTCCCCTGGTGCCACAATCGTACCATCAATCATGGCTGCACCGCGGGCAATATTGGTGCGTTTTGACCATCCCGCACCTTTGTAGGATGTTGTGCCAGACGCTATCCGCTCGAGCCCTGGCATCGGGCTGGTATATGAAATCAACGTGGAATTCGCATCGACAATCGCGCGCCCAAGCGGCGCGATATCGATTTGCAAGGATCCATTACGGACTCGCGCCTCGAGACGCACGCGCTCAAAATACTGCACCAAGATTGTCTCGTTGTCGACCGTTTGGTAGAATTCCTCGGAAAGTGGATAGCCGAAAATAGGCAAGCCACCGTTTTCTTGCCAGAACGAGAGGAATTGCCCCTTCACGTTATGTTGCGTCACATTGAAGTACTGACCAGTAATACTCTCCGTGGCTGGCGCAAAGTGCGGAGCCGATTGCTCTTCGGCAGATAACAGGTCAATCATGTATGCGCCCAAACGCCCCAACATGACCCGCTCTTGTTCGTCGTGGCCAATTGGCACCTCGAACCGGGCACGCTCAAAATACTGCACGCGCAAGCCGTTTTCAGAGATCATCGGCGTCAACGGATTACCAAATACGGCATACCCACCGTTGCGCTCATAAAACAGCCGAAACGTACCGTGTAAATATTGACCGGTCTCGGCAACATACAACACGCCGTTGCTGACGTTGGTTACCACATTCGCAGCCCGAACAAGTGGAATTTGTCGAGGATTGGCACTCGCTGCTGTCAATACAAATACAGCTATCAACACAAATAATAATCTTTTCATTGTTTGCCCCCCTCTAAGCAAGCAATTAGGCCACATCAAATATCAACGACATGCGTCCTAGATGAACTATACTACCAAAATACAACGGCTGTGGTTCTTCGGGCCAAACAACTTGTCCTCCGATACGACTACCATTGCTACTTTGCAAATCCTCAATCCAGATACGCCCCTCTTTGACAAATAACCGAGCGTGCACTCGACCGACACCCTGTGCATGTGCACCGGCAATTGACAAATCGACATCGGGATTAAACTGTCCATGTGGATCGTGACGCCCTAATGTAATGTCACTGGTTTGGGGTAATAACCACGCATACCGCCCGTCTGCACTCGATAAGCGGAGACCACCTACTGTAGTGATATCATGACGCGTCACGGTTAAGCCATTACCACAATGTGTACACATTATTTGATTGCCGGCTTCTATCCAGCCACATTCAAGGCATGTTACTAACATATACAATCCCCCCACTTCCCCTGAAGAATTATACCTCATGATTTTCGGAATTTTTATGTGATTTTTCGCAATTTTGCATTTTATTTCTACTACACAAAATAGTTTATTTACAATTATTTCGCATTCTAATGCCATATTTCACACATTACTAAACTATTAATTTAATATTTTTTATTCGCAATCACCTTGTAACATATCATCGAATGTAGTAGAAATTCTTGCAATAAAACTGCCATATATTACAGTAAATAGCAGAAACTATTGTTATCGTATGATGAACAGCGCTATACACAGAATGTTAAAAGTTAATGATGTATAGACACACATCAACGATTGTCAAACGCTACGCGGTATGGTACATTTCGCATACACGATTCTCCACCGATAGAAAGAGTCACGGCTCATGGCAAAGCCTATCATTGGCATCGCAAGTGCTCAGTATGCAAATAGTAGTTGGTCACCTGTGCTTGTGGGCCACCGACGTCCGTACATTGATGCAATTTTGGTAGCAGGCGGCGTGCCGTTGCTGTTACCACCAATCGATGAGCGCCATCACGATATACTCGACGCATACTATGGCGCTATCGATGGATTACTTCTACCGGGTGGTGGTGATATCCAGCCACATTTGTATGGGGCTGAACAGCATCCCAAAACTGACAACATCGACCACATGCGCGACTACAGCGAGCTCTATTTGGCCCGCAAAGCCGTCCGCGAAGGCATGCCGATTCTGGGCATTTGTCGAGGTTTGCAGCTCCTCAACGTTGCACTTGGTGGCACGCTCATCCAAGATATCCCCGATATTACCGGTGGCAAGGCACATAACGAATCAGCCACCCAAGAGAACTGGCAACACATGGCGCATCCAATGCGCCTTGCCGAGAATTCACAGCTTGCTCAGATGTTAGGCACGACGGAAATCGCCGTCAACTCGTTGCATCACCAAGCGCTAGAGCACATTGGCGAGGGGTTGCGCCCGGTAGCGTGGTCGGATGACGGTATCATCGAGGCTGTCGAGGGCACCGGCGCGAACTTCATGGTGGCAGTACAGTGTCACCCCGAGACATTGCGCGGCGATGCTGATCCGCGCTGGCAAGCAATGTTTGACCGCTTTGTGGCGCGTTGTAGTAAGTAGTATAACAATGCAGATTGTGATACTCCCAGCGTTCCGGACGGTTGGTTTACGCATTCGCACTACGTCATTTAGCGATGAGATTCCTGCCCTGTGGCAACAATTTATGCCGTACATGGATGCAATTATCACGAGCACGCCGGGGATCTCATATGGGCTGATGGGCGAACATCAAGCCGATGGTACGTTCACCTATATGGCGGCCTTGGCGGTGGCTGATGCTGTCATTGTCGATGAATCACTTGATACATGGCAGGTGCCTGCTCAACGCTATGCGGTGTTTGAGACGAGCCTACCGCAGATGGGTGCGATGTTTGGTCGGATTCACGAGGAACTCATGCCAGCCTCGGGGCTCCAGTACGGGGTGGGGCCATCGTTTGAGTATTACGGGCCGGCGTTTGACACGCCGGCGCAGACGTTCCATATTTATATTGCAATCAAGTAGGCACAAAGGAGTGACAGCGTCATGGCCAAGCGACCAGTTATCGGCATCCCCTGTACCCATTCACAAGATGCCTGGGGTACCACGGCATACGGCAATTCGCACACCTACCTCAAAGCCGTCGAGGCGGCCGGTGGTGTGCCGGTGTTGTTGCCCCTTTCAGAAAGCAAAGAAGTGCTCGAAGTACTCTACGGCACGATTGATGGGCTGTTGTTAGCAGGCGGTGTTGATATTACCCCAAATAACTACGGGCATGAGCCACACCCGAAGCTTGGCACTACGAGTCCACTGCAAGACAGCACCGAGATCTATCTGACCCAGAAGGCCGTGGCCGATGGCAAACCGGTGTTGGGCATTTGCCGTGGGCATCAGATGCTGAATGTGGCCCTTGGTGGCACGTTGTATCAGGACATTCCAAGTGAGCGCCCTGAGTCACTCGATCACCGGTTCTCGGAGCATGCCAAGGATGGATCAGTGCTCGCGCACGAAATCCAAATCAATGAGGAGAGTTGGCTAGCCGAGGTGCTCGAGCAGACGGTCATCAAGACCAACAGTATGCACCACCAAGCCGTCCGCGATGTCGCCCCCGGGTTGCGCGTGGTGGGTACAAGTAGTGATGGGGTTGTTGAGGTGATTGAATCGACCAACGACCATTTTGCGGTAGGCATTCAATCCCACCCCGAGGAGCTGTGGAACACCACCGAGCACCGTTGGTCCAAGTTGTTCAAAGCCTATATCGCCGAGGTTGCGAAGCGCTAGCGCACACGGATTCGTTAACAACGACGCGGGCGATGCAATGCATCGCCCGCGTGTCATTTGCGCCTGATGTAACGCTATTTATTTGGTCATTTCCGCAATCACTGGGCCAAGCTCCTCGACGGTGAATCCACCTTCGTAGCGGGCCGTAATCACCCCTTGGGCATCAATCAAAAACATCCACGGCTCAGACATCAGGCCCCAGGCATAGTAGGCATCCGAGACGCCGACTTTGCGCTCCTCATCGGTCAACCCACGTCCTTCACGCATTGCATCCTGAAAAATAGTGTTTTGTTGCGCGAATGAGTCGCCGAACGGATAGCGATAAATCTCGCTGTGAATGAAGATAACCTGGTCGCCGTATTGTTTTTGCAAATCGCGGAACACGGTCAAGCTGGGACCACACACTGCGGTGCGGCAGAACCCGGGAGTGGCAAACAACAAGGCAATGGGCTTTTGTTGGGTGAGCGCATCAGCCAAACTGACTTGATAGAGGGCAGGATCAACATCGTTGCTCGACACCAAATAAGCCGGGTCGGTGACAGTATCGTTGGTCAGCGTCTCGGCGACAATTGCCGTATCGCCGACTTTGGGCGCCACGGCACGCTCGCTGACAGGCAGTTGGAGTTTGGTCACACTTGGGTCGGTCATACCCTCGAGTAATACTGAGACCTCGACACCCCAGTTGCCGGCTGTTGAGAATTCGTAGTTCGCCACGTAGACCGCCGCAGGGAGTCCCTGGCCGTAGTACGTCGCTGTGGTGCTGCCAACCGGTGTTTTTTTGTCGACATCAAGATTATAGAACTGCATGGTAATTTGGGCGTTGGGATCGTTGAGCGGTGAGCCATCGCGGATAATGCCAATCGGCAACCGATTGGGGCCAACCACTGCCTCAGTAAAGGCAAAGACGGGGGTCAATGCACTCGATGCAGCGGGTACGGTATTCGTTGTGGCGCCACATGCGCTCAAGAAGAGGGCCACAACAAAAAAGAATTGTGCGATATGTTTCATTCGATTGCCTATGCCATGTTGCGAATCATCGTGTGGTAGTGTACCACTCTTGCATAAGATAGGCGTGAGAGTCCACCTGATTGCAGACCAACATTATGCTGTCACATCGTCGTACTATACACATCCTGACACATGAATGGTATAATGGTCTTAATTATGGTCATTTGTGCGACCATAGCAGGAAGGGAGAATGCGCCATGGAGATTACACACAAGCGCATGAATCGGGTTGATTTGATCCAAGTTTCGGGACGACTCGATGCCATGCAGGCACCGGCACTCAAACAAAAAATCGAAGAGTTGTTTACTGAGGGTCGCTACCGGATTGTGTTGGACTTGAGCGCGCTCGAGTATGTTGCCAGCCCTGGATTGCGGGTGCTTATTGAGGCTCGCAAAAAGGCGCGTGACTGGAAGATCACAGATCTTGAGGGTGGCGATATTCGCTTGGCTGGCTTGCCAAGTCGCATCCGTGAGGTCTTTGATTTGACCGGATTCACGTCGTTGTTCGAGATTTATCCAAATGCCACTGAGGCTGTCGGTTCGTTCTAGCGTCTATCTAGAGGGTTATTGCCATGCCAAGCGCGTCACTCACAGTACCTGCACAACTTGACTCACTTTCGGTGATTGGTGAGTTTGTGAACTCCGCAACTCGTCAAGCCAAAATGAGCGAGCGTGAAGCATGGCAAGTCCAACTTGCAGTTGATGAGGCCGCAACCAACATCATTCAGCATGCATATAACGACCAAGCAACCGGCAATATTCGCATCGAGTGGTCCATCAATGAGGGTGAGTTGCGCGTTACGTTGATGGACAAGGGGCAGCCGTTTGATCCGAGTAGTGTTCCTGAACCAGACATCTCGTCACCATTTGAGGGGCGGCAAGCTGGTGGTCTCGGTATCTATTTAATGCACAAAATGATGGACGATGTCCAGTACGTGTTTGATGCAAGTGGTAACACGCTTACGATGCGCAAGCGCTTTGCAGAGCCAGCCGTCGCTGATTTGTTGCGCTTTAACTTGAGTGGTCGCCTCGATGCACGTGGCACGGTCTCATCCATGACCCCCATCAATGCAGCAGTCGAAGCTGGCGCACGCATGATTTTGATTGATTTGACCCACGTCAGTTTTTTGAGCAGTAGTGGTCTACGCGCATTATTACTCGTTCGTCGTGAAATGAACGAACGCCAAGGCATCTTGATGTTGTGCGGGTTGCAGCCACAGGTCGACGAAGTATTTGTCATGACCGGGTTCTCCCAAGTATTTGATATCTATCGCACGACAAGTGATGCATTACAAGCGTTAAGCACTCGTAGCGAGCACTAATGGATTAATTGCGCACCTGCACAAGATGATGCACGGTGCATTGGTACGTGCCCACGTTTGTTCTTTCCATTGATTCGTTGATTGTATGTGAGGCTGATAGTGAAGCGTGAGCACTGGCTCATTGGCTACAGTATCGGTGTCGGTTTGCCAGGCTGGATCTGGTTAGTGTGGCATAGTCACATGCCATCCATGCCGATATGGCACATCATCGCCGTATTACTTATTGCGCTCTTCATCGAGAGTGCAGGGTATCGTGTGCCTCCCGCTGACCCACACTCACTCACTGGTATCGTCATTCTGAGTCTCGCATTGATGGGCCAACCATGGATTGCCATGTTGATTATTGCTATCAATGCATTTGTTGTCGGGTTGGCGCTACCATTCATCGACCGGCGACCGATTAATTTTTATAATGCAGTTGCGCGTCCATGGGCGCGTGCAGGAGTACGCATCATCGCTGTTGCTGCGGGTGCGTGGATTGCCAGTATCATTGCCGGGCCAGTTGGCGTTGTGTTACAGATTGCCGTATATCCGCTGATTATTATCCTCAATCGATGGGGGCGTATTCACCTACAACATGACACAGCTGGCGTCGCACAATGGTGGCGTGGGGCATCAATATCGATTTTGATTACTGAGATTATTCCACTTCCACTAGCGTTATTGGGCGCTATCGTGTATCAATCACTAGGAATTTGGTACTTCTTGTTGCTGTGTCTGGCGGTGCTAGGGGCAAGTGCGATTATGCGCCAAGTCACCATCAATTTGCGCAACCAACAAGCATCCACTAACGAGTTAGCCATATTAAATGCCACGAGTAGAGCGATTATTCGCTCTGAGCTCGATGTCGATGCCTTGTGCGAGTTAATTTATCATGAGGCCGGCAATGTGCTCGACACATCATCATTCCATCTCGGCATTTTTGAGCCGAACAGCGATCGCTATACCCTCAAAGTGCGGGTACAAGACAAACAACGGCTTGAGCCACTGACCGTCGATTTGCCGTCAGGTGATGGCATGATAGGTTGGATGCGGCAAACAGGGCGATCATTGCTCGTATCAGACTTTGTCTCAGAGATGGACCGGTTACCGGCACGCCCACGCTATCAAAGTGCCAATCCACCACGTTCGGGCGTGTATGTGCCACTGATTAGTGGTGATACCGTTATCGGGAGCATTTCGGTCCAAAGTCAACGCGTGAATGCGTTTAGTTCAGATGATTTGCGCCGCTTGAGTCAAATTGCTGAGCAGGCAGCCGTCGCCATCACCAAGGCGCGCACATTCCACGAAGCGCGTGAGCGCGCGATACAACTACAAGCAATTCAAGATGTGGCAGCACATTTGTCAGTCATGCTCGAACCCGATGAACTCTTACCTGAGGTCACCCACCTGATTCGCGATCACTTCGGGTATCATCCGGTGCACTTGATTACCATCGACGACGATGGGCGCCTCTTCTTTCGCGCAAGCACCAGTGATGCCATGGGTGGTGTGCGGATTCGTACGGCACTGCGGCAGTCGGATAAGGGCATTATCAGCACTGTAGCGCAGACAGGGCATGCATTGCTCGTCAATGATGTCCACAATGATGCGCGCTATGTAGAGGATGATCCGCATACGCGTAGCGAACTTGCAGTACCGATTCGGTTTGCCGATCGCACTATCGGCGTACTCGACGTGCAGAGTAGCGAGCCCTGGCGATTCCAAGATACCGACATGTTTGTCATGCAAACTCTGGCCGACCAAGTGGCGCTCGCGCTTGAGCGGGCTCGTGCGTTTAGTGCACAGCGCGCCGAGGCCCAACGGCTCAATGTCCTGCTCCACGCAGCAGACATGCTCAATCGGCCGGTACCACTTGATGATTTGCTCAATACCGCAGTGCAACTGCCGATTCAGCTGTTAGGGTGCCGCTACTGTTGTTATATGAGTTGGCACGAGCAGACACAGCAATTTGTGGTTGATGCAGTAGCTGGGCTCGATATGACAGCCACACAACACCTGCTCGGGCAAATAATTGCCGCAGATGCATTTGACGTGTCAGAGCATGCGGCCAACAACGTACAACTACAGCAATTACATCCGACGATTGCCCACACACTCACCCCGTTTGCCGATCAAGATGTCTTGGTGCTCATCGCTCGTGGCCGCGGCAGTATTCCCGGCGTATTGCTGGCCGATTACCCCAGCGAATCACGCCCATACGGCGATCGTGAACAACAACTCTTTGGTGGACTCGCTGGCCAAATCGGGAGCGCCATCGAAAACGCGCTCCTCGAGCAGGACGCCGACAATGCCGCACGTCTCGAAGAGGAGTTACGCCTCGCCCGTGACATCCAAAACTCGCTCCTGCCTGACACAGCACCATTGCTGGCAGGTTGGCAAGTCAACGCATTATGGCAAGCAGCCCGCGTGATTGGCGGTGACTTTTATGATTATTGGCCACTCAAAGGACAACACGGCCAAAAGCAGTTCGGCTTTGTGATTGCCGATGTCAGCGACAAAGGCATGGCAGCAGCCTTATTTATGGCACTGTCGCGTAGTCTCGTACGTGCGGCAGCACTTGATGGGTCTGACCCCGCAGTTGCGTTGATGCGCGCCAATCGTTGGATTACCCGCGACTCCGAGTCGGGCATGTTTGTCACCATCTTCTATGGGGTACTCGATGTCGAGAGTGGTATACTCTGCTACTCGTGTGCTGGACACAACCCGCCATTGTTGGTGCATGCCGATGGCAGTAGCCAAGAGCTATCAACGCCTGGGATTGCCCTCGGCATCCTCGACGAGATCAAACTCACGAGTAGCACCATCACGCTCCAACCTGGCGACACCTTAGTGTGTTACACCGATGGCGTGACTGAATCGTTCGATGATCATGACCAGCAGTACGGCGTCACACGACTCAAACACGTGATTCAACGGCATATGCAATCACATACAGCCAACATTGTGACCGCAATTGCCGACGATGTGTCAGCCTTTAGCGAGGGGCGCATCTATGACGACGTCACCCTGTTGGTGCTCCAACGCCAATAATACCGTGCCCCGCCATTTTGGTAGTATGATAAAGCGACGCCACGTGTGCGTCGCTTTTTGGATGGAGAGGGGTCACCGTTCATGTTGAAGTTCCTACAGCCGTCACGCACGATTCCACGCACCACGTGGACAGCCGAATCGCGTTGGGACATGTCGCTGTTGCGCCTGCTGATTCTGGCGTTCGGCTTGTTTTTGTTTGGCATCGGTGAATCGCTCTACATTCAATCCAATCTCGGTAATTCACCCTGGGCCGTGTTCGCCGATGGCGTGGCCAAACTCACCGGCACCACCATCGCCTGGAGTACATTCGCCATCAGCTGCGTCGTCTTTTTGTTGTGGATGCCCCTCAAAGAAAAATACGGCATTGGGCCAATTGCCAACACCTTAATCGTGCCAGTTGCTATGAATGTCGGCTTGACTGTGATTCCACGCCAAGAGTCCATCGCCAACGGCGCGCTCTTTTTGATTATCGGCATCGCCTGCGTCGGTCTCGGCTCAGCCATCTACATCACCTGTGGTCTCGGCGCAGGGCCACGCCAGGGAATGATGACAGCCCTGCATCGCATCACCGGCATCCGCGTGGCCCGCATTGCTACCAGCATCGAGGTGGTCGTGTTCACGCTCGGCGTCTTGATGGGTGGCAAATATGGCATCGGCACACTGGTGTTTGCCTTGTGTATTGGACCAGCGGTTGCTATCGGCTTTAGTATCATGCGCGAAATCGGTGAGATGCCCACACATGAACACCACGCCTGACGCCTACTGGCAATCAATTGGCCTCGCAGCTCCAGCCCGACGCGCCTTGATTGGCGCTGGTATCACCTCACTCCACGATGTAGCACAGTGGCGTGCTGTTGATCTTGCACAACTGCACGGGATTGGTACGCACGCCCTGTCACATCTGCGCCGAGCGCTCACCGATGTCCAACTCACATTTGCCGATGAGCGAGCAGCGTCTCAATAATCGTGCACGGCATTACTTGGTTATCATCTTTTCCGATCAATATGCAAAAAACACACCGCAGGCAGCCATTCGGGGCATGCCTGCGGTGATTTGTGGGCCGTCTGCGCTATTCTTTGACGACAAACTTGCGCCCATTGCCGCGTTGGCGTCGGCCAGTGCCGATGGTCGAGAGCATCTGCCCGAGTTGTTCAACGCTGACTAGGTTATGGATCGGCACAAAGTCATCGACATACGGCAACGCCGCCTGCATGCCCTGCGTCAACGGCTGATAGCGGGCGTTACCGAGGAGTGGGTTCAGCCAAATCAGACGATGACATGAACGTTGCAGACGCGACATCTCGTGCGATAACAGGGTTGGATCGCCACGATCCCAGCCGTCGCTGATAATCAACACCACCGGTCCACGCGACAAGACGCGCCGCGACCAGCGCACATTGAACTCGCGGATGGTGTTACCGATACGCGTCCCACCCGACCAGTCAAGCACTTGTTTGCTGACAAGTGCCACCGCATCATCGACGTCTTTGGAGCGCAACAGGCGGGTAATACGCGTCAAACGCGTGCCAAAGACGAATGTCTCGACCTGGCCGATGCCATCGCTCAACGTATGCACAAAGTGGAGCAACATGCGGCTATAGCGATCCATCGAGCCACTGATGTCGCACAACACGACCAAGGGCCGGCGCCGCATGCGAGCACGTTTGTAGGCCAGATAGACCGGCTCGCCGGCGAAGCGCAAGGTGGTGCGCATCATGCGCCGCATATCGACACGCCCTCGGCGTTTGCTGATTTGTTGGCGACGCGTACGGCGCATCGCAGGGCGCCAGCCCATGCGACGCATCATGTCGCGCGCTTGTTGGACCTCTTCGTAGCTGAACGAGCCAAAATCGCGCGTGCGCAAGGTCTCGCTGGCGCTATAGGCCAAGGTGACGCCGACTTTGTGCTCCTCGACATCCTCGTTGTCATCCTGATTCGATGACTCGGTTGGTGCCGGTTTGCGCCGCGGGATGCGTAATGGGCGTTGCGGCACTTTGATGATGGGGATGGCCAACTGTGCTGGATCGAATTCAGCCAGGCGCCGAAAATAAAAGGCAAATGCCGTCTCGAACAACGGCAAGTCCTCGGGCTTGCAAATCAAGGTACACCGCGCCGCATCATGTAAGGCCTCGCGGTCAGTCAGACCGACGTAGGTCAAGGCGCGCCCGAAGTCGATGAGTTGGCCGCTGCCGACTTTGATCCCCATACTGCGCAACAAGTGAACAAACCCGACGATGTGTTCGCTGATGTGCGATTGGGTCATAGTGCGCTCACCCGCGCCATGATGGCTTTGACGGCGTCGCCACGCACCTGCTGCAGGTCGTCCTGATACTTGAGAATAGCGCCCAATGTATCATCGACCGTCTCGAGCGTGAGTGCAGTAGTATTGAGTACGGCCAACGCATTGGCCCAGTCAATGGTCTCGGCAACGCCCGGAATTTTGAAGAGGTCGAGCCGACGTAACTCTTGGACAAACAACACAATCTGCCGTGCCAACGTGTCATTGATGTGGGGCACGCGCGCAGCCAAGATTTTGAGCTCCTTGTCGAGCGTCGGATAATCAACCCAATGGAACAAACAGCGACGCTTGAGCGCATCGTGCACCTCGCGCGTCCGATTACTGGTAATAATCACAATCGGCGGATGCGTCGCCTTGATGGTACCCAGCTCGGGAATGGTGATTTGCCAATCAGAAAGGAGCTCGAGCAAGAAGGCCTCAAACTCCTCGTCGGCACGATCGAGCTCGTCAATTAGCAACACCGGCGCTTGGGTATGGCTGGCGTCGATAGCCTGCAACAGCGGGCGCTGAATGAGGAACTCGCGGGTGAAAATATCGCTATTGGCCTGCCCAGCACTCGTCTCGGCCAGGCGGATTTGCAAGAGCTGGCGCGGGTAGTTCCATTCATAGATGGCAGTTGAGGCGTCTAGCCCCTCATAGCACTGCAAGCGGATGAGTTGCGTGCCAAGCAGGGCGGTGAGTGTTTTGGCGATTTCGGTCTTACCAACGCCAGCTTCACCCTCAAGCAAGAGTGGTTTATTGAGTTTGAGCGCCAAGAAAAGAGCTGTCGTCAGCGGACGATCAGCGATATAGTTACGGCGCGCAAGTGCCTGCTGCAAATCCTCAATATGGTCGAACTGCATAGGTATTACTCCTTGGTAGGGGGTGACTATGTCGTATTGTAACACTTTCAGCTTTGGGGCAACGATAGCGCAGAATCACACCATCACAGACATACACTATCGCTATATAATAGGAGTGAAGCGTTGTAATCGGGAGTGCTTGTGTTCGCACAGTTACGCAAACGAATTTTACTTTCTGTGGTGATTGGGGTTGTGGTCATCGCACTCCTCGGTCTTGTCAGCGACCTCGGTCAAGTCGGCGCAAGTTTTGGCACGTTTGCCTGGCACACGGCACCAGCCATTCTCGGCTTTACCGTGCTTAATTATGTGTTGCGTTGGCTCAAATGGGATATTTACTTGCGGCATCTCAATATTGGCCATGGCGTCAGTCGCGGTGACAGTGCGTTGTTGTTCACCGCTGGCATGGTCATGGCGGTTACCCCCGGCAAAGTCGGCGAGGTGCTCAAATCATACTTGTTGCGACGCATCAATCAAACACCAGTCAGCACCTCGGCGCCGATTGTGGTTGCCGAGCGCATGACTGACGGCATCGCCATGTTGTTGTTGATGGGCGTCGGACTCACGTTGTATCCACCAGCAGCGCCGTTGTTTTGGGTGCTGGTTGGGGCCACGGTGATTGGGATTGCCCTGATTCAGTCGAGTCGGTTTGTTAATTGGGGGTTGGGGTTTATTGCCCATACCAAGTTCGCACAACCGCTTCAGAACGCCTATCAATCAAGTCGAAGCTTGCTGGGGTGGCGCATGTTAGGCGGTGCTACGCTGATTAGCGTCGTCTCGTGGTTTTTTGAGTGTATTGCCTTTGTGTATGTGCTCGAGGGGCTCGGGATTGCACCGACATGGTTGATTGTGCAACAGAGTACGTTTATTTTTGCGGCATCAACGTTGTTTGGCCTTGTATCGCTTTTGCCTGGTGGACTGGGCGTCTCAGAGGCGTCATCAACTGGGTTACTGGTGTGGATGATTCCTATGAGTACGGCTGCAGCCGCAGCAGCAACCATGTTAATTCGATTTGGCACGTTGTGGTTTGGTGTGTTGTTGGGGGTAGTCGCCTTGGCGTGGTTTAATCGCCGCTATCCACTCAACACCGAAGGAGAAGAGGCATGATGCGCTGGCTTGTACGCCTTGTAATAATCAGTGCAGTCTGGGTGTTGGCAAGTTGTAGCACGGCGCCGTTGCTGAGCAACGTCAGTCTCTCAGCCGATACCCTCAGCCCCACTGGCGCAGGTGAGTCTGTCACTTTGACGTATAGCATAGGCCAGCCAGCCCAAGTCAGCGTGCGCTTAGTCGACACCCAAGGCACTGAGTACGTCATTCGCGATCGTGTGGTACGCAATGCCTCGAGCGACTCGTACCAGCTCCGTATCGACGGAACCGCACCGACCGGCGATCCTATCTTGTTACAACGCGCACTCCCAAGTGGTGCGTATACTGTCTCAATCGAGGCGGTTACCGATGCCGGTGTCAAGGCCAGCGAAAACGTTGAATTGACCATCCAAAGTGCCGATTCACCACCACCGATGATCGAGAACTTGCTTTCGTTCCCCACCACCATCTCGCCGAATGCCGATGGCCGCGACGACGTCACCGAGATTACCTACCAACTACCGGTCACAGCCACCGTCGATATTAGCATTGCCACACCCGATGGACGCACATTACCGTTTGTCACGGGCGAGATTGCCGAACCCAAGTTGCACCGCCAAGTGTGGAACGGCAAAACCACCGACGGGCAGATTTTGGCCAATGGCGTCTACACCTATACCATTCGGGCGGCCGATCAATACGGCAATATCGTTGAGCAACAAAACAGCATCGAGATTGTCAACAGTGGTCAACCGCAAGCTACGATTACCTACAGCTACATGGCGCCGCAGTCGATTATGCTCGGCGATGTGATTACCGTGACGATACGCGTCAAAAACACGGGCACCGTGCCAATCCGCACGTACGGACCAGCCTCGGGGTATCAATACACCACCAACGAGGTCTTCTCATCGATTGCTGATGGGCAGTACACAGCCAAGGCCGGTGGGTTTTGGCGCATTGGCGTTGACTGGGATGCGAACTCGGGTGGGGCAGCCAAACGCTACCCGTACCGTTGGGCGATTACGCCTCGCCCACCCGAGCAGTGGAAAGTGCCGTTTGTCGAGGATGAGTTCTTACCTGGCGAGGAATGTGAGATTATCGGTGTGATCAAGATTGAGCAACAAGAGAACAAAATGGGGTTCTATGTCGGCTTGATCCAGGATGGCGTCGGCTTCTTTCAGGACAAAACAGGTCGCACGATTATCAGGGTGGGGTTCTAGCCTACGGTCGTTCGCACCTTGGTGGCGTAGCGTATAATACAAAGTAGTACACATGCCAGCCGAGGAGGTATCTTATGCGTCTCAGCGAAGAGAAAATCTTTCGCATCGCCGAACGACTCCACGACGAACTCGCCGATCGCGGGTTGCTCATCTACAAAGACCCTGCCGGCACGAAGCCGTATGCAGCACGCGCCAAACGGATCAAAGCCATTGTGGAGTTTATTACTGCTGATCTCAAAATCGAAGACGAAATTGACATCGAAGTAGAAAAAGTGCTTGAGACCTATCAGCGCTCATTGCGCCCAACCGAGCGTGATGTCTTACGTCGCAAACACAAAGAAGAGATTGCCCGCCGCCGCAACTACGAGCTCTAGTTGCGTTGCAACGAAATCGATACACCCATGAGCGCTGTTCACATTGTATTGCTTGGAAATCCACAACTCAGCCACCATGATGGCACCTCAATACAATTGCGACGACGCCCACGTCTCCTCCTATACTTTTTGGCTGCACAAGTCGATGCCATCAGTCGTGAACGCTGTATTCAACTCTTTTGGCCCGATGATGACCCCGACGCTGCGCGACAATTACTACGCACCGCCCTCCATCAGATTAAATCAGCCTGTGGCGATATCGTCCAAAGCGATCATCAGCAATTACGCCTGCACGACGATGTCGACGTCGATATCCGCCGCTTGCACGCTATCAAACCAGGCGACCCAGTGCTCGATGCCCTCGCCGAGAATCCACCAGGATTGTTTTGTGCAGATATTAATCTCGGTGATGTGCACACCCTTGATGGTTGGCTCGACCGCGAGCGCCACCGTTGGCAACGTCGATTAGCCGACATGTTGTTTCAACATGCGCAATACCACAACGACCATGGTGCACTCGTTGCCGCCCAAAAAAGCATCCAGGTCGCACTCCACTATGAACCGCTACGCGAGGAGATTGTCCAGCTCGCCATGCAACTCGCCTATCGTGGCCAAGACCGTGCCGGGGCAATTGCCCTCTACGAGCAACTCAATCACGCCCTCGATGATCAACTCGGCGTGCCGCCCATGCCGGCCACTACCGAGCTCTATGATGCGATTGTGACCGACCGGTATGCCCCAAACACGCCCACGTCACCGCAACCGATGACACAGACCCACCCGTTTGTGGGACGAAGCGCCGAACTCACGCAACTCCACGGTGCGAGTTGGGATGGTCGACTCGTGGTGATTAGTGGTGCCGCAGGTATCGGCAAAACACGATTGGCTCACGAGTTTTTGCGCCGGAGTAATGCGCTGATTATTCATGCTGCCGCATTTGACGGCGACCAAGTGTTGCCATACCACGTGCTCATTAACGCCTTGCGCACGCACCTGACCAACGCCGGGCAACTGGCACAATCGCATGGTATGCTCGCGCCAGTCTGGCAACGTGAGCTACGCCGACTCTGGCCCGAACTGCCCGGCGGCGATCCTGAGCCGTTAGGCAACGAAAGCGGTGAATCGCGCCTGCCCGAGGCACTCGCTCTACTACTCCAACAAATTGGCCAACAACAACGCGTAGCGCTCTTTTTGGATGATGCCCAATGGCTGGACGACGCCACATTACGCACGGTCTTGGCGTTGTTACGCCGCGGGCTCACTTGTGCGTGGATTGTGCTATTGACCATCCGCCCCGGCACACACTCACTCGGCATCCAGCGCCTGCTCAGCCATGCAAGTCGCCAAAATCACCTGACGCGCATTGATTTGGCACCACTCAACGACCATGAAAGCCACGAGCTGGCACGATTGTATCACCTCGATGCCACGCCGCAACTCATCACCAAAGCCGAGGGCAACCCGTTTATGTTGGTGGAGTTGTTGCGCTATCACGACCAGCGCGCTGAACGCATCCCCGAGGCTATCCGTGATCTGATTGCCACCCGCATGCATGGGTTGTCACCGTTCGCGCGCCGCTTGCTCGATGCAGCCGCCATCGGAGGGCGCGACTTTGGTATTGCCGAAAGCACGACGCTCGCTGAGTTAACCACTAGCGAAGCCACTGACGCCCTCGACGAACTCAGCCGGCATGGCTTTGTGCGCCTACTCGATGCCCATCGTGGCCGGTTCGATCATCCACTGACCGTCGAAAGCGTCTTGGCATTGATTGGACCTGCGCGCATCAATCACCTTCATCGCACCCTAGCACAGCACCTGAGTGCCCTTGAATCACCACCGCATGCGCAAATTGTGCGCCATTACCAGGCAGCTGGTGATTGTGCAGCTGCTGCCCCACATGCACTCGAGGCTGCACGCCATGCAATTCAACTCGGCGCATGGAGCGAGGCCGAGTATTATATGCGCCTCGTGATTGAGACCTCGCCACCCGAACAACACGCAATGTACTGGCTCGAATTAGGCGAAGTGTTGATTTTGTCGGGGAATATGGTTGACTCAAGTGAAGCGTTACGTCAAGCAATCGCCAACGATGAAAGCGCTGATGGGCGGATCGCCGATCAGGCACGGGTAGCACTCGCACGCAGTTATATCCCACAAGCACGCTACGACGAAGCCATCATATTGTGCGAGCCGCTGCTCGATCACCCGCATCAATCGATTGCCATGCATGCAGCATTTGTATGCGGTACGGCGCATTCGCTCCTCGGCATGGATTTGGCTATGGCGCGCTCCTATCTCGAACGCGCCGAACGCCTCAGTCATTTGTGCAATGAACACGACATCCTGCCGCGTATCTACTTTGAACAAGGTGGTATTCTCGCCCAACAGGGCGATATACCGGCCGCTATAGGACGCTATCATGCGGCGTTGTCAGCAGCGAGTGCGGCCTCAACACAATCAGGACGCACCTGGCAGATTTTTGCGCATAACAACCTCGCCTATCACATCCATCTGCTCGGCAACTACGACGAGGCCACGCGCCATGCGCGCCTCGGCTTGCGCATGGCCCAACGCAGTGGTGTGCGCATGGCACAGAGCTATTTGCACTCCACTATGGGTGAGATAGCCCTCGCCCAAGGCGACCTTGACGGCGCCGAGCGACATTTTTATGAGGGGCTTGACATTGCCGAACGCTACGGTATGCTCGAACGCATTGCCGGTATCGAGGCCAACATCGGGCTCGTCGCCCGAGCGCGTGAAGATGTTGAAGGCGCAAAACAGCACTTACAACAGGCAATGGCCAAGGCTGACGCACTCGGCGTACACCATTTGGCTGCGCAAATTCGCATTTGGTTGGCAACGTTAGTTGATGCAAGTGAAGCCATCCAACGCCTTGATGAGGCACGCGTGTTGGCCAGCAATGGCGAACGCCAGTTGTTGCTCAAACAGATTGACGCAATCCGCTCAACGCGTAGCTTAGCCAGTAAAATCGGATAGGAGCATTGAGGCAATCATCATCAACACCAAGATTGCAACCATAATGCGTGATACGTTTTTGTTCATGATAATCCTCGTTATTTTTGGAATACCGCAACCATACTCTCAGTAATTACTATAAAATAGCCTACGCCAAAACTCAAATCGGCGCAGAGTACTATACTCCGCGCCGATGTCGTCCATATGGTGCGATGGAATTATGGTCGGGGCTTTGCCGTAGGGATCCTCGGGTTGTGCGTTGGGCGCGGCTTACGCGTTGGCTTGGGTTTCGCAGTGTTCGTTGGAGGCCGTGTATTCGTCGCCGTGCGTGTCGCAGTCGCCGTGCGTGTCGCAGTTGGCATGCCTGTATTGGTGGGAATTGCCGTAGCACTCGGTGTATGGGTTTCGCTTGGGATTACCGTCGCACTCGGTGTATGGGTTGCACTTGGAACTACCGTCGCACTCGGCTCGGTGGTTACCACTGCGGTCTCAGTCGCCAATTCAGTCGCAGTGGCAGTCGCTGTGGGCACCGTATCGCCATTCGCTTGACGCACTGCCGCATCGACCTGCATACGCGGGACAACCAAATTACTACCTGCGCGCGTATCAGTAATCGGCACGCCACTCCCAGTCAGCCAAGTAAGGACCTGACTCACCGATGCCGATGGCGCCACACTCTTGAGGAGTGCCCAAGCACCGGCCACATGCGGCGTGGCCATCGAGGTACCTGCATATGCCGCATAGCCAGAACTTGGATATGCCACTGATGAGACAACCCAATACCCTGGGGCAAGCAGGTCGAGTAGACGATCACCTTGGGCATTGGCCAGATTGTTACTGGGCAACGGTGCATTTGAGAACGAGGCAACTATATCAGGCGTCACGCCGTTCTTGGCAAGGGTACTTGCACCCACCGCAATTGCAGACGAAATACACGCTGGCGCTGATACGCCGTCGGTGTAACCGTTATTCCCACTCGCAATGACGGTTGCCACACCAATGCCACGGAGTTGATCAACATAGTACTTAAGCCCATTGCTGTCACAGGCGGTGGTCGACTTACCGCCACCCAAACTCATGTTGACTGAGGCCAACGTCTGCCAGCTCGTGGTTGATGCATTGCGGTATAACCAATCGAGCGCAGCTATTTGGTCGGAGGTATACGACATCACACAGTCGCTCGTACTCCCACACACACTTGCCGGGAAACGTGAAAAGACTTGTACGGCAATAATATTGGCGTCCGGTGCCACACCTGACATCGGCTGACCGCCGTATGTCACACGATTGCCCGCAATGGTCCCTGCGACGTGGGTACCATGGCTGCACCCCGAGACGCTCTCTGGGCAGGGGAGCGCACTGTTCAATGCGGTTGATGAGCTGACACCACCGGGACAGAGCGATGTGCTGCCGTAATAACTATTGGCCGTCGAAAAACAGGCCTCGGCGACAACTTGTCCACTCAGGAATGGATGATTTTTGGCGACGCCCGTATCAAGAACGGCGACCGATGTCCCTGCACCCGTGGCACCAGTGGCGTGTGCGGCACTTGCACCCGTCAACAAAATGCTTTCGTACATAGTTGGTGGAACAGGCTCGTCCACCATCACACTCAAGACTGTACCATCTTGACGAATTTTGGCGATATCGCTCCGGCTTACCTCGGCTACGACAACTGGCATCACCGTAAATTTACGCTTGACCGATTTGATGAGTGCCTTTTGGCGCGTCAAAAAACCATCTTGGGCAATCGCGACTTTTTTGCGACGTTCAGTCTTGGTTGTCACGCTATCCGATGGGCGCTCAAATCCAGCGCCGTTTTTGAGTGTCACAATCACAGGCACGCGATCAGTAGACTTCGCTTGGGGCAAGGTGATACCAATCGGTATAGACGGCACTCGAGCGGTAAATGCTGGCGTATGATTGCTG